>OLXB01000019.1_pt1 | contig 184710 bp, 172 predicted proteins | sample 1673681 | NCBI WGS metagenome assembly OLXB01 (sample SAMEA103958121, study PRJEB25191) | human gut metagenome
GGAATCCAAAATTGGATCCAAAGCCTTTTCTTTCTTCCATTGTTTTCTCTCCTTAATACTTAGTTACCGTCCGGGGAAAAATACGGTGTACTGTGAGTTTACTATTTCTGGAAGCGGCTGTAAATAAGGCAGAGCCGTTCTTAACGCAGCCCTTGCGAAGCGGGATTTTTCCTTTATCCTCCCCTTATAAATAATCCGTTATTTGTGAACGAAATCACAAAAAGACCTCCGCAGGAAGCGGAGGTCTTTTATCCAAAATATGTAAGTTTCGCGAAAGGAGATTTTTCGGTCTCAATCGCCCTCACGCATGCGGTAACCCACGCCTACCTCGGTAAAGAGATACTCGGGATGACTGGGATCCTTTTCGATCTTGCGGCGGATGTTGGCCATGTTGACCCGCAGGATCTGGTTGTCGGTCTTGGCCTTGGGGCCCCACAGCTCACGGATGATGAAGTCGTAGGTCAGCACCTTGCCGGCGTACTTGCCCAGCAGGGCCACGATCTTATACTCGTTGACGGTGAGCTTGGCATTCTCGCCGTTCATCAGCACCTGATGCTTGTCGTAATCAATGGTCAGGTCGCCGGTGGTGAACTTGCCGGACTGGGCGATCTGGGGATCGGACAGGGTAGTGCGGGTGTGGCGGATGGCGGTACGGATCCGGGCCAGCAGCTCGGAGGTGCCGAAGGGCTTGGAGATATAGTCGTCCGCGCCGTAGTCCAGCGCCTCTACCTTGTCATGCTCGTGATGGCGGGCGGAGACCACCACCACCGGCAGGCTGGACCATTTGCGGACGGATTTCAGCACTTCGATGCCGTCCATATCCGGCAGACCCAGATCCAGCACGATCAGATCCGGACAATGGGAGGAGATCATGGTCAGCGCCTCCTCTCCGCTGCGGACAACAATGGTATCATAGCCGTTGGCTGTCAGGATCATGGAGATGAAATTGCTGATGCTCTGCTCATCCTCTACGATCAGTACTTTGTCTTTAATCTTCATGGTCTTCCTCCTCCATAGGTAATTCGATCACAAACCGCGCCCCGCCGTGGCGGGAGACGTTTTCGCCGTAAATGATGCCGTCGTGAGCCTGTACCACGGTCTTGCACACGGAAAGGCCAATGCCCATGTTCCGCTTGCGGTCGCCCTGCTGGCTCTGGTGGGCGGAGCTGTCAAAGAGATTGTTCAGCTTATCGTGGGCGATACCCACGCCGTTGTCCTCCACGGTGATACGGGCCACATCGCCCTTTCGCTCCAGGGTCACGTCCACCTCGGTGGCGCCCTCGGCATGGATGGCGGCGTTTTCCAGCAGGTTCAGCAGCACCTGCTCGATCAGCAGCTCGTCCATGGGCACCAGCAGCACCTCCTGGGGCAGATGGACATGCACCGGAAGCTTGCCGCCACGGCTGGTAAACTTCGCCACCGCGCCCTCGATGACCTCCTCGGCCACCGCCAGCGTCTTGGTCACCTTGGCGTCGCCCTGCGCGCCGATGCGGGTGATGGACAGCAGGTTCTCCACAATGCGGATCAGCCAGCGGGCATCCTCGTTGGCGGAGGAGAGCAGCTGGTGACGCTGCTCCGGCGTCAGGGCGTTCTCCTGATCCAGCAGCACGTCCGTGGCGCCCACGATACCGGTCAGCGGCGTGCGGATATCATGGGACACCGCCCGCAGCAGATTGGAGTGGATACGTTCCCGCTCCGCCTCGCGCTTAAGACTTTCCACCTGCTTGGCGCGGCTGGTCAGCATGCCGGTGACCACCGAAATGAACATCATGACGATAAACGTCAGCGGAAATCCCGCCAGCGTGAAGCTGATCTCCCAGTAGGGCTCGGTGAACACGTAGTCCACGCACAGCACGCCGGTGACGGCGATGAGGATACTGAACAGGTAGCCGTCCGTCAGCAGCGCCGTCAGGAACACGTCCAGAAAAAAGAGGACGGCCACATAGCTGGTGTCGCTGTGGGGGTCGACCGACCGCAGCAGCAGGCACAGCAGCACCGTCAAAAAGAACAGCGCCGCGGACACGATGAAATCCTTGCCAGAATACAGTAAAGAGTGGTGAAACAGCTTTCGCTTTTTTGTCCATTGCCCTGGCCATGGGATCTTCCATTTTTTCATGTATCGCCCTCCCCGTGCCGGACACTGCAATTACTCTGTATTGTATCACAGAATTTTGTTAATGTGGTGTTAAAATATTGTTAAGAGGCTGTTTTTTACTGTCTCTTTACGACACGCCGCCGTAAAGAGCAAAAACCGGCCGATCCTCCTGTAGAAAACGGTCGGTTTTTGTCGGATATTGTATTTTCAACGGAGAAAATTCCTCCATAAAAAGCAAATCGCCACGGCACCGATGTGTCGTGGTTCCTTCGTAAGTGGGGAATCTTACCGCTCGCTGGGCTGCCAATCGCAATCCGCGAAGATCATATCGTCCAGATCACCCGTGATGAACTTGTTCAGCATCGTAACTATCACACTCCTTTCCTATTCGTACTTTACACTTGTATTATATGCTTCCGGGTTTTATTTTGCAAGCTTCAATTTAGATATATTTCACAGTTTTCTTCTGTTTATTTTTAGCATGTTGCACAGTACCTCTTGCACTTTCGAGAGAGATACATTATAATATAAGATTGAATTTTAGTTTGACGCGGGGGACGCGTATGAAAGAGTTTATTGCGGGACAATTTGATATTGCCGTCATCGGCGCGGGACACGCCGGCATCGAGGCGGCGCTGGCGGCGGCACGGCTGGGACTGGAGACGGTGTGCTTTACCATCAATCTGGACGCGGTGGGCAACATGCCCTGCAACCCGGCCATCGGCGGCACGGGAAAGGGTCATCTGGTGCGGGAGCTGGACGCGCTGGGCGGCGAAATGGCCAAGGCCGCAGACAAGGCCTGCATCCAGTACCGGATGCTGAACCGGGGCAAAGGCCCCGCCGTATGGTCCCTGCGGGCACAGGCCGACCGCCGGGAATACCAGAAGGTGATGAAGCACACGCTGGAGCGCCAGTCCCACCTGACGGTGCGGCAGGGCGAGGTGGTGGATATTCGGACGGAGAACGGCCGGGTAGCACAGGTGGTGCTGCGGACAGGCGCGGTGTTTCAGGTGAAGGCCGCCGTGATCTGCTCGGGCACCTATCTCCACGGGCGCACCATCATCGGCGAGTGCATTGAGGAGAGCGGCCCCGACGGCATGCACGCCGCCACGGCGCTGACGGAGCGGCTGCTGGCGCTGGGTCTGCCGCTGCGGCGGTTCAAGACCGGAACGCCGCCGCGGGTCAACGCACGGACGGTGGATTTCAGCAAAATGGAGCTTCAGGAGGGTGACCCCTCTCCCCTGCCCTTCAGCTTCGAGACGGAAACACCGCCGGAGAACCGGGCGGTATGCTACCTCACCTACACCAACCAGGAAACCCATCGGATCATCCGGGAGAATCTGGATCGCAGCCCCATTTACAGCGGCGTCATTGAGGGGATCGGCCCCCGGTACTGCCCGTCCATTGAGACGAAGGTGGTGCGGTTTGCTGACAAGCCCCGGCACCAGCTGTTCATCGAGCCCATGGGGCTGGACACGGAGGAGCTGTACATTCAGGGGTTCTCCTCCTCCCTGCCGGAGGAAATTCAAATTCAGATGCTGCACACCGTGTCCGGCTTGGAGCACGCGGTGATGACCCGGCCCGCCTACGCCATCGAGTACGACTGCATCGACCCGCTGGCGCTGAAGCCCACGCTGGAGACGAAGGCGGTGGCGGGACTGTACGGCGCGGGGCAGTTCAACGGCTCCTCGGGCTACGAGGAGGCGGCGGCGCAAGGCTTCGCGGCAGGCGTCAACGCGGCGCTGGCGCTGCTGGGCCGTGAGCCGTTGGTCTTAAAACGCAGCGAGAGCTACATCGGCACCCTCATCGACGATCTGGTGACAAAGGGTACGGAGGAGCCGTACCGGATGATGACCAGCCGCTCGGAGTACCGGCTGGTGCTGCGGCAGGACAACGCCGACCAGCGGCTGACGGCCATCGGCCACCGGATCGGTCTGGTCAGCGAAGAGCGGCTGGCGGCGGTGGAAGCAAAATACGCCGCTGTGGCGCAGGAGATCAGGCGGCTGGAGCACACGGGCATTCCCGGCAGCGAGGCGCTGAACGCTCTGCTGACGGAGCAGGGCACCACGCCGGTCAACGACGGGTGCCGCCTTATCGACCTGCTGCGGAGACCGCAGGTAAGCTATAACGATCTGCGCCCCTTCGATCCCGCACCGCAGACATTGGCGGCGGACGTGGTGGAGCAGGTGGAGATCACCGTGAAGTACGAGGGCTACATCCAGCGGCAGAAGAAGCAGGTGGCGGAGTTTGAGCGGCTGGAGCAGCGGCTGCTGCCGGAGGATTTGGACTATGACCACATTCAGGGGCTGCGGTTGGAGGCGCGGGAAAAGCTCAGCGCCATCCGGCCCCGGAGTCTGGGACAGGCGGGGCGTATCTCCGGCGTGTCCCCCGCCGACATGGCGGCGCTGATGATCTACTTGGGAAAATAAGGAGGGCGAAGTGATGAAGGTATACGATCTGACCCACACCATACAAAACGACATGCCGGTGTATCCCGGCACGGAGCAGCCGAAGCTGACCACTGCCTGCACCATTCAGGAGGTGGGCTATCGGGAGACGCTGCTGCACATGTACTCCCACACCGGCACCCACATGGACGCGCCGGCCCACATGCTGTTGGACGGCGCGGCGCTGGACAGCTACGGCGCCGGCAAATTTACTGGAACCGCCGTGGTGGTGGACTGCCGGGGACAGGAGAGCATCTCCCTTCCCCTGCTGCAAAGCTATGATCTGGACGGCGTGGACTTCGTACTGTTCTGCACAGGATGGGATCAAAAATGGGGCAGCCCCGACTACTATGAGGGTTTCCCCTGTCTGACAGCCGACGCGGCGGCGTATCTGGCTGCGCTGCCCCTGAAGGGCGTGGGAGAGGATTCCATTTCGCTGGATCCCTGCGACAGCGTGGACTTCCCCAACCACATTACACTGCTACGCGCGGACTTCGTGAACACGGAGAACCTGAAAGGGCTGGACGCGTTGGTGGGACGGCGGTTCACCTTTGTGACACTGCCGCTGAAATTTGAAAATTCCGATGGCTGCTCCTGCCGCGCCATCGCCATGGAGGAATGATACAATGGGTAAGCTGCGGTTTTTACTGGCGCTGTGGCTGGGCAAGCTGTCCATCCCGGCGCTGAAGATCACCCATCACAACGGCACGGACTTCCCCGGCTCGCTGGCGGTGAAGGTGTGTCCCGACTTTTTGAAATATGTGGGCAAGCCGCCCATGATGGTGGCCGTTACCGGCACCAACGGCAAGACCACCGTCAGCAATATGCTGGTGGACATTCTGGAGGCGGAGGGCCACCACGTTCTCAGCAACCGGGCGGGCAGCAATATCACCTCCGGCGTGTCCACGGCGTTTATCCGCAACTGCGACATGCTGGGCCGGGTGAAGAACTGCGACATGGCGGTGCTGGAGATCGACGAACGCTCGGCGCCGAAGATCTATCCCTACGTGCGGCCCAACTATATCCTCATCACCAATCTGTTCCGGGATTCCATCATGCGCAACGCCCATCCGGGGTACATTGCGGGCATTCTCAGCCGGAATTTGCCGAAAGAAAGCAAGCTGATTCTGAATGCCGACGATCTCATCTCCTGCGGCGTGGCGGAGGAAAACGAGCGGTGCTATTTCGGCATCGGGCGGATGCCGGGAGACGTGACGGACTGCGTGAACCTGCTGAACGACATGCGCATCTGCCCCCGCTGCGCGGGCAAGCTGCGGTATGAGTACCGGCGGTATCACCACATCGGCCACGCGGTGTGCGAGAGCTGCGGCTTCCACTCCCCCGAGGCGGACTATCTGGCGGAGCGGGTGGACTTGCAGGCGCGCACCATGGCGGTGCGGGAAAAGGACGGGGTAACCTATCCCTATGATCTTATCACCGACAGTCTGTTCAATATCTACAACATGATGGCGGTCATCGCGGCACTGCGCCAGCTGGGACTGCGCCATGAGACCATCCGGAAGCGGTTCGCCGGGACAAAAATTCTGGAGAGCCGTCTGTCCGAGGAGAAGATCGGCGGCGTCAACGTGATCATGCAGATGTCCAAGGATAAGAACGCCCTGGCGTGCAGCCGGAACTTTGACTATATCCAGTCCAAGCCGGGCCGCAAGGAGCTGCTGGTGATGATGAACTGCATGGGCGTGTCCAAAAGCTGGTCGGAAAATCCCAGTTGGATGTACGACACGGACTTTGAGTTTTTGAACCATGACGACATTGTGCAGCTGGTGTGCGCCGGGCCGAGAGCACGGGACTATAAGCTGCGGCTGCTGCTGGCGGGCATTCCGGAGGAGAAGATCTTTCTGGAGGACGACGAGTTCAAGGCGCTGGACAAGCTGTATTTGACGCCCGGCGACGACGTGTATATTCTGTACGGCGTGGACGGCACGCCGCTGGCCTTCCGGGTGAAGGCGAAGCTGAAGGAAAAGCTGCTGGCGAAGGGAGGACAGGCACAATGAGAGCGGAAATTCTATTCCCGGAGGTGTGCAACCTCTACGGCGACTTGCAGAACATCTACTATCTGAAGCGGTGCTGCCCGGAGCTGGAGATCGTGGAGACCGACCTGAAGTCCCGGCCCGCCTTTCTGGACGGGGACGTGACGCTGGTGTTCATGGGCTCCACCACGGAGCAGGGCCTGCAGCTGGCGGCGGACGCCCTGCGGCCCTATCGGGACGCTATTGCGGAGAAGATCGACTCGGGACAGCTGTTTCTGGCCACCGGCAACGCGCTGGACATTCTGGGCGACGCCATTGACAGCGACGCCGCGCCCCGGATCGAGGGGCTGGGCCTGCTGCCCACCCGCGCCGAGTACCACATGATGCAGCGGCACAACAGCTACTATGTGGGCAAGTTCGGGGAGATGGACATTGTGGGCTTCAAGAGCCTGTTCGGCCACTCCCACGGTATGGGCGAGGCGCTGTTCGACACCGTGAAGGGCGTGGGCCGGGACGGTCAGGAGAACAGCGGCGAGGGCTTCCGCCGGGGCGGACTGATGGCCACGTATCTCATCGGGCCGCTGCTGATCTTGAACCCGCCCCTGTGCAAGTGGCTGCTGCGGGAGATGGGCGCGGCGTCCGACGCGCTGGCCTTCGAGGACGCCGCCATGGACAGCTATCGCAAGCGGGTGGCGGAGTTTATGGAGCCGGGCCGCGGGTGGAAGTATTGAAAACACCCGCCGGAAAAGCCTCCCCTGTGTAAGGGGAGGTGGCTGTGAAGCGCCGGAGGGGTTGTCCGTTGCTGGGACAATCCCCCAGTCACCTTCGGTGACAGCCCCCTTTACACAAGGGGGCCTTGGTCTTGTGGCTTTCAAAATCCTCTCCCCTCTGTAATATCCAATACATTTTCTACATCTCGTAATCAAACATCAGGAGAAAAACCATGATCTTACAAATAAAAGCCCTGTCGCCCAAGATCGGCGACGCCATCCCCGCGCCCCGTTTCGCCACCCCCGGCAGCGCCGCCATGGATCTGTGCGCCTGCCTTGACGGGGACGTGACCCTGAAGGCCGGGGCACGGCAGGTGCTGCCTACCAGCATCGCCATCGCCCTGCCCAGCGCCGACTACGTGGCGCTGATCTGCGCCCGCAGTGGCCTTGCCTCCAAGCACGGCATCACCATGGCCAACGGCGTGGGCGTCATCGACAGCGACTACCGCGGCGAGCTGCGGGTGGCCCTTTACAACGAGTCCGACACCGACTACGTCATCCACGACGGCGACCGCATCGCCCAGCTGATGGTGCTGCCGGTGGTGCAGCCCACGCTGGAATTTGTGGACGAGCTGGACGAAACGGAGCGGGGCGCCGGCGGCTTCGGCTCCACGGGAAGGTGACGCGTATGGCAAGGATCGTATTGGCCTCCGGCTCTCCCCGGCGGCAGGAATTACTGGGCCGGATGGGCATTCATGACTTCGTGGTGTCCGTGCCCTAGGTGGACGAGGTGTGCCCGGAGGGCCTGACCCCGGAGGAGACGGTCTGCCATATTTCCCGGCAGAAGTCCGGCGCGGTGCAGGCGGAGCCGGAGGATATCGTCATCACCGCCGACACCATGGTGTTTCTGGACGGCAGGCGGCTGGGCAAGCCCCGCGACGAGGCGGACGCCCTGCGGATGCTGTCGGCGCTGCAAGGGCGGCACCACACGGTATGCACCGGCGTGACGGTGCGGCAAGGCGAACGGCTGCTGACCCGCGCCCAGTCCACGCAGGTGTGGTTCCGGGAAGCCGCCACGGAGGAGCTGAAGCACTACATCCGCAGCGGCGAGCCCATGGACAAGGCAGGCGCTTACGGCGTGCAGGGTCTCGGGGCGCTGCTGGTGGAGCGCATCGATGGCGATTTCTTCAACGTAATGGGTCTGCCGGTGCTGCTGCTGAGCCGCATGCTGGCGGAGTTCGGCGTGACGCTGCTGTAACACTTCTGTCCTTGGCCCCCTCTGAGAGGGGGCTGTCACCGAAGGTGACTGAGGGAGAGAATAAAAGATGTGCGATGCAAATCCAGATGGATGCTACGGCGGCATAGCCGCCGAGATCGGATGCTAAAAATATGCCACTGGCATATTTTCTTAACGCACCGACTCCCTCCGTCATGACCTGCGGTCATGACACCTCCCTCACAGAGGGAGGCAGTAAAAGGAGGATCGCTGCGACCAGTCTTTGGGCTGATCCCGCAATGATATTTCCTATTTAATATAAGGAACTGCTTTTATGAAACGATTTCTTTCCAAAAACGGAATATGGCTGCTGGCCGGTGTGGCGGTGGTGGTGGTCGTGCTGTGCATCATCTCCGCCGTCAGCTCCGGCACGCCCTTTTTGCGCAACGCCGCCGGCGTGATCGCCTCGCCCTTCCGCTCGGCAGGCTCCGCCGTGGCGGGCTGGTTCGGCGGCATCGGCGACCACTTTGACAAGGTGGCCGACCTGCAGCAGGAGAACGACGATCTCCGGGCGCAGGTGGCCGATCTGGAGCGGCAGCTGCGTCAGGCCCAGAAGGAGAGCGAGGAAAACCAGCGCCTTCGTGACCTGCTGGAGCTGCAAAGCCAGCGGCGCGACCTGAAAACCGTGTCCGCCCGCGTCACGGAGCGCTCCGTCAGCAACTGGGCCAGCACCCTGACCCTGACGCGGGGCACCTCCGCCGGAGTGGCAATTGGCGACTGCGCCATTGACGAATACGGCAATCTGGTGGGCGTGGTGACGGACGCCGGACTGAACTGGTGCGCCGTGACCACCATTCTGGACACTACCAGCTCCATCGGCGCCACCGTGTTCCGCACGGAACAGGTGGCGGTGGCCCAGGGACAGCTGGGCCTGATGAGCGAGGGACAGCTGGCGCTGACCTATGTGGACGAGCCGGACAAGCTGATTGCAGGTGATCTGGTGGTCACGTCCGGTCTGGGCGGCTACTATCCCTCCGGACTGCCCATCGGCACGGTGACAGAGCTGCGCACCGACACCGGCGGTCTGACCCAGTACGCAGTGCTGTCCCCCAAGGCGGACATCGGCGCGCTGACTCAGGTGTTCCTCATCACCGAATTCGACGTGGTGGAGTAAGGGCTATGACGCGACGAATGACGACCCTGAAATGGGTCTTTTACGCCCTGTGGACGCTGGTGTTCCTGCTGGTGCAGCAGCTGATGTTCCCCTATCTCCGCATCGCCGGTGTACACCCCTTTATCCTGCCCTCGCTGGCGGCTATCGCCGCCTCCTTCGAGGGCAAGCGGGAGGGGCCGGTGTACGCGCTGGTGCTGGGACTGGTCTGCGACACGCTGTTTACCGGCGCGTTCCCCTGCTTCTACGCCGTGGTGCTGACGCTTTCGGCGCTGCTGGCGGGACAGGCCGCCCGGCGGCTCATTATGCCGGGCGCGGTATGCTCGCTGGCGGTATCCGCCGGAGCGCTGCTGCTGACCGACCTGTTCAACGCCGTGGCCTTTACCTACTCCCACGGCACGCCGCCGGGCGAGGCAATGTGGCTGACGGCCCGGGAGATCCTGCTGTCGCTGCCCTTTGCCATGCTGGTGCATCTGGTGTTTTCACGTGTTCACCGCCGGTTCGACCGCCGGTGATCCCCCCTATTCCCTGAAAGGAGTCCCCTTTCCATGATGAAGAATCCCCATCCCGCCCACAACCGCATGACGGCGCTGTCCGTGGCGCTAGGCCTTATCATGCTGCTGTTTATCGCCGCGTTGTACAGCGCCCAGATCCTCAACGGCAGCGAAAACCGCGCCCGCTCCATCGCCTCCAACGCCACGTGGCAGTCGGTGGAGGCCAGCCGCGGCATTCTCACCGACCGCAACGGCAAGGTGCTGGTGTCCAACCGTCTGGCCTATACGCTGACCTTCAGCAAGAAGTCCTTTTCCGACGAGCAGGCGCTGAACGCCGCCATCTGGCGGCTGGTGGAGCTGTGCCGCCAGACGGAGACCGCGTGGGTGGACACGCTGCCCCTGTCCCAGAACGCACCGTATCTGTATCTGGCGTCCCGCAAGGACGACGCCTTCCAGAGCTTTCTAAAAAACAACAAGATCGAAGCCACCATTACCTCCACCGCGCTGATGGACACGCTGCGGGAGATGTACCACATCGACAGCAGCTATTCCGCCGTGCAGGCCCGGCTGATTGCAGGCGTCCGCTATGAGCTGACGGGCCGGGACAGCTACGTCTTTGCCGAGGATGTGTCCACGGAGCTGATCTCCCAAATCACCGACGGCAATTTTGCCGGCGTCACCACGGGACAGTCCTCCATCCGGCAGTACAACACCACCTACGCCGCCCACATTCTGGGCCGCATCACCCGCATTTACGCGGAGGATTGGCCGGAATATCAGGCAAAGGGCTACTCTATGGACGCTTTGGTGGGTGAAAGCGGCGTGGAGCGTGCCTTTGAGGACTGGCTCCACGGCAACAACGGCACCCGGCTGGTAACCACCGATGAAAAGGGCAAGATCACCGGCGAGTTCTATGTAAAGGAGCCGAAGCCCGGCGGCACCGTGGCGCTGACGCTGGATCTTGACCTGCAAACCGCCACCGAGGACGCGCTGGCCAACACCATCGAGGGCATGATCGACAAGGACAGCGATCAGCGGGGCGGCGCTGCCACTGTGGTGAAGGTGGGCTCCGGCGAGGTGCTGGCGCTGGCCTCCTACCCCTCCTTCGACCTGTCCACCTTTGCCCAGAGCTACAACGAGCTGCTGGAGGACGAGCGGCTGCCCATGTTCAACCGCGCCGTCAACGGCACCTACGCGCCCGGCTCCACCTTCAAGATGAACACCGCCGTGGCGGCGCTGGAGTCCGGCGTCATCACCCCCTCCTCCATCATTCAGGACAAGGGCGTGTACACCTTCTACGAGTATCCCCAGCCCTGGTGCTGGGTGTGGCCGCTGGGCTATACCCATGGCCGCGTCAATGTCAGTGACGCCATCGCCGTGTCCTGCAACTATTTCTTCTACGAGGTGGGCCGCCTGACCGGCATCCAGACCATTGACGATTACGCCACGCAGTTCGGTCTGGGCCGCTCCACCGGCATCGAGATCGGCGACAGCAAGGGTGCGCTGGCCTCGCCGGAGTACGCCGAGGCCCACGATCTGGAGTGGACGGACGGCCAGACCCTGACCGCCGCCATCGGCCAGTCCTATAACCTGTTCACCCCCTTGCAGCTGGCCAACTACATCGCCACGCTGGTGGGCGGCGGCGAGCATTATCAGGCCCACCTGCTGAAAAGCGTGAAGAAGTACGACAACAGCCAGCTGCTGTACGTCTACGACGAGCCGCCGCAGAATACGGTGGAAATGTCGGAGAGCACCGTGGCCGCCGTCACCAAGGGCATGCACGAGCTGACCACCACCTCGCTGGCGGGCGCTTTCGCCAACTGCGTGGTGTCCGCGGGCGCCAAGACCGGCTCGGCCCAGGTGGGCACCGAGATCGCCAACGGCGTGTTCGTGGCCTACGCACCCTACGAGGATCCGGAGATCGCCGTGGCCATCGTCATCGAAAAGGGCGGCGCCGGTGCGGCGCTGGCTTCCACCGCCGTGGAGATCATCAACGCCTATTTCGCCGACCGCGTCAACGGCGGCGACGTGGTGGGGGAAAATACGATGCTGAAGTGAGGGCATTTTTCGCTTGCTCTGCCCACGGCTGCCGTATCCCACTGTAGGGGCGGACGACCCTGTCCGCCCTTAACGATGACCGCACCATTTCCGACAGGGCCGACAGAGTCGTCGGCCCCCACGAATGTTTACCGATGGCTCTGTGCACAATCGTGCGAGTGGCCGCAAGAGTTGCCTCTATATGTCATTGCGAGGAGGGCGCAAGCCCGACGCGGCAATCCGTCTCTTTCTCTATATGAGAGGTACGGATTCCCACGCCAGTGACATCGGTCACTGGCTCGGAATGACATGTTAACCGCATTTTACAAACCGGGAGATTTTCTATGACCATCTTCAATTCCCGTGACGAGAACTACAAATCCCCCTTTGGGGCGGTGTGCTGCGGCGCGACGGTGAACTTCACCGTTACGCCGGGGCCGGAGTTCTGCGCCTGCGCGCTGCTGACCTTCGGCGAATTCGCCGACGCACACGGCGAAACAGCTCTTCTCCCCTGTCCGGGCGGCTTTTCCGGTGTGTTCACCGCGCCGGAAAAGCCGGAGCTGGTGTGGTACAGCTTCCGCTTCACCCGGCCTGACGGCAGCTGCGTCTATCTGGGCCGCAACGGTCTGGGAGAGCAGACCTCCCGCCAGCCCTGGCAGCTGACGGTATACGAAAGCCGCCCCACGCCGGAGTGGTTCGGCCGGGGCGTTACATACCAGATTTTTCCAGACCGCTTCTGCCGTGACGCTATCCCCGCCCCCAAGGGACTGCTGGGCCAGCGGACGGTACACGACAACTGGGACGACCCGCCCCGATTGGGGCCCAATCCCCTGACGGGTCGCTGGAACAGCGATTTCTTCGGCGGCAGCCTGCGGGGCATCTGCCGGAAGCTGGACTACCTGCAAAGCCTGTCCGTCACCACCCTGTACCTGAACCCCATTTTCTACGCCGCCAGCAGCCACCGGTACGACACGGCGGACTACCGCATGATCGACCCCATGCTGGGCACGGAGGGCGACCTGCGGATGCTGTGCGCCGAGGCGAAAAAGCGTGGCATCCACGTGATGCTGGACGGCGTGTTCAACCACACCGGCGACGACAGCCGGTACTTCAACCGGGGCGGCTTTTTCGACACCCCCGGCGCGTACCAGAGCAAGGACTCCCCGTGGTACGACTGGTTCTGTTTCCAGCACTGGCCGGACAAGTACGACGCCTGGTGGGGCATCGACACGCTGCCCGCCGTCAACGAGAACGCCCCGGCCTATCGGGACTTCATCATCCGGGCTCAGGACAGCGTGATCCGCCGCTGGCTGCGGTGCGGCGCGGACGGCTGGCGGCTGGACGTGGCCGACGAGCTGCCGGACAACTTTATTGAGGAAATTCGCGCCGCCATGGAGCAGGAAAAGCCCGACAGCTTTCTGCTGGGCGAGGTGTGGGAGGACGGCAGCAACAAGATCGCCTACTCCCGCCGCCGCAAGTACCTGCTGGGTCGGGAGACCCACGGCCTGATGAACTATCCCCTGCGGACGGCGGCGCTGGACTATCTCCGGGGCGGCGACGCGGCGGACTTCCGGGACGCCATGGAGGAGCAGCGGGAGAACTACCCCCCTGCCGCCTTCTACGGCGGTCTGAACATTCTGGGCACCCACGACACGCCCCGCATCCTGACGCTGCTGGGCGCGGATACGATTCCGGACAGCAAGGAGGCTCGCGCCGCCTATCACCTGTCGCCGGAAGCCCGGTGGCTGGCCGTCCGCCGTCTGACGCTGGCGGCCATGCTGCTGTATACCTTCCCCGGCTCCCCCACCCTCTACTACGGGGACGAGGCGGGCATGGAGGGCTTCGAGGATCCCATGAACCGGCAGGGCTTCCCCTGGGGACGGGAGGATCAGCGGCTGCTGACGCTGTACCGGACGCTGGGCAGGCTGCGAAAGGAGCGGGAATCCCTGCAATCCGGCGACCTCACCTATCTGACGGCGGAGGGCGGACTGCTGCTCTTCTGCCGGACAGCGGGCGGCGAACGCACCTATACGGCACTGAATACCGGCGACACGCCGCGGGACGTGACGCTGCCGTGGCCCAACGGCTTCGCTGTGGATGCGGTGACCTTGCAGCGATTCTGGGTGCGGGACGGCATGCTGCGGCTGACGCTGCCGCCTTGCGACGGCGTGATTTTGGTATAACGACTCTGTATGGGGGATGTTTCACGTGAAACATCCCCCTTTTTCATGTCCTCCCCTGTTTCACGTGAAACATCGGCGTCCCATTTTTGCAAAAATTGTCACGCGCCGTTGAAAAAAGTATTGAAACCTCTTGCTTTTGTGGTATACTATTTCTATTATAGAGACAGAACTGGCGAAAGTACGAGGAGAACTACCGTGGCAAAAATCGTTGCGATCGTAAATCAGAAGGGCGGCGTGGGCAAGACCACCACCTGTGTGAATTTGGCCGCCGCCGTGGCCCAGACCGGCAAGCGGGTGCTGCTGTGCGACTTTGACCCCCAGGCCAACGCCACCAGCGGTATGGGCGTGGACAAAACCGTTTCCAACGGCGTGTATGACGTGATCATCAACGGCGTGGAGACGGAAAAGGCCATCGTTTCCACCCCCTACGGCGACGTGCTGCCCAGCAGCAAGGCACTGGCCGGCGCCGGCGTGGAGATGATCGCCCTGCCGGAGCGGCAGTTCCTGCTGAAGCAGGCGCTGCGGCAGGTGGCGGAGCGGTATGATTTCATCTTCATCGACTGCCCGCCCTCGCTGGAGCTGCTGACGCTGAACGCGCTGTGCGCCGCCAATTCCCTGCTGGTGCCGGTGCAGGGCGAGTATTTCGCGCTGGAGGGACTCAGCGACCTGATGAACACGGTGCGGCTGGTGCGCCGGGGCATGAACCCCGACTTGCAGATTGAGGGCGTGCTGCTGACCATGTTTGACGGCCGCACCAATCTCAGCATTCAGGTGGCGCAGGAGATCAAGCGCTTTTTCCCCGGCAAGGTCTACGCCACGGTGATCCCCCGCAATGTTCGTCTCAGCGAGGCACCCAGCCACGGCAAGCCCATCTGCGGCTACGACCGCACCTGCCGGGGCGCAGAGGCCTACGCCGCGCTGGCCGATGAATTTTTGAAGAAAAACGCCTGACGGGCGGCATTCCGGAACGAAAGGAGAACGGGACATATGGCAAAAATGAAGGGTCTCGGCAAGGGTCTGGACGCCCTGCTGGGCGACGATTTTACCAACGAGCCGGAGGTCAAGAGCAGCCTTTTCCTCCCTATTTCCCAGGTGGAGAGCTGCGCCGCCCAGCCCCGGAAGCAGTTTGACCCCGACGCGCTGGCTGATCTGGCGGACTCCATCCGGCAGCACGGCATCATTCAGCCGCTGACGGTGCGGAAGCTGCAATCCGGCTACTATCAGATCATCGCCGGCGAGCGCCGCTGGCGCGCCGCACGAATGGCGGGTCTGACGCAGGTGCCCGCCGTGGTCATCGAGGCCGACGACCGCAAGGCCATGGAGCTGGCCATGATCGAAAACCTCCAGCGTGAGGATCTGAACCCCATGGAGGAAGCCGAGGGCTACCGCACGCTGATGGAGCAGTACGGTCTGACGCAGGAGGAAACCTCCCAGCGGGTGGGCAAGTCCCGCAGCGCCGTGGCCAACGCATTGCGGCTGCTGAACCTGTCGAAAGAGGTGCGGGCGCTGGTGGAGGAGGGCAAGCTCTCCGGTGGACATGCCCGTGCGCTGGTGCCGCTGACGGAGGAGCTGCAAAAAACCGCCGCCGCCCTTATCATCAAGGACGATCTGTCCGTCCGCCAGACTGAGCTGCTGGTGAAAAAGCTGACGGTGGAGAAGAAGGACGCGCCCGCCAAGAACGTGACCGCCGTGGATTACGCTGCCGAGGCCGCCCGTGAGCTGGGCGAACGGCTGGGCCGTCCCTGTAAGATCGTCACCGGCAAGAAAAAAGGCCGCATTGAGCTGGAGTACTACGGCGTGGACGATCTGAACGCCCTGCTGGACGCGCTGCATCAGTTGAAAAAGTAAGTGTTTCACGTGAAACATGCCCTCTCCCCTGCCCCACAAAACATGAAACACGGATTCCCACGACAGTGACGTCGTTCACTGTCTCGGAATGACAGATAGGCGACATACTATTACAATAATGAGGTAAGCATCATGCTTGATATCAAATTTGTCCGGGAAAATCCCGATATCGTCAAGGAAAACATCCGCAAGAAGTTCCAGAACGCCAAGCTGCCGCTGGTGGACGAGGCCATCGCGCTGGACGCCCAGCGCCGTCAGGCCATCGCCGACGGCGAGGCTCTGAAGGCCGAGCGCAACAAGCTGTCCAAGGCCAACGGCCCGCTGTTCGGCAAGCTGAAAAAGTGCACCGACGAGACGGAAAAGGCCGCCATTCAGGCCCAGATCGACGCCAACAACGCCGCCGTCAAGGCCGACGCCGACCGTATGGCCACGCTGGAGGCTCAGAAGGAGCAGGCCGAGGCCGCCCTCAACAAGATCATGCTGGTGATCCCCCAGATCATCGACGAAAGCGTACCCATCGGCCCCGACGACAGCTGCAACGTGGAGGTGGAGCGCTTCGGCGAGCCAAAAACCCCGGATTTCGAGGTGCCCTACCACACCGACATTATGGAGCGGTTTGACGGCATCGATCTGGACGCGGCAGGCCGTGTGTCCGGCAGCGGCTTCTACTATCTGCTGGGCGATATCGCCCGGCTGCATGAGGCGGTGCTGGCCTACGCCCGTGACTTCATGATCGACAAGGGCTTCACCTACTGTATCCCCCCCTTCATGATCCACGGCAATGTGGTGGAGGGCGTTATGAGCCAGACCGACATGGACGCCATGATGTACAAGATCGAGGGCGAGGATCTCTACCTGATCGGCACCAGCGAGCACTCCATGATCGGCAAGTTCATCGACCAGATTTTGCCCGAGGACAAGCTGCCCCAGACCCTGACCTCCTACTCCCCCTGCTTCCGCAAGGAGAAGGGCGCCCACGGCATCGAGGAGCGGGGCGTGTACCGCATCCACCAGTTTGAAAAGCAGGAGATGATCGTGGTCTGCAAGCCCGAGGACTCCAAGGCGTGGTACGAGAAGATGTGGCGCTACAGCGTGGAGCTGTTCCGCAGTCTGGATATCCCCGTGCGGCAACTGGAGTGCTGCTCCGGCGATCTGGCCGATCTGAAGTGCAAGTCCTGCGATATCGAGGCGTGGTCGCCCCGCCAGCAGAAGTACTTCGAGGTGTGCTCCTGCTCCAATCTGGGCGACGCCCAGGCCCGCCGCCTGAAGATCCGCTACAAGGACAAGGACGGCAAAATGCAGCTGTGCCACACCCTGAACAACACCGTGGTAGCGCCTCCCCGGATGCTGATCGCCTTCCTGGAAAACAATTTGCAAGCCGACGGCAGCGTACTGGTGCCGGAGGTACTGCGGCCCTACATGGGCGGCAAGGCCGTTCTGACCCCCAAGCACTGACAACTATTTGTAATATTTTATTTCGTCTATACAATTAGCTATCAGGAGGGCGAAGAAAATGAAGAAATTTATCGCCGAATTCAAGGAATTCGCCATGAAGGGCAACGTAGTGGACATGGCCATCGGCGTTGTCATCGGCGCTGCCTTCGGCAAGATCACCACCTCACTGGTAAACGACGTGATCATGCCCCTCATCTCCCGCATCACCGGCGGCGTGGATTTCAGCGCGTGGAAATGGGTGCTGAAAGCCGCCGAGGTGGACGAGACCGGCGCGGAGACGGCGGCGGAGATCGCCGTCAACTATGGCAGCTTTATCGCCGTGGTGCTGGACTTTTTGATTATTGCCCTTGTGCTGTTCATGGTGGTGAAGGCCATCAACAAGCTGCGCAGCATCGGCAAGAAGGAGGAGCCCGCCGAAGAGGAGCCCGCTCCCACCGCCGAGGAGCTGCTGACGGAGATCCGCGACCTGCTGAAGGAAAACAGCGATGGAAGCCACACTGCGTGACGGTCTGGCGGCGCTGGGTCTCCCCTCCCCTGCCGCACCGCAGCTGCTGGACTTCGCCCGGCGGCTACTGGAAAAAAATCAGGTGATGAACCTGACAGCCATCACGGAGCCGAAAGACGTGGCCGCCCTGCACCTGCTGGACTGCGCCGCGCTGCTGACCATGGCGGACTTTCGGGGCAAGTCGGTGGTGGACGTGGGCACCGGCGCGGGATTTCCCGGCATGGTGCTGCGGATCCTGGAGCCGGACTTCGACCTAACGCTGCTGGACAGTCTGGGCAAGCGGGTGGACTGGCTGCGGGAAACCTGTGATGACATGGGGCTTTCCCGCGTCACCTGCGTCCACGCCCGGGCGGAGGAGTTTGCAGGGGAACACCGGCAGGCCTACGACATGGCCACCTCCCGCGCTGTGGCGGCGCTGCCGCTGCTGAGCGAGCTGGCGCTGCCGCTGGTGAAGGTGGGCGGCTGCTTCCTGGCCATGAAATCCGTGGACAGCGACGCCGAGATCGACAGCGCCCGGGGCGCCATCGGCCAGCTGGGCGGTAAGATCGAGGCCATCCGGGATTACACCATCCCCGGCACGGACGTGACCCACCGTGTGGTGATCATCCGCAAGGTGAAGGACACCCCGCCCCAGTTTCCCAGAAGCTGGGCGAGGATGAAAAAAGCGCCGTTGAAGTGAGGAGCGTTTCGCGCCCCGGCGCGACCTACTCCTACGCCGCTGCCGCTGATGCCTACGCCGAACAACGCTGTTGCTTCTACCGTTGAGAACGTAAGCGGCAGCGGCGCAGAAGGAAAGTCAATGCGTCATACGCAACGAAATCAAATATTTCCCGCAAACGCGTGGCAAAAGGCCACAAGTTTGCAACGCAAGATAGCGCGGGCGGATTCTTAAACCGCAGGTTTAAGTTGTCTTTTTGGGTACTTTTGGGACAACGGCCAAAAGTACCTCGCGCTCGGAAGCGCGAAATACCCTTTGGCAGAAAAATCAGAGATTTTTCGCCAATCTCAAGAAAGGAGAACCGCCATGGGCAAGATCATCGCTGTGGCGTCCGGTAAGGGCGGCACAGGCAAGACCTCCTTCACCGCCTGCGTGGGACTGTCGCTGGCCGCCATGGGCTACGAAATGCTGGCGCTGGACTGCGACATTACGCTGCGGAATCTGGATCTGGCGCTGGGTCTATCCGACAGCGCCGCCATGGACTTCTCCGACGTGCTGGAGGGCCGATGTACCCTGGAGGAAGCCGCCGTCCGGCACCGGAAATACCCCAAGCTGTCGCTGCTGGCCGCGCCGCTGGCCCCTGTGGGGGCGCGGTTCTCCCAGACCGCCATGCAGGCGCTGGGACAGGCCATCCGCCAGCAGTACGACTACTGCCTGATCGACGCGCCGGCGGGATTGGGCGAGGGCTTCCAGTTAGCCACCGCCATTGCCGACAGCGTGATCGTCGTCACCACCACCGACCCCGCCGCGCTGCGGGACGCTCAGCGCACCGTCATGGAGCTGCGGCGCTTCCCTGCCGGGCAGGTGCATCTGGTGGTGAACCGGGTGCGGAAGAAAATGCTGAAGGCACTCCACTCCACCATCGACGATGCCATGGACACGGCGGGCCTTCCCCTGCTGGGCGTGATCCCGGAGGACGGCGACATTCCGCTGGCCCTGAACCGGGGCATCCCCTTACGGGATATGAACTACTACGCCCAACGGGCCTATGAAAACATTGCCAGGCGCATCACCGGCGCACGGGTTCCCCTGATGCGCGCCCGGTGGTGAACAAATACATACTCAGTAAAGGAGCTGAAGCTATATGAATATTGCCCTGATCGCTCACGACAACCGCAAGGAGCTGATGGTGCAGTTCTGCACCGCCTACTGCGGCATTCTGGCGCAGCACACCCTGTGCGCCACCGCCAACACCGGCAAGCAGGTGCAGGAGGCCACCGGCCTGAAGGTACACCGCTTTCTGACCTTTGATAACGGCGGCGGCCAGCAGATCGCCGCCCGCATCGCTTACAACGAGATCGACATGGTGCTGTGCTTCGACGATCCCAACAAGCGCACCACCCACGAGGACATTCTGTATATCGCCAAGCTGTGCGACAAGAACAACATCCCCTTCGCCAGCAATGTGGCCACCGCCGAAATGCTGATCCTTGGTCTGGCACGGGGCGATCTGGACTGGCGCGATATCGTCAATCCCAAGACCAAGCCCTTCACGGCGTGAGGGACGAGGCACACCTCCAAAAACCTCCCTCTGCGAGGGAGGTGGCGCGAAACTCCGGAGGGAGAGAATTTAAGTCTTTTATTCTCTCCCCCAGTCGGGGCGTTAAGAAAACATGCCGGTGGCATGTTTTTAGCCCCGATCTCGGCGGCTATGCCGCCGTAGCTGACAGCCCCCTCTCAGAGGGGGCCAAGGACGGATTCCCACGACAGTGACATCGGTCACTGTCTCGGAATGACAGCGCACGCAGTATTTTCCCTAACAGCAACAAACAACAAGGAGAGAGAAAACATTGATACAAACCGCTTTGAACTGGTTGTACGACAACCTCTATAACTACATGATCCCCGTGTGCGGCCTGTGCGTGCTGCGGGTGGTGGTCAGCCTTCTGGAACTGGGCCACATGAAGCGCCTGCGGGACAAGAAGTTTGTGTTCCGCAAGGTGGGCGTCCAGTACCGGGATATCGGCGCGTTCACCGGGCTGTTCATCGGCAGCGTACTGATCTGCCTGCTGCCCAATCTGGGACTGCTGTTCGCCGTGGTGGCGGCAGGGCTGACGGTGCTGGGCTATCAGATCGGCAAGCGCAAGGGCGACGAGGCCGACCGCATCTGGCAGGCCGTGGTCAACGAGCTGGCCGAAAGCGAGGATGCCCACAAGGTCAACGCCCTCAGCGTCGAGAGCAACATCCACGGTCTCATTGACACGCTGGACATGTACGACAAGGAAGGATCCCCCGCCCCGGCGGAGCCCGCCGAAGAAGCGGCGTCCGCTGACAGCGAAGAGTAAAGAGAGGAAGATATCCGATGGAAAAGATGAAGCCCCGGACGCTATCCGGGTTTATGGAGCTGCTGCCGGCTCCCCAGCAGCAGATGGAGCGGATGATGGACATTCTCCGCAAGACCTACAGCCTGTACGGCTTTACCCCGCTGGACACCCCGCTGATCGAGGCCAGCGAAGTGCTGCTGGCCAAGGGCGGCGGCGAGACGGAGAAACAAATTTACCGCTTCACCAAGGGCGACGCCGACCTGTCCCTGCGGTTCGACCTGACGGTGCCGCTGGCCAAGTACGTGGCGCTGCACTACAATGAGCTGAGCTTCCCCTTCCGCCGCTATCAGATCGGCAAGGTCTACCGCGGCGAGCGTGCCCAGCGTGGCCGCTTCCGGGAGTTCTATCAGGCCGATATCGACGTGATCGGCGATGGCAAGCTGGATATCACCAACGAGGCGGAGATCCCCGCCATTATCTACCAGACCTTTACCGAGCTGGGATTGAAGCGATTCCAGATCCGCGTCAACAACCGCCGCATCCTCAACGGCTTTTACGCCATGCAGGGTCTCACCGAGAAGTCCGGCGACATCATGCGCACCGTGGACAAGCTGGACAAGATCGGCCCGGAGAAGGTGCGCACCCTCCTGATGGACGACGTGGGTCTGACCGATGAGCAGGCGGCGGAGATTCTGAAGTTCATCGCTATCACCGGCGATAACGCCCAGGTCATCGCCGCGCTGGAGGACTATGCAGGCCGGAACGAGGTCTTTGACGAGGGTCTGGCGCAGCTGAAAACCGTGGTGAAGTACCTCTCCTCCTTCGGCGTGCCGGAGGAAAACTTCGCCGTCGACCTGACCATTGCCCGGGGCCTCGACTACTACACCGGCACGGTGTACGAAACCACCCTGCTGGATCACCCGGAGATCGGCTCCGTCTGCTCCGGCGGCCGGTACGACAATCTGGCGGAGTACTACACCGACAAGCAGCTGCCCGGCGTGGGTATCTCCATCGGCCTGACCCGGCTGTTCTACGTGCTGGGCGAGCAGAAGATGCTGAACGACAACCTGCCCACCGCGCCCTGTGACGTGCTGGTGCTGCCCATGACGGAGGAGCTGTCCCCCGCCATCGACGCCGCCACGGCCCTGCGCCGCGCCGGTATCCGCACCCAGCTGTACACCGAGCCCAAGAAGTTCAAGGCCAAGATGAACTACGCCGACAAGCTGTCCGTCCCCTACGTGCTGTTTTTGGGCGAGGATGAGATTGCCGCCGGCATGGTGTCCTGCAAGAACATGACCACCGGCGCACAGACCAAGCTGCCGGTCGCCGACGCCATCGTCATGATCCGGGAGGATCTGGCGGAGCGGAATAAGGGTATGGTCATTGTGGAGTGAGGGGTGTTTCGCGCCGTAAACGCGAGCACTCCAAAGGCCCCCTTGTGTAAAGGGGGCTGTCAGCCGCAAGGCTGACGGAGGGATTGTTACATTGTCGGACAACCCCTCCGTCAACGCTTCGCGTTGACACCTCCCCCTGCACAGGGGAGGCTTTACCCCCCCCATTTTCAACAACACCGCGTAATATCAATTCACAATTATACAAACCATTATCATAAAAGGAGAAAAACAGTATGATGCAGATGCGTACACATACCTGCAACGAGCTGCGCCTGGAACACGTAGGCCAGCAGGTAAAGATCGTGGGCTGGATGGAAAACGTCCGTGCCGTGGGCCAGAACTTCGCCTTTGTGGTGCTGCGCGACTTCTACGGCACCACCCAGGTGGTGGTGGAGAACGAGGAGATGATGAACATCATCAACGGTCTCAACAAGGAGTCCACCATCTCCGTAGAGGGTGTCGTTCGCGAACGCGCCAGCAAGAACCCCAAGCAGGCCACCGGCGATATCGAGGTGGTTCCCAGCAAGATCGAGGTGCTGGGCCGCTGCCGCTACAACTCCCTGCCCTTCGAGATCAACCGCAGCCGCGAGGCCGATGAGACCGCCCGTCTCAAGTACCGCTTCCTTGACCTGCGCAACCCCGCCGTGAAGCAGAATATCATCCTGCGCTGTCAGGTGGTGGCCGCTCTCCGCGCCGCCATGACCGAGCACGGCTTCCTGGAGATCACCACCCCCATTCTAACCGCCAGCTCCCCCGAGGGCGCCCGCGACTATCTGGTGCCCGCCCGCAAGCATCCCGGTAAGTTCTACGCACTGCCTCAGGCGCCCCAGCAGTTCAAGCAGCTGCTGATGACCTCCGGCTTTGACCGCTACTTCCAGATCGCACCCTGCTTCCGCGACGAGGATGCCCGCGGCGACCGCTCCCCCGGAGAGTTCTATCAGCTGGATATGGAGATGGCCTTCGCCACTCAAGACGACGTGTTCGCCGTGCTGGAGGACGTGCTGCCTCCCATCTTCGCCAAGTTCGGCACCTACAACGTGGCCTCCAGCGCACCCTTCCGCCGCATCGCCTACAACGACGCCATGGAGACCTACGGCTCCGATAAGCCCGACCTGCGTATCGATCTGACCTGCAAGAACGTCACCTCCCTGTTCGCCGACAGCGAGTTCGAGGCGCTGAAGGGCCAGACCGTGAAGATGGTAGACATTACCAACTGCACCCTGACCCGCAAGCAGATCGAAAAGCTGCTGACCGACTGCGAGGTGCAGTCCGGCTCCAAGGGCTACTGGTTCAAGGTGGACGAGAACGGCGAACTGGCCGGCGGCATCGCCAAGTTTGTCTCCGGCAAGAAGGACGAGCTGGCCAAGGTGCTGGAGCTGAAGCCCAACACGCTGGTGGTGGTGGCTGCCGGTCAGTACGCCACCAAGTCCGTGGGCGTGATGATCAAGACCTTCGGCGCCGCCTGCGAGGGTCACATGGACAAGGAGCGCTACGAGTTCTGCTGGATCGTGGACTTCCCCATGTACGAGATCGGCGACGAGTCCGGCGAGCTGGAGTTCTGCCACAACCCGTTCTCCATGCCCAACGGCGGCATGGAGGTGCTGCTGAAGGCCGAGCGTGGCGAGATGGATCCCCTGGACATTTACGCCAACCAGTACGATCTGGTGTGCAACGGCGTGGAGCTTTCCTCCGGCGCTGTCCGTAACCACGACCCCGAGATCATGATCAAAGCCTTCGAGCTGGTGCGTCTGGGCGAGGAGGACGTGAAGAAGAAGTTCCCCGCCATGTACAACGCCTTCTGCTACGGCGCACCTCCCCATGCCGGTATCGCCCCGGGTATCGACCGCATGGTCATGCTGCTGGCAGGCGAGGACTGCATCCGCGAGATCATTCCGTTCCCGATGAACAAGAACGCACAGGATATTCTGATGGGCGCGCCCAGCGAGGTCACCCAGAAGCAGCTTGACGAGCTGCATATCCGCTGCACGGCAAAGGAAGAGGACTAAGACACATAGAATAAGCGCGCCGCACGGCGCGCTTATTCTATACAGAGGAGAAAGAGAGATGCCAAAAAACCTCAAACGGGCAATTTTATCCTGCGCAGGCTGCACGTTGATGCTGTTTGTGACATGCGGCTTGGCTTTCAACGTCTTTTCAGCCGCACAGCCGTACATCCTGACCCAGAATGGCTTTACCAACACGCAGACCTCGCTCATCACGACAGTCCGCTCGGCAGCGTATCTGCTCGGTACGTTCGCCATTGGCCGGTATTACCGGCGGCTCGGCTACCGCGCCGGCTGTGCGCTGGCGGCCGTACTGGCCTGCGCCAGCTTCCTGCTGTTTGCGGCGGCAAAGAGCCTCGCGGCCTATTATTTTGCCGGAGCCGTCGCGGGCGTCAGCTATGCGCTCGGCTCGATGGTACCGGCGTCGATCCTGATGCGCCGCTGGTTCCGGGCGCATTCCGGGCTGGCCATCGGGATCTGCTCCGCCGGAACCGGACTGGCGACCGTCGTGTTTTCGCCGCTGTTTACCGCCATTGCAGAATCCAGCGGCGTCAACCGCGCGTTTTTGTGGACAGCCGCGTTCTGCGCGGCAGCGGCTGTGCTCGTCTTTTTCCTCATTCGGAGCGACCCCAATACACTGGGCCTCGAGCCGTGGGGAACAGCTGTCCCGGAGAGTGCGCAGCAGCGCGCGCTGCACGTCCTGCACCCGTCTCGGCTGCGCTGGGCGCTGCTTCTGCTGGCCGTTCTGCTGGTCAGCGGCATCGGCGCGACGGGCTTTACCCATCTGATGACGCTGTACATCTCAGAGGGAATGGACGCCATGCGCACCGCGGCGGCGTTTTCGCTGTGCGGACTGGCGCTAATGGCAGGCAAGTGCGTCTGCGGCGCGCTGTGCGATAAGCTGGGCAGCTACCGGGCAAATTATCTGCTCTTCGGCAGCTTTATCCTCGGCTGCGCGCTGTGCGTGCTGGCACCCATGAAAAGCGAGGCGCTGATGCTGGCCTCCTCGGTCTTTCTGGGCTTTGGCGGGTCGCTCAATACCGTCGGCATTTCGATCTGGGCGGGCGATCTGAGCACGCCGGAACGCTATGAGAAGACCCTGCGGCTGTTTCAGGGTGCCTACGGCCTCGGCGGTATTGTGCTGTCCTTTCTGCCCGGCGCGATTGCCGACCTTGCAGGCGGCTACGCGTCCGCTTACGCCGTCTTCACCGTCATGTTCGTCTTCTGCCTCTTTGTGCTGCAAAGCACCTACCGTCTGGCAAGACGCTGACAGGAAATCCCGCTCGATTTCCAAAACCAAAGCCCGGAGAGCCTTGCCTGCGGCTCTCCGGGTTCTCCTTCGCGCGGCCGCTTACGCGCCGTGCTCGTCCTGCAGATAGATGCTGTCCAGCAGGCGGAGGCCTGCGGCTGTGCGGAATATGCGCTGGCGGAAAGTCTGAATTGCCGGACGCGAATAACCATGCTCGTCCGCATTGACAAGATAGTCCGCTTCCAGCAGGATCTGGTGGTCGATGCCGCCGATCTCCGTATAGGTATGGTGGTGTGCGGCCAGCCATGAAATGCGCTCCACATCAGGACGCGCAACCGGCAGTTCTGCAAAAAACGCCTCTACCAGCGGCGGACTTTCCAGTTCCTGATGCTTCCCGTCGGCATCGCCGTACTTCTCCCGGCACAGCGGGCAGGCAATGTCATGCACCACGGCGGTAAGTTCCAGGACCTCCTGCGTGTGTCCGTCCAGTCCTTCCAGTTCCCCGATGGTCTTTGCCATAGACCAGACCTTGAGAAAGTGGTTGATATCGTGGTGGTTTCCCTTGTAAAACGCAATCATCTTTTGAATCGCAGTTGAAACAATCATGATCTTCTCTTCTTTTTATCAAAGCGCAGTCTCTTTTTTCGGCACGAACAGGCCGTGCATATCGGCGCGCTCCAATTCCAGCAGTTTCACCTTTCGCGCAATGCCGCCGCCATAGCCGGTCAGACTGCCGTTCGTGCCCACGACGCGGTGACACGGGATCATGAGTGAGATCGGGTTGTGCCCCACCGCACCGCCGACCGCCTGCGCGGACATTTTTTCAAGCCCCTGCCGTCTGGCGACCTCAGCAGCAATCTCGCCGTAGGTCATAGTCCTTCCATACGGAATCGTCAGCATAATCTCGCAGACCGTTTTGCGGAACGGCGTGGAGTCATACCGCAGCGGCGGCAGGAAATCCGGCTCCCGTCCAGAAAAATATATGTCCAGCCAGCGTTTCGCATCTGCGAACAGCGGCCGCTCTTTCTGCTCGGTTCGCTTCGGCAGGATATTCCCAAAATATCGCTGCCCGTTGAACCACAGGCCAATGATTGCTTCTTCGTCACAGGCCAGCGTGATCGCGCCGAGCGGAGAAGCATATTCCGTCGTGTAAACCATTCTGTACCCCTCTTTTATTTTCCGCTTTTGCTTTTCGGCTTGTAATCCTTCATTTCCGGAATTGCGCCGCCCGCGACCGCCCACAGATACAGGCTGGCCACGCTGCAATACGGGTGAAAGCGGCGGCGATATTTTTCAAACAGCCTGCGGTCGATCTCCCGGTGATGGTAGACCATGCGCAGCCCGCGCTGAATTGCAAGGTCGTCATAGCTGAAAATATCAGGCCGCTGCAGGCAGAACAGCAGAATCATCTCCGCCGTCCAAACGCCGATCCCCTTCAGACTGCTCAAAGCCCGAATCGCGTCTTCATCATCCATGTGCGCCACCGCGTCTAAGCTGAACACGCCGGTATGAACTTTTTCGGCAAAATCCGTGATGTACTCCGCCTTGCGGAAGGTCATGCCGAGCGACTGCAGCTTTGGAACGCCTGCTGTCAGAATGGCTTCCGCGTTGACCTCGCCCAGCGTATCCTGACACCGGCACCAGATCGTCGCCTGCGCCTTGGTTGAAATCTGCTGGCCGATAATGTGATGCACGACAGACGAAAACAGATCCGTATCGACTGCACGTTCAATATGCCCAATACGGTCAATGACCGCGCAGAGCCGCTTGTCCTTCTGCCGCAGATAGGAACATTCGGTTTCCCCGTATGCGAAATACATATTCGTCACCATCCTGTGCTGTCCATGACTGCATTCTCATATTATCACACCCGCGCGCCCTTTCCTATCATAAAATCATCAAAAACACTTACGATCTGTTCAATATGATGTTGCTGTTACTGCGCCAAGCACACCGCTGCCGCCAGCCTGTCAAATTGCCCTGCTGCGGTGATTTCACGAATTTCTTTGTTCTGCTTCCCTTCTGCTCGCATCTCAAGTGCTGCCAGTCTTTTTTCAACATTCTTGTCTCGATTCTTTTTCCTCGCAGCCTTGATTTCTTGCGTTTCCTCAAGCGTGAAAGTGTATCTTTTCATTTCTCATCACCATCTTCATGATACATCAACAGTGATAAATTATCAATCTTTTTAAAAAGATATTAGTATTATAAATTGTTTTTGGGTTTAAACGCGCATATAAAAAACCGCCCGCTCAGATGAAAGCTGACCGGGCGGTTTTAGTATTCTGGTGTTTATGCGAATGTTCCGCCTAAGGACTGGGTGAGGTCTGTCAGTGCGCCAGTGACGGTCAGGACGGCAATCAGGATGATTGCCAGCACATAGACGCAGAAATAGCTGCGGGCGTAGTTGCGGCGGTTGATGTTCGCGCTGCCGATGGCGTGGACGATCAGGAATATCCAGCCCACGAGCGGCAGGGAATAGAGAATGCCGAGGCCGAAATAACTCCATGGCGACAGGGGGCGGTACGCCTCCGGCAGATGCTGCAATTCAAATTCGTTCATGCTGTTCCTTCTTTCTTAGCGTCAGTGGTCAAGGGCACATATGCCCTGCGGGTCTCCGAGTTTTCCCGGAGTATGGACGGCAGCTGGCAAGGCAGACGAGGCAGATGGGCTGTCGCCCATCAACGAGGATAACGACGCCAGCTGTCGTTCAGGCCCGGGAAAACCATGTGTGCCCTTGTCCACTGACGCTATAGATGTTCCTTGCAGGTCAGCTGCGCGACGTCCAGCCGGAACACGGCCACGCGCTGCGTCTGCTCATCCGTAAATGCGAACGGGCGGCTTTTTTCATAGTGCGCCATGATGGCCGACAGCGCCCGCTTCTTTTCCTCCGGCTCCTGCACCTCGCAGATCACGCCGGTACCGATTACACTCCGATAGCGATAGGAATACGAGCAGCCGGTCTGTCCGGCTGTGAGTGCGTGCGCGCAGTCCAACTCAAAGCCGACGCGCGGCGCGGTGCGGATCAGGTCTGCCTTGCGCCCCTCCTGCGCGCCGTGAAAATAAAACCGGTCAGGCGTGCCGGGGACAAAGGCGAAATTCAGCGGCACGATGTACGCCCCCTCCGGGCAGGAAAAGCCGACACGGCAGCATTCGCAGGACTCGATCACCTGCAAAATCCGTTCGCGGTCCGTGACCGCGCGGTCAGCCCGCCTCATGCCAGCCGGACGCCGCCCGCCTGCCGGATCGAGAGCACATGGCAGCGGCCCTCGCCGAGCAGGGCCTCCATATTGGCGCGGAAGGACGTGAGTGCATCGTTCGGCACGAACGCCAGCAGCGTCCCTGCAAAGCCGCCGCCGTGAATCCGGCAGGCGCCGCGCCCGGCAAGCTGCTTTTCACAGGCAGCCAGTGCAAGGGCCATCTGCTGATGCTCCCGGCTGCCGGTGGGGATCACATTCTGCAGCAGCATCCACGACGAACGTCCAGAGTCGCGCACGCCCGCAAGGAAGCCCTCAAAATCGCCCGCTTCCAGCGCCTGCACCTGCTGCTGCACCCGGCGGTTCTCATCAAAGAAGTGCATCGCGCGCAGAACGGCGCGGTCGCCCGCCGCCTCGCGGGCCGACTTGAGATTTGCGTAGAATTCCGCCTCGTCCACCTCGCGCAGCACGTCCTTGCCGAACACACGGGCCACGCGGCGCATCTCCTCGGGGATGGCCGCGTATTCATCCGTCAGATCTGCATGATCCGCGCCGGAATCAAGCGTGCAGAGCGTATAGCCGCAGTGCGCAAAATCAAACGCCGCCTGCCGGACGGCGGGGTGCGAGGGGCTTGCAAAGTCGATGAAGACCAGCCCGCCGACACTCGATGCCATCTGATCCATGAGGCCACAGGGCTTGCCGAAATAGACATTTTCGGCATATTGGCCGATCTGTGCGATCTCGACGGCGGAGCATTTTCTGTCAAAAAACAGTTCATTACAGATCGTGCCGATCAGGACCTCGAATGCGGCTGAGGACGACAGGCCGGAGCCGGGCAGAACGGTCGAGCGGACAGCCGCGTCAAAGCCGCGCAGCTGACAACCGCGCTGGACAAACGCCGCAGCAACGCCGCGCACGAGCGCAGCCGTGGTGTTTTTCTCCGCCTCATGGACGGACAGATCGTTCAGATCAATTTCAACCGGGGCATAGCCCTCGGATGCGACACGGATAATGGGATCGGGCCGCAATGTGACCTCCGCCGTCGTTTCCAGATCGACAGCCGCGGCCAGCACGCAGCCATGCTGATGGTCGGTATGGTTGCCGCTGATCTCCGTGCGGCCCGGCGCGGAAAAGCGATAGCTTGTCTGCATCTTCAAATGCCTCCGTTCTCCGCCTTCCGGCGGGTCAGTTTTTCCATATTATACTCGATTTTAGAACATCCGGCAAGTGCTTTTCCGCAGAGCCCCGCCGTTTAAAACAGCCGCCCCCGGAAATCGGAGGCGGCTGCGGTTGCATATCTGCTTATTTCTTCATTGCCAGTGCCTGCTTGACCTTGGCAACGATGCCGTCGGCGTTGACGCCGTAGGCGTCGAGCACCAGCGGGGCCTTGCCGCTGCGGCCAAACTCGTCGTTGACGCCGTGACGGACGACGGGCACGGGATAATTCTCGCTCAGATACTCGGCAACTGCCGCGCCAAGACCGCCGAGGACGTTGGCCTCTTCGGTGGTGACAATCGCGCCAGTCTCCTTTGCAGCTTTCAGAACCAACTCGGTGTCGAGCGGCTTGATGGTGTGCATATCGATGACGCGGGCGGAAACGCCCTCGGCAGCCAGCTTGTCAGCAGCGGCCAACGCCATCTGCACATTCATGCCGACCGCGATAATGGTCACGTCGGTGCCGTCGCGCAGCGTTGCGCCCTTGCCGAGTTCAAATTTATAGCCGGGGATAGAATCGGTGACAGTCTCAACGGCCAGACGGCCCAGACGCATGTAGGCCGGGCCTTCATAATTGACGAGTGCCTCAACGGCCAGACGCATTTCATTGCCGTCGCACGGGCACAGGACCAGCATGCCGGGGATGGCGCGCATGATGGCGAAATCCTCGATGCACTGATGGGTCGCGCCGTCCTCGCCGACGGACAGGCCACCGTGGCTGCCGACGACCTTGACGTTCAGGTGCGGGTAGGCAACGGAGTTGCGAACCTGCTCCCACGCACGGCCTGCTGCAAACATGGCGAACGTGTTGACGAAGGGCTTGAAGCCGCACAGGCTCATACCGGCAGCAACACCGACCATATCGGCCTCGGCAATGCCCATGTCAAAAAAGCGTTCCGGGCAGGCGGCCTTGAAATATTTCGTCATGGTCGCGCCTGCAAGGTCTGCGTCGAAGCAGACAAGGTCGGGATATTTTTCGGCCAGCGCGGCAAGCGCTTTGCCGTATGCCTCACGGGTTGCAATTTTCTCAGCCATTTTTTAACCCTCCAGTTCCTTGATCTTCGCTTCAAGCTCTGCCTTGGCCTGTGCCCACTGCTCGTCGTTGGGCGCCTTGCCATGCCAGCCTGCATTGTTTTCCATGAAGCTTACGCCCTTGCCCTTGACGGTCTTGGCGAGGATCATAGTCGGCTGGCCCTTGGTCTGCTCGGCTTCCCGATAGGCAGCTTCGATCTGCTCGAAGTCATGGCCGTCGATCTTAATAACGTGCCAACCGAAAGACTCGAACTTCTTGTCCAGCGGCTCGGTGGGCATGACGTCCTTCGTCTCGCCGTCGATCTGCAGACCGTTGACGTCAACGCAGGCGCACAGATTGTCGAGGTGGTACTTATTGGCGGCCATCATAGCCTCCCAGACCTGACCCTCGGCGACCTCGCCGTCGCCAAGAATGGCGTAGACACGATAATCCTTCTTTGCGACCTTACCGGCCAGCGCCATGCCGACAGCGACGGAGATGCCCTGGCCCAGAGAGCCGGTAGACATATCGACGCCGGGGACGTATTTCATTTCCACATGGCCGGACATATGGCCGTCGATGCGGCGGAACATCTTAAGATCCTCGACCGGGAAGAAGCCGCGCAGCGCCAGCACCGGATATACAGCGGGTGAGCAGTGGCCCTTGGACATGACGAAGCGGTCACGATCGGGGTCGTGCGGGTTCTTGGGATCAACGTGCATTTCTGCAAAGTACAGGTACGTCAGCACGTCCATGCAGCTCATTGAGCCGCCCGGATGGCCAGAGGCCGCGTCGTGCACCATCTGGACGCCATAAAGACGCGCCTTGGCCGCGTTCAGTTCCAGCGCCTTCAGTTTGGTTTGTTCCATATGAATTCCTTCCTTTGTTCATAGAATCGGAATTTTTCCTGCGTTTATGTGGGATTGATTTGCCTCGCAGGAAAATTCATTTTGCTTCTTGTTGCATTCCAGCTTCTATCATACAATATCCGCGCGGATTTTTCCAGTGGTATTTACAAAAAAACAGGTTTTTGCGTTCAACTCAGCTGTTTGCCGCCTCCGCCTCCCGGCACAGGGCGACGAACGCCTCCCGGACGGGTTCCGGCGAGAGGATCTGCGCCCGCGCGCCGAACGAGGCGAGCCAGCCGAAAAAGTTCGGCGACACCGCGACCTCGACCGTGCAGACAAACGCGTCCGGCCCGTCCGGGACGCAGGGGGTGCCGCGTCCGAAGCGGTCGATCACGACGCCCGTGAGCGAGCGGTCAAAGCGCAGCCGCAGCTGTTCGCGGCTGCCCGCGAACATGCCGAAGACATTCTTGCCGTATTCGGACAGATCAAGATCGCGCATCTGTGCGTCCATATAGCGCGGCTCCCCTGTCAGACTGATCGAAGCCATCTTATCCACGCGGTAATGCGTCAGCCCGTGACGTTCAGAATGCGCGATGAGATAATAATTTTCATCCTGCCAGCACAGCGCATAGGGGCTGGCGGCATAGAGGCCCGGCCGATAGCGGCGGGCTCCGTTCAGATCATAGTCAAAATAGCGGAACGTGATACGGCTGTTTTTCTGGATGGCCTCATGCAGCAGATCGACGGAATAATAGACGCTCTCGTTCATAGTCTTGACGCGCCCGGCGACCGTGACCTGCCGCCGCAGGCTCCCGGCGGCATACTGGCTGGCAAGCGTCTCAAGCTTGGCGATCAGCTGCATGGACTTCCGCTCCGACAGGAATTTGCTCGACTGCACCGCATCGACCAGAAGCTTCAGTTCCGGCAGTTCAAACGTGCGCGAAGCGAGAAAATACCCGCCGTGCCGACCCTTGACCGTCACGATATCCATGCCGAACTGCTGCAGACACAAAATATCGTCGTAGACGCTCTTACGCTCGGCACGGATGCCCCGGGCGGCAAGTGCGTCCAGAATATCCTGCATGGAGAGCAGATGATCCTCGTCCGACTGCCGCTCGAACAGTTCCTTTAAATACAGCAGCTTCAGCTTCTGATTCTCCGTCCTTCCCATCGTCTGCGCCTCCTGTCAGTGTGGTATATGTGGTATAGTTATTGTACAGATTTTCCGCGCCGGGAGCAAGTGGAATTGCGGATTTTCCGGAATTGTGATAAAATACAGAAAACTGATTCCGGGAGGCCGCTTATGCTGTATCTGGGCTGCCATTTGTCCTCGTCGAAGGGCTACGCTACAATGGGAAAAACCGCGCTGTCCATCGGCGCGAACACTTTTCAGTTCTTCACGCGCAATCCGCGCGGCGGCGCAGCAAAAAGCGCCGACCCGGCGGACGCCGCCACGCTCGTACAGATGCAGCGGGACGGGCGGCTGGGCCCGCTCGTGGCGCATGCGCCGTATACGCTGAACCCCTGCTCCAAGGATGAGCGGACGCGCGAGTTTGCCCGCGAGGTTTTTGCAGATGACCTGCTGCGCATGGAACTGACGCCCGGCAATTTCTACAATTTCCATCCCGGCAGCCACGTCGGGCAGGGCATCGAAACGGGAATCGACCTGATTGCCGCATGTCTGGACGCAGTCGTCCGCCCGGAGCAGCACACGACCGTTCTGCTCGAAACGATGTCCGGCAAGGGAAGCGAGGTCGGCGGCAGGTTTGAAGAACTGCGCGCGATTCTTGACGCCAGCCGCTGCGGAAAGCTTCTCGGCGTGTGTCTCGACACCTGTCATGTATCGGATGCAGGCTATGACATCAGAAACGATCTGGACGGCGTGCTGGCGGAATTTGACCGTGTGATCGGCCTTGACCGGCTGAAGGCACTGCATCTGAATGACAGCAAAAATCCCTGCGGCGCGCATAAGGACCGGCACGAAAAAATCGGGCAGGGCTATCTGGGCCTCGAAACATTCCGGCGCATCCTGCACCATCCGGCCCTGCAGGGGCTGCCCATGATTCTCGAGACGCCCAATGAACTGCCGGGCTATGCGGAGGAACTCGCGCTGCTGCGCACATTAGGAGAATCTCTGAATTGACGTTTTCCGCCAAATATGATACCTTAAATAAAATAATATGGAAACAAAAAAGGAGAGTCGCGCATGAACGAACACCGGGACAAGCCATACATCAAATGGGGTCTGACAGCGCTCGTCGTGATCTTTATCAGCATTCTGCTCGTCGTGATCTTTACGAATCTGCCGGGCTTCTTCGGCGTTCTGACCGCGTTGGAAACGATTCTGGAGCCGCTGATCTTCGGCGTGGTGATCGCGTTTCTTCTGAACCCGATCGTACGCTTCGTTGACAGCCGCCTTCTGCCGCTGCTGGAACAGAAAACGAAACTCAAGCCCGCGCTCATCCGCAATCTGAGCCGCGCAGCGGGCATCTTTGTCGGCGTTGTCGTGGCCGTTCTGGTTTTGTACGCATTCTTCTCCATGCTGCTGCCGCAGCTGTATGAGAGCGTCGTCGGAATCGTGGACAACGCGGAGACATACTATACCAGTATCGACCGCTGGGTCACGACCATTCTGGAGGATAATCCCGAAATCCAAAGCTACGTCGATACAGCGCTCGGCAAAATCTACGACTTTATCAACAACTGGATCACCACGACGTTTTTGCAGGACGTGCAGAAGCTTCTGACCACACTCACCAGTTCCGTAGTCGCCTTTGTCAAGGGCTTTATGAACTTCCTCATCGGCTTTGTCGCGTCGATCTATATTCTCTGGTCGAAGGAGACATTTCAGGCGCAGAGCAAGAAAATCATCGTCGCCCTGTTCCCTCCCAAGGGAGCCGATCATATTTTCTACCTCGGCCGCAACATCTACCGCGTGTTCAACGGCTTCGTCATCGGTAAGATCGTCGATTCCGCCATCATCGGCATTCTGTGTTACATCGGTATTCTGATCCTCAAAATGCCGTACCCGGCTCTGATCGCCACGGTCATCGGCGTGACGAATGTCATCCCGTTCTTCGGGCCGATCATCGGCCTTGTGCCGTGCGCGTTCCTCATTCTGCTGGTGAACCCTCTGCAGGCGTTCTATTTTGTCATCTTCATTCTTGTCCTGCAGCAGGTGGACGGCAACGTCATCGGGCCGAAGATTCTCGGCAACACCGTCGGCATTTCGGGCTTCTGGGTGCTTGCGTCCATTACCATTGCCGCCAGCCTCTTCGGCTTTACGGGCATGATTCTGGGCGTGCCGGTGTTTGCGATCATTTACCTGCTCATTTCCGACTCTGTCAACAATAAGCTTCGCAAAAAGAATCTGACCACCGACACGACAGCCTACTGTTCCATCAGCGAAGTCGCCGACCTGCCCGGGGAGGCGCAAAAGACCGACGTTTGAACAACGGCTGCTTCATGGAGAATTTCGCATGCAGGACGCACTGACTACGTTTTTTTCACAATTTGAGCCCGTCCCGTGGCTGTGCTATCTGTTCCCGGTGCTCGCGCTCGGCATTCTGATCCGCTGCGCGGTGAGTCTGCTGACGTTCCGGCCGGAGCCGGAGGTTTGGGCATGGCTCACTACGCCGGACGGCGCACACATCCCTGTCACGCACTGGGAAAGCCTTATCGGCCGCGGTGCAGGCTGTGATGTACAGCTTGGCTACCCAACCGTCTCGCGCACGCACGCAGTCTTAACGCGCTACGACGACGGCAGCTGGACGATCTCCGACGCGCACTCCAAATCCGGCGTATTTGTCAACGGAAAGCAGACGGCTCTCTCTGCGCTGCGCTTCGGTGATGTCATTACGATAGGCGGTATAAATTTTACGCTCATCCCTCTGACAAAGGAGCAGGAGCGCATTCAGGCCGGCACCCGCACGCGGGCCGGCCACGCCGTGCATCAGGTGCCGACGCTGCTGCTTCTGACGCTGTTCCAGCTGCTGACAGCGCTGCAGCTGATTCTCGGCGGCTGCGATCCCGCGCTGGAGTTGACCGCCTTCGGCGGACTGATTGGGCTGGAGTGGGCGCTGTATCTCGGTTTACGCGTGTTCCGCAGAACCGGCTTTGAGGCGGAGACACTGGCGTTTTTCCTGTGCACGATGGGACTTGCCGTTGTGTCGAGTTCCGCACCGGAAAGTCTGATCAAAGAATTGCTTGCAATCGTTGCGGGCGTGTGTGTATTTCTGGTCGTCTGCTGGTCGCTGCGCGATCTGGAGCGGGCAAAGGCTGTGCGGTATCTGGCCGCCGTAGCAGGTATCGGACTGCTGGCATTTAATCTACTCTTCGGCGTGGAAAAATTCGGCGCGCGCAACTGGATCCAGCTGGGCGGCGTGTCGTTCCAACCGTCGGAGTTTGTCAAGGTCTGCTTTATCTATGTCGGTGCGTCCACGCTCTCACGGCTGATGGCAAAGCGCAATATCGTGCTGTTCATCGCCTATTCCGCCGTGATCTGCGCGTGTCTGGCGCTCATGAAGGACTTTGGCACCGCAATCATTTTCTTTGTCGCGTTCCTTGTCATCGCGTTCCTGCGCTCCGGCAACTTTGCGACGATCGCACTGGCCATCGCCGCGACAGGCTTCGCAGGCGTTTTGGTGCTGCGGTTTTTACCCTACGCGCGAAACCGGTTTGAGGCGTGGGGCCATGTGTGGGACTATGCGCTCACGACCGGGTATTCCCAGACGCGCTCGATGATGTGCATCGCCTCAGGCGGCCTGTTCGGCCTTGGGCCGGGAAAGGGCTGGCTCAAATATGTTGCGGCGTCGGACACCGATCTGGTCTTCGCCTTCGTTTCGGAGGAATGGGGGCTTATTATGGCGGTTCTGATGGTCGCATGTATTGTGATTCTCGCCTGCTTCGTCGTGCGTTCCGCGCCTGCGGGCAGAAGCTGCTTTTATACCATCGGCGCCTGCGCGGCCGTGACGGTCATGGTCACGCAGACGATTTTAAACGTGTTCGGCATGGCGGATTTCCTGCCGCTTACAGGCGTGACGTTCCCGTTCGTATCGAACGGCGGGTCGAGCATGGTCTGCGTCTGGGGCCTGCTGGCCTTTATTAAGGCCGCCGATACCCGGCAGAACGCCTCCGTTGCCATCCGCGTCCCGCACGGCGTCACGCCGCTGCCAGAGGAACCCGACGCAGAGGAAGACGCCGTTGACGAGCCTGCGCCGGAGGATCCCGACGCCGCCTGGCGGCGTCCTGCCGAAAAGGAGGCGCGCAGATGAAAAAGGTATCGCGCCGCGCGCTGTTCGCGCTGGCTCTGGCCGCCGTGCTTGCCGTGGGCACGCTGGCTTTCTGCGTCAAATACGCGGCAAACGCCGAAAAATGGGTCACGTTTTCCGGCAGTCCGCACGTCTATACCGGCACGAATCTCACCGGCGGCAAAATTTACGACCGCTCCGGCGTGCGCATTCTGAACACGACCGACGGCCGTGTGTACAGCACCGACGAGGCCGTGCGCGAGGCGACCGTCCATCTGCTGGGCGACCGCTACGGCTATATCAGCGCGCCGCTGCTGGGCAATTTTGCCGAGCAGATGATCGGCTATGATAAGATCACAGGCCTGAACGAGGCGTCCAAGGGCACGGCCAGCGCAAGGCTTACCATCAGTGCCGAGGTGCAGAAAGCAGCTTTGCAGGCGCTCGGCAGCTATCACGGCGCAGTGGGCGTCTATAACTACAAAACCGGCGAAATTTTGTGCGCCGTGACCAGCCCCAGCTACGATCCCGACAACATCCCCGACATTGCGGGCGACGAGACGGGCACATATGACGGCGTGTATCTCAACCGCTTCTTTGACGCGGCCTATACGCCCGGCTCCATTTTTAAACTCGTGACCAGCGCCGCAGCGCTGGAAAAAAGCGCGTCCGCGCAGACCGAGACACATACCTGCACCGGGAAAACCATCATCGGCGGGCAGGAGATCATCTGTATGTCCAGTCATGGGACGCTTGCCATGCCGGAGGCGCTGGCGCATTCGTGCAACGTCTATTACGGCGAACTGGCCGCGTCCCTCGGCAAAGACACGCTGCAGGCGGTCTGCGATAAGCTGGGCCTCAACGGAACGCTCACCTGCGACGGCTATACCGCCCGCTCGACCGTCGATTTGTCAAACGCAGACGACGGCAGCGTCGCCTGGGCCGGAATCGGCCAGTACACCGACCAGATCACGGCAATCCAGTTCCTGCGCTTTATGGGCGTGATCGCAAACGGCGGAGAGGCGGCGGAGCCGTATCTCATGCAGAAGATTTCCCGCGCGGGCCAGACGGTCTATGAGGCAGAAACGAAAACGACCGGGCGGCTGCTGTCCGAAGAAACTGCCGAGGCGCTGGGCAGCATGATGCGCGGCGCGGTCGTGAACCAGTACGGCGCGTGGCAGTTCGGCTCTTTGACGGTCTGCGCCAAGTCCGGCACAGCGGAGCGCGAAAACGGCCCGGCAGACGCAATGTTCGCGGGCTTCGTGCAGGATGAGGCATATCCGCTCGCGTTCGTCGTCTTTGCCGAGCGCGGCGGCTCCGGCAGCCAGACGGCCGCGCCCATCGCCGCAAAGGTCTTAAACGTCTGCAAGACCGTGCTGGATGCGCCGAACCCGAACGGTTGAGCGCTTGGACAGCCGGCAGGCGCGAAAAGCAGTCGTCTGCCGGCAAATCCATGCAGCCACATAAAGTATAAACGTAGGAGAATCCCACTATGACTGATTTCCATGCGCTGATTGACAGCTACCAGAACTGTGCCTGCGGGCAGGCGCATACTTGCGCCATCCGGGATATTGAGATCGGCAGCGGGCTTGTGTCCGAGGTCGGCGAAATTCTGAAGAAAAATGGCTTCGGCCCCCGGCTCCTGCTGACAGCCGACGAGCAGACGCTTGCTGCGGCGGACGGCATCGAGGCTTCCCTGTCCGGCTTTACCATCGTGCGGCACATCTGGCCGTCCATCCGCGTGGCGACCATGCAGGATGTGAAGAAGATCGAAAGCTACTTTGACCGCGTGGACGGCGTGCTTGCCGTCGGTACGGGATCTGTCCACGATCCCTGCCGTCTTGCCTGTGCGCGGCATGACGTGCCGCTGTGCCTGTTCGCAACGGCCCCATCGATGGACGGCTTCGCATCCTATTCCGCTCCCATTGTAAACGGCAATTTCAAGATCACCTATCCCGCAAAATGCCCCGAGGTCATCATCGGCGATACAAAAATTCTCGCGGCCGCCCCGGCAGCGCTCAAATCCGCAGGCTTCGGCGACATGGTCTCGAAATACATCGCGCTCATCGACTGGCAGGTATCGAATCTTCTGACCGGGGAATCCTATTGTGAGCGTGTTGCCGCCTTGACGCGGCAGGCGACCGACCAGATCTTCGCCATGGCTGGACGCGTTACAAAGCGCGATGAAAAAACGGCAGCGGCAATCTTTGAGTCTCTCCTGCTGACCGGCATTGCGATGAGTTTCACCAAAACCTCCCGCCCCGGCAGCGGCACAGAGCATATCATGGCCCATTTTTGGGAGTGCATGGAACTGCTGGACAGTAAAACGCCCAACTACCACGGCGAGGATGTCGGTGTAACGACGCTTATTATGCTTCGGTATTATGAAGCACTTGCCCGTCTGCCGCAGGTCACAGCCCACCCGGAAATCTGCAACTGGGATGAGATTTACAGCATCTACGGCCCGCTGGCTCCGGACGTGCAGAAGCTTAACACCCCGGACACCATCACAGACGGCATCGCCCCCCGCTGGATCGAAGCCTGCTGGCCCCAGATCCGCCGGATCGTGCAGTCCGTGCCGTCCTATGACGCCTGCCTTGCCGCCATGCGGCAAGCCGGATGCAAAACGACGATCGAGGAGGTCGGCAAAGCGCCGGACTTCGTCGATATCAGCTTCCGTTTCCATCCATATATGCGCCGCAGGCTGTCACTGAAGCGTGTGAGCCACATGCTGGATCTGCCGGAAGACCTTTTTTGAACAGACTCGCTGAGAAGGAGCATAGAACCATGGACCACTATGATGAAAAAATGAACTACAGCTTTGAGCCTGTCGCGCCCGAAACGCCTCAGCCGCCGCTGGAACAGGCAAAAGAAGAGATCCGGCGCAGCGGCAAGCACACCGGACTCAAGATTGCAGCGCTGCTGGCCGCGGTGGCGATCGTCGCGGGTGTCGGCGGCTCTGCGCTGACGAAGGCCATCGACGCCATCGGGCAGAAAAACCTCGCCGAGCAGGAATCAAGCGCCTCTGTCGGTGCTATGGCTGAGCAGTCTGTCGAACAGGAACAGCCCGCAGCGCAGAAGCCGCAGGCCGACGCCTCCTACCGGCTCGAACGGACGCCGCTGCCGGAAACGCTCAAATCCAACGAGGGCGACAAAGCGCTCACGCCGGCGCAGGTCTATAAGATGAATATCGGCGCAGTCTGCGGCATTTCTACACAGGTCACGGCAAGCCTCTGGGGCGTGGAAACAACCGGTGTCTGCACGGGCAGCGGCTTTGTCCTGACGGCAGACGGTTATATCGTCACGAATAACCACGTTGTAGCAGACGCAGACGAAGGTACGGTCGTCGTGCAGTTCTATTCGGGCGAAGAATACCCCGCCGTCATCATCGGCACGGACAGCATGAACGACGTCGCGCTTCTGAAAATCGAAGCGGAGGGCCTGCAGACCGTCACGGTCGGTGATTCCGACGAGGTCGAGGTCGGCGAAACGGTTGAGGCCATCGGAAACCCGCTGGGCGATCTAACGTTTACCATGACCGCCGGTTACATCAGCGCACTTGACCGTGAGATCGACGCTGATGGAACACCCATCAACATGCTGCAGACCGACGCAGCCATCAACTCCGGCAATTCCGGCGGGCCGCTGTTCGACATGAACGGCAATATCATCGGCGTTACGACCGCAAAGGTATCCGGCACAACGGACAGCGGCGTGTCCATCGAGGGCCTTGGCTTTGCCATCCCCATCAACGACGTGCTGCGCGTAGTCTATGATCTGCAGCAATACGGCCGCGTCCGCGGCCGGGCCTATCTCGGCGTCACGCTGCAAAATCTCGACGCAGAGGTTGCGGAAATCTACAGCCTCCCCTCAGGTCCGCAGGTCGTGACTGTAACGGAGGGCAGCTGCTCAGAAAAGGCCGGGCTGCAGCCGCACGACATCATTTTAGAATTCGACGGCCGCGAGATCAACACCTATTCCGATCTTGTTTCGGCACTTTCCAAGCGCCGGGCGGGAGACACAGTTAAGATGAAACTCTACCGCGCGGGCGCAGAAATCGAGGTCACGCTCACGCTCGATGAACGACCCGGCGAGGAGGAGATCGACAAAGCCGAGCAGCAGGCGCAGAGCGAATTGGAAGGCCAGTCCCAGCCCGACGAGGAATTCACCGTCCCCGACTTTGACGGCTACGGTTACGACTACGGCGGATAAGCCAAAACTGTCGGCTAGACCGAATCTCATTAAGATAAGTCTCCAAAAGAGCAGGCACCGGGGGAAATCGCGCAAAGTGATTTCCTCCGGTGTTTGTTATTTTTTTATTCGGCAGGTATCATGTTTTTCTGCGCGGATTACAACCATATGACAAACGGACATGGCTGGGCGGTTTCTACGCAGCATAGATTCTCCCTTGGTTTTTCATATGAATCCGTATGCTGTTTCATAGATTGCAGCAAGGAGGCGGTGCGAGTGAAACCTGCAGATCATGATGTCCGCGAAATCAGACGCGAAGACGGGGTCATGATCCGTCTGCACTTTTCGTCGGGCGGAGCCGCCTTGCAGGAAGGTATGGTGTGTATTTTAGAAAAACATATTGAAGAATCAACGAAAAGCTGAGAAGTCGTACAGTCCTTTCGCTTTGCGGATGAATCTGAAAAGCTGTGCGAATTCGCAAAAGTAATTCAAACCCGTGTGTGCAAATATCAGTCATTCATATGAGTATGGATATACCGCCGGAAAGCTTGCAGCTGACTGGCTCAACACCAACTGCAGCGCGTCGCAGACGGTAGCATGTGCGCTTTTGACCAAACCGCAGTCTCTGGCGGTCATTGACCGTGCAAACGGCATCATTGAGGGCCTGCGGGAAAACTGCACATTTGCGCAGATCGCAGCGACGAAGCCGTATTCCGATCAGGCATCCGCGCGGGAAATGACAGAACAGATGATGCGTGAGCACCCGGAAATTCGCTGTATTGTCGGTGTGTCAGATATGAGTATTCTGGGCGCATATGACGCTTTGGAAGCAATGAATCTGCTGAATGAAGAAATGTGCCTAGTTGGCATTGATGCCAGCGCACCGGTGCTGAAAAAAATTCAGGAGGGGACCGTGATCCGTGGTTCGGTTTCGCAGGACACAAAGGGCTTCGCCGAAGTGACCATCCATGCAGCCATTGCCGCAATTCAGGGTAATCCGCTGCCGGAAAGCAGCATCAAAATTGAAGCGGTTACAATGGAAAACGTAGCAGCCTACTTGCAGGCGGAAGCAGCCTCTCATAGCACACCAGCCAGTTGACCGCCTCGATAACGGAGGCATATTCCCCTGTCCATCGCATAAGGATGGACAGGGGTGATGTTTTATGAAGCGATTTTTCCGGCAGTACGGCAGACTGACGCTGGCGCTGGCAGCAGTGCTGGCGTTCTGCGCCGTTTTGCCGCTGCTGTTCCAGCAGAGCCGTTCGATTGAAACAGGGTCATGGGGGCTGAGTTTCCGGACAGAGGGCCAGCCGCCCGTCGGCAATGCGTCAAAGGAAGCGCTGCGGCGCTATGACGCGGTTTATCTCGGCGATGAGACGCAGAAGAAGATCTATCTGACCTTCGACGCAGGCTATGAAAACGGCTGTACCGAGCCGATTTTGGAGGCACTGGCGAAGCACAATGTCAAAGCCGCGTTCTTTGTCGTGGGCAATTACATTGAGCAGAATCCGGATCTTGTCCGCCGGATGCTGCGCGAGGGGCACATCGTAGGCAACCACACCTACCATCATTATGATATGTCAAAGCTTTCGGACGAAGCCGCCTTCAATCAGGAACTGACAAGCCTTGAAACGCTCTACCGAGAGACGACCGGCGAGGATATGCCGCGCTATTACCGCCCGCCGCAGGGCATTTACAGCGAGTGCAACCTCGAAATGGCGCAGAAGCTTGGCTACCGAACGGTATTCTGGTCGCTGGCCTACGTCGATTGGTACCAGGACAATCAGCCGACCGACGAGCAGGCGTTTTCCAAGCTTCTGCCGCGCATTCACCCGGGCGCGATCGTGCTGCTGCACTCGACATCGCAGACGAATGCGCGAATTTTGGACACGCTGCTGAGCAAATGGGAGGAGATGGGCTATTCCTTCGGAACGCTTGACGAGTTGTTCGCGTAGCCGTCACCATTTTCGGACCTCTGCATAACATGGAATGAGCGAGCGATCAAACGCTACGTTATCTTTCAGGAGGTCTTGTTATGTCTTGTAATCAGTCCGGATTCTGCGCCTTCGGCAACAGCTGGTGGTGGATCATCATCCTTCTGCTGATCTTCGGCACCGGCAACAATGGCTGCGGCAATTCCTGCGGCTGCGACACCGGCTGCGGCTGCTGACAGTTCTACATGACGCAGAGGGGAGCGGCGCCGGCCGCTCCCCTTCCGTATCTCAAATCGTCCGGATTTTTACGGTTGACGGCCTGCGCAGCGATAGATTACAATAGAAGAAAATGCAAAGGAGACTTCTGCAATGGACGTGACGCAGATCCCGAAGATTGAACTGCACCTGCATCTGGACGGCGCTGTTCCGCCGGAAACGATGTGGCAGATGGCGCAGGAGAAGCACGCTGCGCTGCCGGTGGACACGCTGGACGCATTTTACGCATGGCTCGTCAAAACAGCGGACTGCCGCGACGTGAATACATATCTTGCCCGGTTTGAACTTCCCCTGCAGCTGATGCAGGACGCGCCCAGCATCACACGCATTACCCGCGACGTGCTCACAACGCTTGCCCGGCAGGGACATGTTTACGACGAAATCCGCTTTGCACCGCAGCTGCATACGCGCGCCGGACTGCGGCAGCAGGACGCGATCGAAGCCGTGCTGGCAGGCCGCGAACAGGCGCTGCGCGCCTTTCCGGACTACCGCTGCGGGATTCTGCTGTGCTGCATGTGCATCGGGCCTGAGACGGTCAACATGGCGGAAAATCTCGAAACGGTGCGGCTGACGCGGGCGTATCTCGGCTCCGGCGTCGTGGGCATGGATCTGGCGGGCGCAGAGGGGATCGTTCCGCTGCGGAATTTTCACCCGATTTTTGATCTCGCGCGGGAACTTGCGCTGCCCTTTACCTGTCACGCAGGTGATTCCCAAGGGCCGGACACTGTCCGCGACGCGCTGGACTTCGGCGCGAAGCGCATCGGCCACGGGCATCATATTTTCGATGATCCCGTGCTCTGGCCGCGCGCAATCGAGGCCGGCGTTACGCTTGAGATCTGTCCGACGAGCAACATTCAGTGCAAAACGCAGCCGTCTTATGCGCTGCATCCGGCGAAAAAGCTGCTGGACGCCGGACTTCGTGTGTGCATCAGCACCGACAATATGACACTCGCTGCCGTAACGCTGGAAGACGAGTACCGGCACTGCATTGCAGATATGGGTTTTACACCGGACGATCTGCAAACCATGGCACACTTTGCGCTGGACGCCGCGTTCCTGCCGGAGCAGGAAAAGCGCGCACTTGCTGGAAAAATTTAATTTCAAACAAATATTCTATTATTTCTTGACGCATCCGCCCCGCTCGTGATAAACTATGCTCACAAGGAGGCGGATGTTGTATGCTGCGCGATCAGGAACTTCTGGAGATGGAACGGCCCGTCTCCGCGCGCCATGCGCCGATGCGGCGGTGTGACCGTGCGGCGCAGTTTGCGCCGTTCGCCGCGCTGAGCGGCTTCGATGAGACGGTGCAGGAGGCCGGCCGGCTGACACAGGCGCAGATCGAACTGGCCGAAAATGAGCGCGAAGCGCTGAATGACGCGCTTGTCCGACTCGCAGCCCGTCTTCCGGAGCAGCCCGAGGTCCGGCTCACCTATTTTCAGCCAGATGCCAAAAAATCCGGAGGGACCTACCGCACGATCCTCACCCGCGTCCGCAGGCTTGACGCAAATGCGCAGGTTCTGGTTCTGACAGACGGCACCCGGATTCCTTTTGACGCGCTTCTCAGCATCTGTTGAAACCGGAAAGCCTACAGCCGCTTCTGTCCCACATAGGCTTCGCCGCCCCCTGAGACTGTCAAAAAACCATGAAAAGCAGTCGGACGACAGAGCAGCTGGGGAAGAGTGAAGGGGGCAAAGAGCCCACTTCGCGTTCAATCAACCAGTTTTTCAAACTTTTTTTAAGCTTGAAAACTGGTTCAGCGGGGCGAAAAGACTTTTTCGACACGCTGAGGGGGCGGACATTGCTGTCCGCCCCCTTCACACTATCTGCCAAAAATTTCTATTTTTGTACTGCTTACAGGCTTCCCGGATGGCGCGGGATATAGGCGCCGATGGGACCGGTCTTCATCTCGCCATGATCGACGGCAAGTGTTCCGCGCAGATAGACCTGCGCGATGGAGCCTTTGGTCTTGAAGCCCTCATAGGGCGTATAGCCCGCAGCAGAAAGCTGCGTCTGCGCGGAGATGACCGAGTCAGCCTCGGGGTCGTAGACAACGATGTCCGCGTCGCTGCCGGGCGCGAGAACGCCCTTGCGCGGGTACGCGCCATAGAGCCGGGCGGGGTTTTCGGACAGGAGCGCACACATCTGCTCCTTCGTGATGCGGCCCTCGGCCACGCCTGCTGTATAGAGCAACTCGCCGCGCGTCTCCACGCCGGGCAGACCGCCGGGGATCTTCGTAAAGTCGCCGCGTCCGGCATCCTTCTGTTTCAGAGTAAAGCTGCAATGGTCAGTCGAGACGGTCTGGATGCTGCCGTTGGCAAGGGCCTTCCACAGAACCGCCTGATCCTCCTTCTTGCGCATGGGCGGCGCGCAGATATAGCGCGCGGAGGCGGAATAGTCCTCCTGATAATAAACGCTGTCGTCCAGCAGCAGGTAGTGCGGGCAGGTTTCGACATAGACCTTCTGGCCGCGTTCACGCGCGTGCATGACCTCCAGCAGTGCCTCCTTCGTGCTCAGGTGCACGATCACGATGGGAACGTCCGCGACCTCCGCAATGCGCAGCAGATGGGCAACCGCCTCCGCCTCAAGCGGATCCGGGCGGCACTCAGGATGCGACGACGGGGCCGTCTTTCCCTCCGCCTTGTGCTGCGCGATCAGCGCGTCGATCACGCCCGCGTTCTCACAGTGAACGCCCGCGATGCCGCCGTATTTCTTCAGTTCCAGCAGCGCGGAAAACAGGTCCTGATCGCCGATCATCATGGCAGGATATGTCATGTACATCTTAAATGACGGGATACCAGCGGCAAACATGGCCGGAATTTCATTTTTGATGCCCTCGTTCCAGTCGTCGATGGTCATGTGGAAGCTGTAGTCGCAGCTGGAACGGCCGTCGGCCTTTTTATGCCAGAGATCAAGCCCGTAGCCCAACGTCTCGCCCTTATTCGGGCAGGCGAAGTCAATGACCATCGTTGTGCCGCCGTGGATGGCGCTGCGCGTGCCGGTGTTGAAGTTGTCGGCAGTCGTGGTGTTGCAGACGTCAAGGTCAAAATGCGTATGCGCGTCGATAAAGCCGGGGAAGAGCAGCTTGCCGCTCACATCTACGACGTTCGCGCCGTCCGCCGCCAGTCCTTCGCCGACAGCGGCGATCTTCTCGCCGTCTACCAGTACATCCGCAGCGCGGGAGCCTGCCGCAGAGACGACCGTGCCGCCCTTGAGCAACGTTTTCATAATCAAATCATCCTTTCTTGTATCGGAGTATCGTTTTCAAAAAAATCAGCGCACGCCGGTCGAACCAAAGCCGCCTCGGTCGGTATCGGAAAGCGCCTCGCACTCTTCAAAGTCGATCGGCGGCTGCACCTCATAAATGCGGAACTGGCAGATACGGTCGCCCTTTTCGATCACGGTGTCGCGCGTGGCGTAGACTGGCAGCTTCCATTCGTCATTCGTGCCGCAGTAGCTGTTGTCGATCACACCGACGGAGTTGGCCTGCAGAATGCCCCAACGCTTGAATGTGGACGAACGCGGGGCCGTGCGGGCCTCGTATCCCTCCGGCAGCTGCATCGACACACCCAGCGGGATAAGGGCAAACTCGCCCGCGTGAAGCTGCATGGTCTGCGCGCAGTACAGATCGATCCAGTCGCCCTTGGCCGTCTTTTGCAGCCGGGGCAGATCATCGGAAAAATAGTGGATTTTGATAACGGGCATGAACTTCCTCCTACTGCCGCTCGTCCCAGAGGACAACGGCTCCGGTTTTCAGGCTTGCAGGCACGTCGATCAGCCGCTGATTGGACGAGCCGCGGAAGCGTAGATTCAGATTTTTGAGACTTGCAACAAACGGCCCATCCACCAGCACGTCGAGATAAGACAGAAGTTCCTGCGTAACTTCCCACGGGCCGAGTTTTTTTGCCAGAATGTCGCGGTCAAAGAGGTAGCCGGTAAACGACCAGATGGATTTTTCGGGATAGGCCGCCTTGATCCTGCGCGAAAGTTCCAGCAGTCCCGGCTGGTTCTCCGGCTCAAACGGTTCGCCGCCGAGATAGGTGATGCCCCGGATATACGCGGGAGTCAGCATGGCGAGGATTTTGTCGATCACAGCCTCGTCAAACGGTTCGCCGTAGGAAAACTCCCATGTTTCAGGATTGAAACAGTCCTTGCAGTGGTGGCGGCAGCCGGAGACGAACAGGCTGACCCGCACGCCGGGTCCGTTGGCAATATCGCAGTTTTTGATCGCCGCGTAGTTCATTGCAGCACCCCCTTTTTTATTATCGTATCATGCCGCCGGGAGGTTTGCAAGCGGAGCTGCGTGTTTTTCAGCAGTTTTGCATCTTGCTTCCACCGGCTGGATGTTGTAGAATAAGCGTCAGTTGACGCAAAACATTCTGTTCAAGCGAAGGAGGCGGGCGGATATGAAGTACATTGCGATCTGCGGTACCGTAGGCGCAGGAAAGACGACGCTTTTGCAGCGGCTCACAGCATATTTCGGTCCGCGCGCCGCGTTTCATGAGGAGCGTCCGCAGGACAACCCCTATATCAATGAATACTATTCCGATTCCAAGCGCTGGTCGTTTCACTCGCAGGTAAGTTTTCTCTCGCTCTACTTTGACGACGAGAAATGGCGTCCTGAGATCGGCGACACTGAGTTTTTCTTCTTTGACCGCGCGTTTCTGGAGAATCTGGTCATTGCGAAATACCGCCTGAACCAGCAGGATCTGACGCAGGACGAGTTCGGCATTCTCTGCAAACTGGCGCACGGCATCGCGTCGCTGATGCCGCCGGTTGACAAGTATCTCTATCTCGACTGCTCCGTCAGTACGATCATTGAGCACATGCGCCAGCGCGGACGGGAATACGAGGATGATCTCGACCTCATGTATGTGTACGAACTCAAGGAACTCTACGACGAATGGGCCGAAACGCTCCCACCGGAGCGAACGCTGCGCATCAACATGGACGGCGGAGAATATGATCTGGACGAGATCGTGCGGTTTTTGGAGGCGTGAGCATGCAGAAGCAGGATCGGCCTGTCGCGTTTTTTGACTCCGGCCTCGGTGGGATCAGCGTCCTGCGCGAGACGGTGCGGCTGCTGCCGCAGGAAAACTATCTGTACTACGGCGACTCGCTCCACGCGCCCTACGGCGTCAAGAGCGAAGCGCAGATCCAGGCGCTGAGCCTTGCGGCGGCGGAGCATCTGGTAAGCGCCGGAGCCAAAGCTATCGTCGTGGCCTGCAACACGGCAACATCTGCCGCCATCGGCCTGCTGCGGCAAGCCTACCCTGACATTCCCGTGATCGGAACAGAGCCCGCGCTCAAGCCAGCCGTAGAAAAATACCCCGGCGGCAGAATTCTGGTCATGGCCACGCCCATGACCATCCGGCAGGAGAAATTTCAGGCACTCAAGCGTCAGTTTGACGATCAGGCGCAGATCATCGGCCTGCCGTGCGAAGGGCTGATGGAGTTTGTCGAGCGCGGGGAACTGCGAGGGAGCGCAGTGGAGGCATATCTGGCCGAGAAGCTTGCGCCGTATCTGCGCGAGCCGGTCGATGGGATCGTGCTGGGCTGCACACATTATCCGTTCCTGACGGGTGCGATTCGCAGGATCGTCGGACCAGGGCCGGAGATCATGGACGGAAGCCACGGCGTCGCAATGCAGCTTGCGCGAAAGCTTGCCGAAAACGGCATGCTGCGCAGCAGCGACGCACCGGGAACGGCTGTTTTTGAAAATTCTCTCGACGAGCCGGAGATCCTCGCTCTCAGCCGGGCGCTGTTCCGGTACCAGGATGAATAAAAAGCACACGCGGCACCCGAATCCATCCGGGGAGCCGCGGTTTTTTACGCCGGGGCGGCGTTTCTTATGATTTTCTGAAAATATACACTTTGTTGATAAATTCTGCCGCAGATGTGATATGATATCGATAATTACTTGGAGGAGGACGGCATTTGTGGCAGCGTCATTCCTGAAACGAAAACCGAAGGATCCGGACAGGCCGCAACGGCGGGAGATTCCTGTTTTGGAGGCAGACACCGCGTCAGGCCTGAGCGCTGCGCAGGCGCAGGAGCGGCTGGACGGCGGCTGGGATAATGCACCGGTTGAATCGCCCGGCGCATCGGTTCGAGAGATTATTGCGAAAAACGTTTTTACCTATTTTAACTTTCTGTTCTTCCTGCTGGCGGGCTGCGTGATCGCCGTGCGGCAGTGGCTGAACCTGACATTTCTTGGTCCTGTGTTCTGCAACATGTTCATCGGCATTGTACAGGATCTGCGGGTAAAGAAAAAGGTCGATGGACTGAAGATCATGGCCGCGCCGAAATGCCGTGCCGTGCGGGACGGGCAGACCGTTATGTTGGACGCGGCCCAGCTTGTACGGGACGATATCGCCGTTTTTTCTCCCGGCGACCAGATCCCGGCGGATGCCGTCGTCGCAGCAGGCGAATGCCGCGTCAACGAGGCACTCGTCACGGGCGAGGCCGATGAAATCGTCAAAAAGCCGGGCGACCAACTGCTCTCCGGCAGCTTTGTCGTGTCCGGCAGCTGCCGCGCACGGCTGACCGCCGTTGGTGCGGACAGCTTTGTCTCCCGGCTCACGCTGGAGGCCAAGCAGACCGGCTCGCAGCCGCAGTCGGAGATGATGCGTTCGCTGACGAGCCTGATCAAATGGATCGGCTTCCTTGTCATTCCGCTGGGCGCGGTGATGTTCATCAAGGAATATCTGTGGCTGAAAAGCCCGATTGCGGACGCGGTGACGAGCACGGTCGGCTCCATCGTCGGCATGATCCCGGAGGGGTTATATCTGCTGACAAGCCTTGCACTGGTTGCAAGCGTCATCCGGCTGGCAAACCGCCGTACACTCGTGCATGATATGGGCTGCATCGAGACGCTTGCGCGCGTCGATACGCTCTGTGTCGATAAGACCGGCACGATCACGGAGCCGAAAATGACCGTCGATGATATTGTTCCCCTGCAGCCGGATCGCTATATCGCCGACGATATCCGCATGATCATGGCCGATTACGTCTGCGCCATGCAGGACGACAACGACACCATGGCCGCGCTGCGGCGATATTTTACCGGACAGTCCATGCAGACGGCGATTGACGCCATGCCGTTCCGGTCGGCGAAAAAATACGGTGGTGTGTCATTCCACGAGGACGAGACGTATCTGCTCGGTGCACCGGAAATTCTGCTGGCAAACTGCCCGGAAAAGGAACAGTATCTGCCGCTGGCGGAGGAATGGTCGTCCAAGGGCTGCCGGGTGCTGCTGCTGGCGCTGTACGACGGAAAGCTGTCGGATGAGACGCTGAATGCAGAAATTCTGCCGCTGGCCCTGATTTTGCTGAGCAACAAGATCCGACCCGAAGCGCCGCAGACTTTTTCCTATTTTGCGCAGCAGGGCGTGCGCACGAAGGTTATCTCCGGCGACAATCCCCTGACCGTTTCCGAGGTCGCACGGCGGGCCGGGATCCCGAATGCGGAGAAATTCGTCGATGCACGAACGCTCAAGACAGACGTTGACATTGCGAAGGCAGCAGAGGAAATGACCGTCTTCGGCCGCGTCACGCCGGACCAGAAAAAGAAGCTTGTCGCGGCTATGAAGCGCGCGGGCCACACCGTCGCCATGACCGGCGACGGCGTGAACGACGTGCTGGCGCTGCGCGAGGCGGACTGCTCCATCGCCATGGCCTCCGGCTCGGGCGTCGCGTGTCAGGCGTCGCATATCGTGCTGCTCGATTCGCAGTTTTCCGCCCTGCCGTCCGTCGTGGCGGAGGGCAGGCGCGTCATCAACAACATCGAGCGCAGCGCGTCGCTGTATCTCGTCAAGAACATCTTCACCTTTGTTCTCTCGCTGATTACGCTGTTCTTCACGCTCCCCTATCCTTATACGCCCGCGCAGCTGAGTCTGGTCAACGCGCTGACGATTGGCATCCCGTCGTTCATCCTCGCCATGGAGCCGAATGAGAACCGCATCAGCGGCAGATTCATGCCGAACGTCATTTACCGGGCGCTGCCCGCCGCGCTGTCTGACCTCATTCTCGTGGTTGGCGTGATGCTGTTCTATCTGGCGTTTCATATCAAAGAGGATATGCTCTCCACGCTCTGCACCGGCATTATGGGCATTGTGGGTCTGCTGATGATCCACCAGACCTCGCTGCCGCTGAATAAACTCCGCAAGGCCATGCTCATTGGACTGTGTGCAGCGTTCGTGGTGTGCTACTTCTTCCTGCCGGAACTGTTTACGCTGAGTGCGCTGGATAATCCGTCGCTTCTGATTCTTATTGTGCTGGGCCTGCTTGCGTTCTCGGTCATGTTCGTCTGCCGCCGGGGGCTGCGCAAAGTGAAGGCGCGGTTGAACAAGGGAATTTTCCCACGCAGGAAGAAAAGATAAATTTCTGCAAATACTAGAGCCAGCCGAAAAAACCGGCTGGCTCAGTTTTTTGGAAGGAGAACGTGTATGCACTATCATGTAAACGAAGACGTCTGCATCGGCTGTGGACTGTGCGCCGAAACGTGCCCGGAGGTCTTCTCCCTCAGGGATGACGGCTATGCCGAAGCAAAGCCCGGCCCCGTGCCGGAGCGCGTGCAGGAAACTGCCGCCGAAGCCATGGACGCCTGCCCGACGAGCGCGATCGAAGAGGGCTGACAAGGGACAGAAAATCTGCTATACTGATCCCATCCTGTCAGATGGGGTGGAAGCATGGAAGAACGATACGTCGCATTCGACGTGGAAACGCCAAACGCACAAAACCGGCGCATGAGCGCCATCGGTGTGAGCGTGATCGAAAACGGGCAGATCGTACAGGAACTTTATACGCTCGTTGACCCGCAGACACATTTTGACCCGTTCAATATCGCGCTGACCGGCATCACGCCGGAGATGGTGCGCGGCCAACCGGACTTCTCTGCGCTCTGGCAGCTGCTGAAGCCGATGCTGGAGGAGAGCATTCTGGTTGCGCACAACGCGCCGTTTGATCTGCGGGTGCTGGCCAGCTGCCTGCATGACTATCACATCGACTGGAAGCCGGAGGCTGCCTATCTGTGTACCTGCCAGATGGGCAGAAAGGCATATCCGTATCTGCAGAATCATAAGCTGAATACGCTCTGTGACCATCTGCGGCTGGAACTCGACCATCACAACGCCGGCAGTGACAGCCGCGCCTGCGCGCTTCTGCTGCTCGACTATCTGGAAAAGGGCCTGCGCCCGGAGCCGTTTTTGCGCACCTACCGCTTCGCGGATCGGAAAACGCTTCCGTACTGCGCTGTATAAGCGTGAAAACGCCTGAGAGGATTTTGTATTCTGCAGCTTTCCAAGCACACTGATATCCGCAGCGCATCCCCTTCGTCATTTGCTTGCGCAAATGCCGCCTCCCCTTATCATGCAGGACATGGCAAGGGGAGGTTTTGATTCGCTGCGTTTTTACGGAAATCTTCGGCAAATTTGCAACTTCTCAACGGGCCGATATGGGCATCGGCCCCTACAGGGCCTTGGCGAATCCGCACTGCCTTGCAAATTTTGAACGCAAAGCTTGAACTTGCAGTACACAAACCCGAAAATGTTAATAGAAATTTCAGAATTCTGGGGCCTGTTCCTGTCGGGAATGCCGTTGCAAAAATCGGTCGGTTTATGTATAATACAGAAAAAGATTATGTCGCCCTGCGGCTTTTGAATAGGAGGGATTCTTATCAGAAAGAAAGGCAGATTTGAGGCCAGCCGCCCCGCGCACAAGACTGCGGCGGACAGAGCCGCTGCGCCGAAGAAGCAGCCGTCCGGCAATGCCGGAAAGAAGGCTGCCGTGATCGCGGGATGTGTTGCGCTTCTGGCGTTACTCGGTGTCTGCACCTATGGCTTTATTTTAAAGGGAAGCGACACCATCTTCCCAAACGTCTACGTCGCGGGCGTGAACGTCGGCGGATTGAAGCGGGACGCGGCAATTAACGCCGTGACGCTCGCCGTCGAGCAGGAGACAGCTACCGATACGCTGACCGTTGTCCTGCCCGACCGGACGATTGACTTTACCCCCGAGATCACCAACGTCGCCCTCAACCCGGATGAGGCGGCAGACGCCGCCATGAACTACGGCCGCGACGGCGGCCCGATTACGGCGCTTCTCACATACGAACGGGCAAAAAAGACCCGGCAGGACATTTCGCTCGAATCCGGGACGAATCTCGATACCGCGTATATCCGCGATCTCATTGATCAGACCGCCCGCGCCTGTGCGTCGGAAAAGGTTGACCCGACCGTTACGGTCGATGCCGACGCGAAAACCGTCACAGTCGTGACGGGTTCGCCGAAAATTTCGCTCGATGCCGATGCACTCTATGATGCGGTCGTTGCGCGGTTCAATGCCGGCGATCTGTCCGAACTCAAGTTCGATTACGACACCGAGCCCTGCGCGCCGGTTGATCTTCAACGGTATTACGACCAGTTCGCAACCGAGATGAAAGACGCATATTACGACGAGGAAAAGAAGGAACTCGTTGCCGAAAAGGTCGGCTTCGGCTTTGACGTGTCGTATTACACCCAGCAGCTTGCCATGGCTGAACCCGGCACGAAGATCGTCATTCAGGCCGAGGCAATTCAGCCGGAGGTCACGCTGGCCGAACTGGAGAAGGAATACTTCTCCGATGTGCTTGGCTCCTGCGACAGCCCGCACACCGCGCAGGCCGGACGCACGAAGAATCTGGAACTGGCCTGCAAGGCGATCGACGGCACCATCCTGAACCCCGGAGACGAGTTCTCGTTCAACAAGATCGTCGGTGAGCGCACGCCGGAGAAGGGCTATCAGTCCGCTATCGTCTACCAGACCGGCGGCAAGAGCGAGGCAGAGGCCGGCGGAGGCGTCTGTCAGGTCGCCTCCACGATCTATACCGCCTGCCTCTACGCCGATCTCAAGGTCACAGAGCGTGCGCCGCATATGTTCACCGTCACCTACGTCCAGCTCGGCATGGACGCGACGATCTACTGGGGCAGTCTCGACTATAAGTTTGTCAACAGCACCGACCATCCGATGCGCATTGATGCTTCCGTCTCCGGCGGCTATGTCCATATCAAGCTTGTGGGCACCGCGCCGAAGGATAAGGGCTATGATCATATCGTCCTGCGGCACGAGGTCGTTGCGACCGTCCAGCCCAAGATGGAGATCGACGGCGACAAGACCATCATCACCGACGCCGGTACCGCCCTCGACGAAAACGGCAACACCGTCAACATCGTCGTTGACAAGGACGGCAACAAGTATATCAAGGGCGACATGGTGCAGTATTCCTACGTCGGCAAGACCGTCATGGCCTACCGCGATTATGTGGATGCAAACGGTACTGTCATCAAGACCGAGACGCTGCACAAGGATACGTATCAGGCCCGCAACACCAGCTACAAATGCACGCCGTATGTCGAGCCTGAGGTGCCCGAGGAGCCGGATCCCATCGACCCGGATTACCCGGACAATCCCGATGACCCGACTGAACCTGATGACCCCATCAATCCGTGGGATTAAGAAAAAACATCCGGCAGCCCATTGCGGGCTGCCGGTGATTTTTTTGCCCTGCCGCGCCATTTTGCGCGGCAGGGCGGTTTCAGTTATGCCAGCAGATTCTGCGTGCGGCAGAGGCTGGCGTAGATGCCGTTATGCTTGAGAAGTTCCTCATTCGTGCCGCGCTCGGCGATGCGGCCGTCGGCAATGACGACGATCTCGCCTGCGGCGCGGATGGTGGACAGGCGGTGCGCAATGATGAGCGTGGTGCGATTTTTCGCCAGTTCGTCAAACGCGTGCTGGATCTTCGCCTCCGTCAGCGTGTCGAGCGCGCTCGTCGCCTCGTCGAGAATGAGAATCGGCGGGTTTTTGAGGAAAATGCGCGCAATGGAAATGCGCTGCTTCTGTCCGCCGGACAGGAGCGTGCCGCGTTCGCCGACGTAAGTGTCAAAGCCGTCTGGCATGGCCATGATATCGTCGTAAATTTCCGCACGCTTCGCCGCGTCAATGATCTCCTCCATCGTCGCGCCGGGCTTACCGTAGCGGATGTTTTCCAGAATGGAATCGGCGAACAGAAATACATCCTGCTGTACAATGCCGATGGAGCGGCGCAGAGATTCCTGCGTGACGCTGCGCACGTCGTGGCCGTCAACGGTGATCGCACCACCGGTCACGTCGTAAAAGCGGGGGATCAGCTGGCAGAGCGTACTCTTGCCGCCGCCGGAAGGGCCGACGATGGCGACGGTCTTGCCCGCCGGGACGTGCAGGGACACATCGTGCAGAACTTCGGGATCGTCCTCATAGGAAAAGCTTACATTTTCCACGCCGATCTCACCGTGCACCTGCGTCAGTTCGATTGCATCCGGCGCGTCGTGCAGTTCCGGCGCGGTGCGCATGATCTCCAGAAAACGATCAAAGCCTGCCGTGCCGTTGGAGAACAGTTCCGTGAAGTTTGCCAGCTTGCGGATGGGGTTGACAAAGGACGCAATATAGAGCGTAAACGTCAGAAGATCGACGGTGTCCATCTGCCCCTTCATGATGAGCAGACCGCCCACGGTTACGACAGCCACGGACAAAGAACTCGTAAAAAACTCCATCACGGCCATGAAAATGCCCATTTCCCGATGGAACATCTTTTTGGAGGTCTTGTAAACGTCGTTCGAGCGGTCGAATTTTTCCTCCTCAACATGTTCGTTGGCAAACGCCTTGGCCGTGCGAATGCCGGACAGGGCGGATTCGATGTCAGCGTTGATCGCGCCGGTCTTTTTCTTCACACGGCGGGAGGCCTCGCGCATCGCCTTACGGCGCGAGACAATGATCGCAACGAACACCGGGATCATGACCGCCACGACCAGTGCCAGCCGCCACTCGATTGTCGTCATGACGGTCAGCGCACCCACGATGGTCACGAGCGAGATGAACAGGTCCTCCGGCCCGTGGTGGGCAAGTTCGGTGATCTCAAAGAGGTCGGTCGTCATGCGGCTCATCAGCTGACCGGTGCGGTTGCGGTCGAAAAACTCAAAGCCCAACTCCTGCATGTGACCGAACAGGGCCGCGCGGATATCAGCCTCTACACGGATGCCGAAGGTGTGGCCCCAGTAGGTGATAATGAAATACAGCACCGACCGCAGCGCATACGCTGCCAGCACGATCAGCATGATCGTAAAGAACGTGCGGTATGCGCTCTGCGGCAGCAGCGTGCGCATGGCGTAACGCGAGATAATGGGGTATGCCAGATCGATCATCGACACGACCAGTGCACAGGCCATGTCGAGAAAAAACAGCCCCCGGTGGGGCTTGAAGAAGGATAAGAAGATGGAAAAGCCTGACCGCTTCCGGTATTGCTCTGTTGTCATGATATTTGCTCCGTTTCTTGTATTCGTGTGTATTATACCGGGAGTTTCCGCGGATTGCAAGCCGTTGCGCGCGTCTTGTTTTTCTGGTAGAATAGGCCCGAAACGAGGCGAAGCGTATGATTGAAATTTTGAAGGAAACCGCGCGCTATCTTGTCTGCGTCAAGCCCATCGGCATAGCCGCGCAGGGCACGCATGCGGAGGCGATGCCGCAGCTGCTCTCCGAGCAGCTGGGCTGTGACATTTTCCCCGTTCACCGGCTCGACCAGACAGTCGGCGGCATAATGGTCTATGCGAAGACGGTGCAGGAAGCCGCGCGCCTGACGCAGGCGATGGGACAGGGGCAGATGCAGAAGACGTATCTCGCCGTTCTGACCGGATGTCCGGCGGAAAAGGCCGGGACGCTGGAGGATCTGCTGTTCCATGACCGGGTGAAAAACAAAACATATGTGGTCAAGCGGATGCGCGGCGGCGTGAAGCAGGCGAAGCTGCACTATGAAATTCTAGCTAGGCAGGATGGACTGAGCCTTGTGCGCATCCGGCTCGAAACGGGGCGCACGCACCAGATCCGCGTCCAGTTTGCCTCGCGGGGTCTGCCGCTGTTGGGCGACGGAAAATACGGCAGCCGCTGTGGCCGCTGCACCTGTGCGCTCTGGTCTTACCGGCTTTCCTTCCCGGACGGAAAGGGCGAAGCCGTCTTCGAGGCCCAGCCCCCGGCCCAGTTCCCGTGGACGGTGTTTTTCTGATACGATGTACAGTACAAAGCTTTCGACAAATTCGCACCGTATTTTCCCGTTTGACTGCACGCACATCCCGCCGCGCGGCTGCATAAACTACCTGTATTCTAAGGTGCAGGAGGGCTTTTCCATGGCGGTGACGCGGTATTTTCTGGGTGGTAATACGGCCTCCGGCTTTGTCTCGTTTTACGGGCAGTTCTGCCGGGGGCCGGAGGAGTTTCTGTGGGTGATCAAGGGCGGGCCGGGCTGCGGCAAGTCGAGTTTTATGAAGACCATCGGCAAGGCGGCGGAGGACGCAGGGCTGGATACCGAATACGTCCTGTGCTCCGGTGACCCGGATTCGGTGGACGGCGTGTATATCCCGGCCCTGCACACCGGCTACGCCGACGGCACGGCCCCGCATGTGCTTGAGGCCGTCACGCCCGGGGCCGCCGGGCTGTATCTCGATCTGGGACAGTTCTATGACCGCATTGCTTTGCAGAAAGAGCGCCGCGCTATTGAACTTCTGCAGACGCGCTATCGCGCGCTCTACCGCGAGGCGTATGCGCGTCTTGCAGCGTTTGCGCGTCCGTCCTGTCCGCTCCCGGCGCAGGAGGAACGGAAAAAGCGCTTCCTGCGGGCCATCACCTGCCGGGGCCTTTTTTCTGCCGAGCCGCCCGCAGGCGCGGTGCAGCTGGTGTCCGGCGAGGAATTGGAGGCGCTCCGCGTGCGGGAAAATGCGGTTCTCTACCAGAACCCGCTCCTGCCGGACGAGACGGAGGCTGTCTATCTGCCGGACGAGAAGCGCTATTACCGGGGGCCGGACGCGCCGCTGCCGGATGTTTCGGATGTGACTGCTCTTCTTGCACAGGCGAAGGCGCTGCATGACGAGTTGGAGGCCGTCTATAACCCGCATGTGGATTTCGCGCGTGTCTATGCGTTGGCCAACGCCCATGCCCTGCGATTGTTCAAAGAAAATTAAGTTGTAAGTCGGGGGAAATTGTAGTAAAATATAGTGAAATTCGAGAATATCCTACTCAGGAGGGAATACCAATGAAAAAACCGATCGTACTTGTCATTATGGACGGTGTTGGACGCGGCGACGGCGGCCCCGGCGACGCGGTCAAGCAGGCCAACACCCCGACGCTCGACAACCTGATGGCGACCTGCCCCATGACGTGGCTCAAAGCACACGGCACCGCCGTCGGCCTGCCCACGGACGACGATATGGGCAACTCCGAGGTCGGCCACAACGCTCTCGGCTGCGGCCAGATCTATTCGCAGGGCGCAAAGCTTGTACAGGAGTCCATTGAATCCGGCTCCCTGTACCAGTCCAAGACGTGGATCGACCTGACGGATAACTGCCTGCAAAACGGCAAAGCGCTGCACTTCATCGGCCTGCTGTCCGACGGCAACGTCCATTCCAATATCTCGCACCTGATTGCGATGCTGAAAAAGGCGCGTGAGATGGGACTCAAAAAGGTCTACTGCCACATCCTGCTCGACGGCCGCGATGTCCCCGCGACAAGTGCGCTGGACTATGTTGATCAGCTGGAGTCCGTTCTGGCGGAACTGAACGACGCGGAGCATGAATACAAGATCGCCTCCGGCGGCGGCCGCATGGTCATTACCATGGACCGCTACGAGGCCAACTGGCCGATGGTCGAAAAGGGCTGGCGCACGCATGTGCAGGCTGAGGGCCGTCAGTTCACCTCCGCGCGTGAGGCCATTGAAACCTACCGCGCCGAGAATCCCGGCATGATCGATCAGGATCTGCTGCCGTTCGTCGTTGCGCATGACGGCAAGCCCGTTGCAAAGATTGAAAACGGCGACAGCGTCATCCTCTTCAACTTCCGCGGCGACCGTGCGCAGGAAATTTCCCTCGCCTTTGACCGCAAGGACTTTGACAAGTTTGACCGCGGTGACTATACTGGCGTGAAGTTCGCAGGTATGCTGGAATATGACGGCGACCTCAAGATCCCGATGCACTATCTGGTTGAGCCGCCCGTCATCCGCAACACGCTGACCGAGGTTCTGTGCAAGGCAGGCGTGCATGAGTATGCTGTGTCTGAGACGCAGAAATACGGCCACGTCACCTACTTCTGGAACGGCAACCGCTCCGGCAAGGTTGATGAGAGCCTTGAGGACTATGCCGAGGTTCCGTCCGATGTCATCCCGTTTGAGCAGGCACCCGCGATGAAGTCCGTGGAGATCACCGATCTTCTGGTCGAGGCCATGGCCTCGCATAAGTACCAGTTCCTGCGCTGCAACTATCCAAACGGCGACATGGTCGGCCATACCGGCGTTTTGAGCGCTGTCATTACCGCGATGGAGGCCGTTGACGCAGGTCTGGCCCGCGTGAAGGAAGCTGCCGACAAGTATGGCTATACGCTGCTTGTCACCGCTGACCACGGCAACGCTGATCAGATGCTCGAGACGAAGAAGGGCAAGACCAGCGTGCGCACTGCGCATTCTCTCAACCCCGTTCCCTTCATCATCTACGATCCCGACAACAAGTATGAGATCAAGGACGGCCATTACGGCCTTGCCAACGTCGCGCCGACCATCGTGACCATGATGGGCCTTGAAACCCCCGACTGCTGGCAGCCGAGCATGATCTGATTTTCGCACTGGCGCGGGAGCCCCGGACGCTCCCGCGCCAGCTGTAGGGGCCGATGCCCACATCGGCCCCTACAACGACCCTCGCTCTCCCCCTGTAGGGGCGGACGCCTCTTGTCCACCCGCAGGATGTACCGATTTTACGGGAATCTTCGGCGAATTCGTAACTTCCCAGCGGGCCGATGTGGGCATCGGCCCCTACAGAGACTGCGCGTATCCCGGACTGCTTTGTAAAAATGGCCGCCATTGTTCTGCCCAAACCCTTCCTCGGAGGTATCCATGCAAAAGAAACTCACGCTGATTCTGATTTTGATTCTGGTACTGGCGCAGCTATGCGCCTGCGGCAAGCCGCAGGCGGAGACTTCACCGGCAGCAGAATCTGAAGCAGCAGCCCCGGCCGAACTCCCGGCCGAAGAGACACCGGCGGATTCGGACGAGCCGGACGATACCCCGAGCCGCACACCGGAGCGGGTATTGACCTCCACAAAATATACCGCCGAGGTCTATGTTGAGACTGTCCAGTACGGGCAGTATCAAATCGAAAGCCGGGAATACGCCGTCTCCGACGGCGTCAGCGCGACCGGTCTTCGCGCCACGGGCAAGGGCTCCAATATCCGCTTTTTCGACCAGACTGTCACGGAGGCAGGCACGGTCTGGTATTATGACAAGAGCGCCGGAGACTGGCGCTCGCAGGCGCTGGGGGACGGGCTGTATGCCTCACCGGTCGTTGTTGTAGAGTTGGCTTCCGGGCAGACATATTTTCTTGCGCTGCCGCGTACGTTCGCCATGCGCGAAAACGGCTCCCGGGAGCATTTCCCGGATCGAGACGGCGTGCTGCGTACCACGAAGCTGCGCAGCGGCGGCGTCCGCATCACAATGGACGGCTATGGCCTTGCGCCGGACTGCGTAACGGATGCACTCGTCCTGACCGCACCGTTTGGGCTGGACTGGAGTGTGGATAACTGCGCGAAGGCATGGGTCACATATGTGAAAAACGGCGATTCTCACTGGTGCTTCGACGGCTATTTCCGCAAATCGCCCTCCAATTATATCCCAGCGGGTGAGAATTATTATTACTGCTGCGCCGCAAGCTACTGCATCCGGGGCTACCTTGGCCGGATGTCGCGCTGCAAGGAAGCGCCCGCGCTCATTATCCTGTCGCTCGATACCATGTCGCAGCGGCAGAACCACTACGGCTATGTGCCCACCACACCCGGCAGCGAGTGGCTTCAGGGCGATTACGGGATCGGGCCTGGCTTTTATGACACCCGGTTCAATACCGATCTGCTCGAAATTTACATCTCGGCCACCCGCAGGCTCGGCAAGGGGATGTTTGAAGAGACGATGAACCGCTATCTCGCCTTTTTCAGTCAGGTTGCGGACATAAGCCACATCACCACGGAAAACGGCGGCTGGCTGATTCCCGACTACTGGCACCCGGACGAGATCACCGCTCCACACACCTCGCTCAACCATCAGGCGTCGGAGTGTCTGGCGCTGTATCACGCGGCGGATCTTCTGAATCGGAAGGATCTGCGCGAACTGGCCGACCGGATGCTGCTGGCCATTGAGGATACCGGCTCCGGCTGGGTCATGCCGAATCATAATCTCTATTACAGCATCAAGCCCGACGGCACCTATGTCGAGGGCGACTATCCGTATCTGACGTACAACGATCTGTATTACCTGCGCGAGTATCTGACGGGCGTCAACCGGACGGAAACCGATACGCTGACGTATTTGATGGGTGAAAAGCTCCAATGGATGGAGCAAAACGGCGTGACCGGTTATGAAAAAGGCTGAAACCCGTTTTTTGACTTGTACTTTCCCGGCAAATCGGTTAAAATGAATTGAATATCCCAGAAGGAGGAATCTTGATGATCCGTATGAATACAGACGCCGGCCAGATCACGGTCGATAGCGCTGTCTATACCAATATCGCGGGCTTTGCAGCGACCAACTGCTTTGGCGTCAAGGGCATGGCCGTGCGCTCCATGACGGACGGGCTTGTCCATCTGCTGCGCAAGGAAGCAATGGGCAAGGGCGTCAAGGTCACGTTCAGCGCCGACAATTCCATTTCCATCGACCTGCATATCATGGTCGATAAGAGCGTCAATCTCAGTGCAATCGCGTCCTCCATCATCAGCGAGGTCCGCTATTTCGTTACCAAGTCCACGGGCACCGAGGTGCGTGCCGTGAACGTATTTGTCGATTCCATTTCCGTCGACTGATATCGATTTCAATTCACGCGCGCATACAAGGGCGCTCACGGAGGTAAACCATGATCAAAACCATTGACGGCGCGGCGTTCAGCCGGATGATGCTCTCCGCCGCTGCCGAGATCGACCTGAATAAGCAGAAGGTCAATGAACTGAACGTTTTCCCTGTTCCGGACGGAGATACCGGCACGAATATGAGCATGACGCTCTCTGCCGCCAGCACAGAACTGCGCAAGGCAGACGGCATTACGCTCACCAAGGCCGCCGACAAGACGGCCTCCGCGCTCCTGCGCGGGGCCAGAGGCAATTCGGGCGTGATTCTGTCTCTTCTGTTCCGCGGCTTTTCCAAGTCGCTCAAGGGTAAACTCGAGGCCGACGGCAAGGACTTTGCCGCTGCACTGACAGCAGGTGTGGAAGCTGCGTATAAGGCAGTCATGAAGCCCGCCGAGGGCACAATTCTGACCGTCTCCCGCCTCACGGCAGACGCCGCGCGCGATTTGGCCGAGGAAAACAATGAGATCGAGTATGTGCTGCAGCACTGCCTTGACACGGCGCACGCTGCGCTGGACAACACCGTCAACCAGAATCCGGTTCTTAAAAAGGCCGGCGTCGTTGATGCGGGCGGTATGGGCTTCTGCCTTATTCTGCGCGGCATGCTCGAAAGCCTGCGCGGCAACGATATTGTCTGCGAGGACACAGGTGCAACGAATGAAGAGGCCGATTTCGGCATTTTCGACTCTGAGGACATCACATTCGCGTTCGACACGGTCTTTATTGTGCGCAAGCGCGAGGATATTACCTCGCTCGACCCGCTGCGCGAGTATCTCGGCAGCATCGGCGACAGTCTCGTCATCGGCGAGGACGACGAAGCGTTCAAGGTCCATGTACATACGAATATTCCGGGTGACGCACTGAGCGAGGCCCAGAAGTATGGTACGCTGGAACTTGCAAAGATCGAGAACATGCGCTTGCAGCACGATGATCTGACCGCCGGCCGCAAGGCCCGTTCGACCGACGATCTGGAGACTGTGGAAAAGGAGTTGGAAAGCCAGCCTGCGGAGCAGGCGGCTCCGGCAGAACCCGAAAAGCGCTACGGCAGCGTCGCCGTGTGCGCGGGTGCGGGCCTGGCCGGCGTGTTCCGCGATCTCGGTGTTGACGAGATCATTGAGGGCGGCCAGACCATGAACCCCTCGACGGAGGATATTCTGCACGCGATCGAAAAGACGCCTGCGGAGATCGTCTTCGTCCTGCCCAACAACAAGAACATCATCATGGCTGCGCAGGCGGCGGCGGAACTGGCTTCGCGCGAAGTCGTGGTTATCCCGACCAAGACCGTCCCGCAGGGCATCAGCGCCATGCTCTCGTTCGACGCAGCAATGGAGCCGAGCGAAAACGAAGCGGCCATGACCGGCTGCCTCTCCGGCGTCATGACCATGCAGATCACCTATGCCGCGCGCGACTCGGACTTTGACGGCTTTGATATTCACGCGGGCGATTATCTCGGGTTGTGCGATGGCGCGCTGGCTGGAACAGCGCGTGAGATCACCACGCTTCTTGCGTCTCTCGCGGACAAGGCTGCGGAGGCCGGCAAGGAATTCATCAACATCTTCTACGGCGCGGACATTCAGGAGCCCGACGCGGAGGCGGCGCTGGAACTGTTCCGGCAGCATGCGCCCGACGCGGAGGTCAATCTCGTCTCCGGCGGCCAGCCGATCTACTATTACCTCATCTCGGCGGAATGACCGCCGGCTGCAATATGTCTGGAACCAAAAGAACCTGCTGCAAAGTATTTTTGCAGCAGGCTCTTTTTGCATGAAAGCCGTATTCTCTCTGGTTTACGGTTCGTCCAGATCGTCTGCCAGCTTTTGCAGCGGCAGATGGCGCAGGAGCAGGTTCACGGGATTGAGTTCGGAGGCTGCCGTCTTTGCGCCAGCCGCCATAAACAGGCGCAGCGTGCTGCCCAGCGCATGGCGTGTGGGCTTGTCCAGCGTGCGGTATTTCTTGAGCATGGCTGCCGCTGTTTTGAGCCCACCTTCCTTGAGATCGGTGAGCGTACCGGCATCGGTACAGGTAAGAATATCAAACAGCGCATCGGTGAAGGCCACGCGCTGCTCCGGACTCAGGGAGAGAATGAACGTGCGGATCGTCTCGTCAACCAGCTTGCCGCCCTCGGTCAGATCGGGCAAATGCTCAAACCGTTCCCCGCGCACCTGCCACGAGAAGCCGTCGTGCTGCCACAGGCCGCTCTGCGTGCTGCGCACGACCTCATAGCGTTCCTCATGCTCCAGCAGCATGCCGACGACAGACGATTCCGGCAGAATGGTCGTGATCCTGTCCGCGACGCGCTTGTGTTCCGGCAGGCCAAGCAGCGACGTGCGGAAGCCGGGGCCGTCGTTATTGTATACGCGCATCAGCTGGTTCTGCACGGCTTCGCCGCAGAACACTGCGCTGTAGACCGCGAGATTGCCGCCCTTGGAGTGTCCGCCCACGCGAAGCGGATGCGACGGAAGCGCCGCGGCTGCCGCAGACAGATACTCTGCCGCCATTTTCTGCGCCGGAACGACCGGCAGAAAGGCCAGATTAAAATCCTCCTTCCAGCCGACAATCGTGTCGTCCGTGCCCCGGAAGGCAATGTAGGCCGTTTTATCCGGCAGCAGGATCGTCAGCGCGGAGAACTGCGTCTGCGTTTCCTCGTCGGTGCGGCTGACATAGGCGCAGAGCGTCAAATCGGAAAAGCGGCGGCTTGCCGCCATTTTGTGGCCCAATTCCGGGATTTGCTCCGGCACCAACACGCCCATCGTCTCCTGCGGCCGCGCCGCGTCGTATTGCCGCATGGCATCCGGCAGGAAAACTGGGGCGGAAAAGTCCGCCGGAACGATCCCGGAGAAGTCCAGAAAGCAAAGTTCCGCCATCAGCAGATTGTCCACCTCGTTGAACCCGCGCTCTGCCAGCGTCAGATCGCCGCGCCAGTCCAGATAATCCAGAATATTTGCCATAGCTGTACCTCCGAAAGTTCGTGTAGCTTATCATACACAAAAGTTACCGGAAAAACAACCAAACCCGGATGAAGAAAGCCTTAATTTTTTCTGAAGTCATTCAGCCTATAAACCTATTGACTTTATGGGGAATGTATGCTATCCTCAAAACATAAGAAAGAATTCCCTGCAAAGGAGCTGATATTTGATGCAAGTCTATGCGGATAACGCAGCAACCACCAGAATGCACCAGACGGCCATCGATACGATGACCTATCACCTGAATAACACGTTCGGCAACCCGTCGAGCCTCTACACCATCGGCCAGCAGGCCAAGGAAGTGCTCGAGACGGCGCGTGCCGATATGGCCGCCTGCTTCGGCGCGCAGCCGCGCGAAATCTATTTTACCTCCGGCGGCAGCGAGGCCGACAATCAGGCTATTACCTCCGCCGCCTATCTCGGCGCGCGCAAGGGCAAAAAGCACATTATTTCCACCACATTTGAGCATCATGCCGTCCTGCATACCCTGAAACGGCTGGAAAAACAGGGCTTTGAGGTGACGCTGCTGGACGTGCACGCAGACGGCCTTGTCTCGGCCCAGCAGGTCGCGGACGCCATCCGTGACGACACCTGCCTCGTGACCATCATGTTCGCCAACAATGAGATCGGCACCATCCAGCCGATCGAGGCAATCGGCGCGGTGTGCCATGAACGCGGTGTGCTGTTCCACACCGACGCGGTGCAGGCAGCGGGGCATGTGAAGATCGACGTGAACGCAATGCACATCGACATGCTGAGCCTGTCCGCGCACAAATTCCACGGTCCGAAGGGCGTGGGCATGCTCTATGCGCGGCGCGGCATTATTCTCACGAATCTCATCGAGGGCGGCGCGCAGGAGCGCGGCAAGCGCGGCGGCACGGAGAACGTCCCCGGCATCGCGGCCATGGCGGCAGCTTTGAAGGAAGCGTGCGCCAACATGGACGAGAATACAAAGAAGGTCACGGCCCTGCGGGACAAACTCATTGACGGCATTTCCAAGATTCCGCACTGCGCGCTGAACGGTGCGCGTGCGCCGCGGCTGCCCGGCAATGTGAACTTCTGCTTCGAGGGCATCGAGGGCGAGAGTCTTCTGCTGCTGCTCGACGCGAAGGGCATCAGCGCATCGTCCGGCTCCGCCTGCACGTCCGGTTCGCTCGACCCCAGCCATGTGCTGCTGGCCATCGGACGGCCGCACGAGGTCGCGCACGGCTCGCTGCGCCTGACCATCTGTGAGGACAATACCGAAGAAGAAATCGACTATATCCTTGCCGAACTTCCGCCGATCGTGGACTATCTGCGGAACATGTCGCCGGTCTGGAAGGACCTGATGAGCGGCAAACGGCAGTTTACGCTGTAAGGAGGGCTTTTATCATGGCACTGTATACCGAAACCGTCATGGATCACTTCATGCACCCGCGCAATGTCGGCGAGATCGCGGACGCGGACGGCGTCGGCGAGGTCGGCAACGCCAAGTGCGGCGATATCATGAAGATGTACCTGAAGATCAAGGACAATAAAATCGAGGATGTGAAGTTTGAGACGTTCGGCTGCGGCAGCGCGATCGCGTCGAGTTCCATTGCGACGGAGATGATCAAGGGCCGGACGCTGGACGATGCGCTGGCGCTGACCAATCAGGAGGTCGTCGATGCGCTGGGCGGACTGCCTGCGCACAAGCTGCACTGCTCCGTTCTGGCCGAGGAGGCCGTCAAGTCCGCCATCCAGGACTATTACGAGAAGAACCACATTGAGTATGATCACAGTAAATTCCCCAAGAAAGAAGACTGTGAATCCTGCTGCCGGATGGTATAATGCAAAACACCGGGCGCGGCCATTGGCTGTGCCCGGTTTGTCTGTCAAAATACGTTTTTTCTGGGTCAGGCATTCCCATCGAGAAACACAAACCAGCAAAGCGTTTCCAACATGCCTCCGGCGGCCCTATCTTTTCTCTTGCAAGAGAAAAGATAGGGGAGAAAAGAGTGCTTGGACGCGGTTGGTGCGTGCTGCGGATACAATTCAAGTGAGTACCAACTTTATAGTCGTTGCGAACACACATCGTTACCTTACGACCGCTATGGTACGCGCCGTCTGTTACGGTACTCCAAATTTGTAAGTCACCGCGTTTGAATGGCTGCAGTAAATTGGCCTTACGTTCAAAATTTACAGGGCAGTACGGATTCGCCGGAGTCCCCCATAGCCTCCCCTTGCCACGCCCTGCGTGGTAAGGGGAGGTGGCATTTGCGTCAGCAAATGACGGAGGGGATAAGCGGCAAATTTCAGAGTGCTCCTGAATTTGCGACGTTCGCATCCCCTCAGGCCTTTGGCTGTGCCGCAGTCACTGATTTCTAAATATCTACATTGTCAAAGGTATCGCTGACCACGAAATATTGTAATTTCGCCAGAGTTTTCGTTTTTTCAGTGGCCCGCCGCTTTCCGTTCCGGCACAAGGAAGATAAAGACCAGTGAACTGATGAGCAGCAGGAAGGGGTAGAACAGGAACGGGATAATCTGGAACGCGGTGAGCGTTTCACCGAGTTCTGAAACGGCAGAGATCGACAGAAGCATCTGCGCGCCGTAGGGAATGATACCCTGGAAGATGCACGAGAAGGTGTCGAGCAGCGACGCGCTCTTTTTGCCCGTGATGCCGTATTCCTCGCTCATCTGCTTTGCGATGGGTCCGGCCATGACGATGGCGACGGTATTATTGGCCGTGGCGATGTCCATCGCGCCGACAAGCAATCCGATGCCGAGTTGGCCGCCCTTGTTGCCGTGGAAAATGCGGCGAATAAATCCGAGCAGCGCTTCAAAGCCGCCGTATTCGCGGATGAGGCCGCACATGGCAGACACGAGGATCGTGACCATGATCGTCTCAAACATCCCGGACGCGCCGGAGCCCATGTTCCCCAGCAGCTCGGTCGGGTGCACCGCACCGGTGGCGAGCATGATGATGGCCCCGGAGAAAATGCCGGTCAGCAGCACGAGGAACACATTGACGCCTGCCACGCCGCCGATAAGCACCAGCAGATACGGGACGGTCTGCAGCAGATGGTATTCCGAAATTTCAACCGCGCCAATGTCGCTTTTCAGCGAGAACACAATGATCAGCGCCAGTGTTACGAGTGCCGCCGGCAGCGCGATGCGGAAGTTCGTACGGAATTTGTCCTTCATTTCGCAGCCCTGCGTGCTGCAGGCGGCGATGGTCGTGTCGGAGATGAACGAGAGATTGTCGCCGAACATCGCGCCGCCCATGACGGATCCGATGCACAGCGCCAGATGGAACCCCGACGCCTTCGCCACGGCGACGGCAATGGGGACGATCAGCGTGATCGTGCCGCAGGACGTGCCCATGGCCGTCGAGACGAAGCACGAGACAACGAACAGAACTGCAACGGCAAACCGCGCCGGGATATGCGCAAGCATGAAATATGCGACAGATTCTGCGCTGCTGCGGCCCACGACGCCGACGAACACACCGGCGGCCAGAAAGATCAGGATCATCGTCATGATATTCTTGTCGCCGACGCCCTTTGCCATGACCTCCAGCTTTTCGTCGAACGACAGCGCCCGGTTCTGCAGGCAGGCGACGAGGATCGCGGCCAGGAACGCCACAACGATCGGAATGTTGTAAAAGCCCATCTCAATTTTCAAACCGTATTCAAACAGACAGCCCAGACCCAGATACAAGACAAGGAACACTCCGATAGGCAGCAGGGCGACGGCACGCGCGGGTTTCTTCTCCATAAAACACTCTCTCTTTTTCATAAAAATTCACTCCCGGCCGCGCATGCGGCCGGGAGTTCTGCGCATAAGCTTTGTTATTGTATTGGCTTTCTGCCCTTTCGTCAAGTAAATCGATAATTCTTTGGTGAAACTGCATAAAAATGCACGGTGCATAAAATTAACAGCCTTTTTACATTTCCGCTCTGTTCAGAACGGGATTTTTCTGATAAAATAAGAACAATTCTTGAAATAGGAGTGAGGCTTTGTACCGCAAACAGGTGTTACTGGAAAAACTGAGAGAGGCCGCGGCCTCCGTGCTGCCGATCAGCCTGATCGTGCTGGCCATCTGCTTCGTGCTCGTGCCGGTCGATACGGGGCTGATGCTCTCATTCGTGCTGGCGACGGCCATGCTCATTCTGGGCATGGGTCTGTTCACGCTCGGCGCGGAAATGTCCATGAGCAAGATCGGCAACTACATGGGCGCGAAGCTGACAAAATCGCGCAAGCTCGGTCTGATTCTGATTGTCAGCTTCCTGCTGGGTGTCGCCATTACGGTAGCCGAGCCGGATTTACAGGTGCTGGCGGCCAACGTGCCGGAGATTGACAAAACGGTCCTCATTCTGACCGTCTCCGTCGGCGTGGGCATCTTCCTGATGCTCTGCATGGTGCGCATTCTGTTCGGCATTTCGCTGCGGCTGCTGCTGATCGTGTTTTATGTGCTGGTATTTTTGGCTGCGTTCCTGTCCGATCAGGGCATTCTCGCCGTTGCGTTTGACTCCGGCGGCGTGACGACCGGGCCGATGACCGTGCCGTTCATCATGGCGCTCGGCGTCGGCGTGGCGTCTATCCGTTCCGACGAAAACGCGAAGGCGGACTCGTTCGGCCTTGTCGGTCTGTGTTCCATTGGGCCGATCGCGTCGGTGCTGCTGCTGGGCGCGATCTACAAGACGCAGCCCGCGCAGGCGGAGTCGGAAGCTGCCGCCGCCATCACCAATACCGTTGCACTGGGCCGGGACTATCTGCGCGCCTTCCCGGAATATCTGAAGGAGGTCACGCTGGCGCTGCTGCCGATTGTGGTGTTCTTCCTGATCTTCCAAGTCGTCTCGCTGCGGCTGCGGAGGCTGCCGTTCCTGCGGGTCATGGTAGGCATTCTGTATACATACGCCGGTCTTGTCCTGTTCCTGACGGGCGTGAACGTCGGCTTTTCGCCGGTCGGCTACGCGCTGGGCGCGGCGCTGACGGAGGGGTGGAAGCTGTGGCTGCTCATTCCGCTGGCCATGCTGATGGGCTGGTTCATCATCAACGCTGAGCCTGCCGTCCATATCCTCAACCGGCAGGTCGAGGATTTAAGTGCGGGCGCAATCTCGGCAAAGGCTATGGGCATGAGCCTGTCCATCGCCGTTTCCGCCGCAGGCGGACTTGCGATGCTGCGCGTCATCACGGGCGTTTCGATCATGTACTTCCTTGTGCCGGGGTATTTTATCGCGCTGGCGCTGTCGTTCTTCGTGCCGCGCACGTTTACGGCCATCGCATTTGACTCCGGCGGCGTGGCCTCCGGCCCGCTGACGGCGACGTTCATGCTGCCGTTCGCCATGGGCGCGTGCGAAGCGCTGGGCGGGAATGTCATGACGGACGCGTTCGGCCTTGTCGCGCTAGTTGCGATGATGCCGCTGATTACCGTGCAGGTCATGGGCGCGATCTACGTCATCAAATCCCGCCGCGCCGAAAAGGAACCGGCTCTGCCGGACTTCGGCGACAACGAGATCATCGAACTGTGGGAGGCCTGCTGATATGGAATTATATTATATCATTGCCGTTACCGATTCCGACCGGGGCGAGGCCATGAACGCCCTGTTCCGCGAGGCGGGTCTGCCGATGATCCTCAGCGCACCCGGAAGAGGCACGGCCAAAAATGAGCATTTGGCCGTCTACGGCCTGGATGAAACATCCAAAACCGTCACCACCTCCGTCGCCAGCGCACAGGAGGCCGCGCAGCTTGTCAAGGCTGCCAAGCGCAAGCTGTTTCTCGACATTCCCGGCAACGGGATTCTGCTGACCGTGCCGCTCAAGAGCGTGGCGGGCGGCAGAACGCTCGCCTATCTGACCAACGATCTGAAAACAGGAGGAACGCCGCATATGGAATTCAATCATGAACTGATCGTCGTGATTCTGAACGAGGGCTACGCCGATCTCGTCATGGATGCCGCACGGGCCGCAGGCGCAGGCGGCGGCACAGTGCTGCACGCCAAGGGCACAGGCTCGAAGCGCGGAGAAAAATTCTTCGGCGTGAGTCTGGCCGATGAAAAGGATATGGTCTACATCATCGCCTACGCGGACGAAAAGGCCGCGATCATGCGTGCGATCAACGAAAACGCAGGCCCCGGCACAAAGGCCGGTGCGATCTGCTTCTCACTGCCCGTCAGTTCCGTCGCAGGTCTGCGCGAGCGGGACGCAGGATAACGACCAAAGCCGCCGGAACAACCGGCGGCTTTTTATCTGAGAATTTATACCGGCCGAATGGCGGAGAGGTCATACGGCGTAGTCTGATAGACAAAGTAGTTGAGCCAGTTCTGGTACAGCAGGTTTGCGTGGCTGCGCCATGTGACCATGGGCGGCTTGGTATCGTCGTCATCCGGGTAATAGTTCTCCGGCACATGGATGGGAAGTCCGGCGTTTTTATCGCGCAGGTACTCCGATTCCAGCGTTCCGGCATCGTATTCCGAGTGGCCGGTGATGAAAATCTGCCGACCGCCCTCCGTGGCCATAGCGTAGACTCCTGCCTGTTCGGACGAGGCAAGAATTTTCAGCTTGCTGCACCGCTCGATATCCTCGCGCCGGACGCTTGTATGCCGCGAATGCGGGACCATGAACACATCGTCAAACCCGCGCATGAGCATGGACGAGCGCCGCTCGACCCGGTGCGGATAGACGCCGAAGAGTTTTTCGGGCAGGGTAGTCTTCCCGATGCCGTAGTGATAATAAAGTCCCGCCTGCGCACCCCAGCAGATATGGAACGTGCTGTGCACATGCGTCCGGCTCCATTCCATGATGCGGCACAGCTCCGGCCAGTATTCGACCTGCTCAAACGGCATCTGTTCCACAGGTGCGCCGGTAATGATCAGCCCATCGAACCAGCGCTCCTTCACGTCCTCGAATGTCTGATAGAATTTCAGCAGATGTTCGCGGGACGTGTTTTTGGATTCGTGGCTGTCCGTGTGAATGAGTTCCAGTTCTACCTGAAGCGGCGTGTTGCCGAGCAGTCTCGACAGCTGCGTTTCCGTGGCAATCTTGGTCGGCATGAGGTTCAGAACGAGGATCTGCAGCGGGCGGATGTCCTGCGTGACGGCCCGCGTCTCATTCATGACAAAAATATTCTCGGCCGCCAGTGTTTTCGCGGCCGGCAGGCCGTTCGGGATCATAATGGGCATGGCGTGGGTTCCTTTCCGTGATTATCGCAGCGCCTGATCAAGATCGGCAATCAGGTCCTCCGCGTCCTCCAATCCGCAGGAATAGCGGATCAGATCCTCGCGGACACCGGCGGCCTGCAGCTCCTCGGCATTCATCTGCCGGTGCGTCGTCGATGCCGGATGCAGGCAGCAGGTGTGCGAATCGGCTACATGCGTTTCGATGGACGCGACCTTGAGCCTGCCCATGACAGTCTCGGCTGCGGCCCGTCCGCCCTTGACGCCGAAGCTTACGACGCCGCAGGAGCCGTGCGGCAGGTATTTCTGTCCGAGTTCATAATATTTGTCGCCCGGCAGGCCGCAATACTGCACCCACGAGACATTTTCGTGCTGCTGCAAAAATTCCGCGACTTTCTGCGCGTTTTCGCAGTGACGCGGCATGCGCACATGCAAACTCTCAAGGCCGAGATTCAGATAATACGCGCTCTGCGGGGACTGAATCGCGCCGAGATCGCGCATCAGCTGGACAGTCGCCTTCGTGATATACGCACCCGCGAGGCCGAAGCGCTCAGTATATGTCACGCCGTGATAACTCTCGTCGGGCGTACACAGACCGGGGTATTTGTCCGGGTACTTCGTCCAGTCAAATTTGCCGGAATCAACGATCGCGCCGCCGATGGCGCCCGCGTGGCCGTCCATGTATTTTGTCGTCGAGTGTACGACGATATCTGCGCCCCATTCAAACGGGCGGCAGTTGATGGGCGTTGCAAACGTGTTGTCCACAATCAGCGGAACGCCGTGCCGGTGCGCGGCCGCCGCGAATTTTTCGATATCCAGAACGGTCAGCGCCGGGTTTGCAATCGTCTCGCCATACATGGCCTTTGTGTTGGGCCGAAATGCGGCGTCCAGTTCCTCCGCAGAGCAGTCAGGATTGACAAACGTGACCTCGACGCCCATGCGCTTCATGGTGACGGCAAAAAGATTGAAGCTGCCGCCATAAATGCTCGACGAACTGACCAGATGGTCACCCGCGCCGACAATATTGAACACCGCGAAGAAGATTGCTGCCTGTCCGGAGGCTGTCAGCATGGCAGCCGTACCGCCCTCAAGCGCGGCGATACGTGCCGCGACGGCGTCGTTCGTCGGGTTCTGCAGGCGGGAATAAAAATAGCCGCTCGTCTCAAGATCGAAGAGTTTGCCCATTTCGGCGCCGCTCTCGTATTTGAACGTGGTGCTCTGGATGATGGGGATCTGACGGGGCTCGCCGTTTTTCGGGCTGTAGCCTGCCTGTACGCATCGCGTACCGAGTCCGAGTTGTGCCATATGGGTGCTCCTTTCCTGTTTGAACGTCCGGTGACTTGATTGAAATTAAAATGATTGTACCGCAAACCGGCGGCGCTGTCCAGTCCGCCGCAGCGTTTACGCGCCGAGATTGCACAAAACGCCCGTCAGAATGCCAAGCAGCCCGCCCATGCAGACCTGAAGCGGCGTATGGCCGACGAGTTCCTTGAGTTTTTCCTGATCAGACAGCGGCTGCTCCAGCTTGGCAAACAGGTCGATGAACTCGTTCAAAAGCTTCGCCTGCTTGCCCGTTTCGAGCCGGACGCCCATTGCGTCGTGCATGACGATAATCGCCACGATCACGCTGATGGCGAATGGAAACGAACCCAGCCCATATAAAATTCCCGCCGAGGTCGCCACGGCGCAGACCGTAGCTGAATGGCCGCTCGGCATGCCGCCGTCGCCGAAAATGCGCGTCAGATCCAGCGTATGGTGCATGAGCGCGTAAATAATCGTCTTCAAAACCTGCGCCGCTCCCCAGCCGACAAGGCCGCTGATCAGCACGCGGTTGGAGAGCAGTTCCTGAATTGCCTGCATGGTTCTCTTCCTTTCCGAAGTTTTTACAGAGTCGTAATTTCGACCGCCGGCAGTACCGCCTCGATCATATCCCGGCTTGCCAAACACGCGCTGTAGGCTGTCGCACTGCCGCAGGCGGTGCCGAGGCGGAGAGCCAAGGCATAGTCTTCCGTGTCCAGCAGCCCCGCAAGAAAGCCTGCCGTCACGCTGTCGCCCGCACCGACGGTGGAGACGACCGGCTGCGCGCTGCGGAGCCGTGCCCGGTAAACGCGCCCAGTTTCCGCCAACAGCAGCGCGCCGTCCGCGCCCATGGACACCAGAACGTTCCGCGCGCCCAGAGCCTGCGCCCGCTGCGCAAGCGCAAAGAGCGCGTCCGGCGTTTGCGCCTGTTCGCCGAACAACTCGCACAGTTCCTCGCCGTTGGGCTTGATCAGCAGCGGTCGAAACGCAAGCGCTTCGCGCAGTGCCGCGCCGCTCGTGTCCACGACGGCGCTCACGCCGGCCTCCCGTGCAGCGGAAAGAAGTGCTGAAAACGCGCCCTGCGGACTTTTTTGCAGATTACCGCTGATGACAAGCTGATCGTCCGGGGTTAATCCGCGCAGGAACGCGCACAACGCATCAATGTCGGCCTGCGCAAGCGCGGGGCCGGAGGCGTTGAAGGCCGTCTCAGGACTGGTATTGATCTTCGTGTTGATGCGCGTCTGGCCGCTTTGCAGCCAGAACCAATGGCAGCTGCAGCCGGTGTCCGCCATGAGCGATTCAAGAAGCCGTCCCGTCGGCCCGGCCAGATACCCCAGCACGCACGATGGCTTTCCGAGCGTTTGCAGCATCAGCGAAACATTGATCCCCTTTCCGCCCGGCGCAAGCAGTTCGTGCCCGGAGCGGTTGATGCCGCCCACGCGCAGCGGCGCACGCAGATTCATATAATAATCGATATTGGGATTCGTCGTAACCGTGTAGATCATGATCCGCTTCTCCTGAAATGCCTGTTTTCCAAAAGTATACGAGTCCCGCGCAAAAAAGTCAACGCCCGGCGGCGTGCCGGATGCCCGGTGCGTTGCTTTTTTTGCAAAAGCCTGCTATACTTGCTCTATCAAGGAAAAAGGGGGATTCCCTGTGAAGGATTTTTTCTGCCGCCTGTTTACGCCGTGGAAGGCAGGATCGCAGTTTGACGCACCCGAAGCGTTTTATAGCTTCCTGCTTGGCCGGGACAAACTGCTCGGCACGATCCGGAACCTCTGCTTCGCCGCTGCGCTGGTGCTGCTGGTGATCGGCTACGCTGTCTCTGACGGTACGACTGGCTATTCCATCGCCGACATTGCCAACCAGCCGTATTATCTGATCGCCGTGGGCGTGATGGTGCTGGCGCTGCTGCTGTCGCTGGTCATGATTCAGATCGAAAAAGAATTGCCGAAGGAGATGCGTCCAAAATGAACACGGAAAATTTGTCCGCGCTGTTTGAAAACGGCGCATATACGCTCGTCGTGCAAAAGAATGGCGTGACCGTTCACAAGGACTTTGGCCGGGGCGTCGGCCCGGCGCTGCGGGTATTTGACGCACAGCCGGAACTTTTAAAGGGTGCACTTGTCTGCGACACCATCGTCGGCAAGGCTGCCGCCGCGATCTATATTTTGGGCGGTGCAGCGGGCGTTTATGCCGAGACGATGAGCGTCGCTGCTGCGGACTTCCTGATTGCGAACGGCGTGGACTGCGCCTGTGAGACGAAGACCGAAAAGCTTCTGAACCGGCAGGGAACGGGCCTGTGCCCGTTTGAGCAGGCTGTTCTGGAACTGGAAAGACCGGAAGACTGCCTGCCCGTCATCCGCGCGACGCTTGCACGGCTGATGGCCGGAAAAAATAATAAATAATATAAACCTATGCAACCAGCTTCTTCATTTCCTGTCTGTATGGATAGAACATATTTTATGCAGGAGGAACCGACATGAAAAAACTGCTTGCTTTTTTGCTGCCCCTTGCGCTGACGCTTAGTCTGACCGCCTGTGGTCCGCGCGACGAGCGGGAGGATGAGAATGCGCAGTATTCTGCAAAGCCAGTCATCTATCTCTATCCGGAGGAAGCACAGGACGAGGTCTGCGACGCCAAGCCGGTCGCGTATCTGTATCCACAGACGGAAACAGAGGTAACGGTTCGGCTGGACTATGACGGAAAGCTGACGTGCACCTATCCGGCCTACGCAGACGGCTGGACCGTCTCGGCAAGACCCGACGGGACGCTGACAGATAAAAACGGCCAGACCTACCGGTATTTATACTGGGAAGGCATATCGGAAACGGAATATGATTTCACATCCGGCTTCTGTGTGCCGGGAAGCGGCACAGCGGGATTTCTGGAGGATGCGCTGGGGAAACTCGGCCTGAACCGCACGGAGGCCAACGAGTTTATCGTCTACTGGCTGCCGCTGATGCAGGAAAACGCCTATAATCTGATTGCGTTTCAGCATGAGGCCTACACCGAAAGTGCCCGCCTGACCATCACGCCTGAGCCGGACACGCTCATTCGCGTTTTCATGGCCTTCAAGCCGCTGTCCGCCCCGGTCGAAATCGCGCCGCAGACGCTTACAGCCCCGGCACGCACAGGCTTCACCGCTGTCGAATGGGGCGGAGCGGCGTGCCGGTAACTGCATAAAAAATATCCCGCCAGGCGGGACGTACCGGAACAGCCTCCCCGGCAAATCGGGGAGGCTGTTCCGGCCTATATGGCGCGTCTGCACGGCTGGGCGCTGGAAACATTACAAATTGTTTCCGCAAGTTCACATAATCACAAAGATGCTGCATTTTGATGGAGGAAACGGTGAAAATATGTTCAAAATAAGCAAAAGTGTCCATTGACGAAAGCAAAGGAATCCGCTATGATTGTGACACTGGGATATAAGTCGTGTATTTCCCAGAAGGAGGAACTATGAAAAAGCTGATTCTCGTGCTGGCCGCGGCGCTGGCGCTCACGCTGCTGTGCAGCTGCGCAAAGCCGCTCCCGGAAGAGCCTGTGCAGGCTGACCCGGAGCCCGAGGCGCCCGCCGCCGTGCATGTCACAACCTTTACTGCCGATATTCTTTCGTCTGACAGCGATACGCTATCCGTCCGCCCCGCGGATGAAGATCCTGCGTTCGGCGCTGCGGAAGCAGTCACGGTCACGCTGGCCGACGGGCTTGTTCCCACCGGCGCGGACGGCTGGCCCATCTCCGTGTCTGAATTGACGCAGGCGCTTCAGGTGGACATTACCTACCTTGGCGACGTTTCCGAGTCTGACCCGCCGCAGGTGCTGGCTGTTGCCATCCGCGTCGTCCCGTCCGAAGAGCCGGCTGAGGACATTGTTACGCCTGCTGACCCGCAGCCTGTCGCGCCCGTCCCGGAAGAACCTGAAGCGGAACCGTTTGCCCCGGTTGAACTTCCCGCGCAGGATCCCGTCCCGGCAGAGATTCCCTACGACGGCATCACGCTCTACGGCTTCCAGAGCATCCGCACGGAGATCGTCCGCAGCGGCGAGGCCGATCTGGACGGCTGCGGTACGCCTGAGTCGGTTCAGCTGCTGCGCATCTGGGATCAATACGATCAGCAGTCGTTCGTGCTTCGCATCCAGAAGGGTTCGGACGTCTTCGACACCGGCTTTGAAGAGGCCGACGCCTCCTATCCTGCCAGCTTTAACGCCCATATCTGGCTGGCCGATCTGGATACGGACGGCTATCCGGAGGTCTACTTCAACGGCAATATGAACGGAGATCAATATGTGCTGAACGTCTGGTCGCTGAAGACCGGAACGCCGCAGCTGATCCCGTTTGAAGATCAGACCTTCATGGAGGCCGCGATCATCGGTGTCTCCGATAACAGTCTCCAGCTTGAGAGTACCCAGAACGTGCTCGGCTCGTACAGCGCCATCCGCGCCTATGCCCTGCACGACGATGTGCTGACACCGCTGGGCGACGCGTGGCAGATTGTTCCTGCAAACACAAGCTATTCCCGCATGACAGTTGTCATGGACATCCCTGTCACGCTGGACGACGGCACGCAGTCCGTCTTCGGCCCCGGCACTGTCCTTCAGGTCACGGGCACCGACGGAAAAAGCTTCGTTGATGTGATCACAAACGACGGCGTGACCGGCCGCATCGCGGTCGAACAGCCTGCCGGCGACTGGCAGTGGTATATTGACGGCAAGCCGGAACTGGAATACTTTGAACTCGTCCCGTATGCCGGATAAGGTGCTTGCAGATTTCGGCTGATTCCTGTATAATCAAAAAGGGCGCTGCGGCTCTCCCGCAGCGCCCTTTTGTATGAAAGATGGTTGTTGTGATCGGTCGTTTGTGTCAAAAGCAGGCAGTCATATTGCCATCGCACCCGCCCCTTTCAGTTTTGATTCGTTGATTTGATATCAATCTGTAATTTATTATACACAAAATTGTAACTATTTCAAGGCTTCAAATCTGAAGAATCTGTGAAGAATGGAGTGCCGTCCCTATGGGAGAAGAAAATAAAAACTGGTTTGCCCGCCACCGCACGGCCGTGCTCGGCATCGCAATCGCGGTGCTGATTTTAAATCTTGTGGTGATGGTTGTCGTACCGACGCAGACACCGGTCGAACTTTCTCAGACCGTTACCGAATATGCGCTGGACGACGAAGCGTTTGCGCAGACGCACACGCTCACGCTCACCGGGACGCTGACAAAAAGCATGCTCCACAAGAGCCTGTTTCATGGGACACTGACTGTCTCCGGTATTGACGGTATGGAGCAGCCGTACATGCTGATGCTCACGCGCGAAGACGGCAAATGGGTCGGCCTTTCCGACGCGCCGTTCTCCAGCATTTCCGCCGGAAAGGACATGGATGAACTTCTGATCGTCCTCCAGAGCGGTCAAGATGCGGGCACCGAGCCCGGCAGTGTACATTTCCTCGCCCCGGATACAGGAAACCGCCACGCTGCGCTGGTCCGGCTGTACACCTATTATCCGGCGTATCGCACAAAATAGAGTACATTCCTTTGTACATTTTATTCAAACCACCCCTTGAATTTTCCTTCTCCAGCGCGTATACTGCTGCTGTAATCGAAAGTCAAAGAAAAAATTGCATGGGAGGCAATGAACATGAAACTCAGAAACATCAAAGAAGTCGAAGAATTCCGCAAGGTCATCCACAACTGCACCGGTGATGTGTATCTCAAGAGCCAGGACGGCGACGTTTTCAACCTCAAGAGCGCGTTGAGCGAGTATATCGCCCTCGGTCAGCTTCTGAGCGAACAGGGCGACAATCTTGAACTGTTTGCCGACCGCCGCGAGGATGAAGCCCGCCTCATCGAATTCCTTGCCAATCTTGATAAGGAAAACGAAAACGCGTAACTTCGCTTTCAACCATAGCAATGCCCCTGTTCCGTCAGCGGAACAGGGGCATTCTGTTTGTCAGCGCAGCCGGGAAACGGTCACGCGACGCCGGTGACCTCGTAATCCTGCGCCTCGACGGCGGCCTTGAGCGTCTCATCCGAAACGTCCTTCGTGAGTGTCACGACAGCGGTGCCGTTATTATGGTCCGCAGCAGCGGAAGCCACGCCGTCCACGGCCTCGAGCGCCTTCTTGACGCGCGCTTCGCAGTGGCCGCACATCATGCCCTTTACATACAGTGTCTTTGTCATACCAGTATCCTCCTTATTTTGTTCTGCCAGATGAAATTCCGGCAGGGGGCTGCCCTTGTGATCATGCTTGGAACTGTACAGCCTGCACAGATTCAGCCGCAGCGCGTTCGACACCACGCAGAAGCTGGACAGACTCATCGCCGCAGCGCCGTACATCGGATTGAGCGTCAGCCCCAGCCCGACGAACACGCCGGCTGCCAGCGGGATGCCGATGACGTTGTAAATAAACGCCCAGAACAGGTTTTCGTGAATGTTCCGCAGCGCTGCGCGGCTGAGACGGATGGCGGCGGCGACGTCCAGAAGCGTGCTCTTCATAAGCACCACATCCGCCGCGTCGATTGCAACGTCGGCGCCTGCGCCGATGGCAATGCCGGTATCGGCGGCGGTGAGGGCAGGTGCGTCGTTGATGCCGTCGCCGACCATAGCGACGGGGCCATATTTCTGCAGCTGCCGCACGACAGCCTCCTTACCGCCCGGCAGAACGCCCGCGACCACATCGTCCACGCCCGCAAGCTTGCCGATGGCGTCAGCCGTCCGCTGATTATCGCCCGTCAGCATCACAACGCGGATGCCCATGCCGCGCAGCTGCCGGATGGCCTCCGGGCTTTCCGGCTTAATGGCGTCCGCCACGGCAATGAGGCCGAGCAACCTGCCGTTTTTCGCAAACAGCAGCGGCGTTTTGCCGGACTGGGAAAGCGCATCCGCCTGCTTTTGAATTTCCTGCGGCAGTGCAAGCTGCGAGGCCATATATTTGACGCTGCCGCCGAGCAGCTGCGCGTCCAACACTGTTGCGGTCAGACCGCTGCCGGTGATGGCGGCGAAGTTCTCCGCCGCTTCGGGCTGCAACTTTTCTTCCTCGCCGCGCTTCATGATCGCTGCGGCCAGCGGATGCTCGCTCTTGGCTTCCAGCGAGACGGCTGCCTGCAGAAGTTCCCGCTCCGTCACGCCATCAGCCGGGATGAGATCTGTGACCTCCGGCTGGCCGGAGGTGATGGTGCCGGTCTTGTCAAGCGCGACAATGCGCGTCCGGCCTGTGTGCTCCAGACTTGCCGCCGTTTTGAAGAGAATGCCGTTTTTCGCGCCTACGCCGCTGCCAACCATGATGGCGACCGGCGTCGCAAGGCCCAGTGCGCACGGGCAGCTGATGACCAGTACGGAAATGCCACGCGCAAGTGCAAAGGAGAATTCCCGGCCCAGCAGCAGCCAGACGATCGTTGTCACAAGCGCGATGGAAATGACTGCCGGGACGAACACACCCGCAACCTTGTCCGCCGTTTTGGCAATCGGCGCTTTCGTCGCCGCCGCGTCGGAAACCATGCGGATGATCTGGCTGAGCGTGGTGTCTTCGCCGACGCGGGTTGCCTCACACCGGAGGAAGCCCGAGCAGTTGACCGTTGCGGCGGAAACACCGTCGCCGGGAGCCTTGTCAACCGGGACGCTCTCACCGGTCAACGCCGCTTCGTTGACGGCGCTTGCACCATCCAGCACAATGCCGTCAACCGGGATGCTCTGGCCCGGACGGACGACGAACACGTCGCCCTTGCGAACCTGCGCGGCGGGGATTTTAACCTCTTTGCCGTCACGGATCACCGTCGCCGTCTCCGGCGCGAGAGCCATGAGACTCTTGAGTGCGTCCGTGGTTTTTCCCTTGGAGTGCGCCTCAAGCAGCTTGCCGACGGTGATGAGTGTGAGGATCATGGCGGCAGACTCAAAATAAAATTCGTCCATATACGCCATGGCGGCCTCGCTGCCGCCGTGCAGCTGCGCGTCCGTCATGGCGAACAGCGCATAGACGCTCCAGCCGTAGGACGCTGCCGCGCCGAGCGAGACAAGCGTGTCCATGTTCGGCGAGCCGCGCAGCAGGCTCTTTGTTCCGCTTACGAAAAATTCCTGATTGATGACCATGACGATCCCGGCCAGCAGCAGCTGGACAAGACCCATGGCGACGTGGTTGCCGTCAAACCAGCTTGGCAGCGGCCAGCCCCACATCATATGGCCCATCGAGAAATACATCAGAATGAGCAAAAATGCGACAGAGGCGATCAGCCGCTTTTTAAGATGCGGCGTCTGCCTGTCCTCCAGCGCACTTGCGTCTGCCGCGGGCGTGGCTTCCTGCCCGCGCACAGACGCGCCGTAGCCTGCGTCCTCAACGGCTTTGATGACGGCGGCGGGCTCCGCCGTGCCCTCGACGCCCATCGAGTTTGTGAGCAGACTCACTGCGCAGGACGTAACGCCCGGGACCTTTTTGACCGCCTTTTCCACACTTGCGCTGCAAGCGGCGCAGTGCATGCCGGTCACGGTATATTGCTGCATGAAAATCCCTCCTTGGGCGCAATCCGAACTTGATTTACTTCATTAGTTTTTGCAGAGTTGCGGCCAGTTCATCCACGATCTCCTCGTGGCCGTTCTTTAAGTCCCGCGTTACGCAGGTGCGCAGGTGCTCGGCCAGAAGCTCGCGGTTAAAGGCGTTGATGGCGGCGTTGACGGCAGCAGACTGCGTCAGCACGTCGTTGCAGTAGGCGTCAGCCTCGACCATCGCCTGCAGGCCGCGCACCTGTCCTTCAATGCGGCGCAGGCGGTTTAGAAGCTTCTTTTTCTCCTCCTGCGCGCGCAGTGTATGCTTTTCGCAGCAGGAACATCGCTTGGGTTCCGGCATAGGCCAGCCTCCTTTTTATATACCCCATCTGGGTATCTTTACTATATACCCCTATGGGGTATTTGTCAAGTGTAAATTTACAGGGCTTCCTGTAGGGGCCGATGTGGGCATCGGCCCCTACAAAGCTCCCACGCCGGTGTCACCCCATCTTACAAAACCGTAAGATGCGCAGGGAAAAGTGTAAGCCAAATCGATAGCGCTTTTCTGCGCGGCGCGGTATACTGGGGACAGAAATCAACACAGGAGGCATTTTCATCATGCAGATTCTCGAAGTAAACGGACTGCGCAAGGTCTACACGACGCGCTTTGGCGGCGCGTCGGTCGAGGCGCTCAAAAATATCAATTTCAGCGTGGAAAACGGGGAATACGTCGCCATCATGGGCGAATCCGGCTCCGGCAAAACGACGCTTTTGAACATTCTGGCCGGGCTTGACAAGCCGACCTCCGGCTCTGTCCTGCTGGATGGCAAGGATCTCGCTTCCATCAAGGAGTCCGACCGCGCGGCCTTCCGCCGCGACCATCTGGGCTTCGTGTTTCAGGAATTCAACCTGCTCGACACGTTCTCGGTCGAGGACAATATCTATCTGCCGCTCGTACTGGCGGGCGTGCCGCAGAGGGAGCTTTCTGCGCGGCTGGAGCCAATCGCGGCAAGGCTCGGCATTACGGAACTGCTGAAAAAGTACCCGTATGAAATTTCCGGCGGCCAGAAGCAGCGCGCGGCCGTCGCCCGCGCGATCATCACGAACCCCCGGCTTTTGCTGGCCGACGAGCCGACCGGCGCACTGGACTCCAAGGCCACAGACGAACTGCTGCGTGTATTCTCCGACATCAGCCGCAGCGGGCAGACGATCCTGATGGTCACGCACTCCGTCCGCGCGGCCAGCCGCGCCGGACGCGTCCTCTTTATCAAGGACGGCGAGGTCTATCACCAGCTCTATCGCGGCAATCTCACCGACGATCAGCTCTACCAGAAGATCACCGACGCGCTGACCGTTCTGCAGGCAGGGGGCGAGCAGGCATGACACACAGACTCTATCCGCGCCTTGCGTGGCAGGGCATCACGAAAAACAAGCGGCTGTATCTGCCGTTCCTGCTGACCTGCGTGGGCATGGTCATGATGACGTACATTCTGCTGTCGCTGGCCTCCTCTCCCATTCTCCAGACCTTTCCGGGCGGAGACACCATGCCCATGATTCTCGGCATGGGCAGCTTTGTCATGGCGGCGTTCGCCGTGCTGTTCCTGTTCTACACGAATTCCTTCCTTATCCGCCGCCGGAATCGTGAATTTGGCCTTTATAACATTCTCGGCATGGGCAAGGGCAACCTTGCGAAGGTTCTGGCATGGGAAACGGTCATCACGGCGCTGATTTCCATTGCGGGCGGCGAGGTGCTGGGCATTGCGCTCGGAAAGCTCTTTGAGCTGCTGCTCGTCAATATCGTGGACGGCACCGTACAGATGCAGTTTACCGTCTCCGTTCCGGCCACGACCATGACGACGATCCTGTATCTCGCCATCTTCGCGCTTTTGTTCCTGCGCTCGCTGGTGACGGTCTGCAAGACGAACGCGGCGGCGCTTCTGCGCAGTGAAGCCTGCGGCGAAAAGCCGCCGAAGGCGAACTGGGTGTTCGGCCTCGCTGGCTTTCTGATCCTCGGCGCGGCATATTATATTGCCGTGACGATCAAGCAGCCGCTGACGGCGCTGGTTGTGTTCTTTATCGCCGTTCTGATGGTCATCGCGGCGACGTATCTGATCTTTATCTCCGGCTCCGTGGTGCTGTGCCGCGCGCTGCAGAAGAATAAGCGGTATTATTATCAGAAAAACCATTTTATTTCCGTCTCGTCCATGGCTTACCGTATGAAGCGCAACGGCGCGGGACTGGCCTCGATCTGTATTCTTGCCACGATGGTGCTCGTTATGCTTTCATCGACGACGTGCCTCTATTTCGGCAAGGAGGATGCGCTGCGCACGCGCTATCCGAGCGATCTTTCTGTTGAACTGCGCTTTGCCAAGGACGAGGGCGGTATGGATGAAGCAAACATCGCCATCGCGCGCGGCATGATCGAGGACGTTATCAAACAGGACGGACTTGACGTGCAGGGGCAGTTCGATATCCGCAGCGCATGGTTCTCCGGCCTTCTTACGGGCAATTCCTTCTCCCGCGCGGAAGAGAGTACGCTTATGGACTATGAACGTGCGGTCGATCTGACGGTTTTGCCGCTGGAGGACTATACCCGCATGACAGGCGAGCGCCTGACGCTGGAGCCGGGCGAAGCATATCTTTGCTGCCCGCGCATGGCCTACACACAGCCGGATATCCGCATCGGCGAACTGACCTATCAGATCAAGGGCCAGCTGCCAAGCTTCGGCGGCTTCGGCGCGGACAGCGCGAACATCACGACGACGATCTATCTCATCGTCCCGGATTTTGACGCAGCGGTGAACGCGCTGCGGACGCAGAACACCCGCTATCCGGTCGTCGTGAGCTGGCAGTATTCGTTTGATTCCGGCAGCCCGGATGAAGCGCAGATCGCGTTTCTCCGCGATATGATGGGAACGTTTGCCGATAACAGGGAAGGGCTGGTCTACGCGTCGTACACGGTGGAATCCATCGCGTTCAACCGCGAAGATTTCGTCGGCACCTACGGAAGCCTCTTCTTCCTCGCAATTCTGCTCAGCATCGTATTCCTCGCCGCCGCCGTTTTGATTCTATATTATAAGCAGATCTCCGAGGGCTATGAGGATCAGGCCCGGTTTGAGATCATGCAGCGCGTCGGCATGACGAAGACGGATATCCGGAAGTCCATCAACTCGCAGCTGCTGCTCGTGTTCTTCCTGCCGCTTTTGTTTGCGGGGCTGCATCTGGGCTTTGCGTTCCCGTTTGTTCATAAAATGCTGGTGCTGTTCAACCTCACGAATCTGAAGCTGCTCATCGGCACGACGGTCGTCACCTTCGCCATCTACGCGGTCTTCTATACCCTCGTCTACCGCATCACATCCAATTCGTATTATTCCATCGTCGCAGGCGCAAAGGAGGATGCAGCATGATCCGGTTTTTGCTCCGGCTCGTTTTGGTGCTTGTTCTGATCGCGGCGCTGCTCATCGGCATGACCTGCTGTGCGGCAAAGGCCGTATTCGGCAGCTGCGCGGAGGTCGGCGTGCAGCAGACCGTCCGCAATCTGGAAGACTTTTTCCTCTGGCTGCGCGACGTATGGACGCTTGCACGGGAGAAATTAGAACTATGCGCAGTGATTCGATAAAAAAAGCAAAGGACGGCGTCTCGGGCGGTGTGTTTTATCTGGGGCTGGCCGTGATCGGCGTGCTGGCCATCCCGGCGGCAGTCCTGCTGGGACTGATCGCGGGCGTGTGGACGCTGACCGACAAGCTGACGGCGCTTTTATCCGAAAAACATTGACGTTTCCTCGTGATTCGGGTATCCTAGCAGCAGGAGGGATGAATATGACTGGCTGTACGTCCTGCGGAGGCTGCGCGGGCGGCTGCGGCGGATGCAGGAGCCATGTGCTGCTTCTGACGGAGCCGGAACTTCGGCTGCTGCGGCAGTTTGCCGAACTGGCCTTCCTGCCTGCCGCCTGCACGAGAACGGACGAAACGCCCGTGTATCTGGACGGCTCCGAAAACCGCGCGCAGACCAGCGCGGCGATCCTCGCCCTGCAGATCAAGCGGCTTATTTCCGTGGATTTCGCTCTGCCGCTGAAGGGCTTTGATTACGCAGGCTATGAGCCTTGGCCCATTCACGGCAGCATGGCCCTGACCGCCGCTGGTCAGGAGGCGCTCGATTCTCTGGACATCCAGGGCTGCGGCGCATAATAAAAAACGGCGGGCGCTGCAAAAAGCAGCGTCCGCCGTTTTATGACCGGAAGGAAGAAATCATGGAGGAGTAGAGAGAAGAAACCGGTCAGAAGCGGGTGATATTAGCCGCCGAAGCCAAAGCCGAAGGGCCATGAGCCGCCGAACTGATTATCGGACTGGCCGGACTGGCCGCCGTCATAATAGCCCTGCTGGGACTGCTGGGTCTGGTCGGTGGTCTGGGCGGGCAGCGCGTCGGTCCTCTGCTCGCCGACGGTCAGCGTGAGCGTCAAGGTCTGACCCTGACGGTAGACCGTGAGTTCCAGCGTATCGCCTGCGGACGCGGCCTTGACAAGCTTGACCAGATCGTTGCTGCTGGTGATTGTCTCACCGTTCGCGGCGGTGATGATATCGTTCTCCTGCAGGCCAGCCTCAGCAGCCGGGCCGTTCTCCGTAACGGAGCGGACAGCTGCGCCCTGCGGCAGACCGTAACTCTGGCTCTCGGCGGACACGTCGGAGACCGTCACACCGATATAGGGCTTTACGATATAGCCGTTCGTGATGATCGACTCAAAAATCGAGCGGACCTGATCGAGCGGGATGGCAAAGCCGATGTTATCGATGGACGCCTCAGAGGACGAACTCGAGGAGGAGTATTTTGCGTTTGTGATGCCGATGACCTCGCCGTAGAGATTGAACAGCGCGCCGCCGGAGTTACCGGAGTTGATGGCGCAGTCGGTCTGGATGAGGTTCATGGTCGTGCCGGTGGAGAAGGTGACGGGGCGGTCAAGTGCGCTGACAACGCCGGTCGTGAGCGAGAACGTCAGTTCGCCGAGCGGGTTGCCGATGGCGACGACGGTATCGCCAACGTTCAGTGTATCGGAGTCGCCCAGAACGACCGGGGTCAGATCCGTCGCGTCGATCTTCAGGACGGCAATGTCGTTGCTCTCGTCGTAGCCGATCAGCTGCGCATCGTAGCTCGTGCCGTCATAGGTCGTGACCTTGATGGAGTTGGAACCCTCGACGACATGATAGTTTGTCAGGATATAACCATCCTGTGTCAGGATGAAGCCGGAACCGGCTGCGGCAGATGTGGTCTGGTAGCCAAAGTAGTTGGTGGTGATGGAGGTGGTGATGCCGACGGTGGAGTTCACGTTCTGCGCATAGACCTCGCTCGGCGTGAGTACCTTGCCGGTGTCAACGGATGCGACCTGCAGAGCCGCTGCCTGCCGCTTGGCCTCGAGCATGACGGACGCATCGGAGGATGCCTGCGTTGTGCTCTGCGGCTGTGCCGCTGCGTTTTTTTGCATCAGCGCGGCCGCTCCGAAGCCGGAGCCGCCGCCCACAAGTGCGCAGGCCAGAAGCAGCGCAACGATCTTTCCGGCCTTGCCGCCCTTTTTCTTCTGCTCGGGTGCCGGAGCGGACGGCTGCGGCTGTGCGGCAGCTGGCTGCTCAAAGCTGTACGGATAGGAATTGGATGGCTGCTGATTGGATTCTGATGTAAAGTCATTGTTGAATACTTCGGACATATTGATAATCTCCTTTCCGCGCATCCTTGCGGTGCGTGTGGGTTCTTTGTTTTTGTGCTTTCAGCATACCGCACGAATCTGAAATAACGCTGAAAAAAGTGAGAACGAATTGTAAAGAAAGCATGAAAAAACTGTGCGGAGTTCCGAAAAAAACCACAGCACGGCTTATGCTCGCCATGCGCAAAAATGATGGTGGAAAATTGCCCATTGCGAACAAAAATGAATTGACAATTTAAAAAAATATGATATAACGAGTATCCATGACAAAAAGGAGGAGCGTGTATATGACACAGGATCTGACAGTTGGAAAGCCGCTTTTGCGGGTCTGGCAGTTTGCCGTTCCGGTGCTGTTTGGGCTTCTTTTGCAGCAGGTATATTCTCTGGTCGATACGGCCATCGTCGGCCATGCGCTGGGCGTAATGGCGCTGGGCGGCGTCGGGGCGACAGGGTCGGTCAACTTCCTTGTGCTCGGCTTTTGCGGCGGCCTGTGCACCGGCATGGCGATCCCGCTGGCGCAGTCATTCGGTGCGGGTGAATACCACCAGCTGCGCCGGTATGTGGCGGGCTGCGTTTGGCTGGGGCTTATCATGTCGGCGCTGCTGCTGGCCGTGACGCTTCCTGCTACGCGCGGGCTTCTGCGCCTCATGGGAACGCCGGCGGAGCAGATGGACTATGCGTTCGACTACATCTTTATCATCTTCGTCGGTATTCCTACGACGATCCTTTATAATATGGGCGCGTGTGTCCTGCGCGCGCTGGGCGACAGCAAATCGCCGGTGTGGTTTCTGGCGGCCGCGTCGGCCATCAATATTGTGCTTGATCTGCTGACGGTGTGCGTGCTCGGCATGGGCGTAGCGGGCGCGGCGATCGCTACGGTTGTCTCGCAGCTTGGCTCGGGACTTCTGTGTGTCGCATATCTCAAAAAGCGATTTCCGATTCTGCACATGGAAAAGGACGATTGGAAAACCAGCCGGCCGGAGGCGATGCGCCTGCTCGGCATGGGCGTCCCGGTCGGACTGCAGTTTTCCATCACGGCCATCGGCTCCGTCATCCTGCAAAGCGCTGTCAATTCCCTTGGTGCAGTGTGTGTGTCGGGCGTTGCAGTGGCGGGGAAAATTTATACGCTGCTGGCCTGTCCGTTCGACGCACTGGCCATGGCGGCCACAAACTTCACAGGGCAGAATCTCGGCGCGGGCAAGTATGACCGCATCAAGCAGGGAACGTATGCCTGTATGTTCATCGGAATTTTGTACTGCGTTCTGTTCGTGTTGATCGCACAGTTTGGAACGCGGTATCTGGCGCTTTTGTTCATGAACGCGGACGAGGCGGCGAGCGTCATGGACTACACGCAGCAGCTGAGCGTCGCGTTTGCCTATGCAACGCCCCTTTTGCTGGCCGTCAACGTACTGCGCCTGTCCATTCAGGGCATGGGCTACAGCCGGTTGTCGCTGATTTCCGGCCTTCTGGAGATGCTTGCACGCACGGTCGTGAGCCTTTGGGCCGTGCCCGCGTTCGGTTTTGACGCAGCCTGTCTGGCAAGCCCGTTTGCGTGGCTGCTGGCCGACTGCTTCCTGATTCCTGCCTTCTACGGCTGTCTGAACGCCAGACGGCGTCAGGCTGCCCGCGTGCGGCAGGAGTTGCCGTCAGAATAAAATAAACATAAGCCCGGATGCTGCGCATCCGGGCTTTGTTTAATCCATCATGGAGCGGGTCTGCTCCTCACGGTACTGGTGGGTATAAAGCTGATAATAGGCGCCCTTCGCGTTCATCAAAGAGCGGTGCGTACCGCTTTCGATGATCTTGCCGTCGTGCACGACCAGAATCACGTCCGCGCGGCGGATGGTCGATAGGCGGTGGGCGATGATAAACGAGGTACGGCCTGCCATGACCTTTTCGATGGCGTCCTGAATAAGCCGCTCGGTCACGGTATCAACGGAACTGGTCGCCTCGTCGAGCACGAAAATGCGCGGGTCGGCCAGAAGTGCGCGGGCAAAGGACAGCAGCTGCTTTTCGCCCGTGGAGAGCGTGTTGCCACCCTCGCCGATGTCGGTATTATAGCCGTCCGGCAGGCGGGCGATGATCTGGTCGGCGGAGACAGTCTTTACGGCCGCTTCGATCTCGTCCATCGTTGCGTCGGGCCTGCCGTAGCGCAGGTTTTCCAGAACCGTGCCGGAAAACAGATGCGGCGTTTGCAGCACATAACCGATGTTCGAGTGCAGCCAGAGTTGGCTGCGTTCCCGCGCGTCGCGGCCATCGATCAGAATGCGGCCCTGCGTCGGCTCAAAGAAGCGGCAGACGAGATTGACCAGCGTGGATTTGCCCGCGCCCGTCTCACCGACAATGGCGACGTTCGTGCCCTGCGGGACCTTGAGGTTAAAGTGTTCCAGCACGTTTTCGCTGCCGTCTGGATAGCGGAAGGTGACATCCTGAAATTCAATATCACCGTAAAGCGGCTCCCAGTTTTCCTTTTTGGGGTGGAACGCGTCGCCGTATTTTGCCGTGACCTCCGGCGTGTCGCTGACGTCGGATTCCGTTTCCAGAAGCCTTGTGACGCGTTCGACATTGACCTGCACGTTGACGAGCGACGACATGACCTGCACAAGCCACTGCACCGGCTCCATCATGCCTTGCGCATAGTTCATAAATACGGACAGCGTGCCGATCAGGATCACGCCGTCTCTTGTGATGACGCCGCCGCGCCACAGGACGATCGCCAGCGCGATGGACGCGGCGAAGGCTGTCGTGGACATGAACACGCTCCGGAAGTGCATGGCGCGGACGCTCAGTCGCTTCATTTCGCCGGTCAGATCGTCGAATTCCTGCTCGACCTTGTCCTCAATGACCAGCGTTTTGGTCGTCTTCGCGCCGGTGATGCCCTCGTTGAACGCGCCGGTGATCTTCGAGTTCTGCTCGCGCACGCGGCGGTGAAAAAAGACGAGTTTTTTCTGGAAATACGCGCCCGAGATCACCAGCACCGGCACAATGACCATCACACACAGCGCCAGCTTCCAGTTGAGCACGAACATCATCACGATTGCCAGCAGCAGATACGCAATGTACCACACAGCCTCCATCAACCCCCATGCAAGCGTGCTTGCAATGCGGTCGGTATCGGACATGACGCGCGCGTGGGTATAGCCAACGCTGTTCTGGTTGAAATAAGAGAAGGACAGCGTCTGCAAATGATTGAACGTCTCGCGCTTTAAGTCGCGGCCGATATAGAGTTCAGCTTTGCAAGCGCCGTAGGCGGAAATGTAGTTCGTCGCGGTCTGAATGATCATGACCAGAATGTACAGTGCCAGCCAGCCGCCGACGCCCTGCATGGTTTTGTCCGCGATAAAATGGTCGATGGCGTGCTGCTGGAACAGGGGGATAATCGCATCCATGCCGCTGCCGACCGTACCGGTCACAACCATCCAGAAAAACAGCATTTTATAGGGCTTTAAATAAGGGGCCAGCTTTGGGATACCGAAGAACGGCAGGCCTTTTTTGTCTTTTCCGCGTTTCATGCCGGCTCCTCCTCTCCGATGGACATCTGCATGTCGTAGATCTGCCGGAACAGGCCGGGCTGCTGCAGCAGCTGCTGCGGCGTGCCGCGCTGGAGCACTTTGCCGTACTCCAGCACCAGAATGTTGTCGCAGTCCATAAGCGTCGTGATCCGGTGGGAAATGATGATACTCGTCGTCCCAGTCAGATCACGGTTCAGCGCTTCACGGATGTGCTCGTCCGTCTGCGTATCGACGGCGGACAGAGAATCGTCGAAGACCATCACGGGCGTTTTCTTTGTCAGCATCCGCGCGATGGCCACGCGCTGCTTCTGTCCGCCCGAGAGCGTCACGCCGCGCTCCCCGACCATGGTATCATAGCCGTTTGCAAACTGCTCGATGTCCGATGCGATGCAGGCCGTCGCGGCGGCTTTGCGCACCGTTTCGCGGTCTGCGCCGCAGATGCCGATGTTCTCCTCGATCGTGCGCGAGAACAAAAACGGCTCCTGCAGCACAACGCCCACATGGTCGCGTACCCATGCCGCAGGCATGTCCGCCAAATCTTCCCCGCCGACCATCACGCGGCCCTCCGACGGTGCATAGAGCCTGCACAGAAGCAGCAGCAGACTGCTCTTGCCGGAGCCGGTACCGCCCAGAATGCCGAAGCTGGACCCGGCGGGAATGGCGAAGGACACGTCCGAGAGTACATCCGGCCCCGTCTCATAACGGAACGAAACGTGGTCGAAGACGATGTCGCCGTCCATGGGGAGCTCCTTCGCGTCCGGCTTGTCCTGTTCACAGGGGGCGTCGAGAATTTCGCCAATACGGGATACGGAGACGCCCGCCTTGCTCATTTCGGAGATCACGCGGCCCAGACGGCGCACGGGAGAAATGCTCATGGTGTTGTAAATGGCGAAGGAGACGAACTCGCCCTCGGTCATTTCGCCGCGCACGCACAGAATGCTGCCGATCAGCACAACAAGCATTGTCTGGATGCAGGCCGTCGCGTCGCCGACAGCCCAGAAGTCCGAAAGCGTGCGGCACAGACGCACCCAGAGCGTGGTATAGTCCTCGTTCTGCTTTTCAAAGCGCTGCCGCTCGTATTCCTCGCGGCCAAAGGCGCGCACAACGCGCACGCCGGTCAGGTTCTCCTGCGCGATGGTAGACAGCACGCCCTCGGATTCGTCGCAGGCAGTGTAGCGCTCACGGATGGAGTTGTGGAACAGCAGAGAATAGACAATGATGATCGGGAACATGACCGCCGGCACGAGCGCCAGCTTCCAGTTCATAAGCGCCATGCACACGAGCGCGAACACAATCATCGCCACGGCGCGGAACACGGAGACGAACTGCTCTTCAAAGAAGGTCTTGATGCGCTCAACGTCCGAGGTGCAGCGCTGGATGATATCGCCGGTGGGGTTCTGCATATGCCACTTCCACGGCAGGTGCTGGATGTGATGATACAAAAGATCCCGGCTGGTCTTGACGAGCGTTTCGCCCGCCTTGGAACTGTAGATGTTCACGCAGTAGCGCATGATAGCAGACAGCAGCCCGAGCCCCGCCATAAAGGCTGCCGGGAGCCACAGGTTTTGCCGCAGATAGGCTGCGCCGCCGAGTGCAGCGACGATTGGACGCGCTGCCGCAGACTTTACGGGGGCCTCACCGATCAGGGAATCGACGCTCACGCGGATGATCTGCGGAATGACCAGTTCGCAGAGCGTAAAGAGCAGGCTTGCGGCGATGCAGGCGGCAAAATACCGCCAGCTTCCGCGCAGCAGCCGCGCAAGCGTCCGCCCGTTGGAACTTTTTTTCTTCTGTTTCAGAGGATTCGCCTCGCTTTCTTTGAAAGACAGGCCGAGGGCGGAATTGGGAACGCCAATTCCGCCCTTGTGGCCGCGAACAATATTCATTATTCATCCGGAACAATCATACCGTACTTGTTCCGGAATGTCAACTGATATTATGCGATGCCGGTCAGATCATAGCTGTCGAGCCATGCTTTGGCTTCCTCGCACACGCCGCGCAGGCAGCTTTCCTCAAATGGGCTGTCAAGGTCCGCGTTTTTCAGAAGTTCCGTAAACACGCGGCTGCCGCCCTGCCGGGTGTAGGCCATGTAGTGCTTCCATGCGTCGTCCTTGTCCTTCTGGATCCGCGCCCAGAACTGCAGTGCGACAGTCTGCGCGAGGCAGTAGTCAATATAATAGAACGGGTTCACATAGATGTGCAGCTGCCGCTGCCAGCCCTCGCCGTCGCCGTAGAAGGGAATCTCGCTGCCGAGCTGCATCCACGGCATATACACGCCCAGAAGTTCCTTCCAGACCGCGTGGCGCTCTGCCGGGGTCATCTCCGGCTTTTCATAGACGATATGCTGGAAGTGATCGACCATCGTGCCGTAGGGGATGAAGGTCAGCGCGCCCGCCAGATGGCTGTAGCGGAACTTACGGGTATCGTCTCCAAAGAAGCCGTCTGCCCACGGCCATGCGAAAAATTCCATGGACATGGAATGCACCTCGCAGCCCTCAAGACTCGGCCAGATCGTCTCGGTCGGGACGCGGTCGCGGTTGAGATACGCGGCAAAGGCATGGCCCGCCTCATGCGTCACGACCTCAACGTCGTGCTGCGTGCCGTTGAAGTTGGCGAAAATGAAGGGGACATGATAGTCGCCGAGGCTCGTGCAGTAGCCGCCAGCGCGTTTGCCGGGCGTGGAGAGCACGTCCAGAAGTTCGTTATCGAGCATGGTGTTGAAGAATTCACCGGTTTCGGGAGAAAGCGCCTCATAGAACCGCTTGCCCTGCGCGAGAATATCGTCCGGGGTGCCGCAGGGCTTCGGGTTGCCGCTGCGGAAGCCGAGTGCGTTGTCCGCAAAGGTCATGGGATAGGTCTTGCCGAGGCGCTTGGCCTGTGCTTCGTAGACGGATGCCGCCACGGGCACGACGTACTTGACGACGGCGGCGCGGAACTTCTCCACGTCTTCCTTCGTGTAGCAGTTGCGGCCCATGCGGTAATAGCCCATCTGGGTATAGCCGTCGTAGCCCAGCTTGCGGCCCATCGCGTCGCGCAGCTTCACAAGCTTATCGTAGATCTCGTCAAGTTCCGGCTGATGTGCCTTATACCAGCCGCCCTCGGCCTGCCACGCGGCCAGACGCCGCGCGTCGTCAGGGTCATTCTTGAACGGGGATAGCTGTGAGATGGTGTAGGTATTGCCCTCAAATTCAATCTGCGCACTGGCGATCAGCTTCTGATAGTCCTGCACCAGCTGGTTTTCCTGTTTGAGTTCTTCGACGATCGCGGGAGAGAAGGCCTTGCGGGCGATCTCGGCGTTGAGGAACATCAGATCGCCGTATTCCGCTGCAAATTCCTTGCGGAACGGGCTTTCCAGCATTGCTGCCGTCCATGCGTCGTCATAGGCGCGCAGTTCGGGCCCGGCCTCGTTCCAGAATTCCTCTTCAGCGTCATAGAACTTGTCCCGGGTATCGATAGAGTTGCGGACGCTCGAGAGCGTGGCGAGGGTATCGATGTGCATCGACAGCTTCTGCTGGGCGAGGAATGCTTCGCGCGCGGCGGCATAATCCGGCGCAGCCTTCAGCTGGTCGGTAAGAGACTGCAGCTGCTGCTTCAGTTCGTTCAGATCGGGCCGTGCATACGGCATTTCAGAAAATTTCATGGAAATCTCCCTTCATTAATATAATACTCTGTTGGGATTATAGCATATCCCGTCCATGTTTCGCAATGCCCGTGTCTTGCGTCCGCAGACAAATCGTGGTACGATGAAAGAAAAGGAGGGATCCCTATGACAAATCAGCAGAAATTTGACCGTCTGCGTAAACTGCTCGACGAAGCCAGCGTCTATGCCCGTGCTGTAGGCAAGCTGGAATTTGACATGCAGTGCTGCGCGCCGAAGGACGGCATGGAGCAGGCGGGGGCCGATATGGCCGTTTTGTCTGACCGCTATTTCCGGCTCACGCACACCAAGCGCTATGCCCAGCTTGTAACGGAACTGCACGCGGACAGTGAGGGACTGACGCCGGTGCAGAAAAAGGTTATTGAACATCTGTATGAGGCGTGGGAAAAAGAGAAAAACATTCCGGCGAAGCTGAACTATGAGATGAGCCTTGCCTACAACCGCGCCTACTCCAAGTGGCTGGAGGCAAAGCAGGCGGCGGACTTTTCCATGTTCAGCGGTGCGCTGGCCGAGATCATTTCCTACACGCATCAGGCGCTCGATCTGCGTGAACAGAAAAAGCCGACATATTACGACGCGCTTCTGGACGACACCGAAAAGGGCGGCAGCATCAGTCAGCTTGATGCGTTCTTTGACGCGCTGCGCGCGCGGATCGTCCCGCTGGTGCGGCGCATTCAGACGGAGGGCAAGCCCATCCGCATGGATTTCATGTCCCGCCCGTGCCCCATTTCGCAGCAGGAGGCGTTCTCCAAATACCTGCTGGAATTGGAGGGGCTGGACAAGGAAGCGCTCGTCCTCATGACGACCGAGCATCCGTTTACCACAAACTTCGGCCCCAAAGACGTGCGCGTCACGACGCATTATTATGAAAATAATTTCGTCTCCAATATTTTTACCACGCTTCACGAAGGCGGCCACGCGCTGTTCATGCAGAATGAGCCGGAGGAATTTTACCGCGAACACGCCGCAAACTCCATGACGAACGGCATGCACGAGTGCATTTCCCGCTTCTACGAAAATCTGATCGGCCGCAGTGAAGCATTCGTCCATTTTATCTATCCTAAATTGCAGGAACTGAGCGGCGGTACGTTTGCCGACGTTTCCGAACGGCAGCTTTATGAGGCTGTCAATGCCGCCGCGCCAGGCCTCAACCGCTGCGACGCAGACGAGTTGACCTACTGCCTGCACATTATGATCCGCTATGAACTGGAAAAGGCGTTCATGAACGGCGAGATCACGGTCGATGAAATTCCCGCGCTTTGGAATCAGAAATATCAGGACTATCTCGGCGTCACCGTCCCGGACGACGCGCAGGGCTGCTTGCAGGACGTGCACTGGACAATGCCTGCCGGATATTTCCCGTCCTACGCGCTTGGCTCTGCCTACGGCGTGCAGATATTGCGGACAATGGAGAAGGACTTCGATGTCTTTACCTGCGCGGCAAAGGGCGATCTGCTCCCCATCCGTGACTGGCTGAAGGCGCATGTGTTCTCCATCGCCTCCATCACAACGCCTGACGAATGGATTCGTGCCATCACCGGCGAGAGCCTGAACCCGGATTATTTCCTGACCTATCTGGAAGAAAAATTCTCCGCGCTTTACGAATTGCCGTAAGAGACAGACACGAGAAAAAAACTGACGCCCCCGGCGGCTGCCGGGGGCGTTTTGCGTGCGGATGATTGTCAGATGTCGAACACGCCGATCATCACGATGCCGATCACGACCAATGCGATCATGACATAATGCTTCCATGAAAGCTTTTCCTTCAGGAAAATGCGGCCCCAAAGGACGGAGGCGGCGCAGTAGGCCGAGATGATAGGAGCCGAGAGCGCAACATGCGCCTCGTCGGCAAGGGCGTAGATATACGCGAACTGACCTGCCGTTTCAAACAGCGCGCCGGCGTACTTGGGCGCTTCTGCTTTGAAAACAAGCTTGTCTTTTTTAATCACGACAACATAAATAAAGCAGATCACAGCAGCTGCGAGGAACGTCAGTTCATACGCGCAGTTGGCCGAATCCTCGTCCAGCGTCCGGAGCACAAGGGAATCTGCAAACGTGCCCGCTGCGTCAAGCAGGCAGTATGCAATCGGCAGGCACAGCGCCAGCCACGACTTGGCGTATTTATAGTTGGAGCCCTCCTGCCGCTTCCTGCGCAGTTCGTCATCCTCTGTGGACTCGACAACGCCGAGGCCGACCACGCCGATGCACACCAGCGCCACCGCGCCGATCACCAGATAGCGCATGGCGCCTGTGATAGACTCGTCCAGTGTTCCGGTCAGCAGGCACAAAACGGCGACCAGCGCGCCGGAGGAATTGCAGATCGGCGACGAAATGGAAAGTTCAATGTACCGCAGGCCGACATAGCCCAGCGTCATGGACCCGATGTACAGAAGCGACACGGGCAGATACGTCCAAATCACGCTCCATGTGACGACGGCTCCGCCGATGAAGATCTCATACGCCGCATGAATACCCATCACGACGCCGACGGCAATGACCATCTTGAGCGGGTTATACTTATCCCGCCCGTCGCGGCAGCCGATTTTCGAGAATAAATCCGAGCCGCTCCAGCAGAGCAGCGCAATAATTGCAAGCCAAAACCACATAATTGTTATCTCCGGCAGCGTCACCGCCGGTTCCTTTCTCTGAATAAATATCCTTCACCGCGTGTAGGGGCCGATGCCCACATCGGCCCGGCAGATTGCACCGTTTTTACGGGAATCTACGGCGAATTCGCAACTTTCCAGTGGGCCGATGTGGGCATCGGCCCCTACATTGAGGTATGCAAGTGCATACGGCTTTGCCTTCCTTTTATCCCGGCAGCCTCGCAAGTCCCGCGTCCACAAGCTTCTGCAAACTCATAAGAATTCCGAGTTTGGCGTGGTACCACGTCAGGCCGCCCTGGAAATAGACCGCGTATGGCTCGCGGATGGGGCCGTCGGCGGACAACTCGATGGACGAGCCCTGTACAAACGCGCCCGCCGCCATCACGACTTCCGCATCGTAGCCCGGCATGGCCCACGGGACAGGGGTCACATAGCTATCGACCGGGGCAGCTGCCTGAATGCCGCGGCAGAAGGCCAGCATGCCCTCCGCCGAGCCGAGTTCAACGGCCTGAATGATATCGTGCCGCGATTCCGTCCCGTTCGGCACGACGCGGAAGCCCAGCCGCTCATATACGTTCGCGGCGAAGATTGCGCCCTTTAATGCCCCTGAAACGACGTTCGGGGCAAGGAAGAAGCCCTCATATAAACTGGGAAGCAGGCCGAGATTTGCGCCGACCTCCTGCCCAAGTCCCGGGGCCGAGAGCCGGTAGGCGCAGCGCTCGACGCATTCCGCCGTGCCGCAGATATAGCCGCCGATGGGGGCCAGTCCGCCGCCGGGATTCTTGATCAGACTTCCGACGATCATGTCCGCGCCGACGTCCGACGGCTCGACGCGCTCGACGAATTCACCGTAGCAGTTATCGACCATGCACAGAACGTCCGGTTTGCACTGTTTGCAGAATGCGATCAGTTCGCCGATCTGCGCAACGGAGAACGACGGTCTTGTTGCATAGCCCTTTGAGCGCTGGATGGTGATCAGCTTCGTCTTGGGGCCGATTGCAGCGCGGATGCCGTCAAAATCAAACGTGCCATCCGGCAGCAGATCGACCTGCCGGTACTGCACGCCGTATTCCATCAGCGAGCATTTGGACGGGCGGATGCCGATGACCTCTTCAAGCGTGTCATACGGCGCGCCGTTCGGGCTTAAAAGTTCGTCGCCCGGCAGCAGATTCGCGCTCAGCGCGACGGCCAGCGCATGTGTGCCGCAGGTGATCTGCGGGCGAACGAGTGCGGCCTCGGTATGGAAGCAGTCTGCGTAGACCTTTTCGAGCACCTCGCGGCCCATATCATCGTAGCCATAGCCCGTCGTGGCGGCAAAGCAGCCCGCCGAAAGCTTGTTTTTCTGCATGGCAGCGAGCACCTTCGTCTGGTTGTATTCCGCCGTCTGGTCAATGGCCTCGAAGCGAGGCTTCAAAGCAGCCAGAATTGTTTCTCCGTATTCATATACCGCGCGGCTCACGCCGAGCGATTCGTACATTGTCGTCAGTTCCATGTCTATCTCTCCATCTTCCCGAATATTTCATCTGCCGCGTCGCGCAGCACGTCCGGCTTGGTGACGATGATACCCGTTTCCTCGTCTCCGAGAATGAGCAGCGTATCGCCGGGCTTCACACCAAAGATCTGCCGCGCATCCTTAGGGATCACGATCTGGCCCTTTTCGCCCACCTTGGCCGTGCCAAAAATGTGCCGCTTCGCCTTGCCCAGAATATGCTTTCCGCCTGCCACGCCTCCAGCCTCCTTTAAGGGGTAAATTTCATACTTGTATAACTTACAGCCCGTCTTCCAGTTTGTCAAGCGCAAAGCGGTTGGAAAGATCTGATATATCACAATTTGCATAGGCAATGTGTGTTTTTATATCGATATATCCATATTGATTTTTCCGCGCTAAGAATCCGTCATTTTTCACATAAAATTCAAAAAAACTTGATTTTTTAAAAAAGCCTGATATCGTATATGTCAGATATGCTATGCAGATTTTATATGGCTGACAGACGAAAAGAGGACAGGATGAAGCGAACGTGCGTTTTGATTTTTCTGTGCCTGCCGCTGCTGCTGTGCGGCTGCGCGCAAAAAAGCGCGGAGCGCGAATTTTTTGCAATGGACACCGTGATGCAGCTGCGCGCCTACGGCCCGGAGGCAGATTGCGCGCTGGCAGAAGCGGAAGCAGAGATTTACCGGCTGGAGGGCGAACTTTCCTGCCGGGACGAACACGCGGCGCTTGCCCGGCTGAACGAAGCGGGCGGCGGAACGGTCAGCGCGGAGACGGCAGCGCTTTTGCAGACGGCGCTGACGCTCTGCGAGAAAACCGGCGGCGCCTATGACCCGGCGCTCGGCGCGCTTTCACAGGCTTGGGGCTTTTCGACCGGCGCGTATTGCGTGCCGGAGCAGGATGCGCTTGCAGAGGCGATGCAGCGCTCTGGGGCGGCACATGCAGCGCTTGGCGGCTGCACCGTCACATTGGACGGCGGCGCGCAGCTTGACCTCGGCGGCATTGCCAAGGGGTATGCTGCGGGACGCGTCCGGGCAATCTTGCAGGAGGCGGGCGTCACGTCTGCGATTGTCTCGCTCGGCGGCAATGTTGCCGCCGTTGGGAAAAAGCCGGACGGCAGCGCGTGGACGGTCGGCCTGCAGGATCCGGACAGGCCGGAGTCGTATTTCGGCACCGTTTCCATTGAGGCTGCCTGCGTTGTCACCTCGGGCGCGTACCAACGGTATTTTGAGGAAAACGGCGTGCGCTATCATCATATTTTAGACCCGTATACCGGCTGCCCAGCCGAAAGCGGGGTAAAGTCTGTCAGTGTGATCGCACAGGACGATACGCTGGCCGATGCACTGTCAACGGCCCTGTTCGTTATGGGGCTGGATGCAGGCGCGGAATTTCAGAAAAGCAGCGGCCTTGCGTTTGAGGCCGTATTCGTAACGGATGACAACACAGTCTGGATCACCCCCGGCCTTGCCGGGCGCTATCGGTCGAACCGGCCCTATCAGATACTGGAATGAAGCAGAAGCACTGGATTTTGACATTTGCGGCGATTATCGCCGTATGCTTGCTTGTGTGGCTGCTGCCGCGCGGAGGCGGGCAGACAGCGCTTGTCTATCAGGACGGAACCTTATTCTATACGCTCGACCTGCGGCAGAACCGGACGCTGACCGTGACCGGCCCGGCAGGCAAAACTATCATCACAGTCGCGGATGGCGAGGTCTTCGTATCCCACGCGGACTGTCCCGATCAGGTCTGCGTGCAGCACGGGCCGCTGCAAAAAAACGGCGGGCCGATCATCTGCCTGCCGAACCGGCTGACGATCGAGTGGGCAGAGAATGCGTCTCAGATCGACGCGCTCAGCGGGACGGGAGGGCTGTCATGAGGCTGAAAAAACTCACGCTCACGGCCGTTCTGACAGCGGCAGCGCTTGTCATGTTCGTGCTGGAAAGCCAACTGCCGCCGCTTACGGCCATTCCCGGCATCAAGCCGGGGCTTTCCAATATTTTTACACTCTTCACCATGGAAACGCTCGGCCCTGGCTGGGCTTTCGGGCTGTTTTTGACGCGCGTCACGCTCGGCTGCGTTATCACCGGGCAGGGCTCGGCATTTTTATACAGCTTCGCGGGCGGGCTCTGCGCGTATGCGCTCATGCTTCTGCTCAGGAGCAGACTCAGGGGAAACATGCTCTGGGTTCGGAGCGTACTGTGCGCCATGGCGCACAACACCGGACAGCTGGCCGCCGCTGCGGCCATTGCGAAAACCGGCGCGGTCTGGAGTTATCTGCCGGTTCTGATACCGGCAGCGATACTGGCCGGGACGTTAACCGGCCTTTGCGCCCAGCTGGTGCTGAACCGGCTGGCAAAGGCAGGGGTTCTCCCGAAAGAAACAGGTTCCAAAAAGCAGGAGGAGGAAGCAAACGGATGAAACTACACATCCACGGCGTACATGTGCCGAACCGCAAAAACACAGCGGAACTGGCCGCGCTGCGCCTGCCCATCCCGGAGACGGTCGAGATTCCGATGTCCATGCACATTGGTGCGCCCGCCATCCCGGTTGTAAAGCCCGGCGAGAACGTCCGGGTCGGGCAGCTGATCGGAAAGGCGGGCGGATTTGTCTCCGCGCCTGTCTATGCAAGCGTCTCAGGAACGGTCAAAAAGATCGGCCAGCAGGTCGGCTCCGGCGGGCGGCTCATGCAGACCGTCGTCATTGCCGCCGACGGCAAGCAGGAGCCTGACCCGGACTTAAAGCCGCCCAAGCTTGACACCATGCAGGAGTTTCTGGACGCTGTGCGTGCAAGCGGCATGGTCGGCCTTGGCGGCGCGGGCTTCCCGACGGTCGTGAAGCTGACGGTCAAGAATCTCGAGCAGGTACGGGCGGTCATCATCAACGGCGCGGAGTGTGAGCCGTATATCACCTCGGACACGCGCACGATGCTCGACCGGTCGGACGAACTGATGGAGGGCGCGCGTCTCGTACAGCACTTTTTACAGGTACGCCGTGTGATCTTCGCCATTGAGGACAACAAGCCCCGCTGCATTCAGCTGTACCGGAAGCTCACGAAGGACGAGGACGGCATGGAGGTCTGCGCGCTGAAATCTCTGTACCCGCAGGGCGGCGAAAAGGTACTGATCTATAATACCATCGGTGAGATCGTCCCAGAGGGAAAGCTTCCGCTGGATGTGGGCGCAATCGTGCTTAACTGCACAACGCTTGCCAATATTGCCCGCTACTGCAGGACCGGCATGCCGCTGGTTGAAAAGTGCATCACGGTTGACGGTTCCGCCGTCGCAAAGCCCAAGAACGTGATCGTCCCCATCGGCATGAAGCTTGCGGATGTGTTTGAACAGGCAGGCGGCTTCTGCACAGAGCCGAAGAAGGTGCTTTACGGCGGCCCGATGATGGGCATCGCCGTGCCGGATCTCGAACAGCCGGTTCTGAAAAACACCAACGCGGTTCTCGCCATGTCGGAGGCGGACGCCGTTTTGCCGGAGCCTTCGGCCTGCATCCGCTGCGGCCGGTGCATCCGCCACTGTCCGCTGCGCCTCATGCCGTCGCATATTGTTGCAGCCTATGAGGCAGGCAATATGGAGCGTCTGGCGGAACTGAAGGTCAATCTCTGCATGGAATGCGGCTGCTGCTCGTTCGGCTGCCCGGCGCACCGGCCGCTCGTACAGACCAATAAGCTTGCAAAGGCGAAGCTTGCCGCCTGGCGCAAGGCGCAGAGCGAAAAGCTGGATGCAAAAAAGGAGGCCGTCAAATGAAGCTTGTGATCTCCGCTTCCCCGCATATCGATTCCGGCGCGACGACCCGGAAGATCATGGGCGATGTGCTCATCGCCCTTTGTCCGGCGCTCATTGCAGCCATCGTGATTTTCGGCTGGCGGGCGCTGCTGGTGACGGCGGTGTGCGCCGCAGCCTGTGTATTTTTCGAGTGGGGCTTTGAAAAACTCTGCCATAAGCCGTCCACCATCGGCGATCTGTCCGCCGTGGTAACGGGCGTCATTCTGGTGTATAACCTGCCGGTGTCCATCCCGCTGTGGCAGGCCGTGTTCGGCTGTCTGGTGGCCATCGTCGCCGTCAAGCAGCTGTTCGGCGGCATCGGCAAGAATTTTGCAAACCCGGCATTGGTAGGCCGTATCGTCCTGTTCCTCTCGTTCTCCAAGACCATGACGGCATGGGTCTTCCCGGACGCCGTTTCGTCAGCCACGCCGCTGGCGCTGCTGGCCGCAGGGCAGAAGCCGGAACTTCTGACGCTCCTGCTCGGCAATCACGGCGGCTGCGTCGGCGAGACGTGCGCGCTGGCGCTGCTGCTCGGCGGAGCATATCTGCTCGTCCGCGGCGTCATTACCTGGCAGACGCCGGTGTGCTTTGTAGGAACTGTTTTTGTGCTGTCCCTTGTTCTGGGGCAGGATGCGCTGCGGCAGGTGCTCTCGGGCGGTCTGCTTCTGGGTGCGTTCTTCATGGCAACCGACTATGTGACCGCCCCGCAGACCTATTGGGGCCGGGCGCTGTTCGGCATCGGCGCAGGACTTCTGACCTGCCTGATCCGCTTCTACGGAAGCTACGCCGAGGGCGTGTCGTTCGCCATCCTCTTTATGAACATTCTCACGCCGTATCTGTCCAGATGGACGCAGAGCAAGCCGCTGGGAGGTGCGAAGGCATGAAAAACACGAAAGAGATCCGAAAATCCATCGTCGTTCTGGTCGTGATCTGCCTGCTTACGTCCGCGGCGCTGGCTGTCGTGAACCACTTTACCGCCCCCGTCTCCAAGGCGAACGCAGAGGCCAGAGCCGAGCAGGCGCGGCTTGACGCCGTGCCGGACGCGGCCTCCTTTGCGCCGGTCGAAGCAGTTCTTCCGGAGGAGGTCGTCAGCGCCTACACCGCGCTGGATGCGTCCGGAAGCCCCATGAGTTATCTCTTTACCGTCGAGGGCAAGGGCTTCGGCGGCACGATTCAGGTCCTATGCGTGATTGGCACCGACGGTTTGATCCGTACTTGCCGCACAATGGATGTATCGTCCGAAACAACGACGCTCGGTGGCCAGACGGCAAGCGAGCGTTACACCGGGCAGTATACCGGGCAGGACGCCTCGCTTTCCGGCGTGAGCGCCATCTCCCACGCAACCATCACATCGAATGCCTATCGCGGCTGCGTGGAAACTGCGTTTGAAGCGTATGCGATTGTAAAGGGGGCGCAGAAATGAGCAAATTACAGAATTTCCTGAAGGGCCTTATCAAAGAAAACCCGGTGCTGGTTCTTGTCCTCGGTACCTGTCCAACGCTGGCAATCTCCACGTCGGTCATTGCGGCCTTCGGCATGGGCATTGCAGCGACCGCCGTTCTGATCCTGTCCAACATGGCCATTTCCGCCATCCGCAAAATCGTTCCCGACCCGGTGCGCATCCCGTGCTATATTGTCGTGATCGCGGGCTTTGTCACGGTCGTGGAACTGGTCATGGAGGCGTATGCTTTCAGTCTGTATCAGTCTCTGGGCGTTTATTTGTCCCTAATCGTCGTCAACTGCATCATCCTCGGCCGGGCCGAGATGTATGCCAGCAAGCACGGCGTTGTGGATTCCGCCATTGACGGCGCGGGCATGGGCCTCGGCTTCACGCTTGCCATCTGCGCCATGGCAACCATCCGCGAAACGCTCGGCTGCGGCACGTTCTGCGGTCTGCCCGTTCCGTGGTTCCACGAAAACCCCATCGGCATTCTGACCATGGCCCCCGGCGGCTTCTTCGTGTTCGGCTGCATGATTGCGCTCATCAATAAGATCTCCAAGGGCAAGGCCATCAAGAAGAAGGAATTCGGCTGTGCTGGCTGCCCGGGCTGCGGCAAGGGTGCCTGCGAAGGAAAGGAGGCGGCTGCAAAATGAAGACTATGATCCTCGTCATTCTGACCGCCGCGATCACGAACAACTATGTGCTCGTCAAATTCCTCGGCATCTGCCCGTTTTTGGGCGTATCCAAGAAACTCGACCAGGCGACCGGCATGTCGTTGGCCGTTATCTTCGTCGAGGTGCTGGCAACTGCCGTCACCTGGCCGATCTACCACTTTCTGCTCGCGGGCAAGGTCGATTTTACCTATATGGAAACCGTCGTCTTCATTCTGGTCATTGCAGCGCTTGTCCAGCTGGTTGAGATTGTCCTCAAGCGCTATGTGCCCGCGCTGCATAAGTCCCTCGGCGTCTATCTGCCGCTGATCACGACGAACTGCGGCGTTCTGGGCGTGACGATGAACGTCATTTCCGACGGCATGAACTACGGCGAGGCGCTTCTGACCGCGCTTGGCTGCGGCCTCGGCTTCTTCCTTGCGATGGTGCTGTTCTCCGGCGTCCGGTCGCGCGTTGCCGAGGCGGAGCCTCCCAAGAGTTTTGAGGGGCTCCCCATCACGCTCGTCTCGGCGGCGATCGTATCGCTGTCATTTTTCGGACTGACCGGTATCATCGACCGGCTGTTCGGCTAAGGAGGGCGCGGCTATGATGGAAATTCTGATCCCGATCCTGGCCGTGACTGTGATCGGCCTTATCTGCGCGGTGGGTCTCGCCGTGGCGTCGAGCGTCATGGCGGTCAAGGAGGATACGCGCTTTACCGAAATTCGTGAATGCCTGCCCGGCGCAAACTGCGGCGCATGCGGCTACACCGGCTGCGACGGCTATGCAAAGGCGCTGCTGGAGCCGGGTACGAAGACAAATCTCTGCGTTCCCGGCGCAGACGCAGTTGCGGCGCAGATTGCAGCGCTTCTCGGCGTGGCGGCTGAGGACGTTGTGGAAAAGATCGCCGTTGTGCAGTGCGCGGGAACGTGCGAGGCTACAAGCGTCAAGGCTGATTATAGGGGCATCCCCTCCTGCGCGGCGGCAAAGCTGTTCTACGGCGGCAATGGCAGCTGCATCTTCGGCTGTATGGGCTTCGGTGACTGCGTCAAGGCCTGCCCACAGGGGGCAATCTCCATGCAGGACGGCATCGCCTGTGTCAACCACACGGCGTGCATCGGCTGCGGCATCTGCGCGCAGACGTGTCCGCAGAAGATCATCGAGATCGTGCCGGATATCATCCGCACGGAGGTGCTCTGCTCGAGTTATCACAACGGCCCGTACACCAAAAAGGTCTGCTCCTCCGGCTGCATCGGCTGCCATAAGTGCGAAAAGACCTGTCCGCAGGGCGCGATCACCGTCGATAATTTCCTCGCCCGCATCGACTGGAACAAGTGCACCGCCTGCGGCGCGTGCGCCAGCGTCTGCCCGACCGGCGCAATGGTCTACGGCGATTTCTCCGGCGCGTCCAGAGTCCAGCCGTTCAAAAAGACCTGCGGCGCATCCTGAAAACAAATCAAGTGCGGCGGCCAGAATCCCGGCCGCCGCTTTTGTGTATCAAAACCCGCCGCGCTTCTGTTGCAAGAGGTTCCAAGCGCATGCGGAATCTTGTTATTCCGGCTGGCGGAGTGTGAAGCTGCTGCGGTCGGCACAGAGCAGGCCCTCGCGCTGCATGCGCGAAAGTTCGGCGGACATGGCGCTGCGGTTGACAGACAGAAAATCAGCCAACTGCTGCCGGTCGAAGGGAATCCGGAAGCTGGCACTGCCCGCCCGACGCGCCTGTGCGGACAGATAAGCCAGCAGCTTTTCGCGCGTCGTGCGTTGTGAGAGAAAGCCCGCCTTTTCGTTCAGCTGCATGTTTTTCTCCGCCAGCACTCGAATAAGGTTCTGTGAAAGCGCCTTGTGCTGCGCGCAGGCCTTTTCACAGGGGGAAAAAACGGCGCGCACGTTCAGATACAGGACGCTTCCGTCCGTCTTGCACAGAACGCTCACCGGCGAAACAGCGTGCGCGCAGGCGAACGCCTCGGCAAACAGATCTCCCGGTCCGACGGCGGCAAGCAGATTGCGGTTGCCCCAGAAATCCTCCTGCAAGACCTCTGCCTCGCCGGACAGAAGAATCCCGGCAAACGCAACTCTGTCTCCCGCACGCAGCAGAAACTGTCCGCGCCGGAAGCGTGATTGCCGCGCGGACAGACACGGCAGCATTTCCTGGATCTGCGCCTCGCGCAGTCCATGAAACAGCGCGCATTCGGTCAATATCGTCAGATCATCCATGATTTGATACCCCTTTGTTGGAAAAACAACATACATTTTTTCTTCAGTATCCTATACTATGCGCAGAAAGTCAAGTAACCGATGATGCAATCGTCTGCGGTTGCTTAAAAGGGAGGCGATGAACATGATTATGGACGGCTGCCAGGGTAAACCGAGAACGCCGACCATCGAGGATCGGATTTGCCCGAACTGCGGCAACCCCATTGAGATCTTTTCCACAGACACGGAGGTTGCCTGTGACAAATGCGGCTTTGTCGTGTATAACGACAAACTCAGCTGCGTGCAGTGGTGCAAATACGCGAAGCAGTGCGTAGGTGAGGAAACGTATGAAAAGCTGATGGTTATCGCGCGGCGCAATCAGGAAAAGGCTGACGCCGAGCGGCGCGCGAGACTGGAGGCAAAAAAGCAGCAGGAGGGACAGATATGAAACGGACGATCATTGAAATTGACGAGGCGGCCTGCACGGGCTGCGGCCTGTGCGCGCAGGCATGCCACGAGGGCGCGATCGCCATCATAGACGGGAAGGCAAAGCTGATTCGGGATGATTACTGCGACGGACTCGGCAACTGCCTGCCGGTCTGTCCGGTGGATGCCATTCACTTTATCGAGCGCGAGGCGGCGGCATATGATGAAGCCGCCGTCAAAAAAGCAAAGCTGGATCGGCTGACGGAGGAAGCAGTCAGGAATGTGCAGGCAGCGAAAAAGCCGGGCGCAAAAGCGCCGGACAGGCTGGCCTGCGGCTGTGCAGGTACACAGGTGCGGACGCTTGCGCAGGAAGAGGCCGGACAGGATGCACCTGCGCAGCCGGGACGTCTGCAAAACTGGCCGGTGCAGCTGCAGCTGGTGCCGGTGCGCGCGCCATATTTTGATGGCTGCGACCTGCTGATCGCCGCCGACTGCACGGCATACGCCTGCGGCAGCTTCCACGCGGACTTTATCCGCGGCCATGTCACGCTCATCGGCTGTCCGAAGCTTGACCGCGCGGACTACGAGGAAAAGCTGACGGCGATTCTGATGGAAAACAATGTGCGCAGTATCACACTTGCGCGCATGGAGGTGCCGTGCTGCGGCGGGCTGGAATATGCTGCGCGACAGGCTGTCGAGGCAAGCGGGAAGTCCATTCCCATGCGCGTCGTGACGTTCATGGCGGATGGAAAGCTTCTGCCGCAAGACGCCTGAGGGAACCGCTGATAGCGCTTATCGATTAAATCAACCGGTCACTGAACCGGAAAAACCGAAAACCCCAGACCCCGCGACCGTGCGGGATCTGGGTTTTTATTCAAATTACCCAAAATTTTTTCTGGGAATTTTATAAAAATGTAGAAAAATACAGAAGACTCTTGACGCGGCAAGAAAGCGGACATATAATCGCAATGGAAACAGAAACCAAAAAAGATATTGAAATTTATTTTCATTTTTCTGATTTTTTCTTATTTTTAACGATTTCTTTACTCTTAAAATATTATGTCGAAGGATATCGAGAAGTTTCTGGCACAGACCGAATAAAATAAATTGAAAATTTTACCAAATTGTGTTATATTCATGATGTCGCAGCGATAAAAAAGTCAGTGTCTGACACAAACCATATTATGAGGAGAGGTCAAGAATGGAAAACCGTGTCAAAATTCTGATCGCAGATGGAAATGAGGAGTTCTGCGATCACATCAAACGCCGTCTGGAACAGGTTCCCAGCTATGAGATCGTCGGTACGGCAGCCGACGGGCAGCGCGCGTTAGAACTTATGCGCGTAACGAAGCCGGATATCCTGGTGCTGGATCTGATGCTGTCGAAGCTGGACGGCATCGCGGTCCTGAAACGGGCGCGCGAGATGGACAAAGCGCCGGCAGCGCTGGTGCTGACGGGCTTTATGACGGAATATGTCGCCAACATGGCGGCGAGCCTCGGCGTGCAGTACTTCATGACAAAGCCGTGTGAACTCGACGCCGTGGCCGAGCGCATTCACGAGATGACTGCAATCGACAGCCAACTCCGCCAGAATGCCCAGCGGCGGCAGGAGGTCAACATCGAGGCGATGGTCACGTCCATCATCCACGAGATCGGCGTTCCGGCGCACATCAAGGGCTATCAGTATCTGCGCGAGGCGATCATGATCGCCGTACAGGACATGGACGTCATCAACGCCATCACGAAAGTTCTATATCCGCAGGTTGCCAAGACGTTTGCGACCACGCCGTCGCGCGTCGAGCGGGCCATTCGCCACGCCATCGAGGTTGCATGGGACAGAGGCGATCTCGAAACGCTCCAGCGCTTCTTCGGCTATACCGTGTCGAATACGAAGGGCAAGCCGACAAATTCCGAGTTTATTGCGCTCATTGCCGACAAACTCCAACTGCAGTTAAAAAACGGACAGGTGATCTGAGCGACGTGATACAGCCACTTCCTGTAGGGGCCGATGCCCATCTTCGGCGCTAAGAGCCGCGCGATGCGCGGTTGCGCCTCGAAACCAGTCTGCGGGCGTCGCATCGGCCCGGCAGTACAAGCCGTTTTTACGGTAATCTACAGCGAATTTGCAACTTCCCAGTGGGCCGATGCAAGCATCGGCCCCTACAAACAAACCTGAAAAACTGCAGCGTAAAACGGATATCTCGTTCCCCTGCCAGCCCATGCCCGGAAGCGCCGACGCGCTTCCGGGCAGATTTTTTGTGTTCCGCGTAAATTTTTCTTGCGTATCGGGGAAAAGTATGGTATGATCTGCGCAAGAAGTTAAGGTTCTCTAACCAAATGAATGGAATCGCCTGTTCTGCTGCAGCTGGCAGCGCGGACGAGATGCAGGGTGTACTGTATCCAGCAGTTAGAGGCGTCTAACTAATTTCAAACCGAAAGGACGAGCCTATGAGCGTTGTAATTCTAGGCGGCAACGAATGTATGGAGCGCCGCTACCGGGAGCTTTGCGAAAGCTACCAATGTCAGTCGAAGATCTTCACCAAACCCGCCGGCGGCCTGCGGAACAAGCTGGGCAGCCCGGATCTGACGATCTTTTTCACCAATACCATGTCCCACAAGATGGTGCAGGGCGCACTGAGCGAACTCAAGGGCCGCGGGACGATTATTGAGCGCTGTCACACCAGTTCTTTGTCCGCGCTGCGCGGCATTCTGGACAAGTACGCAGTGCAGGGGGCCTGCTGATGTCGGAGGAGATGGTCGTGCGGCAGGCTGCGCCAACGCTGGCCGGAATCAAGACCGGAAGCCTGTTTCCATGTCCGTGCATGGAAAAGGAAACGCTGCTGGAGGAGATCCGCGCGTTCAACCGGCGCTATCTTTCCCGCGGGCTGTGCCTGCTGCCGCTGCGGTTCACCGAGGGAAAGGCGCTTTTGTACCTCTACCGTCCGGCGGCACTGCGCCGCGATCTGCGCGGGCAGACAGCGGAAGCGCTGCTGGCAGACGCAGGCTATCCCTGCGGCAGCTGCGGCAGATGCGTCGCGCAGCTGGTGCGCCGCATGCGCGGATCAGCTGAATTCCCGCACGAGGTCGGCCTGTTTCTCAGCTACCCGCCGGAGGACGTGAAGGGGTTCATTGAAAATCGCGCGGCAAACGCCAAATGCACGGGCGTGTGGAAGGTCTACGGCGACGAACAGCAAGCGCAGCAGACCTTTGACCGTTATAAAAAATGTACGCAAACCTACTGTGAACGTTGGCGCTCCGGCGTAAAGCTGGACCGGCTGGCGGTTGCAGACAGAATAGAAAGGAAGTCCTGAACATGAAAAAAACAGCAGTTATTTATTGGAGCGGCACCGGCAACACCGAGGCCATGGCCAACGCCGTCGCGGAGGGCATGCGCGAGGCCGGCGCGGAGTGCGCCGTCTGGACGCCTGCGGACGTCGGCGCGGATGCAGTGAAGGAACTGGACGCCGCCGCACTCGGCTGCCCGGCGATGGGCGCTGAGGAACTGGAAGAAACGGAATTTGCACCGATGTTCGATGCGGTGAAGTCGGCGCTCGCGGGCAAGCCCGTCGGCCTGTTCGGCTCTTACGGCTGGGGCGATGGCGAATGGATGCGCACATGGGAAGAAGACTGCGGCACAGCCGGGATCAACCGCGTGGCGGACAGCGTCATCTGCTGCGAAGCGCCGGATGATGAGGCGCTCGCTGCCTGCCGTGCGCTGGGCAGGAAGCTTGCCGAATAACGCTTGACAGTGCCGGTTCCCGATGCTATACAGTATAGAATAGAAAAACAGGATCGGGAGGCATCAGACATGGTACAGATCACAAAAGAGAATGGTATGCAGAGCGCAGGCGTCCCGTTTGCATGGGTCGAGGTACAGTACCCGGACAAGGCGCAGTGGGACGAGACAGGCTTCTACGATATGGTAGAGCAGCACGTCGCCGCGCTGCGGGAGCAATATCGGGAGTACGTCCGCGCGGACGTGTTCGGGCAGAACCCGTATTTCCGCTATTTCCGGAAATTCAAGAAGACGTACCCTGTCATGATGCAGTTCGAGTCCGTGCTGCTCAAGGGCAGGGAGTTCCCGCGCTGGAACGCCGTGACCGCCGTGCCGTTTCTGGTCGAACTGGAAACGCATGTGCTCTGCGGCACGCATGACGTTGACTGCCTGATGGGGCCGGTCGAGCTGTATCAGGCGGAAGCCAGGGAACCGTTTGAAGGCCTGCGCGGCGACGAAGTCCACACCTACCCCGGCGACGTCACTGGACGGGACGCGGGCGGCATCATTTTCAGCATGATCGCTGGTGCGGACGCAAGAACCTGCGCCCGGGAGGAAAGCCGTCATGTGTTCTATCCCGTCTTCGGCGTCTCCGGGCAGGCGCCAGACGCACTGCGCAGCGCGCAGACGCGCATGGCAGAATATGCAAAACTTCTTGCAAAAAATGCGCAGATCGATTGCAATCTGATCTAAACAGCAAATACAAAAATCGCGGCGGCCGGGATTCCCGGCCGCCGCAGTCAGTTGCAGCGAGCCCGGAGGGCCTGGGGGGATGCAAACGTCGCAAATTCAGGAGCACCCTGAAATTTGCCGCTTATCCCCTCCGTCATTTGCTGACGCAAATGCCACCTCCCCTTGCCGCGCAGGGCGTGGCAAGGGGAGGCTATGGGGGACTCCGGCGAATCCGTACTGCCCCGCAAATTTTGAACGCAAGGTCAATTTACTGCAGCCATTCAAAGGCAACTACTCACAAATTTGGAATTCCGTAACAGGCGGCGCGTATCATAGCGCCTGCGGGGCGACTATGTGTGTTCGTAACGACTGAAAAATCGATTCTCGCCTGAATTGTACCCGCAGCACGCCCCAAACGCGTCCAAGCACTCTTTTCTCCCCTATCTTTTCTCTTGCGAGAGAAAAGATAGGGCCGCCGGAGGCACGTCGGAAACGCTTCGCTGGTTTGCACTTTGGTGGCTAAGCCTCGGCAGGACGAGTCCACGATACATGGACAGACGCAAAAAACAGCCCGCCGGAGGCGGACGCCTCCGGCGGTGGGTACAGGTTTAGTATAGCATAGCTGCCCGCGTGCTGCAAGGAAAAAATACCGGTTTGTGAAAATTTCGGCTTGCTCCACAAAAGCCTGTGTTTTTCGTGATTTTATCTTCGTAAAAGTTTCATTCTTGACGTTTTGCGCGTGCAGCGGTACAATACCGTCCGTATTTTGTTTTTCGCAGAAACTGGGAGTTGGAGGCATACAGGATGAAGTATATTTTTATCACCGGCGGCGTCGTGTCCGGCCTTGGCAAGGGCATCTGCGCCGCGTCGCTCGGCAGGCTTCTGAAGCAGCGCGGGCTTCGCGTGCAGAACCAGAAATTTGACCCGTATCTGAACGTTGACCCCGGCACGATGAGTCCGTATCAGCACGGCGAAGTCTTCGTCACCGACGACGGCGCGGAGACGGACCTCGATCTCGGCCATTACGAGCGCTTCACGGACGAGAACCTGACGGCGGGCTGCTCCGTCTCGGCAGGCAAGGTCTATTGGAGCGTCCTGTGCCGCGAACGCGAGGGCGGATATCTGGGCCGCACCGTGCAGATCATCCCGCATATTACGGACGAGATCAAATCCCGCATCTACCAGATGGACAATGGGAAATCCGACGTGCTTATCACCGAAATCGGCGGCACAGTCGGCGATATCGAGTCGCAGCCGTTCCTCGAAGCCATCCGGCAGGTGGCCGCCGAGCAAGGAAAGAAAAACGTCCTGTTCATCCATGTGCCCATGATCGTTGAAATTCCCGGCTCGGGCGAACTCAAGAGCAAGCCCACGCAGCATTCCGTCAAGGAACTGCTGTCCATTGGTATCCAGCCGGATATCCTCGTCTGCCGCACAAATCAGCCCATGACGGAGGAAATCTGCCGCAAGATCGCCCTGTTCTGCAACATGGAGCCTGACTGCGTCATTCCGAACACGACAGCCTCGACGCTGTATGAAGTCCCGCTGCTGCTGGAGCACGAAGGACTTGCTAACGTCGTCTGCCGCAAGCTGGAGTTAAACTGCGGCGCGCCGGATCTGACTGCGTGGACCGAGATGGTCGCGCGCATCAAGACCGCCAACCGCCATGTGACCATCGCTCTGGTCGGCAAGTATACAGAACTGCACGACGCATATCTGTCCGTGGAGGAATCGCTGTTCCACGCGGGCACGGCAAACCATGTGATCGTCGATATCAACTGGGTCGATTCCTCGAAGCTGACGCAGGAAAACGCGGAGTCCGTTCTCGGCGGCTGCGCAGGTATCCTCATCCCCGGCGGCTTCGGCGACCGCGGCATTGAGGGCATGATCGTCGCCGCACAGTATGCCCGCACGCACAAAGTCCCCTACTTTGGCATCTGCCTCGGCATGCAGATCGCCGTGATCGAGTTCGCACGGCATGTATTGGGTTGGGAGGATGCGCATTCGGCGGAATTCGATGAGTTTACCAAGCATCCCGTCATTGATATCATGCCCGAACAGAAGTCCATCACCCAGAAGGGCGGCACGATGCGCCTCGGCGCGTATCCGTGCGTGCTGTCGGAGGGCAGCCGCGCAGCGGCGCTCTATGGAAAAACAGAAATTTCCGAGCGCCACCGCCACCGCTATGAATTCTGCAACGACTTCCGCGATGCGTTCGTCGCCGCCGGGCTGATCCCGACCGGTCTGTCCCCGAATGGGCGGCTCGTCGAGATCGTCGAACTGCCAGAGCACCCGTGGTTCACCGCCTGCCAGTTCCACCCCGAATTCAAAAGCCGCCCCGACCGTCCGCACCCGCTGTTCCTCGGCTTTGTCGAGGCCGCAGCCAGCCGGAGTTAAACCTGTCAAAAAAACTATTGTTTTCCTATTTTATGTAGGGTTTCCGAGGCTGGCGTAGGGGCGGACGCCTCTGTCCGCCCGATGAGCAGCCGTGAATTCTCGCAGTACTCTGTAGGGGCCGATGCCTACATCGGCCCGCCTGGAAGTTGCGAATTCGCCGCAGATTACCGTAAAAACGGTGCAATCTGCCGGGTCGATGTGGGCATCGACCCCTACACCGAAACGGGCAGTGCATGCGTATGTGCCGCAGCTTTTCGCAAAATCAGCTGCACTCTGCCGGGCGGACAGAGTCGTCCACCCATACGAAGCAGAACGATATCGATCGTGATCGGACTTTTTTGACACGCTGACGAGCCGCCCCTCCCGGGGCGGCTCGTTTCTGTATCAGCGCAGAGTCTCAAAGCGCTTTGCGCCGCGCGTTTTAATCCAACGGGCGGTAAGTGCATACAAGATTGCCAGCAGCGCCAGCATGAGGCCGAGGAAAGCCGCCGTCGGCATCAGATTTGTCAGCAGGAAGAAGTAGAGTGCACCGACCGCTACCACAAAGCCAAAGTTCAGCAGCATACTCAACAGCACGCCCGCACCCTGTTTGGCCGCCTGCGTCTCATTGATCCAGTCGAGGTTGCAGTGGCGCAGATCCTCCATCAGGCCGACGTTCGCCGTCAGCAGCACGAACAGCAGCTGACATGCCAGCAGCAGGACCGTCTCGGCGGCAGGCAGCTGCAGTGCAAGCGCTGCAGCCAGCATCATAAGGAGTGCAGGGCCGGCAGACAGTGAGTTGGACAGATTCAGCTTTGCCTGCAGAATCTTTTCGGATTTGACCGGCATGGATCGCACGATCCAGTAATACTTGCCTTCCAGCGACACAGACGACGCCGTAAAGAACACCATGCCGGAAACCATCATACAGGCCAGCAGCAAAATGGGCGCAGCGGCTTCACGCAGATCCGGGATCGCAGTCAGCGCCGCCAGAAGTTCCTGCCGCTTGACTATGGCCAGAACAGCCAGCACCAACTCGAACACGAGGCCGAGCCCGGCGTTGAGCATATAGCCGGAACTGCTGGTCAGCCGGGCAAGCTCCCGGCGGTAGAGCGCCGCATTCTGCGAGGAGGTGCGCATGGCCTTTTTTTCGTACTGGACCTTGATCTGTCCGCGCCGTGTGGTGACAATGCGGATAAAGCTGCGATTGAGCAGCACATAGGCCAGCGCGAACGGCAGAAGCGTCCACAGAAGCGTCAGCCCGAGGTCTGCAAGGCTCCCGTCCGCAGCAGCCCGGCCCAGCCAGACGAGCGGAACCGCCGCGCCGAGCGCGTCCGCGATTACCGCGCCGTTGGCAGCCAGCTGCGTGACGTAGCTGTTCATGCGGAAGCAGAACAGGAAATACGCCAGCATGAACACGACCGAGAGCGCTGTTGTAATGGCGGTCGTATTGCGCATGCGGCTGGTAATAAGAGAGACGAGCCACGCAAACAGACAGCTGACTGCCAGAGAAAACAGCGGCAGCGCCAGCACGATCACGACAAATGCCAAAATGCCCGCTCCGCTTGCCCCGCCGTATTGCAGCCACGAAACGAAGACCGGGAGGGCCACAACAAGTTCAAATACAAAATTCATGGCCAGCAGCGCCGCCATGCGGCTGAGCAGGATCATGCCGGGCGGCACGGGCATGGACAAAAGCAGTTCGTTGTCCTTTGCCTCAAACAGCTGCGATTTTGCCGTAAACACACTGCCGATGAACATGAGCGCGAATGCCATGATCGCAAACATTGCAAAGTACAGCCAGCCGAGTCCCGCCGGGAAAAACGCGGCGGCAAGCTGGGAAAACGAGGTATAGAACAGGAAGACGAACGCGCAGAAGCAGTAGAGCATCAAAAAAGCATAGCCGGCGGCCTTGCCCTTCGTCTGATTTTTCCGCTTCCGACTCTGTCCGGTAAACGCGGCGAGCAGCGCCGCCATGCGGACGCGAAGCAGCGTTTTAAGCATTCTTTTCGCCCTCCAGTTCCAGGAACACATCCTCCAGCGACTGGTCGCCCTTGACCTCGTCCATCGTGCCGGAGGCGATGAGCCTGCCCTGCTTGATAATGGCGACCTTATCGCAAAGCTTTTCCGCAACCTCCAAAACATGCGTGGAGAAGAAGATCGCGCCGCCGCGCTCACAATGCTCCCGCATGATGCCCTTGACCTGATAGGCCGCCGTCGGGTCGAGGCCGACGAAGGGCTCGTCCATGATGATAAGCTTCGGGTCGTGGATCAGAGCGGAGATAATGGCCAGCTTCTGCTTCATGCCGTGCGAATAGGCCGAGATGGGCTGCGCCAGATCGCCGGTCAGGTCGAACAGATCCGCATATTTCTCGATCCGCGCCTCGCGGTCTTGCTTCGACACGCCGAAAATATCAGCCACGAAGTTCAGATATTTGATGCCGGACAGGAATTCATACAGATCCGGATTGTCCGGGATGTACGCTAAAATCTGCTTGCAGCCGAGCGGATCAGTCTTGACAGATCTGCCGTCTATGGTGATTTCGCCCTGTTCAAACTGCAAAATCCCCGCACAGCTTTTAATTGTTGTGGTCTTGCCTGCGCCGTTGTGGCCGATAAAGCCGTAAATTTCGCCGGGCCGAATATGCAGGCTCAGATCATCGACCGCTTTTTTGTCTCCATAAATCTTTGTAAGATGCTCAATTTTCAGCATCAAATCCACTCCTTTCAAGATGGGTATCCCTTCAGACGTTTTGTTTGGGCAAAAGTTCCCATGTGTCTATCTATCATAGCAGGTTTTCCCGGTTTGTACAAGCTAACTTTTTAGCACTCTTTTGTGTTGACTGCTAAAATTAACAGTCCGTTCATACAAAGATGCAGAATTGTTCACAGGCAGGGCCTATCATGTGACTTGTAAACAAGAGATGAGCGAAATGCTCAGATCGAGTTTCCTGATATCATATATGACAAGACTTTAAGGAGGTCTTTTCCATGTTAGTACCGTATGCACGCAAAAATCACAATGTTTCCAATTTCAATCCGTTCCACGACTTTGACGAACTGGAACGCGCATTCTTCTCCGACAACGCCCTTGGCGAGTTCAAGACCGACATTCAGGAGGACGGTGACAACTTCGTTCTCGAGGCTGACCTGCCCGGCTTCAAGAAGGAGGACATCCACGTTGACATCGCCGACGACCGGCTGACTGTCTCCGCTGAACGTCATTCCAACTATGAAGACAAGGACAAGAAGGGCAATTATCTCCGCTGCGAACGTTCCTATGGCTCCTACGCCAGAAGCTTTGATATCTCCGGCATCGACGCCACAGGCATCAAGGCCGCATACGCAGATGGTGTTCTGCGCGTAACGCTCCCGAAGCAGAAGGAAGTCCCCGCCTCGTCCAGACGGCTTGAGATCGAATAAGCAGCATGTAAAATTCCCCCTGCCGGATTCTCCGGCAGGGGGTTTTACATATCTGGGGATACCGGGTTTCCGCACATAGCGATGACTCGTTCCGTCGAGGTCTAACCACCAAAGTGCAAACCAGCGGAGCGTTTGCGCTTTGGAAAGGCGGAAACTGCAAATTTGTGAAAGACTTGCAGATATACGAAAAGCCTCCCCTTGCCGTGCTCTGCGCGGTAAGGGGAGGTGGCATTTGCTTAAGCAAATGGCGGAGGGGATACCCCGCAAGTTTTAGAGTGCTCCGAAATTTGCGTGTGAAATCCCCCAAGCCTGTATGAAGATACGCTCAGAACCACGTCCGTGTCCGGGAAAATCGGAACAGTTCCCAGAGCGTGATGAGCACCTGCACGGCGGCGCAGACGACAAAGATGAGGCTCAGGTTCGGGATGGGAATGGGGATTGACAGATAGATGCAGGCACCGGCCGACCAGATAAGGGCCGTGATGGACAGGGTCTGCATCAGGATGCCCCACCAGAGGGAGGTAAAGACGATACACACAATGCTCGACACCGGCACAGCGTACAGGAAAAACAGCCACGACGGGAACGGTACGGCAGCAATCGTGAAAGCCGTAAATAAGATCGCCGCAAGCACAAACACCAGCGCCACGGATAACAGCAGCACATAAATATGAAAATGCGGGTTGGCCTTCTTGGGCGGTTCCTCCTCGCCGATGAGGTTGCTGACGGTCACGCCGTATAACTGCGCGATCTGCGCGAGGATATACACATCCGGCAGCCCCTCTCCGCGTTCCCACTTGGAGACGGATTTATCGGAATAATTCAGCTTGCGCGCAAGATCCAGCTGGGTGTCCTTATGGGATTTGCGGTAAGCGGCGATGTTTTTTGCGACGGTTCGCCGCAGTGTCTGTTCGTCCTGAAGCATAAGGACGCCCCCTTCCCGAAAAGCATTGGTATTGCAGGAAATTCTACCGCCGGTAGAGTGCCGTTCTCCGACGGGTATCGTGCCTGTCCGCGCCGGTAGGGTGCATTTTGCGCCACCCGGTGCTAGAATACAGACAGCTTCGGAGGGTCGCCGACGGGCCGCCGTCCGAGCGATATACTGCAATATAGTATATCACTTTTTTTCATCCTGTGCAATGAGCATTTTCCGCCCGCTGCACGATACGCTCCCGGCATCTCACACACCGTGCCGGGGGCGTTTTTCTGCGAATTTTTACCGGCGCTTGCGTTTTTCCGCGCCTTATGTTAAAATGAATCCATAAAAACGAGAAGGGAGTCCTGAGAGCATGCGCATGATCTCCTGCTGAAAGCTTGGCACAATCGTAACACCCCGGCGGTGAAGACCGTCTGGTTCGCTGTGCCTTTTCGCGGGAAATCTGCTTTGTCTCTCAGCTTCCGTGCAGACCGTCTGCCCATTTATGGCAGGCGCAGTATGCCCTTCGGCTGTGGGAGCGGTTCCCGCAGCCAATTTTTTATGATTAGGTAACCGCTGATCCAATCCCCTGCGGTTACCGGGAGGGCATATCGATGGCATTGATCCAAATTACAGACCTGACCTTTGCATATCCCGGCAGCTTTGACAATGTATTTGAGCATGTCAGCTTCCAGTTTGACACCGATTGGCGGCTCGGTCTGACGGGCCGCAACGGACGCGGCAAAACAACGCTACTGCGGCTCCTGCAGGGGCAGTATCCCCATCAGGGCACGATCACGGCCCCCGGCGGGTTCGAGTATTTCCCGTATCCGGTTCCGGATGTATCGCTTACGCCGCTGGAACTGCTGGAGCGCAGCTTCCCGGATGTGCCGGAATGGCGTTTCCGGCGGGAACTGGCTCCGCTCGCGGTCACAGAGGACGCACTGTACCGCTCGTTTTCCACGCTTTCCGGCGGCGAACAGGCAAAGCTTCTGCTGGCGCTGCTGTTCGCGCGGGAGGGCCGGCATTTGCTCATCGACGAGCCAACGAATCATCTGGACGAGACGGGCCGCGCGCTCGTCAGCCGGTATCTGGCGAAAAAGTCCGGTTTTCTGCTCGTCTCGCATGACCGCGCGTTTTTAGACGGCTGCGTCGATCATATCCTATCCATAGGCCGCAGCAGCATCGAGGTGCAGCGGGGCAATTTTTCCTCATGGTATGAAAATAAGCAGCGGCAGGACGCGTTTGAACTGGCGCAGAATGCACAGCTGAAAAAAGAAATCGGCCGCCTGAAACAGGCCGCGCGGCAGTCGCGCGCATGGGCAGACAAGGTTGAAAACACGAAGATCGGCCCGCACTCGGCCAAGGTGACGGGTGAAGCCGACGCCATGGGCGGCCGGGCCTACATCGGTGAGCAGTCGCGTCGTATGCAGCAGCGGCGCAAGAATCTCGAACGGCGGCAGAACGCCGCCATTGAGGAAAAATCGGCGCTCCTGAAAAATATTGAGCAGGCCGCGCCCCTGAAGCTGCATCAGCTGCCGTATCACACCAACCGGTTGGCGCTTCTGCGGAATGTTTCGGTGTGCTATGGCGATGTACCCGTCTGCTCCGGCGTGACCTTTTCCGTCGAACAGGGCGACCGGATCGCGCTGCGCGGCGCGAATGGCACCGGAAAGACAAGCCTGCTGCGCCTGTTGTGCGGCGAGAACATTCCGCACACCGGGACAGTAGAGTGCGGCTCCCGGCTGCAAATTTCCCATGTGCAGCAGGACCCATCCGGTCTGCGGGGCGATCTTTCCGCCTATGCCGCGCAGCATGGGTTGGACGAGAGTCTGTTCAAGGCGATCTTGCGCAAGCTGGACTTTGCACGGGTGCAGTTTGAAAAGGACATGGCGGACTTTTCCGCCGGGCAGAAGAAAAAGGTTCTGCTGGCACGAAGCCTGTGTGAACCGTCGCACCTGCTTGTCTGGGACGAGCCGCTCAATTATGTGGACGTGCTCTCGCGCATTCAGCTTGAGGAACTGCTGCTGGAATTCCAACCGACGATCGTTTTCGTCGAGCACGACCGTGTGTTCTGCGACCGCGTTGCGACAAAGGCCGTGACGCTCTGACGGCTTGACGTTTTGCGCGCTGCCGGATACAATACAGGAAAACACAAATGAGGTGAACCGGAATGGATAAACAGGCCGTCGAGCAGCAGTTGTGCCAGCTGCCGGTCAGTCAGTACGCATGGATCGACCCGCGCAAAATTGAATTTTCCGATCGCGTGCGCTACGTCTGCAAGCACGAGTGCCCCATGTACGGGACGAGTTGGGCCTGTCCGCCTGCGGTCGGCACGGTCGAGTCCTGCCGGAACCGGGTGCTGTCATATCCGGGCGCACTGGTCTTTACCTCGCTGGCTGAGGTCAGCGATATCGCGGACATGGCCGCAACGCTTGCCACGCGCGGCGCGCACGAGGCGCTTACGCGGCAGGTGCGGGATATTCTGCTGCAATTTTCCCCAGACGTGCTGACGCTCTCCACGGAATCCTGTGCCATCTGCACCAAATGCGCCTACCCGGACGCCCCCTGCCGCCACCCGGATAGAATGTTCCCCTGCGTTGAAAGCTACGGCATCGTCGCAACCGCGCTGGCTGAGCAGAATGGAATCGAATTTTATAACGGCAATCTTGTGACATGGTTCTCCGTGCTGTGCTACCGGTAGTCCAGCCTTTCACGGAGCAGGACCCGAAGCGTATCTGAACTGTGCAGCCCATCCCTTTCGTCATATGCTCACGCAAATGCCGCCTCCCCTTACCGCACAGTGTGCGGCATAAATTCGTACTGACCTGCAAGGCGAGTTTGTGTTTTGGGTTTGGCTTCGACAGAACGGGTCTGCTGCGCACGCTTTTCTCTTGCAAAATCTGTCGAATCTGGTATGATGGCAGAGAAAGGAGCACCTTATGAAAATAATAACACGATTTTTATCCGCCGTTCTGGCGCTGTGCCTGCTGACATCGCTGTGCCTGCCTGCGCGGGCGGCCGGGACGCAGGACTGCGGCGCGAAGCTGTTGGCCATTACGTTTGACGACGGCCCCGGCAAGTATACCGGTGCGCTGCTCGACGGCCTTGCGGAGCGCGGTGTTCACGCGACGTTTTTTGTCAACGGCGTCAATGCTTCCGGCTGGCCGGAGACGCTGAAGCGCATCGTAAACGAGGGCCATCAGCTGGCAAACCATACCTATAACCACAAAAATCTCAATACCTGCTCCGCGCAGACGGTCGCATATGAGATCAGTGCCGTGCAGGCGCTCATCACCGCCGCCGGTGGAGACGAGAACGCGTACATCCGTGCGCCTTACGGCAATGCGAACAAGACGGTCAAATCTGTCGTGACTGCGCCGCTGATCTACTGGTCAGTTGACCCGGAGGACTGGAAATACCGCAACGCGGAGACAGTCCGCAGCAATATTGAGTCCGGCGTTTTCGACGGCGCGATCATTCTGGTCCATGATATTTACAAAACCAGTGTGGACGGCGCGCTCGCCGCAATCGACGATTTGATGGCCGAGGGCTATGAATTCGTCACCGTGAAGGACCTGCTGCTGCGGCGCGGCGTAACGCCCGAGGCGGCGACGGTTTATTACTCGGCAAAGAACAACGGCATCAATCTGCCTGCCGACGCCGTCGGGGAGCAGGCGTTCGACGAGAGCCAAATCGAGACGCATTGGGGCTACGCTGCCATGAAGACCTGTCTGGACTATGGCTGGATGACGCTGACGGACACGGGCGAGTGGAAGCCCAACGCATTCGTTACCCGGGCGGAATTTGCCGCCGATCTTGCCCGATTCGCGGGTATCCATACGCTCTACCCGACAGACGGTGCGTCGTGCTTTTCGGATGTTGATCTGACGGCGGCGGATGCGCCGTATCTTGCATGGTCGGCGGACAGCGGCATTGTTACAGGCTATGACGATGGAACCTTCCGGCCCGAGAAAACGCTCACGCGGGAACAGATGGCCGTGATGCTGGCGCGGTATGCCGCCCGTACCGGCGTGACAGCGCAGGGACAGCTGGCGTTCACAGACGCTGCGAAGATCTCCGGCTGGGCAGCCGACGGCGTGGCGGTGTGCACGGGGCTTGGACTCGTGCAGGGCGACGCGCGCGGCAGATTCCTGCCGCAGAGCAGACTCACCCGCGCGCAGATCGCAACCATTCTCGTGCGGATGGCAGGCTGAACCGGCCCAGGCACCTTCTGTCTGCCGGAGTGAGGCAGCATTGAACATAAATCGGGGGCCGGCAGGAATTGCCGGCCCCTTGATAATAGCAGGAGGATTATATGCCGCCGAGTATTGTACCCGTCTGGCGGCGGGCCTCTTCGATGACGGCGGCGGTCAGAATGCTGTTGCGGTTGCGCTTCTCCGGCTGCGTGCCGGAGGCAATATAGCCTGCAAATTCACGCAGTTCGTACATCATGTTGTTCGGCAGCTTTTCCCGGTACGGCAGTTCGACTGTCTCACCGCTGCGGCGTACGAGCCAGATGCGGCGGATATGATTGATATCGTCGAGCAGGATCGAACCGTCCTCGCCCATGAATGTGGTGGGAGCGGCCTGTTTGCAGACTTTCGACCAGATTGCCTCGCAGACGAAGCCGTCATAGCGCAGAAGCGCAATGCCGCCCGCCTCAAAGCCGCTTTCCAGATGATAGGCTTCCGCCGATACATGCGCAGGTTCGCCAAACATGGAAATGAGCGCGTGGATGGGATAGCAGCCCATGTCCAGAATCGCGGCGTTGCACAGCGCGGGGTCAAAGGCGTTGATATGCGGCTCTCCGGCGCGAACACGGTCGTAGCGGGAGGAGTACTGCGTAAATTCCGCCGTGACGCGGCGGAGTGTCCCGATTTCGGGAAGCGCGTCCCGGATAATGGGCAGCGCATCGTCAAACACCAGCCGCATCGCCTCGAGATAGACCACATGATGCGCCTTCGCCGTCTCGACGAGCGCTTCTGTCTGCTTTCTGGTCAGAACACCCGGCTTTTCCAGCAGCACATGCTTGCCGTGCCGCAGCAGGCACATGGCCTGCTCAAAGTGACAGATATTCGGGCTTGCGATATACGCCGCGTCAAACGCGTCCGAGGCTGCGAACGCCTCCAGATTGGTGAACACTGCGTCCAGATGGTATTTTTCTGCAAATTCCCGGCCAGTTTCCTCGGTTCGTGAGTAAATTGCCGCCGGACGCAGTTCCGGCACCTGTTCCATCGCCGCCAGCATCCAGTCAACGACGAAATTCCGCCCGATGATCCCCACGCGAATGGTCATGCTGTTCCCTCCATAAATGCGCATCCGTCCGGTTTCCGGGCGGATGCGATACTTTTATCGGTCGAGTCTGCCGCCCTCATGCAGCAGCCGATCCTTGATATCCCACAGCTTCTGCGACAGATCGACATAGTAGGTGTGCGGATTGTCAAACCGTTTGACCTCGTCCCAGAGTGTATCGACCTGCTCGGCGCAGTATTTCTGAATTTCATCCAGCTTCGGCAGCTGATAGACCAGTTCGCCGTTTTTGAAAATCGGCACAAGCAGTTCCTTCGCCGTGAAATTATAGACCTTTTTGCGCTTCCATGTCGCCTGCGGATCGAAAATCTCCAGATCACGGCTGTCATCGACTGTCTCATCATAGACACACAGATAGTCGGCGATGGCCTTGCCGGTATCATTGCCGAAGAAGCGATAGACCTTTTTAAAGTGCGGGTTTGTGATCTTGCCGACGTTCTCGCTGATCTTGATCTTGGGAATGATGGTCCCGTTCTCGTCCTCTATGGCCGTCAGCTTATAAACGCCGCCGAACACAGCTTCGGATTTGGCCGTGATGAGCCGCTCACCGACGCCGAACAGATCAATCTGCGCGCCCTGATTGAGAATGTCCTCGATGATATATTCGTCAAGAGAATTCGAGCACGAGATTTTGCAGCTTTGCCAGCCTGCCTCGTCAAGCAGCTTCCGTGCCTTTTTCGTCAGATACGTCATATCGCCGGAGTCGAGCCGGATGCCGCATTTGGCCAGTCCGCGGGGCTTTAAGACCTCATTGAAGACGCGGATGGCATTCGGAATGCCGGACTTCAGCGTATTATAGGTGTCAACCAGCAGCGTGGGGTTGTCTGGGTATGTTTCGCAGTAGGCCTTAAACGCCTCGTATTCCGACGGGAACATCTGCACCCAGGAATGGGCCATCGTGCCGCCGGCCGGAACGCCGTAGAGCTGATCGGTCAGCGTACAGGCCGTGCCCTTGCAGCCGCCGATGTAAGCGGCGCGTGCGCCATCAACCGCTGCATCGACGCCCTGTGCCCGGCGGGAGCCGAATTCCAGAACCGTACGGCCCTTCGCGGCCCGCACGACACGGTTGGCCTTCGTTGCGATGAGGCTCTGATGGTTGAGCGTCAGCAGCAGAAACGTCTCGACAAGCTGCGCCTGAATGGCAGGCGCGCGGACGGTCATGATCGGCTCGCGCGGGAAGATCGGCGTGCCCTCCGGCACGGCCCAGATATCGCCCGTGAAGCGGAAGCCGCGCAGATACTGCAGGAACCCCTCGTCAAACATCTTCCGGCTGCGCAGATACGCGATGTCGTCCTCGTCAAAATGAAGCTGCTGCACATATTCGATCGCCTGCTCCAGTCCCGCTGCGATGGCAAAGCCGCCGTTGTCGGGCACAGAGCGGAAGAAAATATCAAAATATGTGATGCGGTCCTGCATGCCCTGGACAAAATAGCCGTTGCCCATGGTGAGTTCGTAATAGTCGCAGAGCATGCTCAGATTGGCGTTTTTATTGATATCCATACTTGTTTTCCCTCATTTTCCGCCGCATAGCGGCAGTTTATTCTGCCAGCGCCCTTGCGCGCTGCAGCTTGCTGAGCGGCTGCTCGGACAGGCAATAGGTGTCCATGAGTTCCTGCGCAAACGCAGTCAGCGCGGCCTCATTGCCCTGCTTCAATTCCAGTTCCAATTCGCACAGAAGTGCCGTCCGGCCGCCGCCGGTCAGATCGCCGACGTCGCCGCAAATCATGCAGGCTGTGTCATCTGTCAGCCGCAATTCCGCCGTGATGCGGGTAAAGCTTGCCCCGCAGATGGGCGCAAGCGCGTCCGGCTGCAAGGAAGCAAGTTCCTGCGGCGCGCCGAGCGCGGCCAGCTTGGAAAGCGCTTCGTCGAGATACTCGCTCTCAACCTCCCATTCGCCGCGCGTATGCCCCCCACCGGGCGTTTTCATGGTAACAACGCTGCGGCCGTCCTCCGTGCGCAGGCGGAGCATCCAGCGCCGCTTTTCGAGAAAACCATCCTCCGTGTCGTAATACGTCGTGCGCATGCGGATATAGGCGTAAGGCGCGCACAGCTTTTCCGTGACCATCCGGCTGCAAAGGATACAGTCGAGCAGCTGCAGATCGCCGACAGCCAGCTTGTATTCCGTCTCTTTTCCCAAGTCGGAATCCTCCTTATGAGATTTCCTCCATTCTACGCTATTTTCCCCGCAAACGCAAGCGCACAGGCAAAAAGGACGGATTTTCTTTTTTCCGCCGCACGGCGGAGCCGTTCCGGTGTTTCCCGCGCCATTTCCCGACAGGTTTCCGCCCGTTCCGGATGGTACACTGCGCAAAGGAACAAAAGGAGGCGGCGCGATGGGAACGGCAAGAGCAGAACAGCTGCGGAAGCGTCTGGCGCAGGGATTGGCGGCGCGGCCGATCCTGCGCGGAGCGCTGCGCGCGCTCGGCGCAGGCTGCTTCTGCTTCGTGCTTGCGGGTGCGGGGCTTTTATCGGAGCATGTGCCGCTGGCACTCGCGCCGGTGTGTGTGCTGCCGTTTGGGCCGGCGGCTGTGTGCGCGTATCTCGGAGCCGCGGCAGGCTACGCCATGTTCTGGGGACTGTCCTCCGCACTGGAGCCGGTCGCGGCAGGATTTTTGATGCTGGCGGGCAGCTGCCTGTTCCGCGAGCTGCTGCCCGCGCAGCGGCGCGGCTTTGTACCGGCAGCGGCGGGCGGGATTTACGCGCTGCTGGGGTTGATTTTTGTATTGCAGGCCGACGGCGGCATGCGCGCGGCGCTGCGGCTTGCGCTGCGGCTGACGCTGCTGGTCGTGAGCATCCGGGCGCTCTGCCCAGCAGAGGAAAATGCCCGGCTGCGGCCCTATGCAGCAGCTGTGTGCCTGCTGGCGGGGCTAGTGCGCGTGGAACTGCCGTTCGGCGTTCCGCTGGCAGCGGTCGAGGCTGCAGCTGTGTGCCTGCTGGCAGACAGTATGGAAGACGCGCTTCTAATCGGCGCGGCCTGCGGGCTGGTGCTCGATCTTGGAAGTGTTCCGTCACCGCCGCAGACGGCCTGCTTTTGCCTGCCGCTTCTCGTCTGCCGGATGGCAAATCTTCGCCGAACGGCGCGGGCAGCGGCGTTTGCGGGGCTTTATTTTCTGTGCGTGCTTGTTTGGGGCGGGGAGCATGCGGGCTGGACGCTGGGCGTGCTGGCGGGCGCGGTTCTCTCATGTCTGCTCCCCGGCTTTGCGCTGCCGGATACGCGGCGGGACGCACCTGCCGCGGCAAGCACGCTCGTGCAGACGGCGGACGTTTTGCAGCAGATGGAGACAAAGCTGTCCCTGTCCTGCCCGCAGACGCAGACGGCCCCGGCGCTGATCTTCGACAGTGCAGCGGACGACGTCTGCCGCAGCTGCGTCAAGCGCCAGCAATGCTGGCAGGAACGTGCGGACGATACCTGCCGCCTGCTTTCGGCCTGCGCCGGGACAATCATGCGGCAGGGGCAAGCAAATGCGGGCGATCTTCCCGCAGGTTTCTGCGCGGTCTGCATCCGGGAGGAGGCGTTCCGCGCGGCCGTTAACCGGGCGCTGCGCGCGCAGGAATCGCAGCTGCTGGCGCTCCAACGCAGCGAGGAAGCACGAGAGATCTCCCGCGCACTGCTCGGTCAGCTTGCACGGTTTCTGCGTGCGGCAGGACAGAAGCGCCCCGATAAAGGCATTCCGCGCTACCAGCTCTCGCTTGGCGTCCGGGCGGTCGGGCTGCGGGGCGATACGCTCTGCGGCGACTGCGGAACAAGCTTTCAGTGCGGCGCGACCCAGTACGTTCTGCTCTGCGACGGCATGGGCACCGGCTCCGGCGCACAGTCCGACGCGCAGGAGGCAATTTCCGTGCTGCAATCGCTGCTGACGCTCGGCTTTGACGCGATGGACGCGGCGGCGATGCTGAACGAACTGTATGTGCTGCGGGGCGACGGGTGCTTTTCCACGATTGATCTGCTGGAGGTGGATCTTTGTACGGGCGAAGGCGCGCTTTATAAATGGGGCGCGGCGCCGTCCTATCTTAAAAAGGGGGGAACAGTCAAAAAAATAGGGACAGCCTCGCCTCCGCCGGGGCTTGGTGTGGGAGAGGAACACCGGGCCGAGCGTGTGGGGCTGTCCTTACAGAGAGGAGAGCAGCTGGTGCTTACCACCGACGGCATACCGGAAGCCGCCTGCGAGCAGTATCTGCGCGCAAGCGGGCCGCTTTCGCCGAGGGAGTTGGCCGCCGGGGTCGTCGCATGCGCCAGCGAGTCAGAGCCTGATGACCGGACTGCAGTGATCGTGCAGCTTGATCCGGCCTCCATGCAGCCTCACCATACCACACGCCGCGCGCGAAGTGTGTCGAAATCGGGCGCGGAACCCCACATTTAGGAAATATTTTCTGTCGAAGCACAAAATACCGGCTCGAAGTCCGCCATTTCCTGCGGATCGTGCGAAGAAAAGGCCCCACCTTCCCATGCTGGAAGGCGGGGCCTTGGGTTTTAAATCTCAGCCCAGCTTGCGCCACGCGTTCATAACCGTGACGACAGCCTGCTCGCGCGTAATCTGCGCGCGGGGCGCGAAGGAGCCGTTCGCGTGTCCGTTCATCAGACCGATGGCCGTTGCGAACGAAACGCCGTCTTTTGCGTAGTCGCTGATCTGCGCAGCGTCGGTAAAGGTCTGGCCGCTTCCGGCCGCCTGCACGTCAAACAGTCCCGCCAGACGCTTGAGCATGATCGCCGCATCCTGCCGGGCGATGGCCGCATCGGGGCGGAACGTACCGTCCGGGTAGCCGGTCACAACGCCGGTCGCCGCAATCAGGCGGATGTCCGCGTCGGTGGTATCCGAGAACGAGGCGGAAGCCGGGTCAATGCCCCGGTTCCGGCAGAACTCCGCAGCGCTCACACCGCTTCTGGCCGCGAGGTATCCGGAGAGCAGACGGCAGAACTCGCCGCGCGTGATCGCGGTCTGGTAGCCGCTCTGCAGGGACTGCGGCAGAATGCCGAGCTGCGCTGCCTGCTCCACGTCAGCCTGCGCCCAGGAAGAGACGCTGCTCTGCGCGGGCTTTGCGGCGGGTACATCGTCGCCTGCATCGTCCAGAACGGCCAGAATACTCGCCATTTCGCGGCCCGCGGGATAGAGTGTTCTGCCGTTTGCGTACAGCATGGAGGACGCGCCGCCGTCGAGCGTCATGGCGTCCTGCACACCCATCTGCACAAGACTCTGGGCAATGGCACGGTAAGAACTTGTAACGGTTGCCAGCATCAGCCGTCCGTCGGCAGTAATGGCCGCGAAGGAGCGGACGCTCACAGTATCGGGATCCTGATCGTCGGCAGTGACGTTCGGATTGTTGTCAACAGCGCTCACGCCGTGCTCCACGATCATACCAGTGCCGCCGATGATGTTTTTCATGTTTTCCATATCCGAATCGCCGTCGGTCACGCAGAAGCCATATTCCGCGCGCATACCCACACGGGCCATCCCGCGGACATAGCAGCCGCTGTTGAGGACCATTGCAACCGCGCCGGACGGCGTGCGGAAATTCGCACAGCCGCTCTGTACATCCTCGACGGTTCCGTCACGGACAATTACGATCTCGGAACTTTCCGGGATATCCACGCCCAGCGCCAACTCGTCCGTCAGGATGTAGCAGGCCTGCGGGTCGCTGTTCGAGGTGTTGACGCACCATGCGACAATCCGTGTTCTGCCGAGCGTCAAGGTGCCCTTAATTGTCGCGCGGGCAATTTTCATCGAGCCGTCTGACGCAATACCGAGCGCAACAGATGCGCCGCTGTTGAGCATTTTACCGTCCGTGACAATCGCGCCGTAGATACGCGGGTAGTTGTTTTCCATCACGCTCAGGGGCTTGTTCCGGTCGTACCAGCAGTTGTAGAAGTTTCCGTTGATAGCAGCAACGATTTTCTTGCCCTCCCGGGCAATGACGGCTTCCGCCTCTGCAGTCGTGCCAAGCTGGCCGTTGGCGATGATGGCGCGGATCTCGGTATTCTCACCGGGCGTCACATAGACGACCTGCGCCGCCGCACCGCCGATTGTTTCGGCCGCAGTTGTGACAGTTGCGGCAAGCGCTGCCGTGCTCAGCAGCAGGGCAAGCGCAAGCAGCAGCGCTGCTTTTTGAATGATTTTCATACTTTCTTCCTCCGTTTTCCTCTGTTTCTTATTTTTAGCAAGCATTATGCGAACAAAAGCAGCCGGCAGAACAGACTCTGCCGGCTGCTTGGATGCGCAGTGCTTGCGGAAAGACTGAAGCGATGCAGCAGAACGGTATGCAGGTATCAGAACGTTGCGACGTTCTGTTCGGCAGGCTCGGCGGGCTGCACATTCACAGCTGTCAGGATGGGGCCGACGCCCTTGTAAAGCGTGTGGAACTTGACCTCGACGGTCGCTGTCACCCAGACCCAGCTTCTGGCCGCAAGACCGGAGGCAGCCGCAAATTTGCATGGCAGACCCATGAACGTGATATCCGCCTCACAGCAGGTCATGACGAACCGGCCAGGGGCAAACATGCCCTCCTTTTCCCGGCGCAGGCGCGCGACCTGACCCTTGAATTTCACGGTCTTGCCCGCGTATTTCTTGGGTTCCTCCGTGATATCGCGGTAGAACAGGGCGTAATCCTCGTCCTTGATCTCGATCACAGGCGCGTTCAGGTCAAACGGCAGCGGATCTTCAATGTCGTCATAGTGGGTCGATCCGTCGGTATATTCATACAGAATATCGATCTTCCGGTTCACGGCCCGGGCGATCTTGTGATACGGCATCACGTCCGTGCCGGGGGCCATACGGTTGAGAACCAGCATCTCCGCGCCTGCCAGCTTGTCCACGACAAGCTGGCGCATATTGGCGTTATAGCTGAGGAAGGTCGAAGCGTCGGCAAACATGACTTCCTGCGCGATCTTCCAGTGATCCGGCGTCTTGAGATAGAAATCCGCCGCAAGGTGCATGCCATTCAACTCAACGACTACACGCTCGGCCCGGTATTTCTTTTGCAGATCGGTCAGCATTTCCGGGCTCAGGTCTTCATAGTCCAGAACCTGCTCGTAGACCTCCTTGTGGGGATAGGTTGAGACGTCGTATTCCTCCTCACCCTCCTCGAAAACCAGCAGGAGCGTCCGCTCACCGGTGTTGAAACGCTCATCCTCGAGCGTTTCCTGAATGAACTTCGTCTTGCCGGACTCCAGAAAGCCGGTAAAGACGTACATGGGGATATCGGGCATAGCCATAGAGAAAACTCCTTACTGCTTTTCCACGCCGAAGAGCGCTGCGACAGCCTCTTCGTTCAGCTTCGATCCGATCACGCAGATGCGGCCCGTGACCATCGCGCCGCCGTCGCGGATATCAGGCTCACCGGGAACGTAGTCGAAGTGAATCCACTTTTCTCCCTCGGCGTTTGCGACATAGCCCTTCGCGCGCAGGACGATGCCATAGGTATCCGCGTCCTCGAGCGCTTTCAGGATGCGTTCGATCTCGGCCTTCGTGAATTTCTTATGCGTTTCCTCGCCCCAGCTGATGAAAACCTCGTCGGCGTCATGGCCGTGGTGGTGATGGTGATGATGGTGGTGCGCATGCTCGTCCTCATCCTCGTCGTCATGATGGTGATGGCAGGCGCAGTCCGGGTCGTCGCACTCCTCATCCTCGTCGTCATCATGGTGGTGATGGTGATGCTCATGCGCATGTTCATCCTCATCTTCCTCATCGTCGTGGTGATGATGGTGGCAGGCGCAGTTGGGATCGTCGCATTCGTCGTCATCGTCATGGTCATGATGATGGTGCGCCTCTTCCTCCAGCTTTGCCAGTTCGATGGCGATGGTGCTGCGCTGCTCCATGGCCTCCATCAGCTGCTCGCCGGTCAACTCCGGCCACGGGGTCGTGACGATCACGGCGTCCTTGTTGTGCTCACGAATCATCGCAACGCACTGGTCAAGCTTTTCCTCTGCCATGCCGTCGGTGCGGCTGAGAATGATGGTGTTAGCCGTCTCAATCTGGTTGTTGTAGAACTCGCCGAAGTTCTTCATATACATCTTGCACTTCGTCGCGTCCGCCACGGTCACGAAATTACCAAGCTGCACGTCGTCGGACGTAACCTTGCGCACGGCGCCGATGACGTCGGACAGCTTGCCGACGCCGGACGGCTCGATCAGAATACGATCCGGTGCATAGTCTGCAATGACCTTCTTGAGCGCGCGGCCGAAATCGCCCACCAGCGAGCAGCAGATGCAGCCGGAGTTCATCTCCGTGATCTGAATGCCCGCCTCCTGCAGAAAGCCGCCGTCAATGCCGATCTCGCCGAATTCGTTCTCAATGAGGACAATTTTCTGGCCGTGATAGGCTTCCTTGATCATCTTTTTGATAAGCGTTGTCTTGCCAGCGCCAAGGAAACCGGAATAAATATCAATTTTTGTCATACAGGAACACCTTCCAGTTGCATTATTTTATTGAATTAGTATAGCACTTTCCCATGGGAACATCAAGGTTTCTTCCTAAAATATTCATCGGTTTCTGCAAAAGGAATTGACAAACCTGCCTGGATATGATAAGATGATTCACAGCTTTGGAGGCCGGCATTCGGAGAGATGTCCGAGCGGTTTAAGGAGCTGGTCTTGAAAACCAGTGACACAGCAATGTGCCGTGGGTTCGAATCCCACTCTCTCCGCCATTTTCTTTCCTTCATATCGGCTCAACCGACCTGCGGAAGTACCCAAGTGGCCGAAGGGGCTCCCCTGCTAAGGGAGTAGGCGTCTAAAAAGCGCGCGAGAGTTCAAATCTCTCCTTCCGCGCCAGAAAAACCTTGAAAACATCTGTTTTCAAGGTTTTTCTCATTTTCCGGATATGCAGCGGGCTGCCGCAGAAGCGGCAGCCCGGATTTTTTATCAGTCGCCCATCAGCAGGTCCATGACATACATTTCGAGTTTCTCGAAATTCTGCTCCTTGACGCAGGCAGCCTGGAATTCGTAGTCGAATCTCTTGACCTTGTCCAGCAGCTTCTCGAAGATCTTCTTGGAGTTGATGAGGTGGCGGTAGCAGTCCTCGTCGGGCTGGGTACGCATAGCCTTGACGTCGAGACCGACGCACTCGAAGTTGCCGCGGTCGCCGAAGTTGTTTTCGTACAGAACCTTGACCTGGTTGAATGCGTTGCGCAGGTTGTCAACGCCGAACGCCTTATCCTGGTCATAGCGGCAGCCGTTCTGGTCGTTCAGATGCACGCCCCACAGCTTGTTCAGAGCCAGTGCGAAGCCCATGTCGTTTGCGGGATCGAGACCAGCGAGGATGGAGTGCGCGGATTCAATGCACAGGCCGACACGGTTCGGATCAACAGTGTAAGCGCCGACAGCCAGTGCGTGACCGGCAGTGCCGCAGATGGAGCGGTCGATGGGCTCATTGGGCTTCGGCTCGACGAGAATCAGCGCATCATCACGATAGGTCAGGATGTCGTTGAACGCGTCGCGCAGCTGGAGGGTCATTTCAACGGGATTCTTGCCCTCGGCGCAGAGCGTGCCCTCACGGGCCAGCCACAGCTGGATCTTGTTCGTGCCAAGCGCCTTAGCGATGTCGCAGGAGCGGCGGGCACGCCACTGGGCAAACTCACGGTCTTCCTTGCGGGAAGCAGTGAAGCCGCCGTCATTCGTGCGCTTGTCGAACCACAGACGCGGCGCGACAAACTCTGCAAACAGGCCGTATTTGTCGAGCATCGCCTTGACGTCCTTTGCGTAGTCGATGATCTGCTTCTCGGTCATGTTGTTCATGTCGGGAACGGCGTCGTCGTCATGGAACTGCATGCCGGCCAGGCCGATCTCGGCGTACTTCTTCATTTTCTCCTCGAGAGGAATGCTCTTGCGATGGCCGGGGCCAAAGGTTTCGTTGCCCTCGTGGACGTTCCACGGGCCTGCGGTAAATCTGAATGTTGCCATGTCTGTATCCTCCTGTATCCATTGTTTGGTTTTATACAAATATGCGCTTGAGGGCGGATGGTTTCTGGCGAGAACCGCCTTCGGATACCATTATCATAGCGGAACCGGCCGTTTCTTCAATGTTAGACTTGCTTTTTTTATCCGACAATCTTGCGATTTCAATTTTTTCAGCAGTCTTTCACAAATTCGTATCTTCGGATTTGTGCGGTTCATCAACGAACGGAGGAAAACTTTTTTCGCCGAAATATCCCCCCCTTTAAGACACGGGAGGGATGCAGCGTGAACAAGGCGGAACAGGCAGGGCTTGAACTGCGGGAAATAGACGAACTGGCAGCGCAGGATTCGATTCTGCACCGGCTCAGCCCGCTCTCCAAGCTGTTTGTGACGGTCTTTTATATCGCCGTCACCGTTTCCTTTCCCAAATACGCCCTGACGCGGCTCGTCTGGATGGCGCTGTTCCCGGTTGCGGGTTATCAGCTTGCCGGGCTTCCGATGCGTCTGTGCTTTCAGAAGCTGCGCATGGTGCTGCCGCTCGTGTGCGCGGTCGGGCTTTTAAATCCGCTGTTTGACCGGCAGATCATGGTGCAGGTCGGCACGCTTGCCGTCTCAGGCGGCGTGTTGTCCATGCTGACGTTGATTTTGAAGGGCGTTTTCTGCCTGCTTGCGTCGTTCCTGCTGATGGCCACGACCACGATCGAGGCAATCTGCCGCGCGCTGCGGCAGCTGCATGTACCGAAACTGCTGACAAACCTTCTGCTGCTGACGTTTCGCTATGTCGGTCTGCTTCTTTCCGAGGTCGCCGTGATGCAGCAGGCCTACAGCCTCCGCGTGCCGGGGCAGAAGGGGATTCATATTTCCGCGTGGGGATCGTTTCTCGGCCAGCTGCTGCTGCGCAGCATGGATCGGGCGCAGGCGCTCTACGAGAGTATGGAGTTGCGCGGGTTCAGCGGCGAATTCCCCGGCGCTGTGCGCGGACGAAGCTCGGCGGCGTCGTGGCCGTATGCACTCGTGTGTCCGGCGCTGATGCTGCTGGCTCGTTATTTTGATTTGTCCGCGCTTATGGGCGGACTGTTTGTCTGAGACAGGAGGCGCTTATGCTGGTATTTGATCACGTCAGCGTATTTTACGGCGGGACGCAGGTGCTGCGCGGCCTTTCGTTTTCCATTCGGGACGGTGAACAGGTCGGCCTGCTTGGCGCGAACGGCGCGGGAAAGTCCACGCTTATGAAGGCCGCGCTCGGCCTCGTCCCGTATACGGGCAGCATCACCGTGGATGGTCTTCCCGTCACGCGGGAAAACCTGCCTGCCGTGCATCGGAAGCTGGGCTATGTGCTGCAAGACGCAGATAATCAGATGTTCATGCCGACCGTGCTGGACGATATGCTCTTTGGGCCGATGAACTACGGTCTGAGCCGCGCAGAGGCCGAGCGACAGGCGGACGAAACGCTTGCCAGTTTGCACATGGAGCATCTGAAGCTGCGCCACAACCACAAAATGTCCGGTGGAGAAAAGCGCATGGCTGCTATCGCGGTCATTCTTGCCATGAAGCCGGATATGCTTTTCATGGACGAGCCGTCCACCGCGCTCGACCCGCGCAACCGCCGCACATTGATCAATGTCCTGCGCGCAAGGCCGGAGACGAAACTGATTGCCTCGCACGATCTGGATCTGGTTCTGGAAACGTGCCGCCGCGTGCTTCTGATCGCGGACGGCGCATTGGCTGCCGACGGCCCCGCGCAGGAACTTCTGCGCGACAAGGCGCTTCTGGAAGCAAACGGGCTGGAACTGCCGCTGTGCCTCGCAGGTGTCCCGGAATTCTGAATCTTGCATTCCCGAAACGCATACAGTATAATGGACGCGTCCGGAAAAAGGAAGAAATAAGAGAATTCAGAAAGGACTGTGTAGTTTATGAGTTGTTCAGAATTAAAAGCCCGCGCAAGAGCACAGCTCGGCGGCGGTATTTTTCAGAATCTCTGGATGATGGGTCTGGCCGTGTGCCTGCTGATCGGTCTGATGGAGTCGGCTGCCGCCGGCATTATCCCCGGCATCGGCGCACTGCTTGTAGTCGGTCCGCTGGAATATGGTATGGCATATATTTTCCTCAAGCAGGCGCGCGACCATCAGTCCGTGCAGCTGGGCGATATGTTCCGTGGTTTTCAGGACGATTTCGGCGGAACGTTCCTCATCGGCCTTATGACGTCGCTTTTCACGTTCCTGTGGTCGCTGCTGTTCGTCATCCCCGGCATTGTCAAGGCGTATGCCTATTCTATGGCATACTATATCAAGCTTGATCATCCCGACTACGGCTGGAAGGCCTGCATTGACGAAAGCCGCCGTCTGATGGACGGGCACAAATGGGAGAAATTTGTGCTTGACCTGAGTTTCCTCGGCTGGATCATTGTCGGCTCTTTGTGCCTCGGCATCGGCATGCTTTGGGTTACGCCGTATATGGAAGCGGCGAACGCACAGTTCTACGAATATGTCCGCACCTGCCCGTCCGTGATGGAAGACTGAAAGGCGGCTGCGTATTCATGCTTTGCCGGGCGGACACTGCTGTCCGCCCGGCAAAATACACCGCCGGCGAAGCCGGCAGAAAGGCAAATGCCATGAGACTCGATAAATATCTGAAGGTTTCCCGCCTTATCAAGCGCCGCACAGTTGCAAACGAGGCGTGCGACAACACCCGCGTGACAGTCAACGGCAAGCCCGCCAAGGCCAGCTATGACGTCAAGGTCGGCGATCATATCGCCATCGCCTTCGGCGCGCGAACCGTCACGGTCGAGGTACTCGCCGTGGCCGAGGCTGTGCGCAAGGACGACGCGGCAGCCATGTACCGCGAAATCTGAACATAAAAAAGCTGCATAGGCCCGTCCTTCCCGCGTATATATGTAGGGAGAAGCCGGCATACCCGGACAGAAGAAAGGATGATACCATGCAGCAGGCGCTGATCGAAACGAACCTTGCCCAGCAGCCGCACCGGCTGACGCTCGACTCGCGCAGCCGTCTTTCCATCACAGGCGTTCTGGAGGTCGAAAGTTTTGACGACACGGAGATTTTGCTGACCTCCACGCGCGGCCCGATGTCCATCCGCGGACAGGGGCTGCATCTGCAGCAGCTGTCTATCGACGGCGGGCAGGTTTTGGTCGATGGGAGCGTCGATGCGATCTCGTATGAGGATGATATTCCGCGCGGCGGCTTTTTCGCCCGGCTGTTCGGCTGATGGAGATCCCTGTCTCGGCGCAGGCGCTGACCTTTGCGCAGGGGGTGCTTCTGGGGCTGGGGCTGTGTCTGGCATACGATCTGCTGCGGGCGCTGCGGCGGCTCTTGCCGCAGACGGGCTTCGCAGCGGACGCACTGTTCGGGCTGCTGCTCACGGCCTCGTTTTTGTCCTTCGCGCTCACGGCGGGGCAGGGACAGTTCCGGCTGTATGTGTTCCTCGCTGTATTTTTGACCGCTGTTTTGTATTTTCTGACGCTCAGCCCGTTTGTGCTGCGCGTATTCCGGACGCTTTTCCGCCTGCTGGGGCGGATTTTGCGGACGCTGCTCGCGCCGCTGCGCTTTTTCTTGAAATTTCTCAAAAAAATTTCAAAAACCCTCTTTGCAAGTTTCCGAAAATGGGGTACAATGACCTGTAAGCATATTCTCGATTGGAAACACGCACAACTCGAAAGGAGCAGACGCCGGAATGAAATTCGTCAAGTCGTCTCTGCTGGTCAAGCTGGTGATTCTGATCCTCGTTGTGTACGCCACTGTTACCCTGGTGCGCCTTCGTTCCCAGATCAACGAAAAGGAAGCCGAAGCCGCCGGGCTGACAAGTTCTATCGCAAGCACACAGCAGGAAAATGACCGTCTGCAGAGTTCGATCGACGCGCTCGACACACCCGATGGGCTGGAACAGGTCGCGCGCGACCAGCTCGGCATGGTTTCAGAGGGTGAGATTGTCTTTGAAGACGTCGGTGACTAACAAAATGGGGGATTAGGATAGAAAGATGCAGTTGAAGGTTGGAGAAATTGTTGAAGGAACCGTCAAGAGTCTGACAAAATTCGGCGCGTTCGTCGCGCTGGACGCAAATACGACCGGACTTGTCCACATTTCCGAGGTCGCGCACACCTATGTGAGCGATCTGCACGAGTATCTGACCGAGGGTCAGACCGTCAAGGTCATGGTCATCGGACTGGACAATGGAAAGATCAATCTTTCCATCAAGCGCACGCTGCCTGCGCCCACGCGCCAGCAGAGCCAGCGTCCGCGCGGCGGCGCACAGCAGCGCCAGGCGCAGCCGAACCGGCAGCAGCCGTCCGCGCCGCAGCAGAAATCGTTCGACGATATGCTCAAGCAGTTTATGTCTGAGTCCGACAGCAAAATGTCCTCCATCCGCGCCTATTCCGACCACAAAACAAAAACCAGAAGAAGATAACGTCATTCGCCCCAGCGCGGTCTGCCGCGCCGGGGCGGCGTTTTATGAGGCATCAAAATATGAAGCATGTCATCATCACCGGCGGCTCACGCGGCATCGGGGCCGCAGCCGTGCGCGCGTTTTCTGCGCGCGGCGATCAGGTCGCATTTCTCTATGAAAAGGAAGCCGAACAGGCGGCGGCCGTCGCTGCGGAGACGGGCGCGCTTGCTATCCGCTGCGATGTGTCGGACGAGGCGGCGGTGAACGCTGCGTTTGCGCAGCTTTCTGGTACGGATATCCTCATCAATAACGCCGGGATCGCGGATTATGATCTCATCAATGTGATCACGCCCGAGCGGTGGCGCAGGCTGTTCGCCGTCAACGTGGACGGCGCGTTCTACTGCATCCGCGCAGCCCTCCCCCATATGCTGCGGCAGCAGTCCGGCTGCATCCTCAACGTCAGTTCCATGTGGGGACAGGTCGGTGCGTCGTGCGAGGCAGCGTATTCGGCGACGAAGGGCGCGATTCTGGCTTTGACCAAAGCGCTGGCGCAGGAACTGGGGCCATCCGGTATCCGCGTGAACGCCGTCGCGCCGGGCGTCATTCAGACCGACATGTGCGCGCATGTAGACCCCGCCGTCATGGAGAGCCTGCGGCAGCAGACGCCCATCGAGCGGCTGGGCACGCCGGAGGATATCGCGCGGGCGATGGTCTATCTGGCAGATGCAGCGTTTATTACCGGGCAGGTCCTGCCCGTCAATGGAGGATTCGTCATTACCTGAACTTGCTTTTACAAAGGAGGAACCCATGAAACGCTTCTTGCACAGACTCCCGCTCCTGTTCGTCGTTCTTCTGCTGCTGACCACAGCGGTTTTCGCCGACATGGGCCCCAAGCCGCAGCTTACCGTCGTCGTGGAACACGCGCCGTCAGAACTGTATTATCTCGACCTGCTTGCAGAGGGCGAATACGAGTACGACCCTGACTTCGCCATGGATGAAACCGATCTTGACCCCGAGCTGCTGGCCGCATTCCGCGCCGCGATCCCTGACGGCTGGCACGCCTGCATCGCCGAGGGCACAACCGGCGCTCCGATCTGGGGGAAACTCACCGGCGACCCTGCCGGACCCACGAATTATCACAGCTTCCGCTATTACGGCGTCCCAGAGACATACCGCATTCTGATCGTCACGGCCTCCGGCGAGACGTTTTTGTCGGACGTACTGACACGCAGGACGCTCCAGTCCTCTGTCACGGTCGATTGGGTGGCGAAGACGGCGAAGCCGCCGCTGCAGTCCGAAGGGTATCTGCTGCAATTCGCCGCGACGTTTGTGCCGACGATTTTGATCGAACTTGTGGTCCTGCTGCTGTTCGGATTCAAGCTGAAAGAGAACTGGAAGCCGTTCCTGCTCGTCAATCTTGTGACGCAGGGGCTGCTGCACGGATATTTTGCGCTGTTCGCCGTCAACAACGGCGTCGGGCCGTGGTATTTCATGCTCTTTATCCCGGCGGAGTTGGTGATTGCACTGCTCGAGGCATTTATCTACCGCGCCGCACTCAAGGGCCGGTCAAAGCGCCGTGCGTTCCTCTGCGGCCTGTGCGCCAACGTCTGCTCAGCCGCGCTCGGCTATTTCCTTGCAGAGCCGGTCTGGCGATTTGTTGTATCGATCAGCTGAGGTGCAGATGAAAAGCCTCCTCTTGCCGTGCCCCGCACGGTAAGGGGAGGTGGCATTTTCGAAGAAAATGACGGAGGGGATTTGTTGCAAAGTTCAGAGTTCTCCGAAATTTGCAGCGTTCGAATCCCCTCAGGCCCGTTGGGCCAGCTCCCCTTGTGCCCAAGGGGAGCCTTTCGTGCGTGTGAATTTGCCGAAGATTTTCGTAAAAACCGCTGCTTTCTGCCGGGCGGACAGCGTCGTCCGCCCCTATGGAGCAGGCATATATCCGGACTTTTTGACAGACTGACAAAAATTCAATGCAGAAAGCCGGATTTTTGGGGTGAATCTGCCATTGACATTTTCTGACCCGCTGTATATAATGGCTCCAGAAATCAGGAAAGGAGCCGACACGCGATGAAAAAGCTGTTTACGACCGCTATGATGATGCCCATGTGCATGCGCCGCATGTGCATGTTTTCGCGTACCCAAAAATCGGCTCGCTTTGTTTCATAAATTTCCATATTGGCAGACAATCCGCCAATTCCGGAGCTGAGAAACGATGTGAGTTTCCCAGCTCTTTTTATTTGTCTCAGAAAACCTATTAAAACACTGTGGAAGGGGATTTCCCATGATCGAGCTGAAACACCTCGGCAAAATCTATTCCTCGGCCTCCGGCAGCGTGGAAGCGCTGAAGGATGTGAATCTGACTATCGCGGACGGCGAGATCTTCGGCATTATCGGCCTGTCCGGAGCGGGCAAATCGACGCTTGTGCGCTGCATCAACCTGCTCGAGCGCCCGACCTCCGGAGAGGTCTGGGTAGACGGTCGGAATCTGACGACGCTCAGCCAGAAGGAACTTCTGCAGGTTCGCCGTCAGATCGGTATGATCTTCCAAAGCTTCAATTTGCTTGAGCAGCGCACGGTTCTGCGCAACGTCTGCTTCCCGCTTGAGATCTCCGGTACGCCGAAGGCGGAGGCAAAGAAGCGCGCGGAGGAACTTCTGAAGGTCGTGGGCCTTGCTGACAAGGCTGCAAGCTTCCCCTCGCAGCTTTCCGGCGGACAAAAGCAGCGCGTTGCCATCGCCCGCGCACTGGCAACCAATCCCCGATATCTGCTGTGCGACGAAGCGACCAGCGCCCTTGACCCCAACACAACGCGCTCCATTCTCGAGCTGCTGCGCGAGATCAACAAGTCTCTCGGCGTGACGATCATCGTCATTACACACGAGATGAAGGTCATCGACCAGATCTGCGACCGCGTGGCTGTCATTGACAAAAGCTGTATCGCCGAAGAAGGCCGCGTGGCAGACGTCTTTACGAATCCCAAGTCTGATATCGCGCGCGAGCTCGTGCTTCCGCAGGAGCGCCCGGTGCTCGATCCCACGACCGGCGGCCGGAAGCTGCGCTTGATCTTCAACGGCGAGGATACGCAGAAGCCCGTCATTTCCGAAATGATCCTGGCTTGCCGCGTGCCTGTGAATGTGCTGTTTGCCGATACGAAATCCGTCGAAGGCGCGGCTTACGGCCATATGATTCTCGAACTGCCGAACGACGAGCACGATGCAGAAAAGGTCGTCAGCTGGCTGAAAAACAGCGGCCTGACGTGGAAGGAGGAGCGGTAAATGGCTACCGAATATTTCGTAAAGCTGTGGGACAACAATATTATCCAGCTTGGCATCTGGCAGACGATTTACATGACCGCTCTCACGACGATTTTCGCGTATCTCATCGGCCTGCCGCTGGGCGTCATCCTCTGGGCGACAGACAAGGATGGCCTGCACCCCAATAAGGGCGTCAACACCGTGCTCGGTTTCATCGTAAACTTCTTCCGTTCCATCCCGGCGGTCATTCTCATGGTCGCTATGATCCCGGCGGCAAAGCTGCTGCTCGGCACCTCGACCGGCAACGGCGCGGTCATCGTCACGCTGATCATTGCTGCTGCGCCGTATGTGGCGCGCATGGTCGAATCCTCCTTGAAAGAGGTTCCCGCAGGCGTGATTGAGGCAGCACAGGCAATGGGCTGCACAAATTTTCAGATCATCTGGCATGTGCTGCTGCCCGAGGCAAAGCCCTCGCTCATCTCCGGCTGCGTCATTTCAACCGTCACCATCCTCAGCTACACGGCGCTTGCCGCGACGCTGGGCGGCACGGGTCTTGGACAGATTGCCATCATCCACGGCCACCAGAGAAGCCAGAAGCTGGTCGTCTGGGTCTGCGTGCTGCTGATTGTTGTGATCGTCCAGCTGATTCAGATTGTCGGCACGACCGTCGTCCGCAAGACTGACAAGCGCGCCCGCTGAGTAACCGCTGAAAGGAGTTTTCCATGAGATTGATTTTTGAGCGGCTGCTCCGCATCAACTGGCGATGCGGACGAATGTGACCGAAGCCATCCGCACGTTAAAAAACGAACTGACTCTTTCAAACTTCTAAAAATAGCAAAAGGAGATTTTATCATGAAAAAGGTACTTGCAATCGTTCTTTCCGCCCTGCTGCTCGTCGCCGCGCTTGCCGGCTGCGCTTCCAAGAGTGAGACCGCTTCCAACGACACCCCCGCCTCCACCGATACTGCTGCTTCCACCGATGGCAAGCTTGAGGTGCTGAAGGTTGGCGCTTCCTCCACTCCGCACGCTGAAATTCTCGAGCAGGTTAAGGACACGCTGGCTGCCGAGGGCTATGACCTCCAGATCGTGATCTACGACGACTATGTGCTGCCCAACCAGTCCTTGGCTGACGGCTCGCTCGATGCGAACTACTTCCAGCACACCCCGTATCTGAACAGCTTCAACGCTTCCAACGGCACGGATCTCGTCGCTGCTGCCAAGATCCACTATGAGCCGTTCGGCCTCTACGGCAATGGTGTTTCCTCTGTTGCGGACATTGCCGCTGACGCAACCATCCTGATCCCGGCTGACGACTCCAACGAGACGCGCGCGCTGCTTCTGCTGGCACAGGAAGGCCTCATTGAACTGCCCGCCGACGCCTCCGCTGAAAAGGGCGTGACCACGCTGGATATCGTTGATGCGAAGGGCCATGACGTACAGCCGCTGCAGGCCGATACCGTCCCCGCACAGCTGGCCAACTCCAACCCCGGTACGGTCGCTGTTATCAACGGCAACTACGCGCTGCAGGCTGGCCTCCATGCCTCTGATGCGCTCGCCATTGAAGACGCTTCCGGCGACGCCGCACAGACCTACGCCAACATCGTCGCCTGCCGCGCAGGTGAAGAAAGCAGCGCCAAGATCCAGGCGCTTGTCAAGGCGCTCCAGTCCGACGCTGTGAAGGAGTATATTGAAAAGACCTACAACGGCGCTGTCGTTGCGATCTTCTGAGTTTTCTGCTCTACCGCCCGGCTCCATTTCTGGAGCCGGGCGGTTTTGTCTTTTCTCCGCAGCAAAAAACCGAGGCGGCTGTTTTCAGCCCCCTCGGTTTTCTCTGAACGATTCGCTTATTTCTCCATCAAGCCAACACAGTCATAATACGGCTTGGAGGCGATAAGTGCTTTGTTCTCTTTAAAGATATTGTGCATGAGCGTAATGACGGCATAATCGCACTGCGCCATGGCTTCGGCAAGAGAATAATTATGGTATCCCGCCACGTCGCCCCGAATATACGGCTCACAGGCAAGAACCTCATAGCCGCGCGCTTTCAGGATGTTCGCAAACAGGACGGACGGGCTTTCGCGCGTATCGTCAATGTTGGCTTTGAAACTCATGCCGAGCACGGCAATTTTTGCGCCGGGCTTCACGTCGCGCGCGATGCGGTCCGCCGTCCAGGCGGGCTTGCCATCGTTGACAAGACGCGCCTCGTAGATGAGCGGCGTAATATCCTCGAACTTCTCATGGATGAACCACGGATCAACCGCGATGCAGTGTCCGCCGACACCGACACCGGGCGAATGCACGTTCACTCTGGGGTGGCAGTTGGCAAGTTCAATCAATTTGAACACGTCGATGCCGAGCCGGTCGCAGACTTTGCTGAGTTCGTTGGCATAGGCGATGTTGATATCGCGGAACGTGTTTTCCGTCAGCTTGCACATCTCGGCAGTCAGATCATCCGTCAGGCGGATCGTGCCGCCGGTGACGACCTTTTCATAGATTTCCTTGGCGAATTGCGCCGATTCCGGACGGTTCGAGCCGATGATGCGGTCATTCTCGCGCAGTTCAATGAGCATCCGGCCGGGGATGATGCGCTCCGGGCAGTGCGCTGTCATAAACTGCTCCGGCGCAAGGCCGGACACCTCAGAGACAATCTTCTCCACCATGCGCGTGGAGTAGGGAGGCGAGGTGGATTCGAGCACGCAGAGATTCCCCGCGCGCAGAACAGAGCCGACCTCCCTTGCGGCGGATTCAACAAAGCGCATGTCGGACACGCGCTTGTGCTCCTCCGTCTCGCGGTAGGGCGTCTGGACGCAGATGATAAAGACGTCAGCCGGCTCCGGCTTTGTCGTAAAGTGCAGGCGGCCGGTTGCCATGGCCTTCGTCATGGCGTCCTGTAAGCCGGGTTCTACAATATGGATATGGCCCGCGTTCAGCGTGTCCACGACGGTATCCTTCACGTCGAAGCCGCAGACCTCATAGCCCGCCAGCGTAAATGTGATGGCGGTGGGGAGGCCGATATAGCCGCAGCCCATGATCTCGATTTTTTTCATGCTTTTTCGCTCCTTTGTATGCAAACATACAAGGATACTATATCCTATTTTTTACGCTTTTGCAAGCAGAGTCTGCACCATATCCGTCTTTTCCCACGGCAGATCAAGTTCCGCGCGGCCAAAGTGGCCGTAACCGGCGGTCTGACGGTAGATCGGGCGGCGCAGGCCAAGCGTCTTGATGATCGCCGCCGGGCGCAGGTCAAAGCATTCACGCACAAGCTGGGCCAGCTTATCATCCGCGATCTTGCCGGTTCCATATGTCTCGACGAGAACGGAAACAGGGTGCGCCACGCCGATGGCGTAGGCCAGCTGCAGCTGGCAAGCGTCTGCCAAACCTGCTGCGACCAGATTTTTTGCGATATAGCGTGCCATGTACGCGCCGCTGCGGTCAACCTTCGTGGGGTCCTTGCCGGAGAACGCGCCGCCGCCGTGGGCCGCGTAGCCGCCGTAGGTATCGACGATGATCTTGCGGCCCGTAAGGCCCGAGTCGCCGGCAGGCCCGCCGATGACGAAGCGGCCCGTCGGGTTCACATAGTATTTTGTGTTCTCGTCCAGCAGGCGCGACGGCAGGTTCGGCTCGATGACCGTCTCAATAACGGCCTTGCGCAGATCGTCGATGGCGATGGAGTCTGCGTGCTGAGTGGAAACAACGACAGTATCGATGCGGGCGGGCATGCCGTCGGGGCCGTATTCCACGGAAACCTGGCTCTTGCCGTCCGGGCGGAGCCACGGCAGAAGGCCGGACTTGCGTGCGTGGGTCAGCGCCTTGGTGAGATTGTGCGCGTAGGCAATGGGCGCGGGCATGAGTTCCTTCGTCTGTGTGCAGGCAAAACCGAACATCATGCCCTGATCGCCTGCGCCGGTCGTACCGTCGTCATACGCATTGTCAACGCCCATGGCGATATCCGGGGACTGCCGCCCCATGGCGACCATGACATTGCAGCTGTGGCCGTCGAAGCCCATCTCGGGGCGGTCATAGCCTGCGTCGCAGATGGCCTTGCGGGCGATCTGGGCGATGTCGATGCGGGCGGACGTGGTGATCTCGCCCATGACGAGCACCATGCCGGTCGTCGCCGCCGTCTCGCAGGCGACGCGGCCCATGGGGTCCTGCTCGAGCACGGCGTCGAGTACGCTGTCGGAGACAAGGTCGCACAGCTTATCGGGATGTCCCTGTGTAACGGACTCTGAAGTAAAGATTTTTCTGTTGTTCATATCTGATTCCTTTCCGGGCATAAAAAAAGCGCCCTGCCCGAGGGGCAGAACGATATACGGTTCTCTCCCTCATCTTTCGATTCCTTCGCCGGATTTGGCACCTTGCTGTGCAGCAGGTTGCCGGGTTTCATAGGGCCGTTCCCTCCACCACTCTTGATAAGGCTGTTCAGTTGTACCCTGATTATACAAAAACCGCTGAAAAAGTCAAGAGAAAAGTTTTTCTTTCGGCAAATTCCTCTGTTTATCCCGTGTCAAACGCGCCTATACTCCAGAAGAACAGAATGTTTACATTTGCAGGGTAGATTTTTCCGACCGAAGCCGGTATGATGAAACCTGAACATCAGGAGGGTGAACGCTATGAAGGATCTTCGCAGACAGTTTGAACGCTTCTGCCTCAAAAACCGGGGCAAGGGCATTCCGAATCTCATGCTCGTCATTGCCATTGGAAATCTGGCGGTCTATATGTTCTCGCGTATCGACCCCAGCAACATCGTCTACAGCTATCTCTGCTTCAGCCGCTCCGCCATTCTGCGCGGGCAGGTCTGGCGGCTGTTTTCGTACATCTTTACCTATCTAAATGACGTCGGCGGAGTTGGGCTGCTTCTGGCTGCCGTTTCGCTGTTCTGCTATTATCAGTTCGGCAAAATCCTGGAAAGCTACTGGGGCACGTTCCGCTTCAACCTTTATTATCTCGCAGGCCTTGTGCTGACCGATCTGGCCGCGCTGCTGCTGGGCTCCGGAGCTGACGCGTCCGCGCTGAACCTCAGTCTGTTTCTTGCCGTGGCGACCATCGCGCCGGAGGCAAAGGTGCTGCTGTTTTTCTTCATCCCCATTAAAATGAAATACATGGCGTGGGTCTATCTCGGCTTTACGGCGCTGAACGTGTTCTCGTATCTGCAAGCGGCCTCGTTCCTCTCGTTCTATTGGCTGCTGCCCGTCGTGCCGCTTTTGAACTATTTCCTCTTCTTCGGCAGCGATATCAAGAACATCCTGCCCGACGCACTTCGCTACCGGCAGCGGAAGAATTACCGCACCACCGCCTCAAATGCCCGCCCGAACCCCAACTGGGCAGGCTCCTACCGCTCCAAATCCGGTGAGAAGCCCTACCGGCATAAATGCACGGTCTGCGGCCGGACGGATACGGATTATCCGAACCTCGAATTCCGCTATTGCTCAAAGTGCAACGGCTATTACTGCTACTGCATCGACCACATCAACAACCATGTCCACATCACCACGCCCCCGGAAGGCGCGGGAAAAGAAAAATAAAACGGAGGGACTGTCATGAACGAAGTATTGCACTGCCTGCTGACCCGCAGAAGCGTCAAGAAGTATCTTTCGCAGCCGGTCGAGGAGGAAAAGCTGGAGGCCGTTCTGGAGGCCGGAACGTATGCTGCCTGCGGCATGGGCCGTCAGGCCGGGAAGATCGTCGTGCTGCAAAATCCGGATGATATCGCGCAGCTGGAAAAGATGAACGCCACGATTCTCGGAAACCCGGACGCGCACCCGTTCTACGGCGCGCCGGTCGTATGTGTCGTGTTCGCGGACACGAACGTCAACACCTGGGTCGAGGACGGCAGTCTTGTCATCGGCAATATGATGGCTGCCGCGCACAGTCTCGGCCTTGGCAGCTGCTGGATCCACCGGGCCCGGCAGGAGTTTGAAAGCGCGGAGGGCAAGGCGCTGATGAAAAAATGGGGCGTGAGCGAAAATTACGCCGGCATCGGCCACTGCATCCTCGGCTACGCCGCGCAGGAGCCTGCCCCCGCAAAGCCTAGAAAGGCCGATTTCATCGTCCGCGTGTAATGTAACCGTAAAACCTCTTGCAAAATCAGAAAGACAGGCTTATACTGAAGAAAAAAACAGGAGGGCACTGGTATGAAGTCCATTAAAAGCATCCTGAAGATCGCGGGCGCGGTCATGGCCGTGATCGGCACCGTGCTTGTCGTCATCGGCTTCCTCGACGAGATTTGCGCAGGCGTCAAAAAGCTTGCCGCCTGCCGCGCACGCCGCGAGGAAATGAAGGATTACGCAGATTGAACGAACGCCTCGAAGCAGCCGCTTCGGGGCGTTTTGTACGTTAAAAATGATGGTTTTCTACAACAGGCCGCCGGCATTCCCGGCGAACCATGCGCCAATGATTTTGTGGGGAAGGCAGAAACCATCAAGCGCCGGGGCAGCGCCATACCGGATTTATTTCAAGATGCGTTTCATGCTTTCTGACAGACGGACCCGCTCTGAGCAGCTGCTCGGGGCGGGTCCTGCATATCAATCACTCAATGTCGTGGTTGACAACGGGGGCGGGCTTGTCAAGCTGTTCGGGATGGGACAGCAGGCGCTTGAGGTGCTTGAGCGTGGTGGCGTAGTAGAAGCCGTCGCAGATGCGCTCGTCGGTGTTGACAGTATAGTCGATGTACTTGCGGCGCACGACGGTGCCGTCGTCGAGCACTTCGTTCTTGTGATACTTGCAGCCGAAGGCCACGAAGACGGGCATGTTGCCGAAGTCGTACAGATGGTGCACAATCGGCGGAATGCCGAGCGAACCCATGGAGGTAAAGAAGATCGAGGCGTGGAACGGACTGACCTCCAGCAGGAACTTTGGCAGGAAGCCGAAGTAATCGATGGTTTTGAGCAGCCAGACTACGAATTTGAACAGCACGCCGGGAATAAAGGACAGGAATTTTGCAGTCTTGTCAAAGTCACTGCCGCCGATGGCCTGCCCCTGAATGGAAGCGATGCCCTTGTTGAGTTTTTCGTAAATATCATCGATGGTGTCAGTCGGCTTCAGATGAAGCTTTGTGATCGACTCCGGCGCGGAGGTGTCCATCGAGGTCTTGACGACCATGCAGAACTGAATGTCGTCGTCGCGCGAATAGACCTGCTGCCCGGACAGGAAGCGGTTGAGCGCCGGGTATTTCGCCACGCACTGGACATAGGCGGCGAGAAATACATGCGTCACGCCGAGATTTGTATAACCTTGCTTGCGCTTTTCGCGGATGTAGCGCTCCATGGCGGAGATTTCAACGGACTCGCGGATAAAATTGGACGACCCGCCGCGCGTCGGCATGATATAATTGGCTACGACCGCCATCGGGTCAAGCGTGCGCAGCTTGCGGCCGTCGGGACGGTCGCCCCAGGTGGGGTGGTACGCGCCATCGAGATAGACCTTCGCGCCGAGCAGCGTCAGAATCCCGGCAAGCAGGAACAGCATATCAGGCAGAATCTGCCGCAGCTGCGGCCAGTTTTCCCGCGTGAATTCCTTCTCATGCATCCCGACCAGAATGCCGAGCGCGGCGAGCAGCAGCAGAAGCAGCGGGATCGTGCTTTTGATGTGGCCGGAGACGGTCACGGCGTAAAACGCGGCGATGGCGAGATAGGCGATCCAGAACATGAACGTCAGCCACAGATACGGTGAGACGAGCGTGATCTTGATGCCGTAATAGATCGCAAGCAGAATGACGGGCACGGATGACCGATAGAACCGGTCGCTGCCATTGCACAGGATATTCAGCACATAGAACACACAGCCCACGACCGGCAGCACGACTAAAAACCACACCGTCTTTGCGTCTGCGCCTTTCCCGCAGACATTTGCGATGCGAAGCGCTGCCGAGGCCAGCATGACCAGCGCAGCCAGCCAGATAAGCGGGTTCTTCCGGCTGACATAGTAAGCAACTCTTTTCTTCATAGCTTTATCATACCAGCCGCAGGCAGAAAAAGCAAGAACTCTGGGGAAACAGGGAAAATTTCCGCGCGGCTGCAACAAAATCCGCCGAAAGCCCGACATGATAGACGTCAGTATGCTGAACACAATGCAAAGGAGGAATGCGGCTTGGACGAAAAGGAACTGCTGCGGCAGCTGCAAAAGCAGCGCGCAGGCGCGCTGGAACAGGTGGTTGCACAGTACGGCGCATACGTTCTGGCCATCATCCGCAACCGCAGCCGCGGCGTTCTGACGCCGGAGGACCACGAGGAAATTGCCTCAGACGTGTTTTTCGCGCTCTGGAACGGCGCGGCGCGCATCGAACGCGGGCAGCTGCGGCCATGGCTTGGCGCGGTGGCGCGGAACCGGACGGCGGAGGCCATGCGCAGGCAGAACGTCTATCTTCCGTTGGAGGACGATGCGCTTATCACGCTCGACCGGCTTTGGGAGCAGATGATGGAAAAGGAGCGCTGCGCAGCAGTCGCGCAGGCCATGCGCGTCCTGCCGGATGAGGACCGGGAGATCTTTTACCGGTTTTATGATCTGTCGCAGACAGCCGCGCAGATCGCGGAGGACTTACATTTGAACGCATCGACTGTGCGTTCGCGTCTGATGCGCGGACGGCGGACGCTGCGCGAGGCTTTGGAAAAAGGAGGTCTGTTTTGTGAAGACGACGTGGGATGAACTTATGCGCTATGCGCCGGAGCAGGAGATTCCGCTGCCCCCGATGCAGGATGGTGAGTGTGCGCGAATTTTGAACAAAACGATGGGAAAAATCAAGGAAACGAAACAGAAGCCCGCCCGGCCTGTCCGGACGGTGCTGATTGCGGCGGCCGTCGCGGCACTGCTGTGCGGCAGCGCGTTCGCGGCGCACTCCTTCGGCTGGTTCGACCGGCTGTTCGGCGAAAAGGCCGCGCTGGTCAAGGAGCACGTCACGAGCTATGACGAAAAAACGTCTACAGAGCTCACACAGCCGGCGTACACCGAGGAAGAGCAGGCCATGATCGCCGAGGGCACGATGCAGGTGCCCGACATTGCCGATCTGTCAGATACGGGCGTATCGGCCACGACGGAGAATTTCGTGTTTACGCTCCAATCCATGCTCGTCTCGAAGGATTCCGTTCTCGCAATCATGCGTATCGACGCGCGGACAGACACGGCCGCGGCGACGCTTACCGCACTGCCGGAGGCCAGTGACAACGAGAAGGAGATGGCCCGGATGCTGCAGGTGCATGTGCGCAACGACATTGACTTCCGCGGAGATCACAGTCTGGAATGGAAGCTTGGCGGCATGGGGATGCACATCATTCAGGTGGAAGGACGCACGGCGTATATGGTTCTGACGAACAACGGCGGTGAAATTGAACCGGGCGACCGGCTGTTGTTTCAGGCGTGGTATCAGGACAAGACCGTCGATCTGTTTGAACTTCCGGTGCCGGATCAGCTGGAACAGGAGCTGGTGATCGAGCTGGACGAATCAGCCTACGAGGATCAGTACTGCTGCTGGCAGACCGCAACGATCACACCGATCTCCTTCCGGCTCGACGGCCGCTACGGAAGCAACTGGAGCAGTCCGAAAACCAACAACGCCGTTTCCATCACGCTGAAGGACGGAACGAGCTTCGACCTTGCCAGCGCGGAAAACGGCTACACAGACAGCGCCTACGGAACCTACGGCTCCATGAGTTTTTCCGGCGCTGGGATGCCGGAGAAGAACCGGCAAAAGGATACCTGGCTGTTCTCCCAACTGATTGATCTGGACGAACTTGCGTCCATTACCGTGTGCGGTGTCACCTATCCGGTTTCGCCATAATAGACGCCGCCCCCTGCCGCAGCGTGCGGCAGGGGGCGGCGGTTTGTTTATGATTACTCCCGTATCTGCCGCTGCTCCAGCGCGATGCGGATGGCTGTGCCGTGGTCGGGAACGGAAGATGCGGTGATGGTGTGGCCGAGGCGTTTGCAGATCGTGCGGCAGAGGTAGAGGCCGAGGCCGCTGGCCTTCTGGTCGCCGCGGCCATTGTAGCCGGTATAGCCCTTTTCAAAGATGCGCGGCAGGTCCTCCGGTGCGACGCCGATGCCGGTGTCACGGATGACGAGGGTCTTGGGCGCTTCCAGCTCGATGGTGATGCTGCCCGCGCGCGTATACTTGAGCGCGTTGGACAAGACCTGCTCGATCACGAACAGCAGCCACTTTTCATCCGTCACGCACGACACATTCAGCGGCTCGTAGCAGAGCTTTAATTTTCTGCCGATGAACTCCCCCGCGAACCGGCGCACGGCGCGGCGGACGATCGCATCCAGCTCATACTCGCGCAGGACAAGATCGCTGCCGCCCGTCAGCCGCAGATAGACCATGACCATCTCGACATACTGCTCGGCGCGGGAAAGCTCCTGTAAAAGCCGCCTCGCCTGCGGCGTGTCCTCCTGCTGCAGGCATAAGCGCATGGAGGCGATGGGCGTTTTGATCTGGTGCGCCCAGAGCGTATAATAGTCGAGCATATCCTGATACTGCGCGTTCATGCGCGTCTCGAGCGCCTGCTGCTGCGCGCACAGCGCCTGCACCAGCGCGCGGTAGTCCTCCTCCGGGACGGTGTGCGCTGCCGGGAGCGTCTCGGGAAGCGTGGGCAGCTGGCGAAGGATCAGCCGCAGCGTCTCATGCCGCGCTTTGACCCGCCGGAAATCCAGCAGCAGAACCGCAAGCCCCAGAATGACACACAACACCGACGGATACCACACCGCAGCCAGCGGCAGGTGGTACAGCGCAAACGAGACGATAAAAATGACCGCGAACAGGAAAAACGCGACGATCTTCCCCGCTTTTCCGCGCAGATACTGTAAAAATAACCGCATATCTATTCCACCAAATAACCCGCGCCGACGCGCGTGGCGATAAATCCTGCAAGACCCGCGCCATCCAGCTTTTTGCGCAGGCGCGCCATGTTGACCGAAAGCGTGTTCTCATCGACGAAGCTGTCCGTCTGCCAGAGCGCCTCCATGAGCCTCTCGCGGCTGACGATTTTGCCCTTTTCCTTCAGAAGCGTCCACAGAATGCGGTACTCGTTCTTGCTGAGCGGCAGCTTTTCACCGTTTACGAGCAAAGACTGATCGCCCGGCTGCAAAACGGCTCCCCGGTGCGACAGAACAGGCTCTGCGGGCGCAAAATCATATGTCCGGCGCAGCAGCGCCTGCACCTTCGCCGTCAGCACGTCCAGATCAAAGGGCTTGGCGATAAAATCATCCGCGCCCATGTTCATGGCCATGACGATGTTCATATTCTCCGATGCGGATGAAAGGAACACGACCGGCACCTGCGAAACGGCGCGGATCTGCGTGCACCAGTGATAGCCGTTGAAAAACGGCAGCGAGATATCCAGCAGCACAAGCTGCGGGTCAAAGGCCGTGAATTCTTCCATGACGGTGTGGAAATTCTGCACGCACCGCGCGTCCAACTCCCACTGCCGCAGATGCGCGCAGACGGCCTGCGCGATGCCGGGGTCGTCTTCGACCAGCAAAATACGGTACATGCGTCCGCCTCCTGAACTTTTTTCCTCAGTATAGCACACCCGGCGGCCAGCCGCAAGAAAAGGTCAATTTCCTCTTTCTTTATTGGAAGAAATCGTGTATACTATATTCCAAATTACGCTTCTTCCGAAATGGGGGATTTTATCATGGAGCAGGAAGACAAGAACATGCAGGCGGAGCCGTCCGAAGCGCAGGAAAACCCGAAAAAGCAGCCGCAGCCCAAGGGCTACGAGGCGTATCTGAGCCTGTTTGATCTGGTGCGGATGCTGGCAGTCATTACGCTGGTCTTCGTATTCTTTTTCCGTCTGAACGGCGTGAGCGGCAGCTCGATGTACCCCACGCTGGTCGATAAGGACTATCTGGTGCTGGAGAGCAATTTTCTCTATCGGGACGCGAAGCAGGGCGATATCGTCGTTTTGTATACGCCGCCGTTTTCCGAGAATGACGAACTGCTGGTCAAGCGTGTGATCGCAGTCGGCGGGCAGACGGTGGATATTGACTTTAACGCGGGCGTCGTCTATGTTGACGGGCAGGCGCTGGACGAGCCGTATACGTTTGAACCGACCTATCTGAGTTACGCCGAATACGGCAAGGCGCTCGACTATCCGGTCACGGTGCCGGAGGGCGAACTGTTCGTTATGGGCGATAATCGCAATCACTCAGAGGACAGCCGGTTCTCCGACGTCGGCTGCGTCAAGAAAGAGGCTGTTTTGGGAAAGGTCCTGTTTGTGGTCTTCCCGGGACGGCAGACGAATGAATACGGGACCGTGACCGGCGGGCGCAGCTGGCACAGATTCGGAGCGGTATCATGAAGCAGGAAGACACCAACCAGAACACCATGAACATCCAGTGGTATCCGGGGCACATGACCAAGACGCGCCGGATGATCGAAGAGGATGTGAAGCTTGTCGATGCCGTGTGCGAAATTCTCGACGCGCGCATCCCGATTGCCAGCCGCAACCCGGACATTGACGCGATTTGCGGCAATAAGCCCCGCATGATCGTCCTCAACCGCATCGACATGGCAGACCCGGCGCTGACGAAAAAATGGGCAGAGCACTTCCGGGCGAAGGGCTATGCCGTTTTGCAAACCGACTGCAAGACGAAAAAGGGCATTTCCGGCTTTGTTCCGGCTGTGCGGACGCTGCTGGCTGAAAAGCTGGCGCGGTACGCGGAGAAGGGACAGGTGGGACGGCCCCTGAAACTCATGGTCGTCGGCATTCCGAATGTGGGAAAATCGACGTTCATCAACCAGATCGCCGGGCGCAAGGGCGCGAAGGCCGAAAACCGCCCCGGCGTCACGCGAGGCAAACAGTGGATCACGGTCGATCAGGGGCTTTTGCTTCTGGACACGCCGGGCATTTTATGGCCGAAGTTTGAAGACCCGGAGGTCGGCATGCGCCTTGCCTACACGGGCGCCGTCAAGGAGGACGTCATCGACACCGAGACGCTGGCCTGCCATTTTATCGCACTGCTGGCAAAGTATTATCCGCAGACGCTTTCCGAGCGCTATAAGCTTGAAGCGCCGGAGGGTGCGGACGGGTATGACCTTTTACAGCTGGCTGGGAAAAGGCGCGGCTATCTCGTTTCCGGCGGAGAGGTCAATACGGAACGTATGGCAAAGGCGCTCATGGACGATTATAGAAGCGGAAAGCTTGGCAAGCTGACGCTCGAGAGCCCGGAGGACATGCAATGAGACAGGAAGAACCGATGGATCTTTGGGTGTATGAACGCGAAGCGTTCGACGCAGGCATCAAACTGGTGTGCGGCGTGGACGAAGCGGGACGCGGGCCGCTGGCCGGGCCGGTATGTGCGGCGGCGGTCATGCTGCCGCCGGGGCTGGAAATCCCCGGCCTCAACGACTCGAAAAAGCTTACGGACAAAAAGCGCCGGGAACTGTACGACGTCATTACCGCGCAGGCCGTGTCCTACGGTATCGCGTTTGCGAGCGAACAGGAGATCGACGAGATCAATATTTTACAGGCGACGTTCCTCGCCATGGAGCGCGCCATGCAGACCCTTTCCCCGCAGCCGCAGCTTGCGCTGATTGACGGCAACCGGGCGAAAGACTTCGGCCTGCCGGTCCGGACCATTGTCAAGGGCGACAGTCTGTCTGCCTCCATTGCTGCCGCGTCGATTTTAGCCAAGGTCACCCGTGACCGGCTGATGGAGGAATACGACGCGCAGTACCCGCAGTACGGCTTCGCCGTCCACAAGGGCTACGGGACAAAGCGGCACTATGAAGCGCTGCGCGAATTCGGTCCCAGCCCGATTCACAGGAAGACGTTCCTCAAAAAATTCTATGAGAACCCGTGACCTGACCGGTCCGTGGGGCGAGGCGCTGGCGGCGGAGTATCTGCGCAAAAAGCACTACCGCATTGAGGCTATGAACTACCGCACGCGGCTCGGCGAGATCGATATCATCGCGTCGAACCGGCAGTATCTCGTCTTCTGCGAGGTCAAGCTGCGAAAATCGGCGAATTTTGCCGCTGCGCGGGAGTTTGTCGATGCACACAAGCAGCAGCGCCTGCGCACGACCGCGCTTTTATATTTATCTCAGCACGAAACGCCGCTGCAGCCGCGCTTCGACGTGATCGAAATCTATGCGCCCGACGGCACGCAGACCCGCCGCCCGCAGATCACCCATATGGAGGACGCATTTTGACAAATTACCGCGTTTTTGACGGCCACTGCGACACGCCCATCGAACTCTGGCTGCAAAATCAGCCGCTGCTGGAAAACACGCTGGCCGTTTCACTCGCACGGGCGCAGAGGCTTGGCGGCTGGGCGCAGTTTTTCGCGTTCTGCACCGCCTGGGTCAAGGCAAAGCTGCCAAGACCGGAGATTTTCTCCCGCGCGCTGGACAATTTTCACGCGCAGCTGTGCGAAAACGAGGATAAAATCACACTCTGCCGCACGGTATCCGAGGCGGAGACTGCCATGCAGGCGGGAAAATGCGCTGCGTTTCTCGCCATTGAGGGCGCAGAGGCTGTGCGCGAGGACGAAGGGCTTCTGGAACACGCATATGAATCCGGCGTGCGGATGATCTCGCTCGTGTGGAATCTCCCGAACGGCCTTGCCGCGCCCTGCGGCTCGGACGAGGGCCTGACGGAAACGGGCAGGCGCTTTTTTAAGCGGGCGCAGGCGCTCGGCATGCTTGTCGATGTGAGCCATCTGTCCGAAAAGGGCTTCTGGGACATGATCGAACTGGCCGAGAAGCCAGTTCTTGCAAGCCATTCCAATTCATTCTCTGTCTGCCCGCATCCGCGCAATCTGACGGACGACCAGTTCCGTGCCATCTGCGATCTCGGCGGCACGGCGGGACTGAATCTCTATGTACCGTTCCTGACGGAGCAGCCCCGCGCGTCGTTTGACGATCTGCGCCGCCATCTGGATCATTTTCTGGAACTGGGCGGCGAAGGGCATATCGCCCTCGGTGCGGATCTGGACGGCTGCGACAGGCTGCCGGCGGGCTTTTCCGGACTGGACGATTATGAAGCGCTTGGCGATTTCTTAAAAAATACCGGATATTCCGATGAAACCATACAGAACCTGTTCTGCAATTCTCTCATGAAGGTCGTGAAAACATGTATTATGTAAGTACGCGGGACGTAAGCCGCCGCTTAACTGCCAGTCAGGCCATTGTCGCTGGCCTCAGCCGCGATGGCGGACTTTATCTGCCGGAACAGATCCCGCAGATCACCACGGAGGAAATCAAAGCGCTCGCCGCGCTTTCCTATCCCGAACGGGCCGCAAAGATCATGAAGCGGTATCTCGATGAATTTACCGAGGAAGAACTGCTGGGCTTTGCGAAAAATGCCTACGGCCCCGCGAAATTCGACACACCCGCCGCTGCGCCCGTCGTAAAGCTGACGGAAAACACCTATATTCAGGAACTCTGGCATGGTCCGACGTGCGCGTTTAAGGATATGGCGCTGCAGATGCTGCCGTATCTGCTGGCGGCTTCGCTCAAGAAGACCGGCGAGGAGAAGACTGTCTGCATCCTCGTTGCGACGTCCGGCGATACGGGCAAGGCCGCGCTTGAGGGCTTCCGCGACGTGGACCGCACGAAAATTCTTGTGTTCTATCCCGACGGCGGCGTTTCTGACATGCAGAAGCTGCAAATGGTCACGCAGGAGGGCAAAAACGTCGGCGTATGCGCCGTGCGCGGGAACTTTGACGATGCGCAGACCGGTGTGAAGCGCATTTTCTCCGATGAGGCGCTGCGCGAAGAACTGGCCGGACGCGGATACTTCCTGTCCTCCGCCAACTCCATCAACTGGGGCAGGCTCCTGCCGCAGATCGTGTATTACGTCTCGGCCTACTGCGACCTGTTGAACGCCGGGGCCATCGAAGCCGGGGACGCTGTCAACTTCTGCGTCCCGACGGGCAACTTCGGCAACATTCTCTCCGGCTTTTACGCGAAGAAGATGGGCGTGCCCATCGGCAGGCTCATCTGCGCGTCGAATGAGAATAACGTTCTGACTGACTTTATTAAAACCGGCACCTACGACCGCAACCGGCCGTTTTATCAGACGGCTTCGCCGTCGATGGATATCCTGATCTCGTCCAATCTCGAGCGGCTTTTATCCCTGCTGTCCGGCTCGGACGAAGAGGTGCGCGGCTATATGCAGAAGCTTTCCGAAACCGGGCGTTATACCGTTTCCGACCGTGTGCTGCAGGCAGTGCAGGCGGAATTCTCCTGCGGCTTCTGCACGGACGCGCAGGGCGCGCAGACAATCGGCAAGGCTTTCCGGGAAAAGAACTATCTGCTCGACACGCACACCGCCGTAGCCTGCACAGTTCTGGACGCGTACCGCGCGGAGACAAGCGACCAGACGCTAACCGTCGTAGAATCCACAGCAAGCCCGTTTAAATTCTGCGCCAGCGTTCTGGACGCGCTCGGCGTGACAGAGCATGCGCCCGGCACGGGCGTTCTCGGCCAGCTCACAGCCAAAACGGGCCGCCCGGCCCCGAAGCCGCTGGCAAGCCTTGCGGGCAAGGCCGTGCGCTTCGATCAGGTCACGGACAAGGCCGCAATGCGCACCGTCGTGACGGAGTTCCTGCGCTGATGGCCCTGTACGCAATCGGAGATCTGCATCTGTCGCTCGGCCCGGCGGACAAGCCGATGGACGTGTTCGGGGGCCGCTGGACAGGGTATATGGAAAAGCTGCGGGAAAATCTGAAGGTCATCGGCCCGGAGGACACGACCGTCCTGCTCGGCGATCTCAGCTGGGCAATGAGCCTCGACGACGCGGCGGAGGATTTTGCGTTCATGAACGCTATCCCTGGCCGCAAGATCATCCTGAAGGGCAACCACGACTACTGGTGGACAACGCTGCGGGCCTTTGACCGCTTCTGCGCGGAGCACGGCTTTGCGGATTTTCACGTCCTGAATAATTCCTGCTTCTTCTACGGCGATATCGCTCTGTGCGGCACGCGCGGGTGGTTCTATGACGCGCAGAAGGAGGGCAGCCACGACGAGAAGATCTTCCGGCGGGAACTCGGGCGGCTCGAACGCTCTTTGCAGTTGGCGGGAGACGCGGAAAAATACTGCTTTCTGCACTATCCGCCGCGCTACCGCGGGTATGCCTGCCCGGAGATTCTGTCGCTTCTGAAGCAGTACGGCGTGACGCGCTGCTATTACGGCCACCTGCACGCCGACTCCATCCGGCTGGCGCTGGAGGACGACTATCAGGGCGTGCAGTACCGCCTTGTTTCGGCAGATCACGTCGATTTTCAGCCGCAGCGCATCGGATAGACGGCAAATGGGCGGAAAGATTTTGAATTTTTTCTGAATTCGGATAAATTCCTGAAAAAACAGTGGATTTCTTGTATGAAGTCTGGTAGAATAGAGCGGATTCAAATGAGAATGGTGAATTACGGCCTTTTATAAGCCGCACCGCATAGGAGGAAAGTACCACAATGAACGTCAAAAACGTAGAGAAAGAAAACGGCAGCGCAAAGGTTACCGTTGAGATCGCAAAGGACGAGTTCCAGACTGCGCTGGACAAGGCATATGCCAAGATCCGCAAGGACATCATGATCCCCGGCTTCCGCAAGGGCAAGGCCCCGCGCAAATTCGTCGAGCGCATGTACGGCTCTCAGGTGTTCTATGAAGACGCCGTCAACGAGATCTTCCCCGAGATCTACAAGGCAGCCATTACCGAGCAGGAGATCAAGGCCGTTGGCCAGCCCTCCGTTACCGATATGCAGACCCCCGAAGACGGCAGCGTCGTGCTGACGGTCTCTACGGAACTCTATCCCGAGGTCACCCTCGGCGAATACAAGGGCATCGAGGTTCCCAAGGAGTCCGTCTCCATCTCCAAGGCAGAGGTTGACGCGGAACTTGCCCGCATGCAGGAGCGCAATGCCCGCATCGAGACGGTTGACCGCGAGGCCAAGACCGGCGACACCGTCGTTCTGGACTTTGAGGGCTTTGTGGACGGCAAGCCGTTTGACGGCGGCAAGGCCGAGGGCTACACCCTGACGCTCGGCTCCGGCGCGTTCATCCCCGGCTTCGAGGATCAGCTTGTCGGCCTCAAGGCAGGCGACGAGAAGGATGTCGTCGTGACCTTCCCCGAGAACTACACCAAGGAACTGGCTGGCAAGGAAGCAACCTTCAAGTGCAAGATCCACGAGGTCAAGGAGACCATCAAGCCCGAACTCGACGACGAGTTTGCCAAGGATGTCTCCGAATACGACACGCTGGCCGCGCTCAAGAAGAGCATCAAGGCCGACCTCGCCGCAAAGCGTCAGGAAGCTGTTGACCGCGACTTTGAAAACGAAGCCGTCGTCCTCGCAGGCAAGAACATGACCTGCAATATCCCTGCCTGCATGATCGACGAGCAGGTTGACAAGCATCTTGAGCAGTTTGCCTATCAGCTGCAGTCTCAGGGCATGAAGATGGAAGACTATCTCAAGATGATCGGCGGCGACGTCAAGGGTATGCGCGATTCCATGCGCCCGATGGCCGAGCAGACCGTCCGCAGCAACATTCTGCTCAGCGAGATCGTCCATCAGGAGAACCTCGACGTGACCGAAGAGGAAGTCGAGGAAGAACTGAAGAAGATGGCCGAGCAGTATAAGATGGAGCTGGACAAGATCAAGGAAATGGTCGATGTCGAGGCCGTCAAGTCCGATCTGAAGGGCCGCAAGGCTGTCAAGCTGATCGTGGACAATGCAAAGCCCGTCGAGAAGGAAAAGAAGACGGCAAAGAAGGCCGCCAAGAAGGAAGACGCCGCTGAGGCTCCCGCCGAAGAAGCCAAGACTGAGGAATAATTCTCCAAGCGGTTGGGTAGAATCCTACAGCCAACCAGACATCCGTGTGAAAGGAGAATCCTGAAATTATGAGTTTAGTTCCGTATGTTGTCGAGCAGACAAGCCGCGGCGAGCGGTCTTACGACATTTTCTCCCGCCTGCTCAACGACCGTATCATCATCCTGTCCGAAGAGGTCAACAGCACCACTGCCAGCCTGATTGTTGCGCAGATGCTCTATCTCGAGGCGCAGGACCCCGACAAGGATATCCAGTTTTATATCAACTCCCCCGGCGGCAGCGTGACCGACGGCATGGCGATCTATGACACCATGCAGTTCATCAAGTGCGACGTGTCCACCATCTGCGTGGGCATGGCCGCGTCGATGGGCGCATTTTTGCTGTCCTCCGGCACGAAGGGCAAGCGCCTTGCGCTTCCCAACGCGGAGATCATGATCCACCAGCCATCCGGCGGCACGCAGGGGCAGGCGACCGACATGCAGATCCAGGTCGAGCGCATGCTGAAGATCAAGCAGCGTCTGAACGAGATCCTTGCCTCCAACACCGGCAAGCCGCTCGAGACGATCAAGATCGACACCGAGCGCGACAACTTCATGACCGCCGAAGAAGCACAGGCCTACGGCCTTGTCGATAAGGTCATCTACAAGAGACAATAATCCCTGAAAGGAGGAGTCCAGCTTGGCAAGAGACTCCATCCGCTGCTCCTTCTGCGGCAAACGGCAGGAGCAGGTCGGCCGCATCATCGCCGGCCCCAATGTCTACATCTGCAACGAGTGCATTGAACTCTGCTCGTCTATCCTGCACGATGAGATGCACAACGGGCTGAACGCGCAGCAGCTGGAACTGCCCGATACGCTCCCGACGCCGCAGCAGATCAAAACCTATATGGACCGCTACATCATCGGCCAGGATGACGCGAAAGTTGCCCTGTCCGTGGCGGTCTACAACCACTATAAGCGCATTTACTTCCAGAACGATTCCGATGTGGAACTGCAGAAGAGCAACATTCTGCTCATCGGCCCCACCGGCTCCGGCAAGACGCTGTTCGCCCAGACGCTGGCCAAGATCCTGAACGTGCCGTTCGCCATCGCGGACGCGACCACACTGACCGAGGCCGGTTATGTGGGCGAGGACGTCGAGAATATTCTGCTCCGGCTTCTGCAGGCGGCGGATTTTGACGTGGAACTGGCCGAGCGCGGCATCATCTATATTGATGAGATCGACAAGATCGCCCGCAAGTCGGAGAACACCTCCATCACCCGCGACGTATCCGGCGAGGGCGTCCAGCAGGCGCTTTTGAAGATCGTTGAGGGCACGGTCGCCAACGTTCCCCCGCAGGGCGGGCGCAAGCATCCTCAGCAGGAGTTCATCCAGGTCGATACGACCAACATCCTCTTCATCTGCGGCGGCGCGTTCGACGGACTTGACAAGATCATTGAGCAGCGCACCGATACCTCGGCCGTGGGCTTCAACTCCACGGTCAAGAGCAAGGGCGACCACAACGTCGGCAAGCTGTTCCAGCTTGTGCAGCCGCACGATCTGCTGAAGTTTGGCATCATCCCCGAACTGGTCGGCCGTCTTCCGGTCATTACGTCTTTGCAGGGGCTCAGCAAGGACGATCTGGTCCGCATTCTGACAGAGCCGAAAAATGCGCTCTGCAAGCAGTATCACAAGCTGCTGTCCTATGACCAGGTCGAACTGAGTTTTGAAAAGGGCGCGCTGGAGGCCATCGCGGAAAAGGCCATCGAGCGCCAGATCGGCGCGCGCGGTCTGCGCGCGATCATGGAGGAGATCATGACGAAGATCATGTATGAGATCCCGTCTGACCCCACCATTCAGTCTGTCTGCATCACCGAGCGCTGCGTGCGCGAAGGTGAACCGCCCCAGATCACCCGCGACGCCGCAAAGCCCCGCGCTCCCATCAAGAACGCAGGCGTAACGCTGTAACACAACAACCAGGAAGGGAGCGCACGCTCCCTTCCTGCGTATTTTTATCCTCCGCGAAAGGAGACAACGATTATGAGCGACTATAAACCTCTGACCTGCCTGCCGGTCCTGCCGCTGCGCGGGATTGTGGTGTTTCCCGGCTGCGTGACGCATTTTGACGTCGGCCGGAGCCGGTCTGCCCGCGCTGTTGAGGAGGCAATGCGGGCTGATCAGATGATCTTTCTCGTCACCCAGCGCGACGTGCAGTGCGACGAGCCGAAGAAGACCGATCTGTACCCGATCGGCACTGTGGCCTATGTACGGCAGATTTTGCGTCTGCCGGGCGATAATATGCGCATTCTCGTCGAGGGCAAATATCGCGCGCAGCTGACCGATATGATCCATACCGAGCCGTATCTCTTCGCCCGCGCGATGGAACTGGACGAGCCGGACTATCATGCCGCCGTGCCGCGCACGCAGGCGCTCGTGCGGCAGGCACACCAGCTGTTTGAGCAGTTTGTCGATCTGGCCGTCAAGTCCGGACAGGAAAATCTGCTGCAAGGCTCCGCTACCGACAACGCAGGCGAACTGGCCGATTTTATCGCCCAGAACGCGACATTCGGCTATGAGGACAAGCAGCGCATTCTTGAGACGCTGCCGCCTGTCCACCGGCTGGAACTGTGCATCCGCATGATGGCAAAGGAACTTGACATTCTGCGTCTGGAGAGCGAGATCAACGATCAGGTACAGCAGAACGTCAACCAGAACCAGCGTGATTATTACCTGCGCGAACAGCTGCACGTCATCCGGGAAGAACTTGGCGAGGATGACGACAGCGACGCCGACAGTTACCGCACGAAGATCAAGGCGCTGAAGCTTCCGGAGGAAACGGAAGAAAAGCTGCTGCGCGAAGTGGCGCGCTTTGCGCGCCAGCAGCCCGGTTCCGCCGAGGCCTCTGTTCTGCGCAATTATCTCGATACCGTCCTCGAACTGCCGTGGAACAAGGAAACGAAGGAGCGGCTGGACGTGAAGGCCGCCGCGAAAATTCTTGATGAAGATCACTTTGGCCTGGAGACGGTCAAAAAGCGCATTCTCGAAACGCTGGCCGTGCGCCAGCTGGCCCCGGAACTGCCGGGGCAGATTCTATGCCTGGTCGGCCCTCCGGGCGTGGGCAAAACATCCGTTGCGATTTCCATTGCCCGGGCGCTGAACCGGAAGCTGGCCCGCCTGTCTCTCGGCGGCGTGCGTGACGAGGCCGAGATTCGCGGCCACCGCAAGACATATATCGGCGCTATGCCGGGCCGCATTATGACGGCTCTCATTCAGGCCAAGAGCAAAAACGCGCTGCTGCTGCTCGACGAAATTGACAAACTCGGCAGCGATTATAAGGGCGATCCGTCGTCGGCACTGCTGGAGGTTTTGGACTCTGCACAGAATTCCAGCTTCCGCGACCATTATATTGAGGTGCCGTTCGATCTGTCCCACTGCATGTTCATCACCACCGCCAACACGACCGACACCATCCCCCGCGCCCTGCTCGACCGGATGGAGGTCATTGAACTGGGGTCTTACACGGACGAGGAAAAATTGCAGATCGCCAAGCGGCATCTGCTGCCGAAGCAGCTGAAAAAGCACGGCATAAAGCGCACGCAGGTGCGTGTCTCCGATGACGCGATCCGCGAGATCATCGCCTGCTATACGCGCGAATCCGGCGTCCGCAGTCTCGAACGGCAAATTGCCGCGCTCTGCCGCAAGTGCGCCATGCGTTTTGTCTCCGACGAGCCGCCCAAGCGCATCTCCATCACCGGCGGCAATCTCGAGGACTTCCTCGGCGTCCGCAAATTCCTGCCGGAAGCGAACGTCACGACCGATCAGGTCGGACTTGTCACGGGTCTTGCGTGGACGGCCGTCGGCGGCACGACGCTCGAGGTCGAGGTCAACGTGGTTGACGGCTCCGGCAAGCTGGAACTGACCGGCAATCTGGGCGATGTGATGAAGGAATCCGCCTTTGCAGCCATGAGTTTCATCCGGTCGCGCGCAAAGGCGCTGGGCCTTGCTCCTGATTTCTACAAGACAAAGGACATTCACGTCCACTTCCCCGAGGGAGCCGTTCCGAAGGACGGGCCCTCTGCCGGTATCACGATCTGCACCGCCATCGTTTCGGCACTCACGAACCGCCCTGTACGGCGCGACGTCGCCATGACAGGTGAGATTTCTATTCGGGGCCGGGTGCTCGCCATCGGCGGGCTGAAGGAAAAGACCATGGCGGCGCTGCGCCACGGGGTCAAGACTGTTATCATCCCGGCGGAAAACGAAAAGGATCTGGAGGAAATTGACCAGACCGTGCGGCAGGCGCTGCAATTCATCACAGTTTCCAGCGCCGACCGCGTTCTGGAGGCCGCACTGCTGCCCGCAGGCGATGCGACGGAGACGATTTCGGTTCCCGCTGCGCCCGCGCTGCCGATTCCGGCGCCCAAGACGCGCCGCAAGCCCGGCATCCGGCAGTAAGGAGGGCCGCATGAATCTGCACAACGCGGAATTTGTCCGCTCCGTCACCTCCGTCGCCGACTGCCCGAAGGACGGCCTGCCGCAGATCGCGTTTGCAGGCAAGTCCAACGTCGGAAAATCCTCCGTCATCAACAAGCTTCTGCTGCGCAAAAACTTCGCCCGCGTCGGCGAAGCCCCCGGCAAGACCACGCATATCAACTTTTTCCGTATTGACGAGGCCATGTACCTCGTCGATCTGCCGGGCTACGGCTATGCCAAGGTTCCGCAGAAGGAAAAAGAGCGATGGGGCAGGCTCATGGAGGCCTATTTTGCCGCGCCGGATACGCTCAATTTCGGCGTCATGCTCGTCGATGCGCGCCACGCACCGACAGCGAATGACGTGGTCATGGCAAAGTACTTCCTGCAGTCCGGCAAGCCCTTTGTGGTGGTTGCAAACAAGCTGGACAAGCTGAAAAAAAGCGAGATCGCGCCCAACATGGCCCGCATCCGCGAGGTTCTGTCCCTGCCGGACGATGTGCGCCTGATTCCCTTCTCCGCTGAAAAAGGCGATGGCCGCGATGAACTGCTGGCTGTCATTCTGCACGCTGCGGAGCAGTGAGGACTTGTTCCGTTGAGGTCGGTTCCGACGAGCCTCCGGTGGCCCTGTCTTTTCTCTCGCAGGAGAACAGACAGGGGAGAACGGATTTTCCGAGACTCTGTAAGGGCCGCTGCCCGTCCGTTTTAGAGGCCGCAAATTTGTGAAAGACTTATAATATGTAAAAAGCCTCCCCTTGTCATGCTCTGCACGATAAGGGGAGGTGCTATTTGCAAAGCAAATGGCGAAGGGGATGTGCTGCAAGGTTCAGCATGCTCCAAAATTTACAGCAGCCAAATCCCCTCACGCGTTTTTTGCACAGCACGATCCGACAGGTTCTCCACAGTTTCCACATGGTTATCAACATCTTGTATTTCCCAACGATTTCCCGCCACAATTTATTGTGGCGGGCGTCCGCTTTTCGCGCGTTTTTGCGCCCGGCTTGTCCTACTATAGAACTGTCAGAAGTTCTTGCAGCAGAGGAGAGACGCTATGCCAAAGACGAGAAGTCCGTCGGTGCTGGGCTCGGGCCGGATCTTATACCTGCCGACAGCGCGGATCCGGCCCAACCCCATGCAGCCGCGCAAGCATTTTGATACCGGCGGCCTTCAGGAACTGGCCGGGAGCATCCGGCAGTACGGCGTTTTGCAGCCGCTGACCGTCCGCAAGGCGGGCGGCGCGTATGAGCTGGTGGCGGGAGAGCGCCGCCTGCGCGCGGCGCGGCTGGCCGGTCTGACGGAGGTTCCATGCCTGCTCGCGGACGTGGACGAGGAGGCGTCCGGAATGCTGGCGCTGGTGGAAAACCTGCAGCGGCGGGATCTGGATTACATCGAAGAGGCCGAGGGGCTGCAAAAGCTTATGCAGCAGTATCACTTAAGTCAGGAGCAGGCCGCCCGCCGCATTGGCAAGAGCCAGTCCGCCGTTGCCAACAAGCTGCGCATCCTGCGCCATCCGCCGTCCGTTTTGCAGGCGCTGCGCGAAAATCATCTGACCGAGCGCCATGCCCGCGCGCTTCTGCGCCTGCCGGATGAGGAAGAGCGCCTGCGCGTGATTGGTCTGATCGTCCAAGGAGAGTGGACGGTCGCAAAAACGGAGCAGTACATCGACGCGCGGCTCGCGCCCAAAGTGCCGCAGCGGCGGGAACTCGGCACGTTTGTCCTGCGCGACGTGCGTGTGTTCCTAAACTCCATCGACCATCAGCTTGATCTCGTCCGCGCGGCTGGCGTCAGCGCCAGCCGCGACCGCCAGGAGACAGACCGCGAAATCGTCCTGACCATCCGCATTCCGAAGTCCAACCCACCCGCAGCCGGATAGCACGCCCGGCTGCGGGTTTTGTGCATGGCGCAGCAGGAAAGAACTGCACGGTATGTGCAGTTCTTACAATATGATTTCTGATATTGCGTTCTCTTGACGCTGATATGGCACTTTCGCCAGTTTTTCAGGTGCAGGCTGTCTCGAAATCTAACATTTTTTTAGCGAAAATAAAAACTTTTTAGATTGCAAACCCCCGGAAATATGGTATAGTATGTATTTGTCTGAAGAATCTGAAGGATAAAAAATGACATGGCGGCGGCGCAAAGGGCGACCAGCCGCAACACTGGAAAGGGGTTTACCAAATGTCTCACAAGTACGTCTATCTTTTCTCCGAAGGCAACGGCAAAATGCGCGAGTTGCTCGGCGGCAAGGGCGCAAACCTGGCTGAAATGACCAACCTCGGCATGCCGGTCCCGCAGGGCTTCACCATCACGACCGAAGCCTGCACGCAGTACTATAAGGACGACCACCAGATCAACGCCGAGATCGAGGCCGAGATCATGGAGTACGTCGAAAAGCTCGAGGAAATGACTGGCAAGAAGTTCGGTGATCTGTACAACCCGCTGCTTGTCTCCGTCCGTTCCGGCGCACGCGCTTCCATGCCCGGCATGATGGACACCATTCTGAACCTTGGCCTGAACGACGAGGTCGTCGTCGCCTTCGCCAAGAAGACCAACAATCCCCGCTTCGCATATGACTCCTATCGCCGCTTCATCCAGATGTATTCCGATGTCGTCATGGAGGTCGGCAAGAAGTATTTTGAGCAGCTGATCGACGAGATGAAGGAAAAGAAGGGCGTGAAGCTCGACACCGAACTCGACGCCAATGATCTCAAGGAACTGGCTGAGAAGTTCAAGGCTGAATACAAGGACAAGCTGGGCGAGGAATTCCCGCAGGATCCGAAGATGCAGCTGATGGGCGCCATCAAGGCCGTTTTCCGCTCCTGGGACAACCCCCGCGCGATCTACTACCGCCGCATGAACGATATTCCCTCCGACTGGGGCACTGCTGTCAACGTCCAGTCCATGGTCTTCGGCAATACCGGCGATACCTCCGGCACAGGCGTCGCGTTTACCCGTAACCCCGCGACCGGCGAAAAGAAGCTGTTCGGCGAGTTCCTGATGAACGCGCAGGGCGAAGACGTCGTTGCCGGCGTCCGTACCCCGCAGACCATCGACCAGCTGGCCGAGGTCATGCCTGAGGCATACAAGCAGTTTACCGATATCTGCGCTAAACTCGAATACCATTACCGCGACATGCAGGACATGGAGTTCACCATTGAGGACAAGAAACTCTACATGCTCCAGACCCGCAACGGTAAGCGCACGGCTGCCGCCGCGATGAAGATCGCCTGCGATCTCGTTGACGAGGGTATGATTACCGAGGAAGAGGCTGTCGCCATGATCGACCCGAAGAGCCTCGATTCTCTCCTGCACCCGACGTTTGACCCCGCCGCTCTGAAGAAGGCCAAGGTCGTCGGCACGGGCCTCGCCGCATCCCCGGGCGCTGCCTGCGGCCAGATCGTCTTCTCCGCCGAGACGGCGACCGACTGGGCCAAGAACGGCAAGAAGGTCGTGCTTGTCCGTCTGGAAACTTCCCCCGAGGATATCGAGGGCATGCACTACGCGCAGGGCGTTCTGACCGTCCGCGGCGGCATGACCTCTCACGCGGCTGTTGTCGCCCGCGGCATGGGCACCTGCTGCGTCTCCGGCTGCGGCGCTATCAAGATGAACGAGGAAGCCAAGACCTTTGAACTGGCCGGCAAGACCTATAAGGAAAGCGACTGGATCTCCATCGACGGTTCCACCGGCAATATCTACGGCGAAAAGATCAAGACTGCTGCAGCAAGCATCTCCGGCGATTTCGACCGCCTGATGACCTGGGCTGATAAATTCCGCCGTCTGCAGGTCCGCACAAATGCCGACACCCCGCACGATGCACAGCAAGCTGCTGCCTTCGGCGCCGAGGGCATCGGACTGTGCCGTACCGAGCATATGTTCTTCGAGGCTGACCGCATCAAGGCGATGCGCGAGATGATCGTCTCCGAGACGTCTGAGCAGCGTGAAAGAGCGCTTGCCAAGCTGGAGCCGATTCAGCAGGCTGACTTTGAGGCCATCTATGAGGCCATGAAGGGCCGCCCGGTTACCATCCGTCTGCTCGATCCGCCCCTGCATGAGTTCGTTCCGACCGATCCGAAGGACATTGAGGAACTGGCCAAGGAAATGAACCTGAGCGTCGAGCATCTGAAGCAGGTCATCTCCTCCCTGCATGAATTCAACCCCATGATGGGCCACCGCGGCTGCCGTCTGGACGTCACCTTCCCGGAAATCGCCAAGATGCAAACCGCCGCGATCATCAAGGCCGCACTGGCTGTCCGCAGCCGCCGTCCGGCATGGAAGATCACACCGGAAATCATGGTTCCGCTGGTCGGCGAAGAGAAGGAACTGGCCTTCGTCAAGTCCGTCATCGACAAGACCGCGAAGAAGATCATCAAGGAAGCCGGCTCCGACATGACCTACAAGGTCGGCACCATGATCGAGATCCCGCGCGCCGCGCTGACTGCCGATGCCATTGCCAACGAGGCAGAGTTCTTCTCCTTCGGCACAAATGATCTGACGCAGATGACCTTTGGCTTCTCCCGCGACGACGCCGGTAAGTTCCTTGCCTCCTACTATGACCGCAAGATCTATGAGTCCGATCCGTTCTCCAAGCTGGACCAGGCCGGCGTTGGCCGCCTTGTTAAGATGGCAGCGGAACTGGGCCGTCAGACCCGCCCGGACATCAAGCTTGGCATCTGCGGCGAGCAAGGCGGCGACCCGTCCACGGTCGAATTCTGCCACAAGATTGGCCTGACGTACGTCTCCTGCAGCCCGTTCCGCGTCCCCATCGCAAGACTTGCCGCTGCGCAGGCCGCGATCAAGGACAAGAAGTAAGCTGTCTGTTCCTGAACAGAGCATTGCTCCGATAAAAATGACCGCCGCCGGACAATCCGGCGGCGGTATTTCTGTCATTTCACAAATTTATCGATCGCTTGACACAGGGCGTCGAGGGCCTGTTCGTCGTCGTGCTCTACAGCATCGACAATGCAGTGCTGGATATGATCCTGCAGAATCACCTTGCCGATGTTTGTGATCGCTGCGCGCACGGCAGCGATCTGGATGAGAACTTCGCTGCAGTCCCGGCCGTCGGCGACCATCTTCCGCACGGATTCCAGATGGCCGATGGCGCGGGATAACCGGTTCAGGACGGCCTGCGTGTTTTCGTGCACATGGCCGTGACCGTTTGCGGCGTCGTGGCTGTGCGCATGATTGTGCGCCTCATCGTGGACATCTGATTCGTGGTGCAGATGTGGAATGTTATGCTCATGCAGATACGCATGGTCGTGAGAATGCTCATGATCCATGGGGAACGCTCCTTATATCACAAATTGCTTATAATGTATCATATTTCACATGGAAATTCCACTTAAAATCGGGAAATGACCGAAAAAGTTTTTGGAAAAACAGACAGACGTGCATCCGACTGCTTTACAAAATCGAGTAGAAAAGCTATAATATAAACAAAAAACAAAGTACGGAGGAAGCCTCATGCACCTTGATCACGACCACGACGAAACCGTCCACAGCCATACACATACCCATGCGGACGGCACGACGCACACCCATACGCATGCCCATGCGCACGACCACGAAAACGAGCATACGCATTCCCATGAGGAGTGCGAGCATACCCACTGCGACGCCTGCGGCGGCTGTGAGCACAGCCCGAAGGAAGAACTGATGGCGCTTATGAAATATATGGTTGGCCACAACGCCTCCCACGCCAACGAACTTGCGAATCTCGCAAAGCAGCTGCAGGAGATGGGCGAGACGGCAGCCTACGACCAGATCATGCTGGCCGTGAGCGATTTTGAAAAGGGCAACCTGCGCCTGTCCACCGTGTTGGCGTCCATGCAGGCCCCGAACGCATAAGGAGCAGAAAATTATGTGCCTTTCCAATGTCTATGAAAACAGCGTCGAGCAGAAAAACCTGATCCTGTCCAACGTGCAGCGTATCGACTGCAAGGACGGCTTTGTTGTGCTCTACGATCTGTTTGAGCGCGAAACGCGCGTTGAGGGCCGTCTTGCGACCATCGATCTGGTCGGCAACACCGCCGTCATTGTCAAGGACTGATATGGCCGAATACGAAGTCGTGCGCGAGGTGCAGAACCTCTGCGGCAACAACCAGATGCGCGACGTATTTTTTGAGGAGATCGAGACGGATGACCCGGTTTCATGGGTGCGCGGCTTTCTCAAGGGGAAGGACGTAGAACTGACCGTCGATGAGAAGGAAAACGGCGATCTGACCGTCTATGCTGTCTCCGGCGGTGTCAGCCAGAAATTTCTCATGACGAAGCTGTAAAATTCCGGCGTCGGCCATGCTAAGAATGTAAAAAGAAATGCTTTTTTTCATATATTTGCACGCTGCAGGTCTTGTAATTGTCAGCCAAGTGTGATACGATAATTTTGTATCGAATCCATGCCGGTTTTATGCCGGCATGCAGCCACTCAGGCAATCTATTTTGGATATGGAGGCAATTATGAGCGTAGCAGACATCTACGAAAAGAGAGCAACATTCTCCTTCGAGGTTTTCCCGCCCAAGACGGACGTGGGCATGGAAAAGCTGTGCGGCAAGGACGGAGTTCTGGACAAACTCTACACCCTTGAGCCTGACTATATTTCCTGTACCTACGGCGCCGGCGGCACCAACGTCGGCAAGAATCTGGAAGTTCTGGACAAGATCCAGAAGGATGGCAAGTGCACCCCTGTTACCCACTTCACCTGCATCGGCAACACCAAGGAAGACATCAAGGAAAAGCTGCAGACTTACCTTGACCATGGCATCGACCATATGCTTGCTCTGCGCGGCGACCTGCCCTTCGGCTGGACCGGCACGAACGGCGATCTGCACTACGCGACTGAGCTTGTCAAGTTCGTCCGCAAGGAGTTCGGCGACAAGTTCACCATCGCGGTCGCAGGCTCTCCCGAGGGTCACATCCAGTGCCGCAGTCTCGAAGCCGACATCGCCTTCCTGAAGCAGAAGCAGGACAATGGTGCGGACTTCATCATCTCCCAGCTCTGTTGGGATATGGACGCGTTCCGCTATTGGCTCGAGGCCATCCGCAATGCCGGTATCTGGCTGCCTGTCGATGTGGGCATCATGCCGATTCTCGACCAGGCTGCAACCATCAACATGGCCCTCAGCCGCAACGGCTGCGTCATGGACCGCAAACTCTGTGAGATCATCTCCAAGAACTGGATCTTCCCGAACCCGTTCGACAAGGAGCCGTTCGACGCAGACGTCGCCGGCAAGAAGGAAAGCTTCAAGAAGGCCGGTATCGAATACACCATCAACCAGATCGACGAGTACCGCGCCTGCGGCGTTGACGGCATCCATCTGTACGCGCTCAACAAGTACGATGATGTCGCCTACATCGCCAAGGAAGCCGGTCTGATCGACCTCGTTTAATTGCATCCCGATTCGGCAGGCGGGCGTATGCCCGCCTGCCGGAACCACGTTCCAAGGAGCGATTTTTATGGCCAAGACTCATATCATTGCAGTTGCCGGAAAGGGCGGCGTCGGCAAGACGACGACCTGCGGCATGATCATTGACTATCTGTGCAAGCAGAAAAAAGGCCCCATTCTGGTCGTAGACGCAGACGCAAACTCGAATCTCAACGAGGTTCTGGGCGTCGAGGTCGAGACGACACTGGGCGATATCCGCGAGGAAATGGCCCACGCTGAGCAGACGGGCACCGTGCCCGCCAATATGACCAAGGCTGACTATGCCGAGATGAAGTTCAACTCCGCCCTCATTGAAGAGGACGACTATGACATGCTCGTCATGGGCCGGACGCAGGGCAAGGGCTGCTACTGCTTTGTCAACGGCGTTCTCAAAACGCAGATCGACAAATATGTCGGCAATTACCGCTACATGGTGGTGGACAACGAGGCTGGTCTGGAGCATATCAGCCGCGGGACGCTTCCGCATGTTGACACCATGCTTCTTATTTCCGACTGCTCCCGCCGCGGCATTCAGGCCGTAGGCCGCATTGCCGAGATGATCCGAGAGATGGACCTGAAACCCGGCGAAATGAAACTGATCGTCAACCGTGCGCCGAACGGGGTGCTGAACCCCGGCGTCATGGAAGAGATAAAGAAGTACGGCCTCCAGCTGGCAGGCGTTCTTCCGCAGGATGAGACTGTTTACGAGTACGACTGCGAAGGAAAGCCCAGTTCACAGGTGCCGGACAACACGCCCGTCAAGACTGCGCTCGCCGCCGTCATGCGGGACTTAAATCTGTAAGCAAAAGACAATATTTTTATAGGGGGATTCACAATTATGCCTTTCGTTCCCAAGAAACAGGCGTTCAATGCGCACATCAATGAAGTTGTGCTGGGCGTTGGCGACAAGGCCACGGCCATCGGCGGTCAGAACGTGCTTCCGTTCCACACGTTTGACGCTGAGATCAAGAACGCACCGAAGATCGGCGTTGAGCTGACCGACCTCGGCATGGCGGAATACACCATGCCCGGCGAGAAGGCCTTCTACGCTGGCTGCACCACCGTGGCCGAAATGGCCAAGCGCGCAGAAACGCTCGAGGGCGCTTCTTTCATCTGCCTGCACCTCGAGGGCGCAGATCCCAACGGTCTGAACAAGTCCGTGGAAGAGTGCGTCCAGCTTGCCAAGGACGTCGCCGACGCGACAACCCTGCCGCTCGTCATCATGGGCTGCAAGAACATTGAAAAGGACACCGAACTGTTCAACAAGATCTCCGAAGCGCTGGCCGGCAAGAACATTCTGGTTCTGTCCGCACGCGATGAGGACTACAAGACCGTTGTTGCTTCCGCCGGTATGGCTTACGGACAGAAGGTCGGCGCGGAATCCGCCGTCGATATCAACCTTGCCAAGCAGCTCAACACCGTCATCACCCAGATGGGCTTCAACGCGCAGTCCATCGTCATGAACGTCGGCTCCGCCGCCGCAGGCTATGGCTATGAGTACGTCGCCTCCACGCTCGACCGTGTGAAGGACGCTGCGCTCAAGCAGGCGGACGCCATGCTCGAAATGCCTATCATGACCCCTGTCTCCGCTGATACCTGGGGTGTCAAGGAATCCGTTATGTCCGAAGAAGACATGCCCGAATGGGGCAGCCAGGAAGAGCGCGGCATCGAGATGGAGATCACAACCGCTGCGGCTGTTCTGGCCGGCGGCTCCGACGCAGTTATCCTGCGCCATCCGGAAGCAGTAAAGACCATCGCCAAGATGATCGACGCGCTGATGTAAGCAGAGAGGGGGAACCATACTATGGCAGTTAAAGGTCTTGACATTTTCAAATTATCTCCGAAGAAAAACTGTAAGGAATGCGGCAGCCCCACCTGCATGGCATTCTGCATGAAGGTCGCACAGGGCGCTGTTCCCATTACCAAGTGCCCGTATATGTCTGAAGAGGCGATCGCACTTCTGTCCGAGGCTACACAGCCGCCCATGAAGACCATCGAGGTCGGCGCGCACAAGCTTGGCGGCGAGACCGTCATGATGCGTCATGAGAAGACCCTCGTCAACCGCAACCTGTTTGCGGCCACGCTGTGCACCTGCATGGACGATGCGACTGTTGAGGCTCGTCTTGAGGGCATCAAGAAGGTCGATTACGAGCGTATCGGCGAACGCGAAATGGTCGAGTGCGTCTTCGTTCACGACGCGGGCGACAGCGCGAAGTTCGTCGAACTCTGCAAAAAGGCAGCTGCTCTGCCCGACCGCACCGTTATCATCGACACCAAGGACGTCGAGACGGCAAAGGCCGCCGTCGAGGCGATCAAGGACAATAAGCCCATCCTGAACGGCGCGAACAAGGATACCTTCGCGGCCATGAACGAGATCGCCAAGGCGGCGGGCCTCGTTCTGGGCGTCAGCGGTGCGGATCTGTCCGAACTGCACGACACCGTTGCCGAACTTGAAAAGGCCGGCAACAAGAATCTCATTCTCGATGTGACCGCCTCCACCATCAAGGAGACGTTCGCAAACGCCGTGCTTGTCCGCCGTTCTGCCATCAAGGACGGTGACAAGACCTTCGGCTATCCCTCCATCGTCAATCTGGGCGTTCTGTGCAACCATGACGAGCATCTCGAGACGGCTCTGGCCGCCATGTTCGTCGTCAAGTACGGCTCCATCATCGTCATGGACAAGGTCGGCTACGCAGAGGCGCTGCCGCTCTACGGTCTGCGTCAGAACATCTTCACCGACCCGCAGAAGCCGATGAAGGTCGCTCCCGGCATCTACCCCGTCAACGGCGCCGGTCCCGACGATCCCTGCGCGCTGACAGTCGATTTCGCGCTGACCTACTTCCTGGTTTCCGGCGAACTCGAGCGCTCCAAGGTTCCCGTGAACCTGCTCATTACCGACGCATCCGGCATGTCCGTTCTGACGGCATGGGCCGCAGGCAAGTTCTCCTCCACCTCCGTCAAGAAGTTCTTTGACGAATTCGATGTCGCCTCCAAGATCAACAACCGCACCCTCATCATCCCGGGCAAGGTTGCTGTCATGAAGGGCGAGATTCAGGACAAGCTGCCCGAGTGGAACGTCGTCGTCGGCACCCGTGAGGCGGTCGAACTGGTGAAGTACCTGCGCGATGGCGAGCACATCAAGGCTGCTGAGGCTGCTGCCGCTTCCAAGGTTCCCGCTGCCGAGAAGAAGGACGCTGCCGACGCCAATGCACCGCTCGATTTCGAGAAGATTGCTGCGTCCATCCCGGCTATCGAGGTTGTCGATATGGGCGTGACCTACAAGCAGCGTGATCCGGAGTCCCCGAAGTTCGTCACCATCGGCGAACGTATCCACTGCATCTCCCCGGTCATCCGCGAGGCCATGAACACCATGAACCCCGAGCCCATCCTGAAGCGTGCTGCCGAGCAGATCAAGGCCGGCGCAACGTATCTGGACGTCAACATCGGCCCGGCCGAGTCCAACGGCCCCGAACTTATGACCTGGGCAGTCAAGCTGCTGCAGGAGAACTTCAACAACGTGCCTCTGGCACTCGATACCGCCAACAAGCGCGCCATCGAGGCCGGCATCAAGGTCTACAACCGCACGAACGGCAAGCCCATCGTCAACTCCGCTGACGCAGGCTCCCGTATCTCCTATATCGATCTGGCTGCGGCCAACGACGCCATCTGCATCGCGCTGTGCTCTGCCGACGGCATCGCAAAGGACAACGAAGAGCGCATGATGCACTGCCATCATATGCTCGAGCGCGGTCTGTCCCTCGGCATGGAAGCGACCGACCTGTGGTTCGACCCGCTGTTCCTCGTCGTCAAGGGCATGCAGGACAAGCAGATGGACGTTCTGAACGCCATCAAGCTGTTCTCTGACGAAGGCCTGAAGTCCACCGGCGGTCTGTCCAACAACTCCAACGGTGCGCCGAAGAACGTCCGCCCGATCATGGACTCCGCTCTCGTCGCCATGGCCATGATGCAGGGTCTGACCTCCGCCATCGTCAACCCGAACGACCTGCGTCTGATGGAGACGATCAAGTCCTGCGACATCTTCAAGAACAACGAACTGTACTCCGACTCCTATCTGGACGCGTAATTTGTCTTTCCACGGTTCCCTGCTGCGAAATACCGGCAGGGAACCGCCGCATTTCCCCCATATAATTCAAAATTCTACAGAATTTGCAGGAGGTATTTATGAGCGTATTAACCGATCTCATCTATGGCGGCTCGCATGCCGTGGCTGGCCTGACCGAGGGTGCAGTCAACGACGCCATTGCAAAATATGGCGCAGACCATCCCATTGCCTTCCCTGACACCGCGTATTTCTTCCCCACTATCTACGCCGCCACCGGCGTCAAGGTCAAGACCCTGGGCGATCTGCCCGCCTGCGTGGGCGTTCTCAAGAGCCTCATCACCGATCAGGAGGATCTGGGCCAGGCGCTCAACGCCGGTCTTGCCACTGCCGTCGGCGCCGAGATCCTTGAGGGTCTGAAGTTTGCCGAACCGAAGGATGCCTATGAGCAGGCCGCGGTTCCCGGCATCGGCTTTGTGCCCGATCCCATCATCCGCTCTCTCGGCGTGCCGCTGGTCACGGGCGATATCCCCGGCGTGGCCGTCGTGCTGGGCAAGGCCGAAAACGGCGAGGACGTTGCAAAGGTCGTCAAGGACTATCAGTCCAAGGGCATCATGACCTTCATGGTCGGCGAAGTCATTGAACAGTGCGCGGAAGCGGGCGTCAAGATGGGCCTTGAGCTCCGCGTTATCCCGCTGGGCCATGACGTGACTGCCGTGATTCATGTCGTCACCGTCGCCATCCGTGCTGCGCTGATCTTCGGCAACGTGCAGCCGGGCGATCTGGCTGGCCTGCTCAAGTACACCAAGGAGCGCGTTCCCGCGTTCGTCAATACCTTCGGCGCAATCGACAATGTTGTCGTTTCCGCGGGTGCAGGCGCAATCGCGCTGGGCTTCCCGGTCGTGGTCGATATCGACCTCGGCGAAAATCAGGTTCCGGGTGCGCTGGAATCCTGCACTGACCACAATGAGACGGTCAAAAAGTCTCTGGAACTGCGCGGCATCAAGATCAAGTCCAAGGAACTGCCCATCCCCGTCGCGTTCGCAGCTGCATTCGAGGGCGAGATCATCCGTAAGGCCGACATGAAGGTCGAGTTCTGGTCCGCCAAGAACACTACCTGCGAACTTGTCCTCATGAAGAACATGGACGAGGTCGAGGATCACAAGCTGGTCATCGACGGCCCGGATATCGACTCCGGCGATCTCGAATACGCCCTTGCCACCTGCGTCTATGTCGCGGGCAAGAAGATGCAGGCCGATTTCGAGTCTGTTATTGAGCGTAAGATCCACGCCTGGTTCAACTATATGGAAGGCGTCATGCACACCGGCCAGCGCAACCAGTTCCGTATCCGTATCTCCAAGGACGCCTATGACAAGGGCCTGCGCCTGACGCACTTTGCCGAGGTTCTGTACCACATGATCACGGACGAATTTGACGCTGTTGTTGACAAGTGCGAGGTACACCTGATTACCGACCCGGTCAAGGCTACCGCGTTCCTGAACGATGTCGCCATCCCGCGCTACAACATGCGTGACGACCGTCTGGCCTCCATGACCGACGAATCCGTTGACCGCTTCTTTACCTGCATCCTCTGTCAGTCCTTCGCCCCGGCCCACTGCTGCGTGGTCACGCCGGAACGTCTGGGCCTGTGCGGCGCTGTCTCGTGGCTCGACGCCAAGGCGACCTATGAACTGAACCCGAACGGCCCGTCCCAGCCCATCATGAAGGAAGGCTGCCTCGACGAGCGCACGGGCCGCTACACCACCGTCAACGACGCCATCAAGGACGCGACCCACGGCGCGGTCGAAGAAGTCACGCTGTACTCCATCATGGAAGACCCGATGACCTCCTGCGGCTGCTTCGAGTGCATCTCCGGCATTGAGCCGATGTCCAACGGCTTCATCGTCGTCAACCGCGAGTACGCAGGCATGACCCCCGCCGGCATGACCTTCGGCGAACTGGCCTCCTGCACCGGCGGCGGCGTCCAGACCCCGGGCTACATGGGCCATGGCCGTCACTTCATCTCCTCCAAGAAGTTCATCCACGCCGAGGGCGGCATTGAACGCATCGTCTGGATGCCGAAGGAACTGAAGGACGACGTTGGTGAGCGTCTGAACAAGACCGCCAAGGAACTCTACGGCATTGACAACTTCACCGACATGATCGCCGATGAAACCGTCTGCACCGACTGCGACGCGCTGCTCGAGTTCCTGCAGGAGAAGAACCACCCGGTTCTGTCTCTTGAGCCGCTGATGTAAGCAAAATCTCATACCTGATTGTATGACAAGCGCCCGGGCAGCTGCCCGGGCGCTTGTCTATCTGTTAAAAAATGCTCTACCCTTTTCCTGCTGTAACCTTCCGGTTTGTCAAGCGGCCAAAACCAACACAGATTGACATTTTCCGGCTGGTTTGGTAGAATCATAATGGCGCTGCCGATAAGCGGCAAGCGGTTAGTTCCTCTGACGTTTGACAGGGGGCGCTTCTTGTCCCCTGATCTTCGGAAAGGGGGACTGCATATGAGTACATCCGAAGTTTTTCAGCTTTGCCTTGTTATCATCAGCATTTGTAGTCTGTTCGTTCAGATATACAAAAAGAAGTAACCGCCCACGCCTCCCAAGCTGACGGTTACTTCTTTTGACTTAATCGCCAGAGGGGGCTAACCGTTTGCCGGCAGCGCTCTTGCTATGTTTATTATACCAGACACTTCTGTTTTGTCAAGGGCACTTCTGTAAGCCTCCTCTTGCCGCGCGCGCGGTAAGGGGAGGTGGCATTTGCGGAGCAAATGACGGAGGGGATTTGCTGCAGATTACAGAGTACTCCGTTATTTGCAACATTCGCATCCCCTCAGGCCCTTTGGGCCAGCGTCCCTACCCTCTTTGGCCCTACGGGCCATTTCCCCCTGACAGGGGGAATCGGCCCCTTGGGCTCAAGGGGAGCCTTTTAGGCGCTCCCGCGCCAGTGTAGCGCAAAAACGAAACCGCCACTCTGGCAAGTGACGGTTTCGTGATTATTTCTCGACCCTAACATAACCAGAGGCCAAACCGTTCTTGCGGAGGGAGCCTTGGTTATTTTTATTATACCAAACTCTTTTGATTTGTCAAGCGGGCGAAAACGGCACGGATTGACCATTACGATCCGCATTAACGGGCGAAACCGCCACTCGGCCAAGTGACGGTTTCTTAACATAGTTTAAGAATCAGCATTTCACCGGGGACGACCGCTTGTCGAGGCGTCCTTGGTTATTTTTATTTATAGCAGGTTCTTGCGGTTTGTCAAGTGTGCAGAAAAAGGGGACCCCTTTCGGGGCCCCCCTCTTTGCTTTGGGGTTTCAGAGAGGAAATCTCAAATTAGTACGGAATGGTCTTGTCGAGGACGTAGATCACCGCGTACGGAGCATTGCCCATGCTGGAAACCTTGGAGTAGATGATGTAGTCGCCCGCGGCGATGCAGGAAGCGTCAGCCTTGACGACCGTGCCGTCAGCCAGAACGTTGTAGATCACAACGTCGGTCAGGCCGATGGTCTGCGTGTAGCCGTTAGCATCCTTGACCTTGATCGCGGTCGCATCGTTGCTGTAGGACTCAACAGCTTCGCCCATCCAGTTGCTTGCGTTCTGGTCGATCATGTAGACCTCAGAGTAGGTCACGCCATTGGCATCGACCTGCGTCTTGAAGGTGTACAGGCCCGGACGCAGCGCTACGCCGTTGGCATCAACGCCAGTCTCGATGGTGCTGTGCTTGACGTTGACCGTGACAGGCTCGCCATCGACATAGACGGTGATGAGGTCATAGCCATTTGCCCAGTTGAACGGCGTCCACTTCAGGACCCAACCAGTGACATTGTCAGCCGCGAAGACTGCCTTGCCGATGTAGACGATGTCAGCGAAGCCGTCGCCGTCGTTATCGAGATAGTCAACGTAGGAGGCAGTCAGTGCGGGCAGAGCGGTGTAGCCGGTGTAGGACGTGACAGCGCCGCCAGCGCTCTTGACCACGAACTTGGTGGACTCGGACAGGGAGAGATCGTTGCCGCTGTATACCTTATCGTTGGTCTTCATCATGGCTACGCCATTCAGGGAAGAAACCTTGATGAATGCCAGCTTTGCAGTGTGGACGAAGGAGCCTTCCAGACGGCCGAATGCATGGCCGTAAGTGACGTTATTGGCAACATCAGCTGCGGTGTATGCAGCAAATGTGGTAGCCGTAGTCGCATCACCGACCCAAGTCAGGGTGTAAACGTCCTTGTCGTTCTTGGTGTAGGAGTACAGCGCGTTGGTCAGCTTCGAATCGTTGTGCGAGGCAACCATGTAAACGAAGTTGTCATACGGATAGCTGTCGTTGCTGTAATTACCAGCATTGTCGTAGCCGTCCTTGGCAGAAGCGAAGGAGCCGGCGATCGCAACAGTCGCGCCCTCGATGGCCTTGCCGTCCAGATCGAACATGTCGGCCTTCAGCGCGAACTTGCCGTTCTCATGGACGCCGTAGATACGGTCGAGAACCACATAGCTCTTGGCATCGGTGTTCGCAACACGGCCGATGACGTTGCCGTAGGTGTCGAGGTAGAACGTGAAGACCTTGCCATTGTTCGCAATGTTCATGGCTTTATCCTTGCCAAGAACGAAGCGGCAGTTGGTGGGATACTTGGTGCCGTCGATGGAAACAGTTTCCGGATAGTTTGCATCGGAAGCACCGGTCAGAGCGCCAGTCTTGGCCTCAGCAACAGCGACAATACCAACATTGCCGTTGACATAGTCAGAGTTGTCAAGGTTGACAGTCTCGCTCTTCTTCAGGGAGACCTGAACCAGAACCTTGGTGCCGACAGTGTAGTTCATGTCGGTGGTGGTCATAGCCGTGGTGGTTCTCTCAACGTACTGCGGCTCATCATTCACCATTTCCTGCCAGAACTTGAGCTCCGCAGTCTCGCCGGTGGCGTGGCTGTACTTGTTGTTCTTGTTGAGCTTGGTGATCTCGCCGAGGAAGGTGTGGATAGTGGTGATGACCCAGCCGTCTTCGGTCTTGAAGACCTGCGTCAGATCGCCCTGGCCGCCGAAGACCGGAGACTTCCAGCCATATGCAGCTTCCCACCAAGTCTGGCATTCCTTGGCCTTGTCATGCTGAAGCTCCATGTAAATTCTGTCATTGACATCAACATACTTGTAGCCGTCGACTGCGTAGTAGTTCAGAGCGGTGCCGGCATCGGCGAACATCTGGCCGGTCGTGGTAGCGCCGGCATCGGTGGGCGCTGCGCCCTTGCGGTAGCCATTCAGAACAACCAGCTTGTCAGAGGTCTCGGGAACCTCCATGTCGTTCTTCAGGATGTCGCACATGGTAACAGCGGTGGTGTAGCTGTTGACCGGCGCGTCCATGTAGAACTTGCTCCAAGTGCCATGGCTCCACTTGTAGCCCGGGCGGCGGAATGCGTCAGTGGTACGGGTGATGCCGACGCCCATCTTGGCGGCGAGCAGAACACCGGTGGACACAACGGACTCGTTGGCGACGAACGCCTTGGTGAGGAAGTTGCCAGCCGCAACCGTGGGATTGTAGCCCTTGATGTTCTGGCCATACTCGACAAGGCTCGTGGTCAGCGCGTTGTAGAGGATCTGAGCAGCTTCGCCGCGCTTGATGTTCTCGATGGCTTTCCAGCCAGTGGGAAGACCAGCAAGCAGGCCAAGCTCATTGGCGCGGTTCAGGACGTTGATGTCCCAGCCGGTGCCGGTGTAGCCTTCCTTGGCGGTGTCGAAGTTCAGGGTGGTGAGCATCAGCTTCAGCCACTGCACGCCGGTCAGTCTGCGCTCGGGAGCGTAGGTGGTGGCGGTCATGCCGTCAGCCAGACCAGTGATGCGGCAGTAGTTGATGAAGGGCAGCGCCCAGGAGTTGTTGCAGTCAACGAACGGGTTCTGTGCGTTGCTGTACAGGCTGGAGATAGCATCCTGACCCTTGATCTTGCCGTTGGTAGCCGCGTTGTGGACGATCGCCACGATCTTGGCTGCCTGAGCACGGGTGAAGTAGCCATCCGGCTGGAAGTTGTACGTCTCACCATTCTTGAAACCATCAAGAATGTTGAGGTTGGACAGGACATCAATTGCTTCGGCGTAATCGCTGTCAGCCTTGATATCCGCGTAGTCCTTTGCGCTGGCGACGGCGACGGTGCCCATGATCATGACAACGGCCAGAACCAGCGCGAGAACCTTTTTCAGATTCTTCATTTGGATTTCCTCCTGTTTAAATTTTACACATCGGAGCAAAGCCCCCTGTGTAATTTGTATCTGCATCTTACCGCACCGCCCCCGTTTCGTCAAGCGTTTCGGGGGGTTTGTAATTTAACTGTAACATTGCGCGTCATATGACACGGGGCTGTGACTAGATATAGGGGTAAGTAAATTTGAGAGGCACAAGGACGCGTCTTAAGGCTCCCCTTGGGCCCAAGGGGAGCCTTGGGTGCATCTTGTTTTGTTTCCAGCAAGCCTTATTTATATAATGTTACAGACTGCTGCGCACACGGCGCGGGCGGTTTTGCAGGGGCTTTTTCATCCGTTGCAAATTTACATGGAATCTGCTATAATAAATTGTTAAGTTACGCAGTTCGGAGGAAACGTACATGGAACGCAAACCCGTTGTAATCCCGCAGGAGGCGCTGGAAAAGGAAGCCGCTGTCTGCGGACAGATCAAAGCCCTTTGGGCCTCGCGCGGCAGGACGCCGCGGGCCTTTGTCGATACATACGGCTGCCAGCAGAACGAGGCGGATTCCGAGCGTATCCGCGGCATGCTGCGCGCAAGCGGCTATGAGATCGTGGATACCGAAGAGGGCGCGGACTGCATCGTCATCAACACCTGCGCCATCCGCGAACACGCGGAAACGCGCGTCTACGGCAACGTCGGCGCGTTGGTGCACACCAAGGCCCGGCATCCGGAACAGAAAATTTTCCTGTGCGGCTGCATGATGGGCCAGCCGCAAGTCGTCGAGCGCATCAAAAACAGCTACCGCCATGTTGACGGCGTGTTCAATCCGCACGAATTATGGCGCTTCCCGGAACTGCTGCAAAGCGTGCTGCGCACGAATAAGCGCATTTTTGCCGTGGACGATTCCGCGGGCAATATTGCAGAGGGTATCCCCGTCGTGCGCTCGTCCGATCTCAAGGCATGGGTGTCGATCATGTACGGCTGCAACAACTTCTGTTCGTACTGCATCGTGCCGTATGTCCGCGGACGGGAGCGCTCGAGACGGCCCGAGGAGATTCTGGAAGAGGTCAAGGGCCTCATCGCGGCAGGCTATAAAGACATTACGCTTTTAGGTCAGAACGTCAATTCCTACGGCAAGGGTTTAGGCCTCGGTGTCGATTTTGCCGACCTCATGGCCGAGATCGCACAGCTGCCGGGCGAGTTCTGGCTGCGCTTCATGACGAGCCACCCGAAGGACGCAAGCAAAAAACTCTTTGATACCATTGCGAAATACCCCAAGATCGCCAAGCAGTTCCACCTGCCCTTCCAGTCCGGCAACGACCGGGTGCTGAAAGCCATGAACCGGCACTATACCCGCGAAGAATATCTGAAGCTGGCGCACTATGGCCGCGCGATCATGCCCGATCTGGTTCTGACCAGCGACGTGATCGTCGGTTTCCCCGGCGAGACGGAGGACGAATTCGAGGACACGATCAGCCTGATTGAAGACGTGCGCTATGACGCGCTGTTTACCTTTATCTTCTCCCCGCGCGCGGGTACACCCGCCGCGAAAATGGACGATCCGACACCCAAGGAGGAGAAAAACCGCCGCTTTGACCGGCTCTGCGATGTGCAGAACCGCATTTCGCTGGAAATTCATCAGGGCTACGTCGGCAAGACCGTCCGCGTGCTCTGCGACGGCCGCGACAAGGACATGCTCACCGCCCGCACCGAGGGCGGAAGACTCGTCCGCTTCGCGGGAGACGACAGCCTGATTGGGCAGTTTTTCGATGTGACGATCACGGGCTGCACGACGTGGAGCCTTGTAGGCGAACTCCGATAACACAGCACCCTGGTGCGGGCTTTGTAGGGGCCGATGCCCATCTTCGGCGCTAAGAGCCGCGCGATGCGCGGTTGCGC
>OLXB01000020.1_pt1 | contig 184641 bp, 148 predicted proteins | sample 1673681 | NCBI WGS metagenome assembly OLXB01 (sample SAMEA103958121, study PRJEB25191) | human gut metagenome
TCGTCAGCTCGTGTCGTGAGATGTTGGGTTAAGTCCCGCAACGAGCGCAACCCCTATTGTTAGTTGCTACGCAAGAGCACTCTAGCGAGACTGCCGTTGACAAAACGGAGGAAGGTGGGGACGACGTCAAATCATCATGCCCCTTATGTCCTGGGCTACACACGTAATACAATGGCATTTAACAGAGGGAAGCAAAACCGCGAGGTAGAGCAAATCCCTAAAAGGTGTCTCAGTTCGGATTGCAGGCTGCAACTCGCCTGCATGAAGTCGGAATTGCTAGTAATCGCGGATCAGCATGCCGCGGTGAATACGTTCCCGGGCCTTGTACACACCGCCCGTCACACCATGAGAGTCGGGAACACCCGAAGTCCGTAGCTTAACCGCAAGGAGGGCGCGGCCGAAGGTGGGTTCGATAATTGGGGTGAAGTCGTAACAAGGTAGCCGTTCGAGAACGAGCGGCTGGATCACCTCCTTTCTAAGGAGACATGTTGGTAACCATTCCAACAGACTTCCTAAGGTCAGTCCTTTTCTGTCTTACATTGTTTAATTTAGAGGGTACACAATGCCGGGCGGTAGCAATCGCTTCCGAACGGCGTGAACCTTCTTATCTGCACCTTGAAAACTGAACAGAGAATGATATGAAGAAGCAAGGCAACAGAGGGCGCAGCGCGAGAGCGCTGCAAACAAAAATGTGGAACTTTAATAATTAGGGTAAATACAATTTTGTAAACAAATCCTTTGTGAATGCCTGCATAATTCTGAGAACTAGTTTAATGGACTATTAGGTCAAGCTAGAAAGAGCGCAAGGGGAATGCCTTGGCATCAGGAGCCGATGAAGGACGCGACAAGCTGCGATAAGCTTCGGGTAGCTGCAAATAAGCAATGATCCGGAGATTTCCGAATGGGGCAACCCGGCACGGCAATACCGTGTCAGCGTGCACTGAATCAAATAGGTGTACGTGGGGAACCGCCTGAACTGAAACATCTAAGTAGGGCGAGGAAAAGACATCAACCGAGATTCCGCAAGTAGTGGCGAGCGAACGCGGAGAAGGCCAAACCAGAGGTCATTGATCTCTGGGGTAAGGACTTGCATCATGATCAGAGGTATCTAGTCGAATGGCGTGGGAAAGCCAACCACAGAGGGTGAGAGTCCCGTAGACGAAAGAGAAGACTGACAGCGAGTATCCAGAGTACCGCCGGACACGTGAAACCCGGTGGGAACATGGGAGGACCACCTTCCAAGCCTAAATACTACCTGATGACCGATAGAGAAGCAGTACCGTGAGGGAAAGGTGAAAAGAACCCCGGGAGGGGAGTGAAATAGTACCTGAAACCTTGTGCTTACAAGCAGTCAGAGCACGTTAAAGTGTGATGGCGTACCTTTTGTAGAATGGTCCGGCGAGTTATAGTCACTGGCGAGGTTAAGCAATTCAGTTGTGGAGCCGAAGGGAAACCGAGTCTTAATAGGGCGTCGAGTCAGTGGCCATAGACCTGAAACCGGGTGACCTATCCATGAGCAGGTTGAAGTTGGTGTAAAAGCCAATGGAGGACCGAACCCACGTTCGTTGCAATGACCGGGGATGACTTGTGGATAGCGGAGAAATTCCAATCGAACTCGGAGATAGCTGGTTCTCCCCGAAATAGCTTTAGGGCTAGCGTTGTGTTAGTTTACCGGAGGTAGAGCACTGAATTGGCTAAGGGGCGATGAGCTTACTGAACCTTATCAAACTTCGAATGCCGGATAAATGGTGCACAGCAGTCAGACAGTGTGAGATAAGTTTCATTGTCAAGAGGGAAACAGCCCAGACCCACAGCTAAGGTCCCAAATGAACGCTAAGTGGAAAACGATGTGGGGTTGCAGAAACAACCAGGATGTTGGCTTAGAGGCAGCCACTCATTAAAAGAGTGCGTAATAGCTCACTGGTCGAGTGACCCTGCGCGGAAAATATAACGGGGCTAAGCGTCCAACCGAAGCTTGGGATGTCTAAGGACATGGTAGGGGAGCGTCGTGTATAGGGAGAAGCATGAGCGAGAGCACATGTGGACAGTACACGAGTGAGAATGCCGGAATGAGTAGCGAGAATTATGTGGGAATCATAATGGCCGAAAATCTAAGGTTTCTTGGGGAAGGTTCGTCCGCCCAAGGTAAGCCGGGAGCTAAGGCGAGGCCGAAAGGCGTAGTCGATGCACATACGGTTGAAATTCCGTAGCCGCCGAAATTGTTAAGCACAGGGACACATAGAGATATCCGAACCCGGGCGTTGGTTGACCCGGGCGCAAGGGACCGAACATCAGTAGGGAAGTCGGAGATGCTCTGTGGCGAGAAAAGCTGTGTGTATTGATTAGGCGCCCGTACCGCAAACCGACACAGGTAGATGAGGAGAGAATCCTAAGGCCAACGGGAGAAGGGTTGTTAAGGAACTCGGCAAATTGACCCCGTAACTTCGGGATAAGGGGAGCCTCCTACGGGAGGCCGCAGTGAATAGGCCCAAGCAACTGTTTACCAAAAACACAGGTCTCTGCTAAATCGAAAGATGACGTATAGGGGCTGACGCCTGCCCGGTGCCGGAAGGTTAAGAGGAGAGCTTAGCGCAAGCGAAGGTTCGAATTGAAGCCCCGGTAAACGGCGGCCGTAACTATAACGGTCCTAAGGTAGCGAAATTCCTTGTCAGGTAAGTTCTGACCCGCACGAATGGCGTAATGATTTGGGCACTGTCTCAACAGCCCGCCCGGCGAAATTGTAGTACTGGTGAAGATGCCAGTTACCCGCAACTAGACGGAAAGACCCCATGGAGCTTTACTGTAGCCTAATACTGAAGATCGGTAATGCATGTACAGGATAGGTGGGAGCCAGCGAAACCCGGGCGTCAGCTCGGATGGAGGCAACCTTGGAATACCACCCTTGTATTGCTGGTTTTCTAACCTGCGGCCATGAATCTGGTCGGGGGACACTGTTAGGTGGGCAGTTTGACTGGGGCGGTCGCCTCCAAAAGCGTAACGGAGGCGCTCAAAGGTTGGCTCAGCACGGACGGAAATCGTGCATAGAGTGCAAACGCATAAGCCAACTTGACTGCGAGACCGACGGGTCGAGCAGGTACGAAAGTAGGAGTTAGTGATCCGGTGGTATGTGAGTGGAAATGCCATCGCTCAACGGATAAAAGCTACCCTGGGGATAACAGGCTGATCTCCCCCAAGCGTCCACAGCGACGGGGAGGTTTGGCACCTCGATGTCGGCTCGTCGCATCCTGGGGCTGTATTCGGTCCCAAGGGTTTGGCTGTTCGCCAATTAAAGCGGCACGCGAGCTGGGTTCAGAACGTCGTGAGACAGTTCGGTCCCTATCTGTTGCGGGCGTAAGAGATTTGAAGGGAGCTGTCCTTAGTACGAGAGGACCGGGATGGACAGACCTCTGGTGCACCAGTTGTCGTGCCAACGGCACAGCTGGGTAGCTACGTCTGGACGAGATAAACGCTGAAAGCATCTAAGTGTGAAACTCCCCCTAAGATAAGATCTCCCATCCATTAGGAGTAAGGGACGACAAAGACTATGTCGTTGATAGGTCGGAAGTGTAAGTGCAGTAATGCATTGAGCTGACCGATACTAATAACCCGAGGGCTTGACCTACAAGAGTATTGCAGGCAAACCGCCTTGTGAATTCTTCATCCTCTGTTCGGTTTTGAAGGTGCAGACAAACCTTGAGCACCATTAGCTCAGCTGGTAGAGCACCTGACTCTTAATCAGGGTGTCCAGGGTTCGAGTCCCTGATGGTGTACCACCCTTGTGGTGTGCCACGAGGGTTCATAGTTGGTGTTTTTAACGGTGAGGGTCCACCCGTTCCCATTCCGAACACGGAAGTTAAGCTCACCAGTGCCGACAATACTTGTCTGGAGACGGACCGGGAAGATAGGTCAATGCCAACACAGAAGACCGCAGTCATTTGACTGCGGTCTTTTGCTATATCTGCGCCGTTTTCCGCGCCGCTGTGATACAATGGCCCTGCCGTGGGATTTCAGACACGGCAGAAGAAAAATGCAGATCCGCTGTAACCTTTTGCACACAGTGGACTCTTATAGACAAAGCATCAAGATGGGAGGGGCAAGGATGGACACGTTCGACGTCATATTTACAACCTACAGTCCGTTCGTGTTCCGTTACCTGCGCTCCCTGTGCGGAGATGCGGCCGTCGCCGAAGAGCTCACGGCGGAGACCTTTTACCGCGCCTACACCCATTTTGATTCGTTTCGCGGCGACAGCAAGCTTGAGACGTGGCTGTGCGCCATTGCGAAGAACGCATACCTCAAGGACTGCCGGCGCAGCGCGCGCACGGTCGGCGCGGACGCGCTTGAGCCCCTGCCGGCGGAGACTGACTTCGTCGAGCGCTTTCTTGACCGCGAGCAGGCGCGGCAGATCTACCGCTACGTGCACGAGCTGGGCGCGCAGTATAAGGAAGTGTTTTTGCTGCGCACGCTCGGCGAGCTGAGCTTCCGCGACATTGCGGACATCTTCGGCAAGTCCGAATCGTGGGCGAAGGTCACGTACTTTCGCGCCAAAAACAAAATCATCGAACGAATGGAGGGATCGACATGAACCCGATTACCTGCGGCATGGCGGCGGATCTGCTGCCGCTCTATCTGGACGGCTGCTGCAGCGCCGACAGCCGTGCGGCGCTCGAGGCGCACATGGACGCCTGCCCGGCCTGCCGGGCGCAATATGCGCAGCTGCGGCGCGACCTGACGCCCGCTGCGCCCGCGACGGAGGATCCCGGTACGGACGGGATCGCACGCGCTCTGGCGCGAAAAATGCGCCGCCGCAAGCGCTGCCTGCGCGCGCTCTGCGCGGTGCTGGGCGTGCTGCTGGCCGTGCTTCTTGTGTTCATCGGCAAGACCTTCGTGATCCTCGGCCAGCCGGGCGGCGCTGTGTCCGCCGCGCTCCCGGCCGGTGCGACCGATCTTGTCGCGCGTGAGGTCAGCGGCACGGCGGAGGAGGTCGGCGAGCATGTGTTTGCGACCGGAACGGCGCGGCTCGTCGTCTCGGCGGATGCGCTGCCGGATGCGCCCGTGACGGTGCGGCTCTGGCAGGTGCGCGAGACGCGCGAAAATACCATGGTCGCAACGCTCGACGCAAGGCACCGGTCGTGCATCTTTACGAATCTGCCGCCGCAGACGCTCTACGCCGTCACGGTGGACGGCGCGCCGGATGTGCAGCTCACCGTGCGCAGCCGGCTCACGTTCCGGGAGGCGTTTTCCCTCATGCTGCAGGAGCTGTGAGCAGGGGTAGAAATCGGACAGAAATCGCGAAAGCCCCGCCGGAAAACCGGCGGGGCTTTTGGGGTGCTGCGAAAAGAAAGGAATCGGATCAGTATTTCTGCAGCGGGGCGTATTTCTCGTGCAGCGCTTCCTCGCGCTCGAGGTCGGACTCGATGCGTCTGTGGCGTGCGCGGATCTGCTCGTGGGTGTGCATATGCGGCACCTTGTACATGTGGTTCTCCTCGACAGCCTTGAACAGGTACGGGCCGACGAAGGCGGGGTTCATGCCCTTGACGGTGATGTTGCTGTCGAACAGGCGGCGGTAATCCGCAGTCTGCTGTTTATTGCCGAGCTGAAAGACAGTCCGACAACGAGGGTGCTTATCCATGAGAAAAGCTCCCTTCGCCGCCCGGACAGTCCCTAGCCTTTTCTCTGGGAGACGACAAAGGCTTTGAGTGGATAGGGGCTTATGACATTACCGGACGAGCTTCTTGCCGGGACGGACACCGCCAAGACCGAAAGCAAGACCTGACAGGCGCAAATGCCCCCCGAGAGAATTTGAACACCCAACACCTGCGGGTCAAAGATATAGCAGGCTCAGAGTCGAAATTCCGACTCTGAGCCTGTTGAATTCTTGTTGTAATAGATGAAGCGGTGCTAAGGATGCGCAAAACAGATAATAGCACGCATCAGACGATTATGTACTTCAGATTGCTTTGCTCAAAGAGGCTAATCCAGTTTCCGCCTATATCGCTGTCTGTAATTACCATGTCGAAATCTGAAAGATTTGAGAACATGCAGGGACGCATTTTGCCGAACTTCGATGAGTCGACCAGTAGAATTCTTGTGGATGATGAGTTGATAGCCGCCTTCTTGTACATAAATTCATACGGCTCGATGCATGAAAGGTTTCCTTTTGAAGTTACTCCAGCTGCTGCCATAAAGCACTTGTTGATATTCAGTCTGGATATAAGCGCGACTCCTTCGGGAGAATCGAAAAGCTCGGTGTTCCTGTGGTAAAATCCGCCGCCGCAAATGAGAGAGATGTTGCTTCTGTTCTGGCAGGCAACCATAGTGTTCAGAGTGTAGCCCACTACCGTGATGGGAAAGTCCAGATTTAAGTGCTTGAGCATACACTCTGTGGTGGAACCCGTATCTATCAGAACGATATCATTCGGCTCAATGAGCTTGCAGGCCTCCAGACCGATTGCCTCCTTGCTGCCGGACATGCTCTGTCTCTCGTCGTGAATGAAATAGTCCTTCTTTATCTTCGAGCCATCCTGGTTATCATTCAGAATTGCAACGCCATTGATAACGGTGGTATATCCCTGCGCGGACAGCTCGTGCAAGTCTCGGCGTATGGTCATATCCGAGACTCCGATTTCCGAGGCAAGCGCGCTTATGGATTCACCTACTCTGTTTGCCAGGATGGAGAGAATACAGCTGATACGCTCGGGCTTGTTCTTCATATAAGCCTTCTCCTTTTCTGAACGGTATTTAACAAAATGCTCGTAATATTTTTAATTTATAACAAATTTATCACAGCGACAGAGAAAATTCAATAGCAACAAAGGGGAAATGCACCTTGGTTTTAACAAAATTTGCAGATTTGCTGGGATACAGAGGCGCGGTAATACGATTATAAGCCGGATATTTCATCTGAAATGCGCCGAATTTCGCATTATTCTGAGAAAATGTGCGTATTGGCAATCAGATAAATGACTTTTGTTATACAGCAAAGCAAAATGTTAACATGTCAACAAATGTTACAGGATGAACAAAACTTGTGATAAATAAATATTTTCACAAAAGCTGAAAGGATATATAACATTGAAGAAAGAAGAAGTATACGGACACATTGACCATACGCTCCTCAAGGCGTTTAGCACAACAGAGCAGATTGAAGCCATTGCAGAGGAGGCGCTGAAATACGGCACTGCATCTATATGCATTCCGGCAAGCTTTGTAAATTACATTCACAACAAATATAAGGATGTCAATATATGCACCGTAATTGGCTTTCCCCTCGGATATTCCACCACTTCAATCAAGGTTGCAGAGGCAAAGCAGGCAATTGAAGACGGCGCAAATGAAATCGATATGGTAATCAACATCGGCTGGGCAAAGGAGCATAAGTTTGATGCTGTTACCGAAGAGATCAAGGCCGTCAAAGCGGCGTGCGGGGACAAGATTCTGAAGGTTATCATTGAGACCTGCTATCTGACTGACGAGGAAAAAATCGCACTTTGCAAGTGCGTTTCGGATGCAAAGGCCGACTATATTAAGACCTCAACCGGATTTGGCACCGGTGGCGCAACGCTGGAGGATGTAAAGCTTTTGAAGGCCAATGTTGCACCTTATGTAAAAGTAAAGGCAGCAGGCGGTATGAAGACCAAGGCAGACCTTTTTGCACTCCTTGAGGCCGGTGCAGACAGACTCGGCACAAGCTCGGGCATAAAGCTTCTCAACGAATAATTTGTTGATGGTGATAACTGATGAGTAACCGTTTTCTTCTTGAAGCTAAAAACATAATTAAGACTTTCCCGCCTACTGTGGCATTGAATGATGTTCACTTTTGCCTGAGGCCCGGCGAAATCCACGGCCTGATGGGCGAGAACGGCTCAGGCAAGAGCACGATGTGTTCAATCGTTTCGGGCATTTATCCCTATGATTCAGGTGAACTCTTCCTGGATGGTGAGCCGTATTGCCCTAAGAATATGATTGACGCAGCAGCTAAGGGCGTTTGCATGATTGTTCAGGAGCAGGGGACCTTTGCGAGCACAACCGTTGCGGAAAACATATTCATCGGAAAAGAAAAGCAGTTTCATAACGGCATCAGGCTGGATACGAAAAAAATGGCGAATGCCGCACAGAAGATTCTTGATGAGCTTCAGATGCAGCACATTGACGCCAGAATGACCTGCGGCAGACTTTCCTTTGAGGACAGAAAGCTTGTAGAGATAGCAAGAGCAATGTATTCAGACCCAAAGGTTCTGATAATAGATGAGACGACCAGCGCACTTTCCAAGAACGGCCGCGATATTCTCTACGGCTTGATGGAAAAGATGAAGTCAGAGGGCAAGTCCGTAATCTTCATCTCACATGACATAGATGAGCTTATGGAAAAATGCGACTATCTGACGGTTTTCAGAGACGGCATTTACATTGACGAGGTGCCGAAGGAGAAATTCAATGCCGATCTGATCAAGCAGCTGATGGTTGGCAGAGAAATGGTCGGAGCCTACTATCGCGAGGATTTCAAGCCGAGCCACGAGGACGAGGTTGTCCTCTCGGTTGAGCATATTACGCAGGGAATTGTTACCGATGTCTCGTTCGATGCGTATAAGGGCGAGATACTCGGCATAGGCGGCCTGAACGAGTGCGGTATGCACGAGTTGGGCAAGCTGATATTCGGTCTTGAACCGCGTACGATCGGCGTTACCAGGTATCATGGCGGCGTTGAGTTCAAAAATCCGACTGATGCAATGAAGCTGGGCATCGGCTACATTTCCAAGGACCGCGACAAAGAAGCAATTCTCACAGCAGCAAGCATTCGTGATAACATCTGCCTTCCGTCCCTGAGTAAGCTGCAGAAGGGCATATTCATCACGGATAAGAGAGAGAAGGAGTTTACGAATTCCTACATAAATACGCTCGAAATCAAAACCAGCGGAATGGAACAGCTTTGTATGCATCTGTCCGGCGGCAATAAGCAGAAGGTCGTTATTGCGAAATGGGTGGGCTTCGATGCCTCCGTTCTGATAATGGACTGTCCCACCAGAGGCATAGACATCGGCGTTAAAGCGGAGATTTACCGCATCATGGAAAAAATGAAAGCAGACGGCAGGACCATAATCCTGATTTCCGAGGAGCTGCCTGAGCTGATAGGTATGAGCGACAGACTGCTTATCATGAAGGACGGCAAAATCACAAAAGAGTTTCAGAGAAGCAAAGAGTTGTCCGACAGAGATATTATTAATTACATGATATAGGTGATAGGTGCTTTCTAATGAAAACGGATATAAAAAAGCATGAAAACGGCGGGGCAAAAAGCTGGATCAAGGCGCACCTGTCTGACATTATTCCCGTATTAGGCCTCATATTAGTGTTGGTATTCTTCAATGCGGTCAGCGGCGGAAAAGTATTTACAAAGACAAACTTCAACACGCTGTTCAACGAGGCTTTCAGCCTTCTGATTGTTACATACGCATTGATTTTTGTTATGGCGCAGGGCAAAAACGATATGTCCCTGGGCGGCGTTGTGGCACTTGCGGCGGCACTTGCGGCACACGCATCATCTATAAGCGGCAATTTGGTCCTGCCGGTTGCGCTGCTGGTCGGACTGCTGTGCGGCCTGCTGAACGGCTTGATTGTTACGGAGTTTAGAATTGACTCGTTTATTGCTACAATAGCAATGTCCTTCATCCTGAAGGGCTTTGTTGAATTGCTGCTCCAGTCGGGTGTTCAGTCCATACCCATCAAGATGATGATGCTCGATTCTCAGCAGCTTAAAATCACAGTTGCGCTGGTATTCGGTATTATTAGCTTCATACTGTTTAAGTACACCATGTTCGGCAAGCATTGCCGCGCAATAGGCTCAAGGCTGGAAGTCTGCAGACAGTCCGGCGTAAGAGTAAAGCTCGTTCAGTACGGAAGCTATGTGTTCACGGGTTTGGCCTCCGGTCTTGTTGCATTCTTCTTCCTCATCCGCTCCGGTGCTGCCAATATCGGCACGGCAAGCAATTTGGAATTCAATGCGCTGCAGGCGCTGATGCTCGGCGGCGTGCTGATCACAGGCGGCTCGTCCGTTAAGTTCAGAAGTGCGGTAATCGGCAGCATCACGATGGCGGCACTTGCAAATGGTATGACCCTGTGGGGCGTTGAGACACTGACTCAGCAACTTATCAAGGGATTTATATTCCTTATTGTAATTGCGCTTACATTTGAAAGAAAGAGCGTAGAGGTAATCAAGTGAATTTTGTAATTCTCATTACCGGCAGAGTAATGAAAAGAAAAAGGAGAAAAAAATATGAAGAAAGTCATCGCCCTCTTGCTGGCGGCAGTTATGGTGTTTGCACTTTGTGCATGCGGCCAGCAAGGCGCTGAGGGGAAAGATCCCGCAGCAAAACTTCCCGAGTTCAAGCTCGGCATCCCCATGGAAAACACCGCAAACCCTGCACAGTATTCCTACCTTGAGAACATGGTTTACCTGTGCGGCAACTTCCCCAACGGCGGCACCGCAGTTGCAGAAGCTGACGACCTGACCGACCCCGATCATATGATTTCCAGCGTTGAGAAACTTATCTCTGCAGGCTGCAATATGATCACCATCTGCCCCTGCAACGACACTATGCTCATCAAGGTTGCAAAGCTTTGCGAAGAGAACAAGGTTTACTGGGCAGTTGCATGGCGCGACATCCTCGACCCCGAGGTACGTGATGTTGTATACGCATCTCCCTACTTCTGCGGCACCGCAGTTCAGTCCGACCTGAACGCAGGCTATGCAGCAGTTAAGGCAATGGGCGAAGCAGGCATGAAGAAGATCGGCCTCATCTCTTTGGACAAGAGCAGCTCCTGCGCAGCACTTCGTGAAAAGGGCATGCAGAAGGCGCTTGACGAGTACGGCATGCAAGTTGTTGCTGAGGCAAGAGACCTCCAGCAGGCAGCTGACGCAGCACAGGCAGTTGAAAGCTTCATCGTTGCAAATCCCGACCTCGACGGTGTTTACATCGCTTGCTCCATGGGCATGAACATCCTCGACGGCACTCTCTCCGCGCTTGAGCAGTACGACCCCGACAACCACATCAAGATCAGCGTTATTGACTTCCTGACCGGACTCGACACCTGCTTCGAGAAGGATAGAATCATTTGCGCACAGGGCGGTATTTACATCCCCGTTCAGATTGCCTGCGGTATGCTCGAGATGAACGCAATCCTCAATGGCGGCCGCCTCGGTGGACAGGCATGGGATGTTCCCATCTCCTTCGGTGCAGTCGGCTCCGCTGAAGAGTTCAAGGATTACAGCAAGTTCTGCGAAGGAGCACTTCCTACTTACACCTTTGAAGAGCTGCAGAACCTGTTCATCACCTACAATCCCGATGTAACCGGTGAAGACATCATCGCTTGGGGTAATGCATTCAACCTCGCCGACATTTATGCTGCACATGCAGACCTCGCAGCACCCGTAAAGGGACCCAACGGCGTTGAATATGTTCCCTTTGCAAAGTAATTGCGTTCAATTAGCCTGAACTTAACACCACACAAATTCCGGGGGGAGGTTTATTCTCCCCCCGGCACTGAAAAAACCGTCACCCATCTCTGCGTTTTTGCTTTATATGTGTTATGAATGACGCACGTTTTCCCCTTATGAAAAGTAATGCAGCAGCTGCATTATTACTGACAATAATCGTTGTTAAAGGTTTACTGTTATGAAGGAAAAAAAGAACAATATATTTATCGTACTTGCCGTACCGGTGGTCATCTTTTTAATTCTGACTGCCTGCATAGATAATTACGGCTTCCATTCTCTGAAGATTGTTCTGTCTCAAGCCATTATCCCTACAACTCTGGGATATGCAATGTGCTTTACCAACGCAATTGGTATGTTCGATCTCAGCTGCGCATCTGCTATGATCATTGCTGCAATGATAGGAGGTTCTCTCGGAAACACAATGGGAATTCCCGGCCTCATCATCGGCTGCATAGCCGTTGGTGTTGTGCTGGGTGTAATTAACGGCACTGTGTACAAGCTGCTGAAGATTCCCTGTCTCATTGTATCTCTGGGCCTGCTGCTCATCTACGAGATACTTGCACAGAAAATCGGTCTCGGCGTCAGCAAGACAATTCCCGCTGATGTCGGCGTTATCGGCAAATTCCCCTATAGTTTGATTATATTGGGAGCAAGCGCACTCTTGTTCTATTACATATACAACAAAACCTGCATTGCCTGCCACATTCGCGCGGTAGGTAATGAGGAGCTTCTCGCCAACGCACTTGGCGTCAATGCAATGAATACCAAGTATATGACCTTTGTGCTTGCCGGTATCTTTATCGGCATTACCGCAATCCTGCAGATTTCTTATGCAAACAGCATTACCACGGTTTCTTCCCTGAGGAGTATCTCAATGATATTCCAGCCTCTTATGGGCGTGCTGATTGCATTTGCAATTCAGGAATGGTGCAATCTGACGCTTGGTGTATTCATAAGCCAGTTCACCCTTTCCATGATGTTCAATGCATTGATTGCTCTGGGTGTCCCGAGCAAGATGCAGGATGTTGTGCTGGGTGTTATGCTCATAATCGTAATGGGTATTGCGCTGAACAACAAGCGCATCAGCGGATTCTTTGAAAGAAAAGCAAGAAGAAAAGAATTAATGAAAAGAGCCTAATTGAGTTCAATTAGGCTCTTTCAAAAACTTGCGCAAATTGAAAAGAGCATAAAAATACATAGCTTACAGGCTTTGGTAGAATGAAGTCACGACACACCATCATTTGTAAAGAAGTATGTGCTTACGAAATGTTCGATATTCAGATATAAAATAAAGGAGCGCGATCATGGCATTCAGATATTCTGATAAATATAAGAAATACTCTCTTGATATGCATGTAAATGTAACGAGAGACGAATTCCTTAAGCAGTTTGACCCGGAGGCTCTTGCTAAGGACATTATTTCAACAGGTGCTGAGGCGGGAATGATGTACATTCAGTCCCATTACGGCTATTCCTACTGGCCTACAAAGGTCGGCGAAATGCACCCGGGTCTCATCGGAAATGAAGATGCATTCAAAAGGCTGTACGATGAAATGCACAAGGGCGGAATGGATGTTGATGTATACTTCAGCATGATTTATAACAACTGGGCATATGACCACCATCCCGAGTGGAGAATTAAGGACATAGACGGCCACTATTCGCGCGACAAGGGCAGAAGATTCGGCCTTTGCTGCCCGAACAGCGAGGGCTACAAAAAGTTCTGCAGAGACCAGATTGCAGATTTCACTGAATATGTAGGTCCCTATGAGGCGTTCTTTGCGGATATGACCTTCTGGCCCACAGTATGCTACTGCGACAATTGCAGAGCAAGATGGGAAAAGGAAGTCGGCGGAGAAATGCCGAGAATTGTCAATTGGAAGGACGAACGTTGGAAGCTTTTCCAGCGCAAGCGCGAGGAGTGGCTGCAGGACTATATGCAGTACATCTACGATTCCGTCAAGATGGTCAATCCCAGCGCAGTTGTCGAAATGCAGAACTCCACCATGCCGGCAAGCTGGATGATGGGCGTAACCGAGAATGCCACGATTGCAAGCGATGCAGTTTCCGGCGATTTGTACGGCGGTTTTTCTCAGCAGACCTTTGCCTGCAAAATGTACTACAATATGACGCCCAATCTGCCGTTCAACTATACTACCTCAAGGTGCGAGCCGTCTCTTGACGAGCATACCACTATTAAATCCGAGGTAATGATGAAGCTCCATGCAATGCTGTCATTTATCAATCACGGCAGCAACATATTTGTTGACGCAGTGGATATGACCGGCACATATGAACCGTTGGTGTACAGCCGCCTTAAGAATGTATATGATGATGCGGCAAAATTTGAAAAGTATTTCTCAAAGGGCAAGCCCTGCACGGATATAGGCATATACTTCAATCTGCATGGCAAGTACGACGAGGAGATGCCGCCTATGGACATCTCTGAGAGCAAGAACATCAGCAGGGCAATACCGCATCTTGACAGCAGCATCAATGTCAGCGAAACGCTGCAGAGAGCGCATATACCCTACAGCGTGTATACCAGCTTCCACCCTGAGCAGTGGAGCAAAGCAAAAATGCTTATCGTGAGCGATGCGCCCAATATGAGCAAGGAAAATATGTCTGAGCTGAAGGCTTATGTCGAAGACGGCGGCATAGCGTATATCAGCGGTCACAGCGCACAGCCTCTGGTTGAGGAGATTTTCGGCGGAAAGATAACGGGACGTACCGACGAAACAATCACTTATATTGCCCCCGAGGATGAGGTGGCACCGCTGTTTGGTGAGTACAGCAGAAAATATCCTTTGACAGTGTACGACAGTGCGTATATTCTTGAAGGAGCAACGAACGGCAAGGTGCTTGCAAAGCTGACGCTGCCGTATTCACTGCAGGCAAGCTCATTCCTGGTATGTGCAGACCTCGAGCTTCAGGTGGAAGCGGATCCGAATGACCCGCGCAATGAGAGTGCATCCATGCACTCAGACCCACCCGGAATCGCAACAGACTACCCTGCAATGATGGAAGCAGAGGTCGGCAAGGGCAAGATAATATGGGTATGTGCACCCTTTGAGAACACAAGCCTGACACAGCCCAGAAAGGTATTCACATCATTTGTAAAGAAGTATGTGCCTGAGATGCGCTTCGCTTCAGACGATACGCCGTATGTGGTTGAGTATCAGCTGTGGGAGGATGAAGAGGGCAAATATCTGTCTGCAATCAACCTGCAGTACGCAGATGAGGTTCTGCCGGTATTTGACTTCAATATCTGCATAAGGACGGAAAAGCCTGCAAAGATCACCCGCGTATCAGACGGCAGGGAAATGGGCTTTGAGTATTCAGACGGCAAGCTTGTTCTGCACATTGACAGACTTGACCTTTACGAAATGTTCGATATTCAGATATAATTGTGATAGCTGCAGCGTGTCAGCAAAAGGAGAAAAGCAATGGAAAACAAAAAGATAGTAGTGTTTGGCAGCTATGTAACTGACCTTACCGGCAGAACCCCTAAGTTTCCCACAGAGGGCGAAACGGTAATGGGTGTGTCCTTCAAAAGCGGACCGGGAGGAAAGGGCTCCAACCAGGCGGTAGCTGCAAAGCGAGCCGGAGGCGATGTAACACTTGTAACCAGACTCGGTGAGGACGACTTCGGAAAGCTGGCACTTAATTTCTATGACAAAGAGGGAATCGATTCCTCAAAAATCATTGTTGATAAAAATTCTGACACAGGTGCTGCACTGATAATCGTAAACGAAGCGACTGGACAGAACGAAATCATTGTAATTATCGGTGCCTGCGGAGAGTTCAAGCCCGAGGAGGTTCAGGCGCTTAAAGAAACTGTCGCCTCAGCGGGAACGGTTCTCTGCCAGCTTGAAACAAATCCGGAGGCTACCTACAAGGTGCTTGATATGGCAAAGCAGGCAGGTGTGACGACTGTTTTTAATCCTGCACCGGCAAGAAAGCTGCCTGATGAGGTGTTGAACGGCATAGATTACATCACCCCCAACGAAACAGAAGCAGAAATTATAACAGGCATTGCAGTTACCGGTTATGAGAGCGCCTCAAAGGCGGCAGATGTTCTTCTCGGCAAGGGAGTTAAGAATGTTGTCATCACGCTCGGAAACAAGGGCTATTATGCCAAAAATGCACAGTCTGAGTTTACCGGTGCGCCGATTCAGGTAAATGTTGTTGATACAACGGGAGCAGGTGATGCCTTTAACGGCGGCTTTACTGCGGCGCTTGCGGCGGGAATGAGCTTTGAAGCTGCGCTTATATACGGCAATGTAACCGGCGGACTGGCGGTCGAAAAGCTCGGTACAGCACCGGCGATGCCTTATAAAGAAGAGATTATGGCAGCACTGAACAAGTAATTATTTGAAAAGGTGCAGATACTTGAACCTGTATGTTCAGAAATTCAAGGTCTGCACCGATTTTTTGCTGTAGAAGACGAGTATAGGTGAGGTTCGGCGATCCCGTCAAGATTTATGCGCAAATGTATTTGCAGGCTCCGGCTGAATGAAGTCAGCCGGCAATGGGGGCGTCGTCCAGAGCCGCCTCCAAGTGCTTCATGTTCATGTATTTCTTGCAGCCCCACTGGGTGCCCGCCGCGTGGCGAAGTCGGGCGCAGACCAGCATCAGGGCAGAGTTGCCGTCCGGGAACGTCCCCAGCACGCGCGTCCGCCGACGGATCTCCCGGTTCAGCCGCTCGATCACGTTGTTGGTGCGGATGCGCGTCCAATGTTCGCTGGGAAAATCGCAGTAGGTCAGCGCTTCCTCAATGCCGTCCTCGACCTTCTTAGCGGCCTCCTTCAGCTTCATGGCGCGCAGCTCGGCGACCACGGCCTTCGCCTTCTCGCAGGACGCTTTCTTGCTCTCCTGGGCGTGGATCGCCTTGAGCATTTTTGCCACAATTTTGACCTTGGATTTGGGCACAACGCCGCTCTCCCGGCGGCGATACCGCTCGATGATGGCAGTCTCGAAGGATACACCCTTGAGCCGCGGCATATGGAGCATGACATCCCCGGAGGTCGTGGTAAGATTCCGGTTATAGTGGCCGCTGCGGTAGCCCTGACGGGCCTCGCTGCGCTCGTAGCGGGCGGCCTGCGTCAGGGACTCCGCCTCCTTTTCCAGCAGCTTGTTCAGGGTCTCTTCTACACTTCCTCGAACCAATTCTTTGAGCTGCCCCTTGATAATTTCCTCATTCAGCTGTACAATTCTCGGACATAGTTTGCTGTCTCCTTTCAGAATGGTGTGTGGTAACTTCATTCTACCAGAGCCTGCATGCTATGTCTTCTTTTATGCGATTTTCAATTTGCGCAACTTATTGTACATTATCTTCCCTCGTGCTGCAGGGGCTGTGAGCAGGGATAGAAACCGGACAGAAACCGCGAAGGCCCCGCCGGAAAACCGGCGGGGCTTTTGGGCTGTTGCGAAAAGAAAGGGATCGGATCAGTATTTCTGCAGCGGGGCGTATTTCTCGTGCAGCGCTTCCTCGCGCTCGCTCGGCAACTCCTGGGCGCGCGACGGCATCACCGTCAACTGCATCTGCCCGGGCTATTTCCCGACCGAGATGACCGCGGCCTATATCGACGCGCCCTTCTTCCATCAGGCGCACCTCGAGTGCTGCCCCATGGAGCGCCACGGCGAGACCGGCGAAATGGACGGCCTGTGCACCTACTTTGCCTCCCCGGCCTGCAGCTACACCACCGGCCAGATCGTGTGCGTGGACGGCGGCTGGAGCGCCATCTGATCTCTGCCTGATCCGGCTTTCGCCGCGGCGCATAGCGGCGAAGCCGTTCCTCTCCGCGTCGGGCGGCTGTGTATGCCCGGCTGCCCGACGCGTCATGTTTCCCGTATCACCATGCGCATTTCTTCCTTTCATTTTCCCCCCCACTCCATGGCATACGCCCCTTCTTTTTCTTTGCGCGGCAGCAGTTTTTGCTGCCGCGCAAGGCATTTTGGGGCATTGCGTGCGCCTTGCGCTGCGCGGCGATTTGTGCTATCCTGCGCGTGAGGTGATACGATGAAAATTCTCATGATCAACGGCAGCCCGCATCCGCGCGGCTGCACATACACCGCCCTGCACGAAATGGAGCGGGTGCTGCGCGCAGCCGGTGCCGAGGTGCAGATTCTGACCGTCGGTGCCGAGCAGATGGGCGGCTGCGTGGCCTGCGGCGGCTGCCGTGCGACCGGGCGCTGCGTGCGCGGCGGACTGGTGAACGATGCCATCGACGCGATGGAGACGGCCGATGCGCTCGTGCTCGCGTCCCCGGTGCACTATGCCGGGATCTCCGGCGCGATGTCGGCCTTTTGCGACCGGCTGTTTTATGCCTCCGACGGCTGGGCAAACAAGCCCTGCGCGTGCGTTGTCTCGGCGCGCCGCGCGGGCACGACGGCGGCGCTCGATCAGCTGGTCAAGTACCCGATGATCTCGAACATGCCGGTTGTCTCCTCGCAGTACTGGCCGATGGTGCACGGTGCGTGTCCGGAGGACGCCGCGCAGGATGCGGAAGGGCTGCAGACCATGCGCCAGCTCGCGCGCAACCTGCTCTGGCTGGCGCGGTGCATCGCCGCCGGTGACGCGGCGGGCGTTGCGCGCCCGGAGACGGAAGCGCGCACATTCACCAATTTCATCCGCTGATTTTCGGCAGTATGACAAAAGACCAGCCGCCGCAGGCATCGCCTGCGGCGGCTGGTCTCGTATTTTGGGAAGTGTGCTCAGCCGTGCTTTTTCACCCGGCGCTTGCCGGTCATGTGCTCGACAGTCAGGCACAGCACGGTCGTGCGCGGGATGACCGCCGTGGAAAACGGGAAGTCCGGCGCGCGGTACTGTGCCATGAGCACACGCAGCGCGTGCTCCTTGCCGCTGTCCGGCACGACGGTGATGCGCCCCTGACCGATGACGCTCTCATACGTCATGGTGCAGTTGCCGTGCTCGTCGTCGAGGATGAGCTCGTGCCCGCGGTCCATCTCGAACGATGCGTTCGGGTTTCTGGCGATGAGGTCATACTTCGTGCCGGTATCCGCACCGTGAAAGTACAGCCGGACGGTCCCGCCGTTGGCTTCAAGGCCGAAGTTCAGCGGCAGGATGTAGGGATACGGCTCGTCGTGCAATGCGAGGCGGCACACGTCGCACCCGCGCATGACGGCGATGAGCTCGTCAAAATCTGTGATCTCGCGATCTGCTCTGCGCATGAAAATGCTCCTTTCCGATCAGCCGATGGGCGTGCCGAGGCGCGCCAGCACATCCTGAAAATACTCCGGCAGCGGGCAGGTGAACGTCACGAGCTCGCCCGTGCGCGGATGCACGAAGCGCAGCGCACGCGCGTGCAGGCACTGTCCGCTCAGCCCCTTTTCCGGGCGCTTATGCCCGTAGACAAGATCGCCGAGCAGGGGGTGACCGATGTGCGCCATGTGCACGCGGATCTGGTGCGTGCGGCCGGTCTCAAGCTCGCAGCGGATGTGCGTGTAGCCGTTGTAGCGCGCGATGACTGACCAGTGCGTGACGGCGCGGCGGGCGTTTTTTTGCGTCACGGCCATGCGCTTGCGGTCCGTCGGGTGGCGGCCGATGGGCGCGTCCACCGTGCCGGCATCGTCGCGCAGATTGCCGCAGACGACGGCCTCATACGTGCGTGCCATCGTGTGGTCGGCCAGCTGTGCCGAGAGCGCCAGATGCGCGAAGTCGTTCTTCGCCGCGACGAGCAGCCCCGACGTGTCCTTGTCGATGCGGTGCACGATGCCCGGCCGCCGCTCGCCGCCGACGCCGGAGAGACTCTCCCCGCAGTGGGCGAGCAGGGCGTTGACGAGCGTGCCGTCCTCGTGGCCGGGCGCGGGGTGCACGACCATGCCGCGCGGCTTGTTGACGACGATGAGGTCCGCATCCTCGTACACCACGTCCAGCGGCAGATCCTGCGCCACGAGCTCCGAGGGCGCGGCATCCGGCAGCGTCACGACAAACGTGTCGCCGGGGACGGTTCTGTAGTTTTTCTTCACGGGCGCGCCGTCTTTTGTCACCGCGCCCTGCGCGAGCAGCCGCTGGGCGGCGCTGCGCGTGAGCCCGGGCAAAGAGCGCGCGAGGAGAGCGTCGATCCGCTCGGCGCTCTCCTGTGTTTGAATCGTTCGTTGTTCCATTAGAAATCCGAAAACTCCGCCAAAATGTCGTCGAGCGAATAGTGCTCGCCGTCCGCCGGGGCGGTGTCTTTTTCCTTGTCGCTGTCCGCGACTTCCGGTTCGGCCGGCGCGGCGGGCGTGCTGTTGAGATAGGCGAGCAGGGGGTCGTCCGGGGCTGTGTCCGCCGGTTTGACGGCGGGGGCAGCCGCCTTGGGCGTTTCCTGCACCGGTTTGGGGGCGGCAGGCGCTGCCGGGGTCTTTTTCGGCGCGGACGGCGCTGCCGGTGTCACCGGCTGCGCCTGCACGGGCGCGCGATCCCACGCCGCGAACGGGTCGTCCTTCGCCGGGGCGGGGGACACGGGCTGCGCGGCGGACTTTTTCGGCGCAGCAGCCGGCGCAGCGGGCTGCTGTTTCCGTGCGGGCAGATGCAGCTTGTGCGCACGCGCAGGGGCGTCCGGGTGCTGACGGGACTTGCGCGCCTTCTTCGGCGCGGGCTCGCCCTCCTCGCTGCCGTCGCCCCGGTAGAAGATGACGTGCAGGCACAGCGTGATGCCAGCGACGACGATGAAGATATCCGCCAGGTTGAACACGGCGAAGCGCATGAACAGGAAGTTGAACATGTCTACCACGTAGCCGCTGAGGATGCGGTCGATGCAGTTGCCGACCGCGCCGGCGAGCACGAGCACGACCGACCAGCGGCCGACCTTGCCGTGCACGATATTGCGCCGCAGGCAGAACACCGCGATGGCGGCGAACACGACCGTGAAGATGACGAAGAGCCAGTGCGGCGCGTGCTGCAGGATGCTGAAGGCAGCGCCGTTGTTGTGGATATTTGTCAGCTCCAGCACGCCGGGGATGAGCGTGACGTGCCCGGTGTCGAGCGGGATATTGAGCGTGACCCAGTACTTCAGGCCTTGGTCAGCGATGAGGATCAGGATGGCTACGATGGCATACCACATAGCGGTTCCTCGCTTTCGGATCAGGATTTTGGGATCGGGATTTTACTCCGCCTTCTGCGCGGCGACGACGGCGGCGCAGCGCGGGCACAGACCGGTCTCGGGGTCGGCCTGCTCGGAGTGCATCCAGCAGCGCGGGCACTTGGTGCCGGGCGCATTGTGCACGGAGATGTGCAGGCCGGGGAAGTTCGTGCCGGTGCCGGTGACGGCGTCGGCCGGCACGTCGCCGCCGACGAGGCACTGCGACACGATGAGCAGCTCGGGCAGGTTCATGCTCTGCACGTCGTCGAGCGCGGCTCTGGCGGCATCGTCGTCGGCGCGCAGCGTCACGGCAGCCTCGAGCGGCTTGCCGATGCGCTTTTCGGCGCGGGCGGCCTCGAGCACGCCGTTGACGTCCGTGCGGACGCGGATCAGCTGATCCCACTTGGCGAGCTCGTCTTCGCTGAGCGCATAGGCGTCGAACGGCTGATTCATGACGTTGAGCAGCACGTTGCGCGCGTCGTCCTCGGCGCGGTGCGGCATGGCCAGCCAGATCTCGTCGCAGGTGAAGGCGAGGATCGGCGCGAACATCTTTGTCATGCTGTCGAGGATGAGGAACAGCGCCGTCTGCGCGCTGCGGCGCTTGAGGCCGTTGCGTTCCTCGCAGTAGAGGCGGTCCTTGATGATGTCGAGGTAGAAGCTCGAGAGCTCCACGACGCAGAAGTCGTTGATCGCGTGCGAGACCACGTGGAATTCATAGTTGTCATACGCCTTGGCCACGCGGCGGATGAGGTCGTTGAGCTTCGTGATGGCCCAGCGGTCGAGCGGAAGCATATCCTCCGGCGCGACGAGATGCTCGGCGTCAAACCCGTCGAGGTTGCCGAGGCAGTAGCGCGCGGTGTTGCGGAACTTGAGGTAGTTTTGCGTCAGCTGCTTGAAGATCTCCTTGGAGCAGCGCATATCGGCGTGGTAGTCGGCGCTGCCCGCCCACAGACGCAGCATGTCGGCGCCGAACTCGTTGATGATCTCGGCCGGATCCATGCCGTTGCCGAGGGACTTGTGCATGGCCTTGCCCTCACCGTCGACCGTCCAGCCGTGGGTCAGGCACTCGCGGTACGGAGCGCCCTTGCCGAGCGCGCCGACGGCCACGAGCAGAGACGACTGGAACCAGCCGCGGTACTGGTCGCCGCCCTCGATATACATATCCGCCGGCCAGAAGCCCTGGTCGCGCTGCATGGCGGCAACGTGGGTAGAGCCGGAGTCGAACCAGCCGTCGAGCGTGTCGGTCTCCTGCGTGAAGTGCTTGCCGCCGCAGTGCGGGCAGGTGAAGCCTTCGGGCAGGATGTCGGCCGCCGGGCGGTCGAACCAGGCGTTGCTGCCTTCCTTTTCAAAGAGCTTGGCCACGGCGTCGATGCTCTCTTCATTGCACACGGGCTTGTGGCAGTTGTCGCAGTAGAACACCGGGATCGGCAGACCCCAGCGGCGCTGGCGGGAGATGCACCAGTCGGCGCGCTCGCGGATCATGGCGGCCATGCGCTCTTTGCCCCAGGCGGGAAGCCAGCGCACGTTCTCGCACGCGGCGACGGCCTCCTCCTTGAACGAATCGACGGAGCAGAACCACTGCGGCGTGGCGCGGAAGATGATCGGCTGCTTGCAGCGCCAGCAGTGCGGATAGCTGTGCACGATGTCCTCGGATGCGAACAGAGAGCCGGCTTCCTTCATGTCTGCGAGGATGACGGGGTTGGATTCCTCCGTGGTCATGCCGGCGTATTTGCCGGCGTAGTCGGTGTGGCGGCCCTGATCGTCCACGGGCACGACCATGTCCATGCCGTAGCGCTTGCAGGTCAGGTAGTCGTCCGCGCCGAAGCCGGGCGCGGTGTGCACGCAGCCCGTGCCGGAATCCATGGTGACGTAATCCGCCAGCACCAGGCGTGAGGTCTTGGGCAGGAACGGATGGTCGGCGAGCATGTTCTCAAAGAAGTCGCCCGGATGCTGCTCGAGCACTTCATAGCTGTCGAAGCCGCCGATGTGCATGACCTTCTCGGTCAGGGCGTCGGCCATGATATACACCTCGCCGTTCGGGGCCTGCACGAGGTTATACAGCTCGCGCGGGTTGAGCGCGATGGCGAGGTTGCCGGGCAGCGTCCAGATCGTCGTCGTCCAGATGACGAAGAAGAGCTTGCTGTGGTCAACGTTCGGCAGCTTGCCGAGATCGTCGTGCATCGGGAACTTCACGTACACGGTCGTGCACGGATCGTCCTGATACTCGATCTCCGCCTCGGCGAGGGCGGTCTCGTCGTGGGCGCACCAGTACACGGGCTTGAGGCCCTTGTAGATGTGACCGTTTTGATACATCTTGCCGAACACGCGCACCTCGTCGGACTCAAAGCCCTTGTTCATGGTCTTGTAGGGGTGCTCCCAGTCGCCCATGACGCCCATGCGCTTGAAGCCGGCCATCTGGCGGTCGATGTATTTCTGCGCATAGTCATGGCACGCGCTGCGGAAATCGGCGATGCTCATGGCCTTGTGGTTGAGCTTCTGCTCCTTGATGATGGCGCTCTCGATGGGCATGCCGTGGTTGTCCCAGCCGGGGATGTAGGGCGTGTAGTAGCCGCGCATGGCGTAGGAGCGGATGATGAAGTCCTTGAGCGCCTTGTTGAGCGCGTGGCCCATGTGGATGTCACCGTTGGAGAACGGAGGGCCGTCGTGCAGGCTGAAGCGCGGCTTGCCGTCGTTCTTTTTGAGCATTTCGTGGTACAGGTCCATGTCGTACCAGTGCTGGAGCATCTCGGGCTCCCGCTTGGCAAGGCCGGCACGCATGGGGAAGTCTGTTTTCGGCAGATTGATCGTGGCGTTGAAATCGTTCTTGGACATGGTTCTATCTTTCTCCTCTCAGAGTTGTATTTCCATCAAAAATTGCGCAGGGCGGTACGGCACCGGCCGTCCCGCCCTGGTTGATTGCATGTTCACTCAGCTGTTATGCAGGAAGTGATAAAGCTGCGTGGCGTCATCTGCTGCACTGTCGGCCGCGGTGTCGTCGGTCTCCACCGGCTGCGCCTCCACAGGGGCGGCGGACACGTGGGCTGCTTGCGCAGGCTGCTCGACGGCCGGGGCTTCCGGCTGCGCGGGCTGCTCGACCGGCGCGGACACCGGCTCGGCCGGGGCTACGCTCACGCTCGCCGGCTGCGCAGCAGGCTGCGCGGCCGCGGTTTTCGACCCGGAGAGCTTATCCAGGTACTCGAGCTGATTCATGCACAGATTACGCACATCTTCCAGAAATTTTGCGCAGGACGTTTTGGCGTTGAGGAGTTTGGCTTCCTCGTTGGCGGTTTCGTGCTGGAGGCCGCCAAGTATTCGGTCGGACGTGTTCTTGGCCTCGCCGAGTATCTTGTCGGCGCGGGCCTGGGCATCGTCCTCTATCTGCTTGCCGACCTTCTGGGCCGACAGTATGGCCAGACGCATGGCGTCTTCGCTGGCGCGGTACTCTTCTATCTTATCGACCAGCACCTTCATCTTGCCCTTGAGCACGGCAACTTCCTTCTGCGCGTTGGCAAGCTCGGTGGCCACTTCTTCCTGATAGTTCTGCACGGCGGCCATGTCGTATCCGCCGAACATCGCTTTTTCAAACGTTTTTTCCCGAATATCCTGAGGAGTCATGTTGGATAGTCCTCCATTCTTTCTATAGGTGTACTACACGATAGGCGCTGTCAGAGACAGTATGCCCGGATTTACAGGTGAAACTCGCCCGACTCCATATCGTCGAGCTGGTCGCCCATGAGGTCGACATTGAATGGCGTGATGATATACGTCGCGCTGGCCACGCGGCGGATCTTGCCGTCCTGCGCGTAGGCGACGCCGGACAGAAAGTCGATCAGCCGGCGGGCGACCGCCGGATCGGTCTTTTCCAGGTTGAGGAGCACGGCGCGGCGATCGCGCAGATGCTCCGCGATCTCGGACGCGGCCTCAAACTGCTTCGGCGCAGCGACCACGACCTTGAGCTGGCCGCCGCCGTTGTTGAGATTGACGACCTTGTCGGCCGCGCGGCTGTCGCCTCTCGGCGCATAGCTCGGCGCGGGGCGCTCCGATTCCGACGGCTCGTCGTGCACGAAGGCGCTCCTTTTCGGTGCGGGCGCCGGGCGGCGGGCCGCAGCCGGACGCGCCTGCGCCGGACGGGCCTGTGCCGGGCGTGCCGGCGCGGGCTCTTCCGCGACCGGAATTGCTTCATCCTCATCATCGAAAAACTCGTCGTCGTCATCATACGGACGGGTCATTTTTTTCAGTTCATCCAAAAATCCCATTCGGGACCCCCCTTTACGTGCCGGCGGCTGCCGTGCCGCTGCACTGATCTCTGCGGAGTGTGCCGAGACGGCGCTCAGTGCCGGGAATAATCCCGCGCGCCAAAAATCGACGAGCCGACGCGCACCATGTTCGCACCGGCGGAAATGGCGTCTTCAAAGTCTCCGCTCATACCCATGGACAGAAAGTCCATAAAAACATTATCGTATTTTTTTCTGCCGATGTCAACAAAAAGCTCATGCATTTTCGCAAAATATGCATGATTTCCGTCGGAAGTTTCTGCCACGGGCGGGATCGCCATCAGGCCGCGGACGCGAATATGCGCGCAGCCGGCGGCCGTTTCCAGCAATTCCGGCAGGGCGGCGGGGGCCACGCCGCTCTTGGCGGCCTCGCCGCCGATGTTCACTTCCAGCAGGATGTCCTGCACGATGCCCTGCCCGGCCGCGCGCTTTTCGATCATGGCCAGAAGCTCCGGCGAATCCACCGACTGGATGAGATCGACCTTGCCCACGACCTGCCGGACCTTGTTCGTTTGCAGGTGGCCGATGAAGTGCAGCGGCGCGCCGGTGTAGGCGCCCTGGGCGAGCTTTTCGGTCATTTCCTGCACGCGGTTCTCGCCGCAGGCGTCGATCCCGGCGGCGACGGCCTCGCGCACGCGCGCGGCGTCGTTCATCTTCGTTGCGGCCACGAGCGTGATGTCGGCGCCCGTGCGGCCCGTAGTGCGGGCGGCGGTGTCGATGCGCGCGCGGATGGCGGCAATGTTTTCGGCAATGGTGCTCATAGTGGGTGGCGCCTCCTTATTTCACGACCTGCCCGTTGGACAGGCCCTTGCCGGTGACGACGATCTCGTTGCCGGCGCGCAGGGCGTTGCTCTCCGTGCTCTGGGCGACGAGACAGTAGTCGTCGGTCTGATAGATGATCTCGATCGGTTTTTTCTCCAGCTGCGCCGCCGTGACGACGTAGACGAACGCCTGCCCGTCATCGTCCATATGCACGGCCTTGAGCGGGACGCGCAGGCCGGTGTGCTCGCTGTAGACGACGTCGGCCGTCGTCTTGCGCATGGCCAGCGTGTCGGAAAGCGCCGCGTTGCACGCGAACACGACGGCGACCTTGCCGCTGCCGTCCGGCTCGCTCTTGCTCATCACGGTTGCCGAGACGGTGCCGGTGTAATGCTGCGGAAAGTCGAGCGTGGCGCTGCCGTTCAGGTTCAGGCGGTCGGCGTCGGCCTTGTTCATGACGGAGGCGAAGTACCACTTTTTCGCCGTGACGAGCTTGCCGATCGCGTTGGCGGGCGTGGCAGGGGTCGTGCGCTCGAGCGCGTCCACGCCGTCGGGCGTGAGGTTTTCGAGCATGTCCGGCGTGAGCGATTCGTATCCGTCGGTCGTGGACGTGAACAGGCCCGCGGCCGGGGCCGTGATGCTGCCGCGGCCTGCGCCGGCGTTTTCGAGCTGGTGCAGTTCGGCATTGAGCGCGTCGAGGTCGCCCTGCGAGACGGTGCCGGTCGCAGAGCCAAAGAGCAGGGAGCTGAGATCCATGCAGAGGTCGTCCAGCTCCGAGGTGCTGCCGGCGGAGACGGCGGCGTTGAGCTGCAGGATGGCGCTGCGCACGTCGCTGTCGCGGTCGGACGCGCCGGAGGCGCTGCCCGCGCGCGAGAGCAGGCTCGAGACGTAGGCGATCTCTTTTTTTAGCTCGCGGGCGCGGCTGGCGCTGTCGAGCGCGGCCTTGGAGTCCACGCCGATGGCGATCTCGCCGCCGCTTGCGACCTCCTTGCCGTCGTCCACGGACAGGGACAGAAATTCCTTGTCCGAGGCGATGACCTGCTCCTCGCGCACGACGATGCCGCTGGCCTGTCCGCTCTCGCTGACGGTCACGAGCACCGCCGGGGCGGTGGCGTAGGATTGCTGCGTCGAGCGAAACAGGTACACGCCCAGATACACGAGCATGGCCGCGAAGAGCACGAACATGGCGATGTTCGTGAAGGTATTCGTTTTCTTCAAATCCGGCCCTCCTTTCGGCGGGGGGCGGCGGGGAGATCAGCCCTGCAGTTCGAGCGAGACCGGCCGCGCCGGGGCGACCGTCGAGATCGCGTGCTTGTAGATCATCTGCTGCCGGCCGTCGGCGTCGATGAGCACGACGAAGCTGTCAAAGCTGCGTACAACGCCGCGCAGTTGAAACCCGTTCATGAGAAACAGGGTCACGGGGATCTTTTCCCGCCGGATGTAGTTGAGGAATGCGTCCTGAAGGTTCTGTGTCTTTTGCATGATCGCCGCTCCTTTGGCCGGAGCGGATACACATTTATTCATCATAGCACAATCTGCCGCTCCGTGAAATAGTGAATTTATACAAATCCGGTCGAAATGGCAGTTTCCTCCGGATTTGTACAGGCCACTATTCTATACCGCGGCCGGATAAGAATTGCGTCGAAAGGCGGCACGCCCGGTCCATGTCCGGCGTTTTTTCGTGCCGGATCCAGAACAGGTCCGGATCGCGCCGCAGCCACGTGAGCTGGCGCTTGGCATAGCGCCGGGAGGCGAGCTGGATGGCGGCGACGGCGTCCTGCGGCGATGCCTCGCCCCGCACGGCGGCGACGGCCTCCTTGTAGCCGATGGCCTGCATGGCCGTGCAGTCGGCCGGGACACCGGCGGCCAGCAGCGCGCGCACCTCGTCAAACAGGCCCTGGCGCACCATGGCGTCCACGCGCCGGTCGATGCGGTCGTAGAGATCCTGCCGGTCGGCGAAATCGAGCGCGATCTTTGCCGCGTCGTACCGCGGCGGCACGGCGCGGGTCTCGGCGTCGTGCTGCGTGATGGTCTTGCCCGTGAGGATGTAGACCTCCATGGCGCGCACGATGCGCTTCTTGTCCGCGGGGTGGAGCCTGGCCGCCCGCTCGGGGTCGACATTGCGCAGCTCGCCGAGCAGGCCCTCGCCGCCGATTTCGTCATAGCGCTCGCTCAGCTCCTGCCGCAGCGCGGTGTCGGCCGTGCCGTCGGCGAACGTGCGCCCGGCGATGAGCGAGTCGATGTACAGCCCCGTACCGCCGACGACGATCGGCAGTTTTCCCCGCGCGAGAATATCGTCCACGCAGGCGGCCGCCTGCGCCGCATAGCGCGAGACGGAGTAATTTTCCGCGGGGTCGGCGATGTCGATCATATGGTGCGGCACGCCCTGCATCTCTTCCGGCGTTGGCTTGGCCGTGCCGATGTCCATGCCGCGGTAGATCTGCATCGAGTCGGCCGAGACGACCTCGCCGCCCAGGCGCTGCGCGAGCGCCACGCCGAGCGCGGTCTTGCCCGAGGCGGTCGGGCCGGTGATGACGACAATTTTTGGCTGCATCGTGGCAGTCTCCTTTCCGTAAGGGAGAATTCAGAAAGATTATGTTGAAAAGTATTAGAAATGTGTTAGAATGAAAGCACATTTCCCAGTTTTCAAGAAGGTGAACCCATGAAGATCAAAATTTCTGCCGACAGCACGTGCGATCTTTCGCCGGAGCTGATCGAGCGCTACCACATCGGCATCACGCCGCTGTACATCATCCGCGGCGAGGAGACCCTGCGCGACGGCATCGACGTGCGTCCCGAGGAGCTCTACGAGTACGCAAATGCCACGGGCAAGCTCTGCAAGACCGCGGCGGTGAACGTGTCGGACTATCTGGCGTACTTCGCCGCGTGCCGGGAGGAATATGACGCCGTGATCCACTTCACGATCTCGAGCGACATGTCCGCCTGCTACCAGAACGCCTGCATCGCGGCGCAGGAGTTTACGAACGTCTACCCCGTGGACTCGCGCAACCTCTCGACCGGCATCGGCCACCTGGTGCTCGACGCGGCCGAGATGGCCGAGCAGGGCATGGACGCGGCCGACATCGCATCGGCGCTGGAGAAAAAGCGCGAGAAGCTCGATGTCAGCTTCGTGATCGACACGCTGGAGTATCTCAAGCGCGGCGGCCGCTGCTCGGCGCTCGTGGCCATGAGCGCCAACCTCCTGCACCTCAAGCCGTGCATCGAGGTCAAGGACGGCAAGATGGGCGTCGGCCACAAGTACCGCGGCAAGCTCGAAAAGTGCTACGTGCAGTACATCGAGGAGCGGCTCAAGGGCCGCGACGACATCGACTGCCATCGCATCTTCATCACGGACTCCGGCTGTGACGAGGCCACGTGGCGGGAGCTCGAGCGTGTCGTGCGCGCGTGCCAGCCGTTCGAGGAGGTCATCCACACGCGGGCCGGCTGCACGGTGTCGAACCACTGCGGACCCGGCTGCATGGGCATTTTGTACTATCACAAGTAAACGAAGCTGTGCAGGCTGACAGGGAGCGCGTTCCGGCGCTCCCTGCTTCTTTTTTAAACAATGCGCTTGAAGAGCTTGTCCAGCTCCCGGCGCGTGAGCGTCACGGCGACGGGGCGGCCGTGCGGGCAGTATTTCACCTCGCCCGCGCACACCGCGTCCGCCAGACGCAGCAGCTCCTCGGGTTCGGTCTGCCAGCCGGCCTTGATGGCGGCCTTGCACGCCACGGTCTTGAGCACCTCGTCGCGCACGGACTGCGCGTCCATGTGCGCGCCGTGGCGCAGCTGCGCGCAGATCTCCTCGAGCGCGGGCAGTGCGTCCGCCGCGTCGAGCTGCGCGGGCACGCCGCGCAGAATGTAATCATTGCGGCCGAACGGCTCGAGCGTGAAGCCGAGCTCCGCGAGCACGTTGCCGTACTGCTGCAGCACGTCGGCATCGCTCGCGTCCGGCGTGAAGGGCAGCGGCTCGAGCAGCGTCTGCGACGGGATGTCGGCAGGGCTCTGCCGCAGGCGGTCAAAGTTGATGCGCTCGTGCGCCGCGTGCTTGTCGATGAGGATGAGCGTCTCGCCCTTTTCGACGAGGATGTACGTGTGCATCGCCTCGCCGATCAGGCGGGCGGGCGGCTCGGCCGGGGGCGCGGCGCTCTCGAGCGGGGAGGGCGTTTCCGCCTCCGGCTCGATGGCGGTCTGCACGATCTGCGCGGCCGGCATAGCCGGCTCGGGTGCGGCCGGTGTGGCCGGCATGGGGCGCGCGGGCGCGGAAAACACCGGCGGCGGGGTCACGCGCGGCGCGGCGAAGGCCGACGCCGTCGGCGAGCGGAGCGCGGCCGTCTCCTCCGCCGGGGCGGCGGGGGCATAGGTGCGCGCGGGCGCAAATGCCGGCGCTGTGGGCGCGGTCGGGGCTGCTTTCGGCGCAGCCGGCACGAACGGGTCTGCCTTCGGCGCGGGCGCCGGTCTGGCAGCCGCCTTCGCCAGCGTGGTCACAGGCGCTTTTTCCGCTTCGAGCGCGGCGCGCGCGCCGTAATACACGGCGTCAAACACCGCGCGCTCGTGCGTGAACTTTACCTCGGTCTTGGCTGGGTGGACGTTCACGTCCACGGCCGCACAGCTGAGCTCCACATACAGCACGCACGCGGGGAAGCGGCCCACGAGCAGCGTGTTGCGATAGGCCTGTTCGAGCGCGGCCTGCAGTGCGGCGGAGCGGATCCACCGGCCGTTGCAGAAGAAGTACTGCTGCGCGCGGCTGCCGCGCCCGGCGGCGGGCGAGGAGATGAAGCCGTGTACGCGCGCGCCGTCGGCCTCGCCCTCGCAGGGCAGCAGGCTCATGGCGAGGTCGCGCCCGAGCAGACTGTAGACGCAGCTGTCGAGCTTGTTGTCGCCGGGGGAGAAGAAGACCTCCTCCCCGTCGCGGATGCAGCGCACGGACACATCCGGCCGGCCGAGCGCGCACCGCAGCGCGGCGGCGGCGCAGGCCGCGCCTTCCGCGCGGTCGGACTTCAGGAATTTGCGCCGCGCGGGCGTGTTGAAAAACAGGTCGCGCACGATCATCGTCGTGCCCTCGGGGCAGCCGGTCTCGTACATGTCCTGAATGTCGCCCGCGTCGAGCGTCATGTGCGTGCCGGATGCCGCGCCGCGCTGCCGCGTCGTGAGCGTGATGTGCGACACGGCGCTGATCGCGGCCAGCGCCTCACCGCGAAAGCCCATCGTGCCGATGGCCTCGAGCCCCTGCTCGTCGTGCAGCTTGCTCGTCGCGTGGCGCAAAAACGCGATGCCTGCGTCCTCGGGCGCCATGCCGCAGCCGTCGTCCGTCACGCGCAGATACGTCGCGCCGCCGCCGCGCAGCTCCACCGTCACGGTGCGGGCCCCGGCGTCAAATGCGTTTTCCACCAGCTCCTTGACCACCGAGGCGGGCCGCTCCACGACCTCGCCCGCGGCGATCAGATCCGCCAGATGCGGAGAGAGAATTTGAATATCGGGCATCGTTTGCCCTCCTTTAAGTACAGTCCATGGGGCGCGTGCGCCCCGCGCGTATATTATAAAGGATTGTCATTGAAAATTCCACCGCGAAATGCTACAATATTCTATCACACTTCAAATTTTATCCGGCCAGGCCGGACAGGCAGGAGCATCGCATGAGCTATCAGAGAACGGAGATCCCCGAATCGGACATCCAGCACCAGTTGGATATCTGCGCGCAGCTGCGCGCGCACTTTACCGCCGGCGGCCGCCAGCCGCTGGCCATGGTCGATACCTACGGCTGCCAGCAGAACGAGGCCGACAGCGAAAAGCTGCGCGGTTATCTGCGCGCCATGGGCTTTGATTTCACACAGGACGAATTCGCGGCCGACGTCGTCGTCATGAACACCTGCGCCGTGCGCGAGCACGCCGAGACGCGCGTGTTCGGCAACGTCGGCGCGCTGACGCATACCAAGGCGCGCAACCCCAACCAGATCATCGCGGTCTGCGGCTGCATGGCGCAGCAGGCGCATGTGGCCGAGAAGCTGAAAAAGTCCTACCGCATCGTCGACCTCGTCTTCGGCCCGCATGAGCTGTGGCGCTTCCCGGAGCTGCTGCGCACCGTCTGCACCGAGCACCGGCGGGTGTTCGCCATCGCGCCGGCGGACGGCAGCGTGGCCGAGGGCATCCCCCAGCAGCGCGACGGCAGCGTCAAGGCATGGCTGTCGATCATGTACGGGTGCAACAACTTCTGCACCTACTGCATCGTGCCGTATGTGCGCGGGCGCGAGCGCTCCCGCCACCCGGACGAGATCGAGCGCGAGGCGCGCGAGCTCGTCGCGGCGGGATATAAGGACATCACGCTCCTGGGGCAGAACGTCGACTCCTACGGCCGCGACCTCGACGAGGACGTGGACTTTGCCGACCTCATCCGGCGGCTCAACGCCATCCCGGGCGACTTTGTCATCCGCTTCATGAGCAGCCACCCGAAGGACGCGACGGAAAAGCTCTTTCGCGCCATGGCCGAGTGCGAAAAGTGCGCGCACCAGATGCACTTGCCCGTGCAGAGCGGCAACGACCGCGTCCTGCACGCGATGAACCGCGGCTACACGCGCGAGAAATATCTGGCGCAGGTGGCGCTCGCGCGGCAGTACATGCCCGATCTTGTGCTCACGACGGACATCATCGTGGGTTTCCCCGGCGAGACGGACGCCGAATTTGACGACACGCTCTCGCTCATCGAGACTGTGCGCTACGACGCGATGTTCACCTTCATCTACTCGCCGCGCGTCGGCACGCCGGCGGCGAAGATGCCCGACCCCTACACCCGCGCGCAGAAGCAGGTGCGCTTTGACGCGCTCGTCGCGGCGGCCAACCGCATCTCGGAGGAAAAGCACCGCGCCTATGAGGGCAGCGTGCAGCGCGTGCTCGTCGACGGGGCCGACGGCCGGGGCGACCATCCGCTCACGGCGCGCACGAAGGGCGGCCGCCTCGTGCATATGCGCGGGGACGCATCCCTTGTCGGCCGGTTCGTGGACGTGAAGATCACCGGAAGCAACACCTGGGCGCTCTATGGCGAGGAGGTATGACGCATGGCGGAACTGACGCCGATGAAGCGGCAATATTATGAGATCAAGCAGCGCAACCCCGACTGCCTGCTGTTTTTCCGGCTGGGTGATTTCTATGAGATGTTCGACGACGACGCGCGCCTGGCCGCGCGCGAGCTCGACCTCACGCTCACGACGCGCGACCGCAATGTCGAGGATCCGGCCGAGCGCACGCCCATGTGCGGCGTGCCGTACCACTCGGCCGAGGCGTACATCGGCCGCCTGATCGCCAAGGGCTACAAGGTGGCCATCTGCGAGCAGCTGGAAGACCCCGCGCTGGCCAAGGGGCTGGTCGACCGCGACGTGATCCGCATCATCACGCCCGGCACAGTCACGGCCTCGTCCATGCTCGAGGAGAACAAATCGAACTACCTCTGCGCGGTGTATCTCAGCGCGCAGTCCGGCGGCACGGCGTTCTGCGACCTCTCGACGGGGGAATTCTGCGCCGCGAACTATCCGGCCGACGCCGTGAGCCACATCCTCAACGAGCTCGGCCGCTTCGCTCCGCGCGAGGCCGTGTGCGCCGACGCGGCGGCGGAAAATGACGACATCCGCACCTTCCTCACCAAGCGCCTCGGCAGTCTGATTGAGGCGGGTGGCGACCGGTTTGAATACATGGCGGCAGCCGCGCGCGTGTGCGAGCAGTTTGGCGTGCAGAGCACGGACGCGCTCGGTCTCGGCGAGGCGCCGGCGGCCGTGTGCGCGGCCGGGGCGCTGCTGGCCTACCTGCACGAGACGCAAAAGTGCGACCTTGGCCACATCCGGCGGCTGGAGCTGCTGGGCGACGACCACTACATGGAGCTGGACTACACCACGCGCCGCAACCTGGAGCTGACGGAAAACCTCCGCTCCGGCGAAAAGCGCGGCAGCCTCCTCTGGGTGCTCGACAAGACGAAAACGCCCATGGGCGGCCGCCTGCTGCGCGCGTGGGTGGAGCGCCCGCTGCTCAGCCCTGTGCAGATCCGCCGCCGCCTCGGCGCGGTGGAGGAGCTGGTGGGCGACAACGTCCTGCGGGGCGAGCTCATCCGCTGCCTGCGCGAGATCGGCGACATGCAGCGTCTTGTCTCCCGCGCGGTGTACGGCTCTGCCAACGGGCGCGACCTGCACGCGCTGGCCCTGTGCTGCGCGCAGCTGCCGAACCTGACAGCGCTGCTGAAGGATGTGCACAGTGCGGCCCTGCGCGATATTGCGCAGATGGATACGCTCGCCGATCTCTGCGCGCGCATCGACCGCGCCATCTGCGACGAACCGCCGTTTTCCGTGCGCGAGGGCGGCATCCTCCGCCCAGGCTACAGCGAGGAGGTTGACCGCCTGCGCAACGTGCGCGACCACGGCGCGCAGACCGTCGCCGAGCTCGAGCAGCGCGAGCGCGAGCGCACCGGCGCGAAAAAGCTCAAGGTCGGCTACAACAAGGTTTTTGGCTACTACATCGACATTCCGAACAGCGCGGGCGTCACCGAGTTGCCGGACGACTATATCCGCAAGCAGACGCTGGTGTCGAGCGAGCGCTATTTCACGCGCGAGCTCAAAGACCTCGAGAACACGCTCCTGACGGCGCGCGAGCGCATCGCGGAGCTGGAGTACACGCTCTTCAACGAGGTGCGCCAGCTCGTCGCGGGCGAGGTCGCGCGCGTGCAGGCGGCGGCGGACGCCGTTGCCCGGCTCGACGCGCTGTGCTCGCTGGCGGAGACGGCGGTGAAAAACCACTACGTCTGCCCCGAGGTCGATCTCTCGCGCACGCTCGATATCCGCGAGGGGCGTCACCCCGTTGTCGAGCAGGCGCAGAAGGACAGTCTCTTTGTCCCGAACGACACGTTCCTCAACGACGCGGACGACCGCGTCGCCATCGTGACCGGGCCGAACATGGCCGGTAAATCCACGTACATGCGCCAGACCGCGCTCATCGTGCTCATGGCGCAGATGGGCTCGTTCGTCCCGGCCAAGAGCGCCGTCATCGGCGTGGTCGACCGCGTGTTCACGCGCATCGGCGCGTCCGACGATCTCGCCGCCGGGCAGAGCACGTTCATGGTCGAGATGAGCGAGATGGCCAACATCCTCCGCCACGCCACGGCGCAGAGCCTGCTCATCCTTGATGAGATCGGCCGCGGCACGTCCACCTACGACGGCATGGCCATTGCCCGCGCGGTGCTCGAATACTGCGCCGACCCCCGCCGCCTCGGCGCCAAGACCATGTTCGCCACGCACTACCACGAGCTGACCGCGCTCGAGCAGACGCTGCCCGGCGTGCGCAACTACAACATTACGGCCAAAAAGCAGGGCGGCACGCTGCTGTTCCTGCGCAAGATCGTCGCCGGTGCGGCCGACGACAGCTACGGCATCGAGGTCGCCAAGCTCGCCGGCGTGCCCGACGCGATCATTACGAAGGCCAAGACCTACCTGCGCGAGCTGGAGTCCGGCGCGACGGAGCTGGCCGCGCCCGCCCACGCGGCGCAGGATGCGGCGCAGATGACGCTCGGCGACGCGGCCGGGGACGAAATCGCCGAGGAGCTCCGCAGCATCGACCTCAACACGATCACGCCACTCGAGGCCATGCGCCTGCTCTTTGAGCTGCAGCAGAAAGCGAGGGGCTGACGTGGAACATCCCAACACGGCGTGGAGTGACCCCATGCCGCGCGGCGCGCGCATCGCGGGCTGGGTGTATTTTCCCATCCATGCGGTCGTGCTGCCGCTGACGCTCGGCATGCTGCTCCTGGCGGTGCTCGGTGAGCTGCCGTCGGACGTGACGTGCAACGTTCTGTATTACCTCTGCGGCCTTGTGTTCACGCTCATCGCCATGTGGCGGTTTCTGCGCCGCAGCTTTGACACGATGGTCGGCAGCATCCTGCGCTGCCTCGGCATGATGTTTGCCGCCTACGGCATCGACGTGCTGCTCTCGCTCGTGCTGCAGCTCGGCACGAGCCTCATCGGCGAGCTGCCCGTGCCGAACAACGATGCCGTGACCGGCCTCGCCCGGACGGACTACAAGCGCATGATCGCCGTCGCGGTGCTCATGGCGCCGCTCGTGGAGGAGTGCCTGTTTCGCGGCGTGGTCTTCGGCACGATCCGGCCGAAGAGCCGCTTTTGGGCCTATGCCGCGTCGATCGCGCTCTTCTCGCTCTACCATGTCTGGCAGTATGTGCTCGTGTATCAGGATCCGAAGCTGCTGCTCTCGGCGCTGGCGTATGTGCCGGTGTCGGCCGCGCTCACGTTCTGCTATGAGCAGACGCGCTCGATCTGGCCGCCGGTGTTTTTCCACATGTGCATCAACGCGCTCTCACTCACGGTGCTCGCCGGGTGAGGGCAGAAAAAACCGCCGCTTTCCGAAGAGGAAAGCGGCGGTTTTGAGTTTGTCGGAAAAACCGGAGGTTTTCCAGACAAAAGGCTTGCAGTCTGCTGCGCGCAGAATTTGTGTGCCTGTGGCGCACAAATTCCACACTTGCAGTCTGAGAAGTATTTTCTCTCACGCACATGTCGCGCGAGAAAATGATTGCACTTTTTTGCCGCCTGCGGGCGGCAAACTCTGCGAGGCTTTTTATGCTTCTGCTTTTTCGTACACGCAAAACTGATAGCCCACGCCGTCGTGCTCCGCGCGCGGCTCGGCGGATACGCAGCGCCACGCGGGGTCGGCGTCCAGATCCGGGAAAAACACGTCCGAGTGGGGCACAGCGTCGATTTTCGTGACGTATACGCGCGTCAGGTGGGGAAACATTTGCCGAAACACGCTGTCTCCGCCGATGACGAAGCAGCGGTCATACTGCGCGGCGGCGGCCGCGGCCTCCGCCGGGGAGTGCACCACCTGCGCGCCCTCGATCACGATGTTCTGCCGCGTGAGCACGAGGTTTTCGCGCCCCGGCAGCGGCCTGCCGCCCGGAAAATCGTCCAGCGTGCGCCGGCCGACGATCACGGCCGCGCCCATCGTCAGCTCGCGGAAGCGGCGGCGGTCCGCCGGGATCACGAGCGGCTGCGTGCCCTTGGCCCCGATGCCCCAGTCGGCATAGACGGCGACGATCGCATCCATGGCTCAGTCCCCCTTACACCGCGATGGGGATCTTCCCCGTGAACTCGCTGTATTCGTACCCCTCGACGCGGAAGCTGTCGCGGGTGAAGGCGTAAAAATCGTGCACGTCCGGGTCGATGAAAAACTGCGGTGCCGGTTTCGGCTCGTTCTGGATCAGCTGCTCGATGACCGGCACGTGGCGGTCGTAGATGTGCGCGTCGGCAATGACGTGCACCAGCTCGCCCGCCTGCAGACCGGACACCTGCGCGAACATGTGCACGAGCACGGCGTACTGCACGACGTTCCAGTTGTTCGCCGCGAGCATGTCCTGGCTGCGCTGGTTGAGGATGGCGTTGAGCGTGTTGCCCGAGACGTTGAACGTCATCGAGTACGCGCATGGATAGAGCGCCATCTCGTGCAGATCCTCGAACGTATAAATATTCGTCAGGATGCGGCGGGAGGCAGGGTTATGCTTCAGGTCGTAGAGCACGCGGTCCACCTGGTCGAATTCACCCTCGGGATACTGGTGCTTGACGCCGAGCTGGTAGCCGTAGGCCTTGCCGATCGAGCCGGTCTCGTCGGCCCACTGATCCCAGATGTGGCCGCGCAGGTCGTGGATGTTGTTCGACTTCTGCTGCCAGATCCACAGCAGCTCGTCCACGGCGGTCTTCCAGTAGGTGCGCCGCAGCGTCAGCAGCGGAAATTCTTTGGACAGGTCATAGCGGTTGACGATGCCGAACTTTTTGACCGTGTGCGCCGGCGCGCCGTCGTCCTCCCAGTGGGGGCGCACCGCCTGATCGGTGTCCCAGACGCCGTGCGTCAGAATGTCGCGGCAGTTGCGGATAAAGACCTCGTCTGCGTAGCTCATCGTTCGGCTCCTTTCAAATAACACTTTGAAACAATAGTTTATCATATTATCTGAAGCGTTGTAAATGGGGAAAAGAAGAAAACGGTGTCTGCTTCGGTTATTTGACAAATGTGGCAAAAATAACGAATAATTTTGTTCAAATTGCGCGCCGGATTTGCCGCACTTTTTGCGCAAAGCCCATCCCAATTTTTCTCATGGGATGCTATAATCAAAACAGCGATACCCCAAATTCAAAAAATGGAGGATATCACATGAAGCACACGAAGAAACTGCTTTCGCTGCTGCTGGTGCTGTGCCTGATCCTGAGTCTGTCGTGCACGGCATTTGCAGCTGACGAGGCAAAGCCGCTCACCGGCAAGACCGTCATCCTGCACTCGAACGACGTGCACGGTGCGATCGACCTGTATGCGGCCATGGCATCCCTGAAGGCAGACTATGAGGCGCAGGGCGCCGAGGTCATCCTGGCCGACGCCGGCGACTACAGTCAGGGCACCGTCTACGTCAGCGTCCACAAGGGCGCGGACGCGGTGACCATGATGAACGCCACCGGCTACGATGTGGCCACCATCGGCAACCATGAGTTCGACTACGGCTATGCCCAGCTGGCGGAGAACATGAAGGCTGCCAAGTTCAAGGTCCTGTGCGCCGACGTGCTCGGCGCCGACGGCAAGACCATTTTCGATGCCAACACCATCATCGAAAAGGGCGGCGTGAAGATCGGCTTCTTCGGTCTCGAGACGCCCGAAGCGCAGACCAAGGCCAACCCGAAGCTGATCGAGGGCCTGAAGTTCCTCGCGGGCAAGGACGGCAAAGAGCTCTATGCCTGCGCGGACGCGCAGGTCAAAGCCCTCAAGGAGCAGGGCGCAGACCTCGTCGTCTGCCTGTCCCACTTGGGCATCGACGGCAGCTCCGAGCCCTATACCTCCTATGATCTGGCCGCGAATGTGGAGGGCATCGACTTCATCATCGACGGCCACTCCCACAGTGTGATCACCGCCGGCCCGAACGGCGAGGCCATCCAGTCCACGGGCACGGCTTTTGCCAACATCGGCGTCATCACCATTGACAACGCCACGAAGAAGATCGTCGGCAACGAGCTCAAGGGCATCTGGCACAAGGAGAAGGTCGAAGGCAAGGACGTCACCGTCGTTGACTACAAAACGCGCGATGAGAAGGTCGCCGCGGCCGCCAAGGCCATCATCGACCCCATCGACAAGGCCTATGGCGAGAAGTTTGCCGTCAGCAAGGTCACGCTCAACGGCGCGAAGGCCCCCGACGGCAACCGTGACTCCGAGACCAACCTCGGCGACCTGATCACGGACGCCATGCTCTGGAAGATCCGCAGCGACGCCACGATCAAGGTCCCGGTGGAGAACGTGGTCGCCATCACGAACGGCGGCGGCATCCGCGCGACCGTCAAGGCGGGCGACATCACCAAGAAGGACATCAACACCGTGCTGCCGTTCGGCAACACGCTGGCAGTTGTTTACGTGACCGGCGCCGAGCTGCTCGAGGCGCTCGAGGCCAGTACTTTCTGCACGCCGGAATCCCTCGGCGGCTTCCCGCAGGCGGCCGGCCTGCAGTTTGCCCTCAAGACCTATGAGAAGTATGACGCGAATCCGGATCCCTATCCCAAATCCACCTACTACGGCCCGAAGAGCATCCAGCGCGTGACCATTGACAACGTCAACGGCAAGGCGTTTGACCCGACGGCTACCTACGCTGTCGTCACGAACAACTTCGTGGCCGGCGGCGGCGACACCTACTACGCCTTCGCGGCGGCGACCGACCAGTTCGACACCGGCCTGCCGCTGGACGAGGTGGTCATGGAATACATCACGAAGGAGCTCAAGGGCGTCATCGGCGAGGAATATGCCCTGCCGGGCGACCGCATCGTGAGAGCGGCGTCCGCTGAAGAGCTGGAGGCCCGCGGGACGTTCCTGGAGAATATGAGCCTGCTGTGTGACCTGACGGCGTACACGGAAGACTCCGTCCAGGGCGTGAAGGCGGCCTATGCGGCCTACAAGGCGGCGAAGACGACGGAAGCGGTCGAGGCGGCCACGGCCGACCTGCTCAAGGCCATGCCGGAGCTGGTCTTTGTGCCCAACACCTTCACCGATGCGCAGAGCGGCTGGTACAAGGCGGCTGTCGATTTCGCACAGGCTTCCGGCCTGATGAACGGCATGACCGCGACCGAGTTTGCGCCGAACGTGACGACGACCCGCGCCATGGTCGCGCAAGTGCTCTACCGGCTCGCCGGTTCGCCGACCGTGGAGAGAACGGGCGCATTTGCGGACGTTGCTTCGGGTGCGTGGTATTACGATGCCATGCTCTGGGCCAGCAGCACCGGCATCCTGAAGGGCTATGAGGACGGCACGTACCGTCCGGCGCGGGCCATTACCCGTCAGGAGATGGCGACCATCCTCTTGCGCATGGCCGATGTGAAGCTCGGCGCGGATCTGGTCGATGCGGCTCTGGCTGAGATTGCGGACGGCGGCAGTGTCGCTTCCTGGGCGAGAGCGGGCGTGGCGTTCTGCTACCTGGGCGGCATCATGAACGGTATGGGCGGCGCGCACTTTGACCCGACCGGTATGCTCACGCGCGCGCAGCTTGCGCAGGTGTTCTTCAACCTTTACAACATCGGCATGGATGAAGTCATGAATTCCGGGGAAGATCCGGAGCCGGCTTCGTCGCTTCTGGCCGCGTGATTTTTCGCATATTACGCATATGAAATTTTTGGAGGCTGCTTCGGCAGCCTCCTTTTGATCGCGGCCGGAACGGCTGCGGATGGATTGTGCTTGACAATTTCGGAAAACCTTTTACAATATAGGCGAACCAAGCGGACCGACACAACCAAGGAGGTTTTTGATTATGAACATGAACAAATATCTGGACATCGCACCCGAGGTGCAGCAGGCGCTCGCGGACGGCCGCCCGGTCGTCGCGCTCGAGAGCACGATCATCTCCCACGGCATGCCCTATCCGAAAAACGTCGAGACGGCCCTGCTCGTCGAGCAGACTCTGCGCGACAACGGCGCCGTGCCCGCCACCATCGCCATCCTCGGCGGCCGCCTGAAGGCCGGCCTGTCCAAGGAGGAGATCACCTACCTCGGCAAGGCCGGGCGCAAGGTCGCCAAGGTCTCCCGCCGCGATCTGCCGGTCATCTGCGCGCGCGGCGCGGACGGCGCGACCACCGTTACCACGACGATGATGATCGCCCATATGGCGGGCATCCAGGTCTTTGCCACCGGCGGCATCGGCGGCGTGCACCGCGGCGCCGAGACGACCATGGACATCTCCGCCGACCTCGAAGAGCTGGCGCAGACGCCGGTCATGGTCGTGTGCGCGGGTGCGAAGGCCATCCTCGACCTCGGCCTGACACTGGAGTATCTGGAGACGAAGGGCGTGCCCGTGCTCGGCTACGGCACGGATGAGCTGCCCGCGTTCTATACCCGCGAGAGCGGCCTCGGCGTTGACGCGCGCGTCGACACGCCGGAGGATCTGGCTGCCATCTTCCAGGCGCAGCGCGACCTGGGCCTCAAGACCGGCATGCTCGTCACGAACCCGATCCCGCAGCAGTATGCCATGGACAAGACCGTCATCGACAAGGCCATCGATCAGGCGCTTGCCGAGAGTCATGAGCAGGGCATCCACGGCAAGGAGACCACGCCGTTCCTGCTTGCCCGTGTGGCGGAGCTCACCGGCGGCGACAGTCTCGAGAGCAACATCCAGCTCGTGCTCAATAACGCCCGCGTCGCGGCGAAGACCGCCGTCGCCCTCTGCAAATGAAGGGCGGTGCGTGGCTCGTGCTCGCGGTGTCCGCGCTGATGGGGCTCGGCCTCACCATCGGGGCGATCGCCTCGCGCCGGCATATGAGCACCGCCGTCGTCGTGGTGCTGTGTCTCGTCGGCATCGGCATCGTGCTCGTCGGCGCGGTGCTGAGCATCGGCATTGGGGTATTGTGAGCGCGCGAAACTGCATAATGGTAAAAAACACCGCAGGCTAACCGGCCTGCGGTGTTTTCTTGCTTACGGGTTATTTCTCGTCGCCGGGCTTCGGCTGCGCGACGCGGAAGATCATGCGCGGGGTCTCGGTGCTGGCCTTCGTGTTCGGGGCTATGGACTCGGTGATGAACGAGTTGCCGCCGATGACGGAGTTTGCGCCGATGACGGTCTTGCCGCCGAGGATGGACGCGCCGGAGTAGATCGTGGCGTTGTCGCCGACGGTGGGGTGGCGCTTGCCGGTCACGGCATGGCCGTGGCGCGGGCTGAGCGCGCCGAGCGTCACGCCCTGATAGAGCTTGACGTGGTCGCCGATGATCGTCGTCTCGCCGACGACGATGCCGGTGCCGTGGTCGATGAAGAAATATTCGCCGATCTGCGCGCCGGGGTTGATGTCAATGCCGGTCGCGCCGTGGGCGTACTCGCTCATGATGCGCGGGATGAGCGGAACCTTGCTCTCGTAGAGCTCGTGCGCCACGCGGTAGACGAAGATCGCGTACAGGCCGGGGTAGGAGAAGATGACCTCCTCCTTGCTGCCGGCGGCGGGGTCGCCGTCGAAGTTTGCGGCCACGTCCTTCATGAGCATGGCCTGGATCTGCGGCAGGCGGCACAGGAAGCGGTCGCACACGGCGCTCGTGCGCTCGCGCAGCTCCGCCTCGTCCTTGATCGTGTTGGAAAACGCCAGGTGCACCTGCTCGCACAGGTCGGTGTAGATCTCGCCGAGCAGGAACTCCGCAAACGTCTCGGCCGAGACGTGCGACACCGTGCCGCCCGCGAAATACGCCGGGAAGAACACCTTCTGCAGGTTCTCGATGATCTTGATGATGACCTTGCGGTCGGGCATGCGCAGCTGCTCGCTGTACATGGGCACTTCGGCCGTTTCGTAGCCGTTGGCGATCTGTGCCGCCACGGCGTGCAGCAGACTTTTTTGCGTCATGATGGGGACACTCCTTCTTCTTTCACATAGCGCCACAGGCAAAAAACGCAGGAAGCGCGCGGCTTCCTGCGTTGCAAAACCATGTGGATGCACAGCGGACGCACCTTTTGGGCGCGGCCGTGGGTTTACCGGCAGAAAGCGACACTTCTTTGCGCACGACAACAACAGGCCGTCGGACATGCCGCGACCCGGATGCTGCTGCAGCTGCAAAGACGCATGGCTCAGGCTCCTTCCGGTTTATTTCCCCCTTCTTAAGGGGAATTCCTCTTCTTGTATAACACGATATGCCGCGCTTGTCAAGAGCGTGACGGCTCAGCGCTTTTTCTTCGGCAGTTTCGTGATGCGGCCGTCGCCGTGGTCGATGTACGTGTTTTCGAGCACGTCGATCGTGCTGCGGCGCCAGTCGGCGATGTATTCCTCGCGCAGCGCCTTGCGCTCGGCCTGTTCCTCGGGGGTCAGGTCGCGCTCGCGCGCGATGCGCGTCAGCTCGCTGATGCGATCCATCTTTTCCTGTGTCAAGGCTTTGCTCTCCTCTCAGTTTTTCAGGCTGTGCAGCGGGGCGGGGATGCGCCCGCCGCGGGCGATGAACTCCGCTGCGCTGCAGCGGTTGACCGGCATGACCGGCGCGCTGCCGAGCAGGCCGCCGAACGCCACCGTGTCGCCCACCTGCTTGCCGGGGGCGGGGATGATGCGCACGGCGGTGGTCTTGTTGTTGATCATGCCGATGGCGGCCTCGTCTGCGATGATGGCGGAGATCGTCTCGGCCGGCGTGTCGCCGGGCACGGCGATCATGTCCAGACCGACCGAGCACACGCACGTCATGGCCTCGAGCTTCTCGATCGTCAGGCGGCCGGCCTCGGCCGCGGCGATCATGCCGGCATCCTCCGACACGGGGATGAACGCACCCGAGAGCCCGCCGACGTGGGACGACGCCATGACGCCGCCTTTTTTCACCGCGTCGTTGAGCAGCGCGAGCGCTGCCGTGGTGCCGGGCCCGCCGACGGACTCCAGCCCCATCTCCTCGAGCACGGCGGCCACGCTGTCGCCGACGGCGGGCGTCGGTGCGAGCGACAGGTCCACGATGCCGAACGGCACGCCCAGCCGCGCGGACGCCTCCTGCGCCACGAGCTGGCCCATGCGCGTGATGCGGAAGGCCGTCTTTTTCACCGTCTCGGCCACGACGTCGAACGGCTGGCCATGTACGCTCTGCAGCGCGTGCTGCACCACGCCCGGCCCGGACACGCCGACGTGCACCTCGCACTCCGGCTCGCCCACGCCGTGAAACGCCCCGGCCATGAAGGGGTTGTCCTCCACGGCGTTGGCAAAGACCACGAGCTTGGCGCAGGCCATGCCGCCCTGATCGGCCGTAAGCGCGGCGGCGCGCTTGACGGTGCGGCCCATCTCGGCCACGGCGTCCATGTTGATGCCCGCGCGCGTCGAGCCGACGTTCACGCTCGCGCACACCAGCTCCGTCTCGGCCAGCGCCTCCGGGATGGAGGCGATGAGCACGCGGTCAGATTCCGTCATGCCCTTGTGCACGAGCGCGGAAAAGCCGCCGAGGAAGTTGACGCCGATCTCGTGCGCGGCGCGGTCGAGCGCTTTGGCATACGGCACATAGGACTGCGCGCCCGTGCCCGCTCCGACAAGGGAGATGGGCGTGACGGACACGCGCTTATTGACGATGGGGATGCCGAACTCGGCCTCGATATCTTCGCCCGTGCGCACGAGATCGCCCGCAAGGCGGCAGATCTTGTCGTATACCTTCGTGCAGCTGCGCTCGATGTCCGTGTCCGCGCAGTCGAGCAAGGAGACGCCCATCGTGATGGTGCGGATGTCGAGGTGCTGCTGGTCGATCATGGCGATTGTCTGCAAAATTTCACTGCGGTTGATCATGGTCGTGTCCTCTCAGATGCGGTGCATGGCGTTGAAGATGTCTTCGCGCTGGGCGCGGATCTGCAGGCCGCGCTGTGTGCCGGCCTCGTCGAGCGTGCGGGCGAGGTCTGCAAACGGCACGGTGCACTGCGCTGCGTCCACGAGCATGATCATCGTGAAGTATTCCTGCAATACCGTCTGGCTGATGTCCAGCACGTTCACGCCGTACTGCGCCAGCAGGGCGGTCACGTCGGCGATGATGCCGACACGGTCTTTTCCGATCACGGTTACGATTGCACGCATGGTTTGTCCTCCTTATTGACCGATCGCGCCGAGCTCGTCGAGATCGCGCTCGAACGCGGGGATGAAATGCTCCAGAAAATACTGCACCTCCGGCAGGGGGGATGCCTCGAGCGCCGCGCGCGTCTGCGCCTCGGCGGAGAGAAACTCGTTGTTGCCGGCCTTGCGCTCCTCGATGCACTTGATGTAGGCTGAGAGCTTGTCGGCCGCCTTCACGAGCGGGTAAATGTCGCCGTCCTTATCCTCGGCGAGCACATCGGCATAGGTCTCGCGCAGCTCCGGCGGCAGCATGCCAAGCAGCTTCTGCACGGCCAGATCCTCCACCGCGTGGTAGGCCGACATGATCTCCGCGTTGTGATACTTGATCGGCGTCGGCAGGTCGCCCGTGAGGATCTCCGACGCATCGTGATACAGCGCCGCAGTTGCGAGCGCGTTGACGTCGCACGGCTGGTGGAAAATGTCGCGCCGGATGACGCCGAGCGCGTGCGCCAGCACGGCCACCATGTGGCTGTGCTCCTGAATGTTCTCGGGCAGGGCGTTGCGCATCAGGCCCCAGCGCGCGATATAGCGCATGCGCGAAATGAGCGCAAAGAAGTTGGAATCCATGGTCTGCCCCCTCAAAAACGAAAAATACAGATATGAACACATTTTATCATGCCGTTCGGAGAATGTAAACACGAAAAACTGTTGCAATATCAGGTTTTCCATGCTAAAATACAATTTCGTGCGAACAGAAATCATTTGAAATATGTATTTGCGTTGAGGAAGTGTGCAAAATGGAGAAATTGAGAAACGTCGCCATCATCGCCCACGTTGACCACGGCAAGACCACCCTGGTCGACGAGATGCTCAAGCAGAGCGGCGTCTACCGTGAAAATCAGGAGGTCGTCGACCGCGTTATGGACTCCAACGATCTGGAGCGCGAGCGCGGCATCACGATCCTGGCCAAGAATACCGCCGTGCGCTACGGCGACACGAAGATCAACATCGTCGACACCCCGGGCCACGCCGACTTCGGCGGCGAGGTCGAGCGTGTCCTGAAGATGGTCAACGGCGTCATCCTGCTCGTCGACGCCGCCGAGGGCCCCATGCCGCAGACGCGCTTCGTGCTCAGCAAGGCGCTCGAGCTCGGCCACCGCGTCATCGTCGTCATCAACAAGATCGACCGCCCCGACCAGCGTATCCACGAGGTCATTGACGAGGTGCTCGAGCTGCTCATGGACCTCAACGCGACCGACGAACAGCTCGACTCGCCCATGCTCTTCTGCTCGGGCCGTCAGGGCACCGCGTCCTACTCCCCGGATGTGCCGGGCAAGGACCTGCGCCCGCTGTTCGACACCATTCTGGAGTATATCCCCGCGCCGGAGCAGAACGTCGACGCGCCGTTCCAGATGCTCGTGTCGTCCATCGACTACAATGAGTTTGTCGGCCGCATCGCCATCGGCCGCATCGAGCGCGGCGTCATCCGTCAGAACGAGGAGATCGCCGTGTGCAACTACCACGAGCCGGACGCCCCGGCCAAGAAGGCCAAGGCCGTGTCCATGTATGAGTTCGAGGGCCTGCAGCGCGTGCCCGTCACGGAGGCGGAGGCCGGCAGCATCATCGCCATGTCCGGCATCGGCGACATTACCATCGGCGACACGATCTGCGCGCCGAGCTGCGTCGAGCCGATTGAGTTCGTGAAGATCTCCGCGCCCACGATGGAGATGACCTTCTCCGTCAACGACGGCCCGTTTGCCGGCCGCGAGGGCAAGTTCGTCACCAGCCGCCAGATCCGCGAGCGGCTCTACCGCGAGACGCTCAAGGACGTGTCCCTGCGCGTGAGCGATCTCGAGGGCGCGACGGATTCGTTCAACGTCGCCGGCCGCGGCGAAATGTCGCTGTCCATCCTCATCGAGACCATGCGCCGCGAGGGGTATGAGTTCCAGGTCTCGCCCCCGCGCGTGCTCTACCAGACGATCAACGGCCAGAAGTGCGAGCCGATCGAGCGCCTTGTCGCCGACGTCCCGGCCGATGCCGTCGGCGCCGTGATCGAAAAGCTCAGCGCCCGCAAGGGTGAACTGCAGCAGATGGAGCCCATCGGCAAGCGCACGCGTCTGGAGTTTCTCGTGCCGGCGCGCGGCCTGTTCGGCTACCGCAACGAATTTCTGACCGATACGAAGGGCGAGGGCATCATGGCCTCCGTCTTTGACAGCTACGCCCCCTATAAGGGTGACCTCAGCCGTCGCAACACCGGCTCGCTCGTCTCGTTCGAGACCGGCGAGAGCATCACCTACGGCCTGTTCAACGCGCAGGAGCGCGGCCAGCTGTTCATCGGCGCGGGCGTGCCCGTGTATGCCGGCATGGTCGTCGGTGTGTCGCCGAAGCAGGAGGACATCACCGTCAACGTCTGCAAGAAAAAGCAGCTGACCAACACCCGCGCCGCCGGCTCTGACGACGCGCTGCGTCTCGTGCCGCCGCGCAAGCTGAGCCTGGAGCAGTGCCTGGAGTTCCTCGCGGACGACGAGCTGCTCGAGGTCACGCCCAAGAGCCTGCGCATCCGCAAGCGCATCCTCGACCATGAGCGCCGCATGAAGGCCGCCCACGGCAAGGGCGCGAAATAAGTTTGGCCCGTTCCCGCCGCTGTCCGCCGAGACGGCGGCGGGAATTTTGCGCCGCGCGGCGTATGGAGAAAGATTTCTCTTTACAAGTACCGCGGGGTGTGGTATTGTAAAACAGTCCATGTGCCCGGATCCGGGGCTTGCCGCTTTGCAGCGGTGCCTTTCCGCCCGGTTCTGCGCCAGCGGATACGAAAACAAAGAAAGGAAGTCATCACCATGATCACCAAAGCTGAAAAGACCGCAGTCATCGAAGCCAACAAGACGCACGAGGGCGACACCGGTTCTCCGGAGGTCCAGATCGCCATCCTCACCGAGCGCATCCACCAGCTCACCGAGCACCTGAAGGTGCACCCGAACGACAAGCACAGCCGTCTGGGCATGTACAAGATGGTCGGTAAGCGCCGCCGTCTGCTCGACTACCTCGCCAAGAAGGACATCGAGCGCTATCGTGCGATCATTGCAAAGCTGAACATCCGCAAGTAAGTTCGGCTTTTCCGAAGGGTATGAACGTTTGAACGCAGGGGGATAATTTCATATTGTCCCCCTGCTTTTTTCGTTTCCGCCCCGGCAGCCCATTTTCGGGAGCGCCGCTGCCCAGTATTTGAATCTGCGCCCCATCGCGCATGGGACGTGGATGCAAGTGCTGGCTCTGGCGTTTCCGCCAACAAAAGAAAGGAGCACCAGAACCCATGATCATCACCACGCACAAGCAGTTCCCCAACTACAAGCGCTACGAGATCGAGTATGAAGGCCGTCCCCTCGTCATGGAGACCGGCAAACTCGCAGAGCTGTGCAACTCCGCCGTCCTCGTCAGCTACGGCGAGACGACCGTGCTCGTCACCTGCACGGCCTCCGCCCGCCCGAAAGACGGCGTGGATTACTTCCCGCTGTCCGTTGATTTTAACGAAAAGCTCTACGCCGTCGGCCGCATCCCCGGCAGCTTCATGCGCCGCGAGGGCAAGCCCAGCCTGCCCGCCGTGCTCGCCAGCCGCCTGATCGACCGCCCGATGCGCCCGCTCTTCCCGAGCGACCTGCGCAACGACGTCATCATCGCCTGTGAAGTGCTGTCCGTCGACCGCGACTGCAGCCCGGAGATCACCGCCATGATCGGCGCGAGCGCCGCCGTGAGCATCTCCGACGTGCCGTTCAACGGCCCCATCGCCGGCATCGTCCTCGGCTGGGACGGCGAGAAGTACCTCTTCAATCCCACGCAGGAGCAGCGCAAGACCAACCGCATGACCACCACCATCGCGGCCACGCACAAGAAGATCGTCATGATCGAGTCCGAGGCCGACCAGGTGCCGGATGATGTGATGTACGAGGGCATCGTGCAGGCGCACGAGCACCTGCAGCCCGTGCTCGATCTCATCGACAAGATGGTCAGCGAGATCGGCAAGCCGAAGTTTGAGTATGAGCACGCCTCCTTTGACGAGGATCTGTTCGAGCTCCTGTGCGCCAACGAGATGGAAGGCATGGAGTACTGCATGGACACCGACGACAAGAACGTGCGCGAGGCGCGCGTGAATGAATGGATCGCCGCCGTGCAGGAAAAATATGAAGCCGAGCACCCGGACATGATGCAGTACATGGACGAGATCCTCTACAAGATGCAGAAGAAGATCGTCAAGAAGTGGCTGCTTGCCGGTCATCGTGTCGACGGCCGCAAGATGAACGAGATCCGCCCGCTCGACGCCGAGGTCGGCGTGATCCCGCGCGTGCACGGCTCGGGCCTGTTCACCCGCGGCCAGACGCAGGTGCTGTCCATCGCCACGCTCGCCACGCTGTCCATGTCCCAGAAGCTCGACACCATCTGGGAAGAGGAAGAAAAGCGCTTCATGCACCACTACAACATGCCGCCGTATTCCACCGGCGACGCCCGCGCCGCCCGCAGCACCAACCGCCGCGAGTATGGCCACGGCGCGCTCGTTGAGAAGGCGCTGCAGTGCGTCATCCCGCCGGTCGAGGAGTTCCCGTATGCCATCCGTGTGGTGTCCGAGGTGCTCTCGTCCAACGGTTCCACGTCGCAGGGCTCCATCTGCGGCTCCACGCTCGCGCTCATGGACGCCGGCGTGCCCATCAAGGCGCCGGTCGCCGGCATCTCCTGCGGTCTGATCCAGGACGGCGACGACTTCACCACCTTCATCGACATTCAGGGCGTTGAGGACTTCCACGGCGAGATGGACTTCAAGGTCGCCGGCACGAAGCAGGGCATCACCGCCATCCAGATGGACCTCAAGAACGACGGCCTCAAGCACGAGATCGTCAAGGAAGCGTTCCGCATGACGCGCGAGGCCCGCTTCCAGATCCTCGATGAGATCATGCTCAAGGCGATCGCTGAGCCGCGCAAGGAGCTGGCCGATTCCGCCCCGAAGATGATCCAGATGAAGATCAACCCCGACAAGATCCGCGAGGTCATCGGCTCGGGCGGCAAGGTCATCCAGAAGATCTGCGCCGACACCGGCTGCAAGATCGACATCGAGGACGACGGCTCCATCTTCATCGCGTCCGAGGACATCGAGGCCTGCCGCGCCGCGCGCAAGACCATCGAGAACATCGTCTTCGAGCCGGAAGTCGGCGAGCTGTACTACGGCAAGGTCTCCAACATCCGCAGCGACTTCGGCGCATGGGTCGAGCTGGCTCCGGGCAAGGACGGCCTCGTCAAGATCAAGGATCTCGAGTTCAAGCGCACCGAAAAGGTCGAGGATGTGCTCAAGATCGGCGACATGACCTGGGTCAAGGTCATGAATGTCGACGATCGCGGCCGCATCGACCTGTCCCGCAAGGACGCGATGCGTGAAAAGGGCCTGATGTAATTTCGGCACAACTGTGTGGGCGGGGTGCGCATACACCCCGCCCACTTTTCCACGGGGGGACAGCACATTATGTACGAAAAACAGACGCTGCCGAACGGCGTGCGCATCGTCTACGAGCACATGCCGCATGTGCGCTCGGCGGCCATCGGCGTGTGGGTCGGCGTTGGGTCACGGTATGAGTCGCCGTGCGAGGCCGGCAGCGCGCACTTTATCGAGCATATGCTCTTCAAGGGGACGGCACAGCACTCCGCCTCCGAGCTGGCAGAACGCATGGACGCCATCGGCGGCCAGGTGAACGCCTACACCACGCGCGAGGGCACGTGCTACTATGCGCGCGTGCTCGACGAGCACCTCGACCGCGCGGGCGACCTGCTCGCCGAGATGCTCTTCACATCGAACTTTTCCGAGACGGACGCAGATAACGAACGCGGCGTCATCCGCGAGGAGATGGACATGTACGCCGACACGCCGGAGGATCTGGTCACGGAGCGGCTCATCGGCGCCGCCTTCCCCGGCGCGCTGGGGCGGCCGGTGCTCGGACGCCCGGCCACGATCGACCGGCTGACGGGTGCGCGCCTGCGCTCGTTTCAGATCGCGCACTATATCGCGCCGCGCATCGTTATCGCCGTGTCCGGCAGCTTCACGGATGAGAACATCGCGCGCCTCGCCGCGCACTTTTCGTGGCTGCCCGTGCGGCCGGATCTGACCATGCGGTCCGGCAGCTACACCCCAGCCTTCACGCTCAAGCGCAAGGCCATCGAGCAAAACCAGATCAGCATCGGCTTTCCCGGCCTGCCGACGGGGGCGGAGGAGCGCTTCACCATGGCGCTGCTCTCGTCCATCCTCGGCGGGAACATGTCCTCGCGCCTGTTTCAGACCGTGCGCGAGAAAAACGGTCTGTGCTACGCCATCTACACCTACACGGCGAGCTTTCTCGACTGCGGCATGTTCGGCATCTCCGCCGCCGTCGGCCGCGAGACGGAGCAGCGCGCGCTCGCGCTCATCCGCGACGAGCTCGAGCGCTTCCGCACCGACGGCGTCACGCAGTCGGAGCTCGACCGCGCGCGCGAACAGGTGCACGCGAGCGTGCTCATGGCGGAGGAATCCACCGCCTCGCGCATGAACAAGCTCGGCTATTCCGAGCTGTACCTCGGCCGGGTGCTCCCGGCGGATGAGGTGCTCGCGCGCTACGACGCCGTCACGTGCGAGGACATCCTCGGCCTTGCGCGCGAGACGCTGGACTTTGACCGCGTGTCGTTCTCGGCCGTCGGCCGCCTGCGGCCGCAGGAAGAGTACGCGCAGCAGCTCAAGGGATAACAAAAAACGCCGCGGAGGCCTCCGCGGCGTTTTTCTGTTTCAGTCGTCCGACTCACCGGCCATGACCGTGTGCCGGATGCGGCGGATACCACACCCGCGCCGCTTGCGCAAGGGGGCGGATCCTGCTGCCATGTATCGCAAAACGGAACCCCGGCGGCTTCAAGAAGAAGCCGCCGGGGGCGTTTTGCTTTTTCAGGCGTTTTGGATCAGCAGCTCCGCGATCTGCACGCAGTTGGTGGCCGCGCCCTTGCGCACCTGGTCGCCGCAGCACCATAGGCACAGGCCGTTGGGGTCGGTCAGGTCGGGGCGGATGCGGCCGACGAACACGAGATCCTGATCCGACGTGTCGAGCGGCATGGGATACTGCAGCGCGTTGAGATCATCCACAAGGCGGCAGCCGGGGGCGGCAGCGATGGCCGCGCGCGCCTCGTCGACGGAGATGTGGTGCACGAAGTGCACGGCGGCGGAGATGGAGTGGCTGCGCACGACGGGCACGCGCACGCAGGTGCACGAGACGTTCATGTCCGGCAGGTGCAGGATCTTGCGGCCCTCGTTCTGGAGCTTCATCTCCTCGGAGGTGTAGCCGTCGCACTGCTCGCCGCCGATCTGCGGGATGACGTTGTAGGCGATCTGGTGCGCGAACACCTTCGGCGCGTAGCTCTTGCCGGCGCGCAGGGCGTCGACCTCGTTTTGCAGCTCGATCGGGCCGCCCGCGCCCGCGCCGGATACGGCCTGATACGTCGACACGACCATGTCGCGGATGGGTGAGAGCTTGCGCAGCGCGTTGATGGCGGTCAGCGTGATGATGGTCGAGCAGTTGGGGTTCGAGATGATGCCGTGGTGCAGCTTCACGTCTCCGGCGTTGATCTCCGGCACGACGAGCGGCACGTTTGGGTCCAGGCGAAAGGCCGAGGAGTTATCCACGAACACGGCGCCGGAGCGCACGATCGCAGGGGCGAAGCGCTCGGCAATGTCGTTTTCTGCCGCGCCGAGGACGATGTCCATGCCGGCAAAGGCGGCGTCCGTCGCCTCCTCGAGGGCGATATTCTGTCCCTGCCACGACACGACCTTGCCGGCCGAGCGGGCGCTTGCGAGCAAGTGCAGCTCCCCGACGGGGAACTTGCGCTCGGCGAGGATCTTCATCATTTCCTGCCCGACGGCGCCGCTGGCGCCGAGAATGGCTACGCGATACTGCTTCATATTTGAAAACTTCCTTTCTTATTTCACAAAGCTGTTGTACAGGACCTGGATGGCGGGCGCGAAATCCTTCGTATCCACGCCGACGATGATGTTGAGCTCATCCGGCCCCTGCGAGATCATGCGGATGTTGATGCCGTGCTCGCCGAGCGCGGCGAAGATGCGGCCCGACGTGCCGGGGCGGAAGGCCATCTTCCGGCCGACGGCCGCGACGATGGAGATGTTCTCCGTCACGTGCAGATTGTCCGGGTGCAGCTGCTTTTCCAGCTCGCCGAGGATGGAGTACAGGCAGGGGGCGACCTTTTCGCTCGAGACGACGAGCGACAGGCAGTCGATGCCGCTAGGGGCGTACTCGATGCTCACGCCGTGGCGCTCGAACACTTCGAACACATGCCGGAACGTGCCCACGCTCGAGGACATACCGGACTTGGCGATCGTGATGATAGAGTAGTTTTTCTTGCCCGCGATGCCGGTGATGAGCCGACCGTCGTCCACGTCGTCGAACGACTCCATGATGAGCGTGCCGGGGTGGTCGGGGTCGTTGGTGTTGCGGATGTTGAGCGGGATATTCTTCTCGCGCACGGGGAAGACCGTGCCCTCATGCAGCACCTGCGCGCCGACGAAGCTCAGCTCACGCAGCTCGTTATAGGTGATGCGCTCGATGGGCAGCGGGTCGGGCACGATGCGGGGGTCGGCCATAAGGATGCCGGACACGTCCGTCCAGTTTTCGTACACGTCGGCATCGAGCGCCGCGGCCGCGAGCGCGCCGGTGATGTCGCTGCCGCCGCGGGAAAAGGTGCGGATCTTGCGGTCGGGCGTCACGCCGTAAAAGCCGGGGATGACAACGCTGCGCCCGTCGGCCAGCCGCCGGAGCGCGGCGTAGGACGCCTCCTTGTCGATCGAGCCGTCAAACTGAAAGCGCACCCACAGCTCCGCGTCCAGAAACGAGTAGCCGAGGTAGTCCGCCATGAGCAGGGCGGAGAAATATTCGCCGCGCGACACGAGCTCCTCTTCCGAGATGCCGGCGCGCATCTGCCGGCGCAGCACGTCGAGCTCGGCCTCGATATCGACGTTCAGGCCGCATTCGTCGCGGATGGCGATGTAGCGATCGCAGATCATCTGAAAGACGGCGTCGCAGTTCACGCCGTACTGCAGGTGCGCGTAGCACAGGTACAGCAGGTCTGTGAGCTTGTGGTCGTCCGCGCTGCGCTTGCCGGCGGCGGACACGACGATCACCTTCCGCGCGGGGTCGGCGCGCACGATGTCGCGCACTTTTTCAAACTGCTTGGCGTCCGCCATCGACGAGCCGCCGAATTTTGCAACCTTCAGCATGGGGCCCTCCTTACTGCAGCGCGGCAAAGAAGCTCTCGCTGTCCTGCACCAGCGCCTGCGCCATGAGCGCGTGCATCCGGCTCACGGGCACGGGCTGCGTGATGACCGCACCGTCCCAGTCGCCCTCGGCGAGGGCGGCCAGCTCCGGCAGCGCGGCGCGCGTGCGCACGTAGTAGCGGTGCTGCACGCCGGAATTGTCCGGTACGGCCGGAACGAACGAGTCGGTGTAAAACGCATGCACGCCGCGGCGGATATCCACGAGATCCTGCACGACGTTGTAGGCCGTCGGGTAGCGGCCCGCGCCCTGACCGAAGAAGCTCTGCACGCCCATGCGGTCGCCCTCCATGCTGATGAGGTTGAAGTTTGCGGGCACGGCCGCCTCGAGCGCGTCATGGCTCAGCAGCGTCGGCTCGACGTAGGCGCGGATGCTGCCGCTTTTTTGCTCGGCCGTCGCGATCAGCTTGCACGTGCAGCCATGCGCCTGAAAGCGGGCGATGTCCGCCTTGCGCACGTTGCGGATGCCGAACACCGGCACGTCCGCCTCGCGCAGCGACACGCCGAAGGCCACGTTGGCGGACAGAATCAGCTTGCGCTGAATGTCCAGCCCGTCGATATCGGCCGAGGGGTCGGCCTCGGCGTAGCCGAGCGCCTGCGCCTGCGCGAGCACGTCGGCAAAGTCTACGTCGCTGCCGTGCATCGCGTCCATGATGTAGTTGGTCGTGCCATTGAGGATGCCCCAGACGCGGGAGATGTGGTTGGCGCGCGCGGCCTTTTCGAGGTTCGTCAGCCACGGGATGCCGCCGCCGACCGCCGCTGTGCACCGCAGTGCTGCGCCGTGCTCTTTGGCGAGCGCGGTGAGTTCGTCGTAGTACCGGCACATGAGGTATTTGTTCGAGGACACCACGTTCTTCCCGGCGCGCAGCGCGGCCGCCACGTATTCATACGCCGGGTGCAGGCCGCCCATGACCTCCACGACGGTGTCGACCGCCGGGTCGTCGAGAATGTCCTGCATCTCGTAGGTGGTTTGGGCCGTCAGCTCGCCGAGATCGCGCCGGCACAGCACCCACGCCGCGCGGATATCGTCCCGGCCGGCGAGCATATCGTAAACGCCCCTGCCGACAACGCCAAAGCCCAGAAGTCCGATGTTCATGATGTCCCCTCACTTTGTTTTGATGAAAATTGCCCGCGACGAGCGGACAGATGTTTTTCGAGCGAGAACAATATACCACGTATGCCCCTGGATTGCAAGGGCGCGCGGGCACATTTTCCCGAAACCGGCAAAAAACCGGCAGAAGCGCACTTCTGCCGGTTGCCTTTGTGCAGTTTTACGGCCCGGCGTCCGGCTGCGTCAGCCAGAGCAGCGCACCGAGAAGGAAAAACAGCGCCGCCGTGGCGGCACGGCCGCCATACAGCCGCGGCAATATCACGCCGGACGCGGGCAGAACAACGCTGGCGAGCAGAGTAGCCAGACACAGGCCGAACAGCGCCCAGACGAGCGGGTGCACCCAGGGCGCGCCGCGCCGCGGCCGCAGGCGCGTGACCATGCACAGCGCCTGCAGCAGTGTCCACGCCAGCGCGCACAGCAGCAGCGGCTCGGTTATGAGCATGGCTGCCAACGGCGTCATGTCCCCGTGCTGGTACTGCCGGAGGCAGACCGCGTGCAGGTACGCCCACAGCCCGGCCAGCACGAGCGTGACGGCCCCCATGATGCACAGCCTGCGCAGCGCCGCCCGGCGGGCATCGGCGGACGGCGCCCCGTCCAGCAGCTCCGTGAGCTCTACGCCGAGCGTGTCCGCGAGCCGCTGCAGCGTCTCTACGTCCGGGCGAGAGCGGCCGGTTTCGTAATTCGATATGGTCTGCCGCGTCGTGTGCACGGTCTGCGCCAGATCGTCCTGCGTCAGACGTCGGCGCGTGCGGGCGCGGCGGATGTTGGCTCCAATGTCGCGCATGGCGTTCACCTCGCCCAAAGCATACCATGCGCGGCGGCGATTTGTCACGCAAAGGTTCTTTGCGCAATGAAAAAACCGGCGGGTTCGTGTCCCGCCGGTTGCCTTTGTGCAGTTTTACTGTCCGCGGTTTTGCAGCGCGGTCAGGTAGGGGTTGAAGCGGCGCTCGGTCTCGAGCGTGGAGCAATCCATGTGGCCGGGGTAGACCTCGTAATCGCCGGGCAGAGCCGCGATCTTCGCCAGCGACTGCAGCTCGACCTCCATGCTGCCGCCGGCGAAATCCGTGCGGCCGCACGAACCGGCGAAGAGCGTGTCGCCGGTGAAGAGCGCGTCGCCGCAGATGAGCGTCACGCCGCCGGGCGTGTGGCCGGGCGTCTCCATGACGCGGAAGGTCAGATTGCCGACCTTGACCTCGTCGCCCTCCTTATAAAAGATCGTGCCCTCGGGCGGGGTGAACGTGTAGCTGTCGAAGGCGACGGCCGTGCCTGCGTCGAGCGCGTTCATGTACACGGGCGCACCGGTCTCCTCGTGCACGGCGTAGACGGCGCCGGTGTGGTCGTAGTGGCCGTGCGTGAGCAGGATGGCGCGGCAGGTGAGGTGGTTGTCCTCGAGGTAGTAGAGGATGGTGTTGGACTCGTCGCCGGGGTCGATGACGGCACACTCGAGCGTGGTCTCGTCCGTGACGATGTAGCAGTTGGTCATGAGGTGCCCGACGGGCAGACATTTGATGAGCATGGGGTGGCCTCCTTTATAAATGATCGGTATCGAGCAGGATGGTGACAGGGCCGTCGTTGACGGACGCAACTTTCATGTCCGCGCCGAACACGCCCGTGCGCACCGGGAAGCCGCGGGCCTCACAGCCCGCGATCACGCGCTCGTAGAGCGGCACGGCGGTCTCCGGCCGGGCGGCGGCCGTGAAGCCGGGGCGGCGGGAGCGGCAGTCGGCAAAGAGGGTGAACTGGCTCACGATGAGCAGCTCTGCCCCGGCGTCGGCGGGGCTGACGTTCATTTTGCCATTGGCGTCCTCAAACACGCGCAGGCCGCAGATGCGGTCGACGATGCGGTCGGCCTCGGCCGCCGTATCGGACACGTGCACGCCCAGCAGGACAAGGAAGCCCCTGCCGATGTGGCTGTATTCGGCGCCGTCGATCGTGACGGACGCCTCGGTAACGCGGGTGACGACGGCTCTCATGCTTTGCCCTCCTGTTTGGCTTTCTTTTCCTGTTCCGCCTGCAGCTCGGCGGTGTGCGCGGCGGCTTTTGCGGGGTCGGACGCGCCGCTGCGCGAGATGCGGATGACGCCGCGGATGGCGCTCAGGCGGCTGATGATCGTGCGCAGCTCAGCCAGGTCGTGCACCTCGACGGTGATCGTGATGGTCGAGCGGCCGCTGTCCACGTCGCGCGCGGTGAGCGTGCGCACCTTGGCGTTGAGCGTGTTGAGCGCCGTGGCCACGTCCATGACGAGACCCGAGCGCTGCGCGCTGAGCATCATGAGCGTCGTGCTGTAGGCATCGGTGGTGCGCTCGGCCCAGCTCACGCGGATCCAGCGGCCGGCGGTCTCCGGATTGTCGCGGCTGGCGAGATAGTTTTCGCAGTCCGTGCGGTGGATGGACACGCCCGCGCCGCGCGTGATGAAGCCGATGATGCTGTCGCCGGGCACCGGCGTGCAGCAGCGGGAGAATTTGATGAGGCAGTTGTCCAGCCCCTCGACGAGGATGCCGTGCACGGCGTGGCGCGGACGCTTGTTGCGGCGCTCGGCCGCCTCGTTGATGCGGTCGATGGCGTTTTTCTGGTTGGCCTTCTGGTTGCGCAGGATCTCGTCGCGGATGCGGTTGACGGTGCGCGTGGCGGTCACGCCGCCGTAGCCGATGGCGGCGTACAGATCGTCGAGCGAGGTGAAGGCCAGCCGCTTGAGGATCAGCGGCAGGATCTCGTCGCCCATGATGTCGGCCGGGGCGATGCCGTTGGCGCGCAGCTCGCGCTCAAACTGCTCCTTGCCGTGGACGATGTTCTCCTCGCGGCGCTCTTTTTTGAACCACTGCTTGATCTTCGTGCGCGCGGCGCCGCTCTTGGCGAGGTTCAGCCAGTCGCGGCTCGGGCCGGGCGCGTTTTTCGACGTGCGGATGTCGACAATGTCGCCGTTTTGCAGCACGTAGTCGAAGTTCACGATGCGGCCGTTGACCGTCGCACCGACCATGCTGTTGCCGATCGCGGAGTGGATGCTGTAGGCAAAGTCGATCGGCGTCGCGCCGGCGGGCAGATTGATGACATCGCCCTTCGGCGAGAACACGAACACCTCGTCGGCGAACATATCCACCTTCAGGTTGTGGAAAAAGTCCTGCGCGTCGGACTCCTGCTGCGTCTCGAGCAGGCGGCGGATCCAGGCGAACTTCTCCTCGTCGCCGGGCTTCGTGCCCTCGCCGCTGCCGGTCTTGTATTTCCAGTGTGCCGCAACGCCGTACTCCGCCGTCATGTGCATCTCCCAGGTGCGGATCTGCACCTCGAACGGGATGCCCTCCGAGCCGATGACCGTCGTGTGCACACTCTGGTACATGTTCGGTTTCGGCGTGCTGATGTAGTCCTTGAAGCGGCCGGGCAGCGGCTTATACATATCGTGGATGATGCCGAGCACGTTGTAGCAGTCGGGGATCGTGTCCACGATGACGCGAAACGCGCACAGGTCGAAAATGCCGTTGATGTCGAGCTTTTGCGCGTACATTTTGCGGTAGATGCTGTAGATGTGCTTGATGCGGCTCGAGATCGTCGCGTGCACGCCGTCTGCCTCCAGACGCTCGCGGATCTGCGTGCGCATCTCGCCCATGAATTTTTCGAGTGTCGGCATGCGCTGATCGAGCGCGTCCGTGATGGCCTTGTAGCCCGTGGGGTCAAGATACAGCAGCGAGAGGTCTTCGAGCTCCCACTTGATCTTCTGCATGCCGAGGCGGTGCGCGATGGGGGCGTAGATCTCCATCGTCTCGAGGGACTTGATGCGCTGCTTTTCCTCGCTCTGGTAGGCCATCGTGCGCATGTTGTGCAGGCGGTCGGCCATCTTGATGAGGATGACGCGGATGTCCTTGGCCATGGCCAGGAGCATCTTGCGCATGTTCTCCATCTGCTGCTCTTCGACGCTCGTGTACTGCACGCGCGTGAGCTTCGTGACGCCCTCGACGATGTCGGCCACCGAGGTGCCGAAGCTGCGCGCAATGTCCTCGTGCGTGAGCGAGGTGTCCTCGATCGTGTCGTGCAGCAGCGCGGCGATGATCGAGTCCTCGTCGAGCCCCATCTCCGCCGTGATGATGGCGGCGGCGATGCAGTGCGACACGTAGGGCGAGCCGTCGCGGCGCTTCTGGCCGGAGTGGGCCCGGTCGGCGCACTCGAAGGCCGCGCGCACGCGGCCAAGATCGGCCGGGATGCCGGCGGCGGTGATCTTCTGTTCCAGCTCCTGATAATGGGCCTCAAGGTCGTAGGGCACCGGGGCCACGTTTTCGGCGCGGGTCGCTTCAGACATAGGGACAGCTCCTTTCCCGAACGGAATGGGGATTTCTTGCAAGTGTTTCATAGCAGGCTCTGGCGGCGCTCGCGCAGGGTCTGCAGCAGCTTCGACGCGCCAAGGTCCACCTTGCCGCTCGTCGGCAGGGGGCGCAGGCGCAGCGTTTCGCCGTCAAAGTCCACGGCGGCGAGACCCATCTCGGCCATGACGCGCAGGCACACGCAGAACTTCTCCGGCCGCATGGGCGCGCGCGCGGGCAGCTCCTCGAGCGGGAAGGCCACCGGCGCGTTCAGCCACCGCCACGCCACGGCGAAGTCCGCGCGCAGGGGATAGAGATCCACCGTGTCCCACGCGGGGATGCACTGATTTTTCAGCAGCGCGCGGCACAGGGGCAGCGGGTCACTCGGGCGCACGTCGGTCACGAGCAGCTGCACGCTGCGGCGGCCGCGGAATTCGTTGATCTGCGGCGTGAAGGCCACGTCCACCCACTGGCCGATGCGCACGCCCAGCTGCGCCGGGGTGCACGAGAAGAAGATGCCGGCATAATTATACCCGCCCTTGGCAAAATGCAGCCGCAGGTGGCGGCCGCCGCCGATGGGCACGGCGTTGACGAGCCGTGCGCCCGTGATGCACAGCAGGGGCTTGGGGTTGCCGTTGCCGCACGGCTCGAGCGCGTCGAGCGACTCGATGCACGGCATGGTCAGCAGGTGCGGATCGTTCACGCGCAGGTCGCATGTGAGCTCCGGCAGGTCGTCGGCCGGGTTCTGGCGGTAATACTCGCCGAGCGCGCGGCGGAAGCGGTCGATGTTCTCGCGCCGGATCGTCAGCCCGGCTGCCAGCGCGTGGCCGCCGAAGCCCTCGAGATACTCCGAGCAGGCGCTCAGGGCATTGTACAGGTTGAAGCCGCCGAAGCTGCGGCACGAGCCCTTGCCGCGCTCGCCGTCGCAGCAGATCATGATCGTCGGCAGGTGGAACTCCTCGCTCAGGCGCGAGGCGGCGATGCCGATCACGCCCTGGTGCCACGAGTCGCTCGCAAGCACGAGCGGCATCCGCGGCGGGTAGCGGCACGCGATGGCCGAGGCCTCCTCCCAGATCTGCTGCTCGAGCGCCTGCCGCTCGCGGTTGAGCTGGCAGAGCCCGGCGGCGTAGCGGTCGGCCTCGCCGTCGTCATTCGTCAGCAGCAGCAGCGCTGCAACGGCCGTCTTGCCCAGTCGGCCGGCCGCGTTGATGCGCGGCGCGAGCGTGAAGCCGATGGTCGTGGCCGTGACGGGGCGGCCCTCCGCGCCGCACTCGTGCAGCAGCGCGCGGATGCCCGGCCGGGGGCGGGCGTTGATCTGCGCCAGCCCCTGCGCCACGAGATAGCGGTTCTCGCCCGTGAGGGGCATCACGTCCGCCACCGTGCCGATGGCGACGAGGTCGCCGTATTCGCGCAGCACCCGGTCGCTGCTGTCCTCGAGCGCGCACAAAAGCTTATATGCCACGCCCACGCCCGCGAGCCCGCTGTTCGGGTACTGCGAGCCGGGGCGCTTCGGGTCGACGACGGCCACGGCGTTCGGGATCGCCTGCCCGCTGCACTCGTGGTGGTCGGTGATGACCATGTCGATGCCGCGCTGCAGGGCGTAGTTCGTCTCGTCGATGGCGGTGATGCCGCAGTCGACGGTGATGATGAGCGTGATGTCGCTCGTGCGCTGGAGATTTGTGATCGCGTCCATGTTCAGGCCGTAGCCCTCTTCGATGCGGTCGGGGATGTACGGATGCACGGGCACGCCCTGCCGGCGCAGATAGTCCGTGAGCACGCACGTGGATGTGATGCCGTCGACGTCATAGTCGCCGAACACGGCCACGTTTTCCCTGCGCTCGATGGCAGTGCGGATGCGTGCGACGGCCTTGTCCATGTCCTGCAGGAGCATGGGGTCGAACGCGCTCTGGTCGCCGCCGCTGAGAAAGGCACGCGCCTGCACGGGGTCAGCGTACCCGCGCAGGGCCAGCAGCACCGCCAGCAGCGGCGAGTAGCCCGCGCGCAGCAATGCCTCCGGCGGCTGCGGCGCCGTGTATGGAATTTGCCAGTTGCGGTATTTCATAAGTGCAATGTGCCTCGAATCCAAAAACGATACCTATAGAAATAATTTATTATTTTATCAAATTTTCTGGCCGGATGCAAGAGGCGTGTGTCGGGTATCGGCGGCTGCCGCGCAGATTTGTCGAACAGATCGGGCGATGTGCGCGCGGCGGCCGTCCGGGTTTCCTGTGCTTGACAGGTGTTGGCTGCGGTGGTACGATGTGACGGAGCGTGCCGGCGTGGCGAAACAGGCAGACGCAAGGGACTTAAAATCCCTCGGTGGCAGCACCGTGCGGGTTCGAGCCCCGCCGCCGGCACCAGAAAATCGGCCGCTCTCGCACGAGAGCGGCCGATTTTCGGTTTTCCGGACACGCCGGAGCGCGCTTGCGCTGCATTATGTTTCTGTGAGGCGGTCTTCTTCGTAGCCGATCCCGTTGCAGCAGATCTCCGGGGCTTGGTGATCTTTGCTGTTAGCAAAGTCATAAGGGATACCGTCAGGAAATGCCCTGCATGTTGGGATGAAGCCTTTCATCCCGGTTATGTTCTTGCAATGGTCGCACCAAGAAAGCCGAATCATGTTTCCTCAAAAGCCTCCAATCCCGTGTGTGCGGATTTCGTGCGCCTTCACGTTTCTGCGCGGCGCAGCGTCACGCGCTCGGCCACGACGGCGATGTAGCCCAGCACGATCGTGAGATAATACGACGCCAGACGCCAGATGAGCATGGCGGTGGTCAGATAGTCGCCGAACAGCGGCGAGAAGGCGAGGTAGAACGTGCCCTCGCTCGCGCCGGACGCGCCCGGCATAGGAAAGCAGCTTGCCCCGATGTACAGCAGCACCTGCGTGCCCGTGACCTGCCAGAACGGTACGCCGCGCAGACCGAAGCCGCGGTACGTGCAGTAGGCCACCGACATGTACGCCGCGCACTGCCCCAGCGCGAGCGCGAGCGCCCCGGCGAGCTTGCCGCGGTGGCGGATGCCGGCGGCGAACGCATCGTGATACTCCGCCACGAAGGCGCACCATTTTTCGGCGGCCGCCTCGGGGTCTGCGCCCCGGCGGACGAACGGCTTACGCCGGTACAGCCAGCGGATGCACGCCGTGCCGAATGCGGACATCGGCTTCGGGAAGATGGCCGAGAGCAGCACGAGCGACAGCAGCCCTGCGTGCACAAACAGGCCCAGCGCCAGCACGGGGATCCACGCCGCGCTCTGCGCTGCGAGCTTGCCGCCGCACAGGCACGCGCCCACGATGCCGAGCGTCACGAGCGCGATGTTCCACAGGCTGTAAACCGTGCAGATGACGGACGTGGCCGTGCCGGTCGGGATGCCGCGGCGGTGCATGTGCAGCACCTGAAACGGCTGGCCGCCCGCGGCCGCGGGCGTCACGGCCGAGTAGAAGAAGCCGATCATCGACACGTCGATGCTGTCGCCCAGCGGCTGCGCGCAGCCGAACGCGCGCGTGATGAGCCGGTACTTGAGCGCGTCGCACAGATAGTACAGCAGCATGCAGCCCACGATCGCAGCCGTCCAGCCCGGCAGCAGCGCCGCGAGCGAGGCGCGCACGTCGCCCGCGTCGAGCGTCGCGGCGGCGAACACCGCTAGCGCCGCCGCGCCGAGCGTCAGCAGGCCGATCGAGAGCCATTGTTTTTTCTTGTCGTGTTTCATGGGCAGACCTCGCTGCAGGAGAAATTTCTTTTTAGGCCCTATATTATAACGGATATGCAGGAAAAGTGCAACCAGAAACCGGGCGCCCCAGTCGGGACGCCCGGTTTGGCATCAAAAGACGAGCTGCACGAGCAGCATATAGCACACGGTGCCGGCGGCGATGCTCAGCAGTGTGTTGCGCCGCCACCAGTGCAGACCCGCCGTCACGCCGACGGCGATGACCTGCGGCACCCACGCCCCGGCCGATGTGAACTGCATCCCGCGCAGGCAGTAGACCAGCAGCGAGACCATGACGGCCATTGGCAGGATCTTGCCGAGGTACTCCACGACCTTCGGCACGGCGCGGCGGCCGAACAGCAGCCACGGCAGCCAGCGCTCCAAAAACGTGCACGCGGCGCAGACCGCGATGATGGCGATGCTCTGTCCGACGGAGAGGGTCATGCCTGCGCACCTCCTTCGGCATACTTCGGCGCGAGCACCGGGCGCAGCAGCGTGAGCGCCGCGACCGTCACGAGCAGCGACGGCAGCAGGAACTTGTCCGGCCCGAGCAGCAGCAGCGCGCCGATGCTCGATACGGCCGCGACCACGGCGGGGATGCGCGTGCGCGCGCCGCGCAGCTGATCGACCACGATGACTGTGAACAGCGCCGTGAGCGCAAAGTCGATGCCCGTGGTGTCAAATGGGATGAGCGAGCCGACGAGCCCGCCGAGCATGGACAGCGTCACCCAGTAAAACGTCACGAGCGCGGCCGTGAGCACGTAGGCCCACTTCTCGTTGACGTCGGGCCCGAAATCGTGCGAGCAGTGCAGCGAATAGTTCTCGTCGCACAGCGAGTAGATCAGAAACCAGCGCCACGGGCCGAAGGAGCGGAACTTGTCGATGAACGACAGGCCGTAGAAAATATGCCGGCTGTTGAGCAGCAGCGCCAGCACGGCCACCGTGGCGAGCGACACGCCGCCGGCAAAGAACGTGACCATCAGAAACTGCAGCGAGCCTGCCAGCACGAACAGGCTGCACGCGCCCGACCACAGGAAGTTATAGCCCGCCTGCTGCATGAGCAGCCCGTAGGCGAGGCCGACGGGGAAGAAGCCGATCAGGATCGGGATCGAGTGGTGGAAGGCGTAGGCGACCGTTTTGCGCATGGCGCAGCGCTCCTTTCGGACAAAAAATGGCGGTGAAGCCCAGTATATCAGAGCGTTTTCGTTTTTTCAACAAGCGTCATAAAAATGTCAGCGCCCGCCCGTTTGGGCAGACGCTGACGGAATTTTTTACGGGGCTCAGCTCAGGCCGGGGATCTTCAGGCCGAAGAAGTCGATGAGCTGGCAGAAGAGGATGAACGCGAGCAGCACCGGCACGATGAACTTGAAGCAGAGCTTGAAGTAGCCGGCGGCGCGGTACTTCAAGCCGCTCTGCTCGCACTCGAGCTGCACGACTTCGGGCTTGAGCACCCAGCCGATGAGGATCGTCATCACGAGCGCACCGAGCGGCATGAGGATGCCCTCGGCGACCATGTCGTACAGGTCGAGCCAGCAGTCGTTCCATCCGTGCACGTTCAGGCCGAACAGGGTGGCCGGCGTCTCGACGGCGGCGCCGCCGGCAACGCCCGCGCCCAGCCCGTCGAGCGCGACGAGCGAGCCCGCCACGAACACGAGCGCCGCGACGCTGGCCGTGTGCTTGGCGCGCTTGGGCGTGAGGCCCTTGTCGATCTGCTTATCGACGGCGTAGGCCGTGCACAGCTCGAGCATGGAGATCGACGACGTGAGCGCCGCGATCAGCACGAGCAGGTAGAAGATGAAGCCGATGAAGTTGCCGATGCTGCCCATGTGGGCGAACACCGTCTGCATCGAGGCGAACAGCAGTCCGGGGCCGGCGCCGTACTCCACGCCGAAGGCGGCGCAGGCGGGCATGACGGCCATGCCGGCCATGACGGCGATGAGCGTGTCCGCGCCGCAGACGATGAGCGCGTTGCGCTGCAGGTGCTCCTGCTTGCCGAGGTAGGAGCCGTAGGTCATCATGACACCGAGACCGATCGACAGGGAGAAGAACATCTGCCCGGCGGCGTTTTTGAGCACGCGGCCGAAGCCAATTTCCGGATTGCTGAACACGGAGAAGTCGGGGCTGAACATGAACTTGTAGCCCTCGGCCGCGCCGGGCTGGCAGGCGATGTAGAGGATGATGAACACGAGCAGGCAGAACAGCGCCGGCATGCCGACGTTGCAGAACTTCTCGATGCCGCCCTGCACACCGCCGGACACGACGAGGATGTTGAGCAGGATATAGAGCACGAAAAACAGGATCATGCTGTTCGTATCCGTCAGAAAATAGCCGAAAAAGCCCGTGCCCTGACCCGACCAGGCAAACTCACTCCCGCCAAAGATGGCCAGGAAGTAGCCGACGGCGTAGCGTAGGACGATGCCGCCGAGCACGAAGTAAAAGCACATGATGCAAAAGCCGCACACGATGCCCGCGTAACCGAGCCAGGTGTACTTCTTCGACAGGCCGCGGTAGGTGCTCACGGCGCTCTTGCCGCTGCGGCGGCCGAGCGCGAGCTCGCCGAGCATGACCGTCACGCCCACGAGCACGACGAGCACGAGATACAGCAGCAGGAACACGGCGCCGCCGCTCTTGCCCATCTTATACGGGAAGCCCCAGATATTGCCGAGGCCAACGGCCGAGCCGATCGAGGCCATGAGGAAGCCGAAGTTGCTGCCCCAGCCGCCGCGTTTGGATTTGATTTCCGTATCCACGAGATCCCTCCTGATTTTTTCACATTTCTCCCAAAATACTGTACCGAAAGGTGCAGATATGCCATCATTATACCAGACAAACGGCCAATTGCAAGCCGCCGTTACACACTTGACAAATATTTGCGCAAAAACGCGGCCGCCTTTCCAAAGGCGGCCGCGTGGAACAGACCGGAAATCTACGCTGCGGGGAAGGAGGACAGAGCAGCGGGGGAGCTCGAGGGGGCAAGGCCCACCTCGAATCGGATCTTATGCGCAAAGCCCTGAGGGGTCAGGGCTTTGCGCGGCCGCCCGATCGGGGCGGCCGCGTGGAACAGACCGGAAATCTACGCTGCGGGGGGGGGGCAGCGCTCACAGGTCGAGAATGCCAATCAGCACGATGCCGACGACGATCAGCAGCAGCATGAGATAGTGCCGCCACGAGAGCTTCTCGCGCAGGAAGATGCGGCTCCAGAGCACGGACGCGGCGCAGTAGGCCGAGATGATGGGCGCGGCGTACATGACGTGGTCCTCGTCCGCGATGGCGTAGATGTACGCGAACTGGCCGGCTGTCTCGAACAGCGCGCCGACGTACTTCGGCCCCTCGCGCTTGGGCAGGAAGCGGTCGTGCCGGATGAACTTGACATACACGAATGACACCACCGCCGCGAACAGAAACGTCAGCTCATAGGCGCAGTTGGCGGCGTCCGGGTCAAGGCGCGTGAGCACGCGGCTGTCGGCAAACGTGCCGGCCGCGTCGAGCAGACAGTAGGCCACCGGCAGCGCGAGGGCGAGCCAGCTCTTGGCGTAGCGGTAGTTCGAGGCCGCCTGGCGCGCGCGGCGCAGCTCGTCGTCCTCGCGCGACTCGACCACGCCGAGCCCGATCACGCCGACGCACACGAGCGCGATGGCCAGCAGCACCATCACGCGCATGCCGCCGCTGAGGTCTTCGTCCAGCCCGCCGAAGCACAGGTACAGCACGGCCACCACCGCGCCGGAGGCGTTGCAGATCGGCGACGAGATGGACAGCTCGATATAGCGCAGGCCGACATAGCCGAGCGCCATCGACACGATGTACAGCAGCGACACGGGCAGGTACGTCCAGATGACGTGCCACGTCACGCTCACGCCGCCGATGAAAATTTCATACGCCGCGTGCAGGCCCATGACGACGCCGACGGCGATGACCATTTTTAAATGTGCCAGATGATCGTCCGCGTCGCGGCAGCCGATTTTTGAAAACAGATCCGAGCCCGACCAGCACAGCAGGGCAATGAGAGAAAGCCAGAACCACATACTTTATTTCTCCTCCGGTTGATCGAGTGTAACGAGACCGGCGTCCACGAGCTTCTGCAGGCTCATGAGGATGCCGAGTTTGGCGTGATACCACGTCAGGCCGCCCTGAAAATACACGGCGTAGGGCGGGCGGATCGGCCCGTCGGCCGACAGCTCGATGGACGAGCCCTGCACGAACGCGCCGGCGGCCATGATGACCTCCGAATCGTAGCCCGGCATGGCCCAGGGGATGGGGTCGACATAGCTGTCCACGGGCGCGGCCGCCTGGATGCCCTTGCAGAAGGCGACCATGCGCTCCGGCGAGCCGAGCTCCACGCACTGGATGATGTCGTGCCGCGGCTCCGCCGCGTTCGGGATGCAGCGAAAGCCCAGCCGCTCATAGACATTCGCCGCGAACACCGCGCCCTTGAGCGCGCCGGCCGTCACGGTCGGCGCGAGGAAAAAGCCCTGATAAAACGCCGGCATGAGCCCGAGGTTCGCGCCGACCTCCTGCCCGAGACCGGGGGCGCTCAGACGGAAGGCGCAGCGATCGACCACATCCTTGCGGCCGCAGATGTAGCCGCCGATGGGCGCGAGCCCGCCGCCGGGATTCTTGATGAGGGAACCGACGATCATGTCCGCGCCGAGGTCGGACGGCTCGATCGTCTCGACGAACTCGCCGTAGCAGTTATCGACCATGCAGATGACGTTCGGGTCGATGCGCTTGCAGAACGCGATCAGCTCGCCGATCTGCTGCACGGAAAACGTCGGCCGCGTGGCGTAGCCCTTCGAGCGCTGGATGGTCACGAGCTTCACACCGCCGCGCAGCGCCTGCTCGATGGCCGGATAGTCAAAGCTGTAGTCCGGCAGCAGGTCGACCTGCCGGTAGTGCACGCCGTATTCCTTGAGCGAGCAGGCGCTCGGGCGGATGCCGATGACCTCCTCGAGCGTGTCATACGGCGCGCCGACGGGACTGAGCAGCGTGTCGCCGGGCAGGAGGTTGGCGCTGAGTGCCACGGTCAGCGCGTGCGTGCCGCAGGTGATCTGCGGGCGCACGAGCGCGGCTTCCGTGTGGAAGCAGTCGGCATAGACGCGCTCGAGATTGTCGCGCCCGGCGTCGTTGTAGCCGTAGCCCGTGGTGGCGGCAAAGTGCGTCGCGTCGACACGGTTTTTCTGCATCGCGCCGATGACCTTGCACTGGTTATATTCCGCGACGCGGTCGATCTCGTCGAAGCGCGCGCGCAGACCGGCGAGCACCTCCTCGCCGAAGCGGTGCACCGCCGGCGTGATGCCGAGCGCGGTGTACATGGACTCTGTATTCATCGTTCCTCTCCTTATATCATTCGTCATATCATTCGTCAGATTCGTCGAAAATTTTTGCGGCCACGTCGCGCATGACCTCCGGCCGCGTGACCACGATGCCGCGCACCTCGTCGCCGAGCACGAGCAGCGTGTCCCCCGGCTGGATGCCAAAGACCGTGCGCGCCTCCTTCGGGATCACGATCTGGCCCTTTTCGCCGACCTTCACCGTGCCGAAGATGTGCCGGTCGCGGCTCTGGCCGAGTACGTGCTTGCCTCCGGGCATAGCCTCGCCTCCTGTTGCAGAAATTCGTACTTTTCCTACTTGTAGGAACAGATGATACCGCACATCGACGGGAAAGTCAACCGCGTCCGGTACAAAAACCGTCCATTCGGCGATTTGCCGGATTTTTTGCGAAAAACGGTTGCGCGCGCCCGGCGCGGGTGCTACGATAAAAACCATCTTAGTGATTGTGGGAGGATGGAGCGATATGCAGCTTCTCGAGCAGCGCATTCTCGCCGAGGGCGAGGTCAAATCCAGCGAGATCCTGAAAGTGGACCGGTTTTTGAACCATCAGATGGACCCGAAGCTGTTTCTGGCGATGGCGGAGGAATGGAAGCGGCTATTCGACGGCTGCGGCGTGAACAAGCTCGTCACGATCGAGGCCAGCGGCATCGGCATCGCGGCCGTGGCCGGGCTCGTGTTCGACTGTCCGGTCGTGTTCGCCAAGAAAACCAAGAGCCGCAACGTCTCCGACGATGCGTACACGACGGTCGTGCACTCGTTCACGCACGGCAATGACAACACCATCCGCATCTCGCGCGAGTATCTCTCGCCGGACGACCGCGTGCTCGTCATCGACGATTTCCTCGCCAACGGTGCGGCGCTCGACGGACTCATCACGCTCATCGAGGGCGCGGGCGCGACCGTGGTCGGCGCCGGCATCGCGGTGGAAAAGGCGTTTCAGCCCGGCGGTGCGCGCATCCGCGCGCGCGGCTACCGCGTGGAATCGCTCGCCCGCGTGCAGAGCATGGACCCCGAGACGGGCATCGTGTTCTGCTGAGCGGCGTTGTGCAAATCGACGGGGAAAATGTTTCAAAAGTATGAAATTCGCTCATTTCGACGGTTGACAACCCCGTTCGCCCATGGTAACGTATAAGTGTTCCCGCGCTGTGGGAGCGATCGTAAATAGCAGTCGATATATACCAAAGGATATGGCTTGGCGTTTCTACCCGGCACCGTAAATTGCTGGACTATCGATGTGAAATTCCCCGCGGGAGATGGCAGTACCGGCATCTTCCCGGTTCCACATTGGCAGGAGCGCCGAAAGGTCAGCACCTGCCAATGTTTTTTTGTATCTTCTTTGCGCAAGCAATGCAGATAAATACAAAATTTGATGATTTGAGGGAGAGCTGAGAATGAAAAAGTTCGTTTCGATGCTGCTCGCGCTCGTCATGGTGTTCGCACTGTGCGCCTGCGGCAGCAAGACCGAGGACGGCGACAAAGCCGAGAGCATCAAGGTCGGCTTTATCTGCCTGCATGACGAGAACTCCACCTACGACAAGAACTTCATCGACGCCGCGAAGGCTGCCTGCAAGAACGCCGGCCTGAGCGAGGATCAGTACATCATTAAGACCAACATCCCCGAGGGCCAGGAGTGCTACAACGCCGCGGCCGAGCTCGTGGACGCCGGCTGCAACGTCGTCTTCGCCGACAGCTTCGGCCACGAGGACTTCATGATCCAGGCCGCCAAGGATTTCCCGAAGGTGCAGTTCTGCCACGCCACCGGCACCAAGGCCCACACCGAGAAGCTCAGCAACTACCACAATGCGTTCGCCTCCATCTATGAAGGCCGCTACCTCGCCGGCGTCGCTGCCGGTATGAAGCTCAACGAGATGATCGAGGCCGGTGAATTCACCGCCGATCAGGCCAAGATGGGCTACGTTGGTGCCTTTACCTATGCGGAAGTCATCTCCGGCTACACCTCTTTCTATCTGGGCGCCAAGTCCGTGTGCCCGACCGTGACCATGGACGTCACCTTCACCGGCTCCTGGTACGATGAGGCCCTCGAGAAGGAAGCTGCCAACAAGCTCATCGCCGGCGGCTGCAAGCTCATCAGCCAGCACGCCGACTCCATGGGCGCTCCGACCGCCTGCGAGACGGCCGGCGTCCCGAACGTCTCCTACAACGGCAGCACCGAGTCTGCCTGCCCGAACACCTTCATCGTTTCCTCCCGCATCGACTGGACCCCGTACTATGAGATGGTCATCAAGGCCGTTCAGGACGGCACCTCGCTCGATTCCGACTGGACCGGCACCCTCAAGACCGGCTCCGTCGTGCTGACCGATGTCAACGAGAAGGTCGCTGCCAAGGGCACTGCCGAGAAGATTGCCGAAGTCACCAAGCAGCTCGAGGACGGCACCCTGCACGTCTTTGACACCTCCACCTTCACCGTTAAGGGCGAGACCCTGACCAGCTACATGGCCGATGTTGACACCGACGCCGACAACGCCGGCGACACCGAGGCCATCAGCGACGGTTACTTCCACGAGTCCGAGTTCCGCGCCGCTCCGTACTTCAATGTGCAGATCGACGGCATCAACCTGCTCGACCAGAACTTTGGCAGCTGATATCTGAATCTACCGCAGAGGGAAGGCCTGTCAACCCGGGCCTTCCCTCATATGTACTTTAAAGCGCGCCGCCGTCGTGCGGCGTCTGCCGCCATTTCGGGAGGGACACCATATTGGACAACAAGATCGCAGCGGTCAAAATGCGCGACATTACCAAGCGCTTCGGCTCCGTCGTCGCCAATGACCGCGTCTGGCTCGATATCTACCGGGGCGAGATCCTGGCGCTGCTCGGCGAAAACGGCAGCGGCAAGACCACGCTCATGAACATGCTCTCGGGCATTTACTTCCCCGACGAGGGACAGATCCTCATCGACGGCGAGGAGGTCGTCATCCGCTCCCCGCGCGATGCCTACCGCTACGGCATCGGCATGATCCACCAGCACTTCAAGCTGGTCGACGTCTTCACCGCCGCTGAGAACATCACGCTCGGCCTCGATGAAAAGCTCGATCTCAAGGCCACGGCCGCGCGCATCCGCAGCATCTGCGAGCGCTACGGCTTCGACCTCGACCCGAACCAGAAGATCTACGATATGTCCGTGTCCCAGAAGCAGACGGTCGAGATCGTCAAGGCGCTCTACCGCGGTGCGGACATCCTCATCCTCGACGAGCCGACCGCCGTGCTCACCCCGCAGGAGACGGACAAGCTCTTCGCCGTCCTGCGCAGCATGCGCGACGACGGCAAGGCCATCGTCATCATCACGCACAAGATGCACGAGGTCGAGACGCTCAGCGACCGCGTGGCCGTGCTGCGCCACGGCCAGTTCGTGGGCGACATGCTCACGAAGGACACCAACGCGCAGGAAATGACGAACATGATGGTCGGCCACGCCGTGACGCTCAATATTGCCCGGCCCGACCCCATCGACCCCAAGCCGCGCATCGAGGTCAAAAACCTCACCGTGCGCAGCATCGACGGCATCGTCAAGCTCGACGACGTGTCCTTCACCGCCAACTCCGGCGAGATCCTCGGCATCGCGGGCATCTCCGGCTGCGGCCAGAAGGAGCTGCTCGAGGCCATCGCCGGCCTGCAGCCGACCGAAAACGGCAGCATCTGCTACGTCGAGGACGACGGCACGCGCGAGGAACTGCTCGGCAAAGATCCGCTGAGCATCGCCGAGATGGGCGTGGCGCTGTCCTTTGTGCCGGAGGACCGCCTCGGCATGGGCCTTGTCGGCAACATGGACCTGTCGGACAACATGATGCTCCGCTCCTTCCGCAAGGGCCGCGGCATCCTCACCGACCGCAAGTCGCCGCGCAAGCTGGCCGAGACCGTCGTCGAGGAACTCGACGTCAACACTCCGGGCGTGACCACGCCGGTGCGCCGCCTGAGCGGCGGCAACGTGCAGAAGGTGCTCGTCGGCCGCGAGATCGCCTCCGCCCCCACCGTGCTGCTCACGGCCTATGCCGTGCGCGGCCTGGACATCAACGCATCCTACACGATCTATGACCTCATCAACCGGCAGAAGGAGCGCGGCGTCGCCGTGATCTACGTCGGCGAGGATCTCGACGTGCTGCTCGAGCTGGCCGACCGCATCCTCGTGCTCTGCGGCGGCAAGGTCAGCGGCATCGTCCCCGGCCGCGGCGCCACGAAGCGCGACGTCGGCATGATGATGACGCAGTTGGGAGGGAACGAAGCCCATGCATAACAAAGTCCGGGAACCGCTGTTCCACATCGTCAAGCGCGACACGCTGCCCTGGTATCAGGCCTGGGGCATCCGCGCGGTCGCCATCGTGCTGGCGCTGCTGCTGTGCGCGCTCATCACGACGCTGTGCACCCACCTCAACCCCATCAAGGTGTTCGGCACCATGTTCAGCGGCGCGTTCGGCTCGCCGCGCAAGATCTGGATCCTGGGGCAGAACCTCGCCATCCTGCTGTGCATTTCGCTGGCCGTGACGCCCGCGTTCAAGATGCGCTTCTGGAACATCGGCGCCGAGGGCCAGGTGCTCGCCGGCGGCCTCGCCGCCGCGGCGTGCATGATCTGCCTCGGTGACAAGCTGCCCAACGGCCTGCTCATCGTGCTCATCGTGATCGCCGGCATCCTTGCGGGCGCGGTCTGGGCCGTCATCCCCGCCATCTTCAAGGCCAAGTGGAACACGAACGAGACGCTCTTCACCCTCATGATGAACTACGTTGCCACGCAGCTCGTGGCCTATTTCATCATCGTCTGGGAGTCGCCGAAGGGTTCGGGCAAGGTCGGCATCATCAACCAGAGCACCGAGGCCGGCTGGCTGCCGCAGATCGGCGGCTACAAGTACCTGCTGACGATCCTCGTCGTCGCGGTGCTGACCGTGCTCGTCTATGTCTACCTCAACTACAGCAAGCACGGCTATGAGATCTCCGTCGTCGGCGAGAGCGAGCGCACCGCCCGCTACGTCGGCATCAAGGTCGGCAAGGTCATCGTGCGCACGATGCTGCTGTCCGGCGCGCTGTGCGGCATCGCGGGCGTGCTGCTCGTGTCCGGCACGGATCACACGATCACGACCACCATCGCCGGCGGGCAGGGCTTCACGGCCGTCATGGTCTCGTGGCTGGCAAAGTTCAACCCCATCAGTATGATCCTCACGAGTTTCCTGCTCGTGTTCCTCGACCGCGGCGCGGGCGAGATCTCGACCGCGTTCGGGCTCAACCAGTCGTTCGCTGATATCCTCAGCGGCATCATCATTTTCTTCATCATCGGCTGTGAGTTTTTCATCACCTACCGGCTGAGCTTCCGCAAGCCGGCAAAGAAGGAGGCGGCGGAGCATGTTTGATTTTGTGTCCTTTATCCCCCGCGCCATCGTACAGGGTATCCCGCTGCTGTTCGGCAGCACCGGCGAAACGCTCACCGAAAAGTCCGGCAACCTGAACCTCGGCATCGCGGGCATCATGTATGTCGGCGGCATCAGCGGCGTCATCGGTGCGTTCCTGTATGAGCAGGCGGCCGGCGGAGCCGCCGGGATGAACGGCTTTCTCGCCATCATGATCCCGCTGCTGTCGTGCCTGCTCGGCTCGCTGCTCATGGGACTGCTGTACTGCTTTCTCACCGTCACGCTGCGCGCCAACCAGAACGTCACCGGCCTTGCCATGACGACGTTCGGCGTCGGCTTCGGCAACTTCATGGGCGGCTCGCTCATCAAGCTCACCGGCAGCGAGGTGCCGTCCATCGCGCTCTCGGCCACGAACAGCTACTTTTCCAAGTCGCTGCCGCTTGCCGATAAGCTCGGCTGGTTCGGCCAGATCTTCCTGTCCTACGGCTTTCTCGCTTACCTCGCCGTGGCCATCGCGCTCATCGCGGCCTACGTGCTCAAGCACACGCGCGTGGGTCTGCACCTGCGCTCCGTCGGCGAAAATCCGCAGACGGCCGACGCCGCCGGCATCGACGTCAAGAAATATAAGTATGTCGCCACCTGCGTCGGCAGCATGATCGCCGGCCTCGGCGGATTGTACTACGTCATGGACTACGCCTGCGGCGTCTGGTCCAACGACGCCTTCGGCGACCGCGGCTGGCTTGCCATCGCGCTCGTCATCTTCACGGTCTGGAAGCCAAACATCGGCGTGCTCGCGTCGTTCCTCTTCGGCGGCCTGTACATCCTGCACATCTTCCTGCCGAGCGGCACGAATCTCGCCGTCAAGGAACTGTACAAGATGATCCCCTATGTCGTCACGATCATCGTGCTCATCATCACGAGCGTGCGCTCCAAGCGCGAAAATCAGCCCCCCGCAAGCCTCGGCCTGCCGTATTTCCGAGAAGAACGGTAAGTACGGGCGCAGCGGAAACAGAGAGATCAAAAAACAGGAGAGCAGACCGCTCTCCTGTTTTTTTTCATGCCTGCTGCCTGCGCGTTTCGCTGCGCAGAGGATGCGGCGTTTGCCGCCGGGCTCATGTGTTTCTTTCCAACTCCGCCTCGATCTCCGCCAGCACCGCGCTTGGCCGCATATGCAGCGCCTCGCCGATGCGGTAAAAGGTCTCCAGCGTCGGTTTGCGTTCCCCACGCTCAATGGCGCTCAAATGCGTCCTGCCGATCCCGGCGAGACCGCTCACGATCTCCTGCGACAGCCCGCGTTCCTCCCGCAGCCGCTGCAGCACGCTGCCAACCACTTTTGCATCCAGCATCGTCCATGCTCCCTTCACTGTTTTTGCTTTCAGTGTAGAGAAAAATTCTGCAGATTATGAATACATATGTTGTCATTTGAACACAAATGTGTTATTATCGGTTTGGAAGTTTCCGTGATTTTCCGAAATTGACCGGAAACAGCCAAATCGCCGGGCGCAGGGAGGAGAGAAACGCCCCGTTTTCCAACGTTTGTTTGGAAGAGCAGGCCGGCGGCACCATGCCGCGCGGACAGAAAGATAAACCGAAAGGAGAACAGGAAGATGAAATGCAGTCATTGCGGTGCAGAATTTGAGGGCAATTTCTGCACGGCCTGCGGCGCGAAGGCAGAGCCGTGCCCGCAGCCGTCGCCAGAGATCCCGGCAGACCGCCCGAGATCTCAAAAACCGAAGAAACCGATTTACAAGAAGTGGTGGTTTTACGTGATCGTCGCCGTGGTCGTGATCGCGATCGCCGGCAGGATCTCCGGAGGCAGCAAGTCGGAAAAAATAGATTGGGACGATATGGTCCTGGGCGCGCAGCTCCCGCAGCCGCCTGCGAAGAAAGGTCAGATCCATACCAACACGGCCGATGAGCTGTGGGTCGATATCGAAAAGATCTCCGACAAGCAGTATGCGGACTATGCGCAGGCGTGTCAGACGGCAGGGTTCACGGTGGATGCGGAGTCCAATTCCTCGTCGTTCAACGCTTACAACGCTGAGGGATACAAGCTGGAGCTGAGCTATTACGGAAACAGGGAGGGATTGTCCATCCGGCTGGAAAAGCCGATGGAGATGGGCCCCATCACCTGGCCGGACAGCGAGGCCGGCCGACAGCTGCCCGCGCCCAAATCCCTGACCGGCAAATTCTCTTTTGAGTATGATGACAATTTCTTCGTTTACATCGGCGGCACGAGCAGAGACGATTACAATGCCTATGTCAGCGCCTGCCGGGATAAGGGCTTTACGGTCGACTACCATAAGGGCGACAACTATTATCGTGCCAATAACGACGCGGGGTGGCAAGTCTCGATCGATTATGAGGGCAACCAGATCATGAGCATTCGTATAGACGCGCCGGACACGAGCTCGGGCAGCACGACTTCCGAGCCGTCGCCGGATTCCTCCACGTCATCCGCAACGGCGCAAAACGATGGCAAGCTCGTCAACGGCATGCGCAAGGATTTCAAAGAAGCCATGGACAGCTATGAGGCCTTTATGAACGAATATGTCGCGTTCATGAAAAAATACAACGCGAATCCGAACGACCCCACGCTGATGGCGGATTACGCACGCTACATGAGCAAGTATGCGGATGCGTGCGAGAAATTCAATCAGTGGGAAAGCGCGGACATGAACGACGCAGAGACCGCGTACTACATCGACGTGCAGGCGCGCGTCAGCAAAAAGCTGCTGGAAGCGGCGGGCTGACGGACAGCGCGGGCGCACCGTCCAAAGCGAAAAAATCCCCCGGAACGGATGTTCCGGGGGGTTTTTGCACAGGGAGCGGTCATCCCTGTTTGCCGTTTGCGCCGGCACAGGCGGGCTCAGCCTTGCCCGCTTTCTCCTTGCGGTGCGGCAGCACGGCAGCCACGGCGCCGAAGAGCACCGACGGCAGCACCCACGCGAAGCCCAGCTCAAACAGCGGCAGCTTGTGCAGGAACGTGAGCGGCACACCATAGCCGTCGAGCGTGCACAGCACGCTCATGAGCAGCGCGCCGATGACCGCGCCGCGGCTGATGCGGTCGGGCAGCCGCGGCACGACAAGCGAAATGAAAATGAGGACGAGGGTAGGCGGATAGACGACATCCAGCACCGGTGCGGCGATGGCCACGATGCGGTCGAGACCGAGGTTCGACACGACGGCGCTGAACACGCAGATGACGATGACAAACACTTTGTACGGCACCTTGCCGCGGCAGAGCTTGGCAAAATACGCGGCGGCGGAACTGGTGAGCGCCACGGCCGTCGTGACGCACGCGAGGCCGACGACGATGCCGAAGATGATCATGCCGGTCTTGCCCATGAGGGCCTCAACGATGGCCATGACGAGCTGTGCGCGGCCGATCTCGCTGGTATACTGCGCGGAAACGGTGGCACCGAGATAGGCAAGGCCCATATAGACCGCCAGCAGCAGCACGCACGCGAGGATGGACGACCCGCTCATGATGCGGAATTTCTTGCCCGACTCGGTGTAGCCCTTGTCGATCACGCTCTGCAGCACGAGGATGCCGAACGGCAGCGCAGCGAGCGCGTCCATGGTCTGGTAGCCGGCCTTGACGCCGGTGACGACGGCGCTGTCGATCTTCGCCTCGGGCGCAATCGTTCCGAGCGGCGTGACAACGCCCTTGATGATGATGGCCGCAAGACCGGCGAGCAGCAGCGGCGTGAGCACCTTGCCCACGATGTCCACCACGGCGGACTCGCGGATGCACAGCGCGAGGATGAGCGCGAAAAACAGCACCGAGAACACTACGGCGGACACGCCGGGCAGGTTCGGGGCGATGGCCATTTCAAACGTGCTGGCCGACGTGCGCGGGATGGCGACCATGGGGCCGACGCACAGAATGATCGCGCACATGAGGATCTCCGACGGCACACAGCCGACGCGCTGGAGCACGGCCTCGCTGCTGCCGACACGCAGCAGCGCGAACATGGCGGCGAGCGCAAGCCCGATGTCCGCGATAAAATACGCGCTGAATCCGGCCAGCCACTGCGGACCGGATTCCATGCCCAGGTATGGCGGGAAGATCACATTCCCGGCGCCGAAGAACATGGAAAACAGTGCGAAACCGACAACGATCACGTCGCGTGCCGTCCGATTTTTCGTCTCTTTCATGGTTTCTCTCCTTTTGCCGCCCGAAGCGGGACGGCTGCTTTCAATTTCCGAATATAGGGTATCATTCTTTTTGATAAATGAGAAACGAGAGTTGTTCATGGGGATATGAAAAAAGCAAATGACATGGGTCAGAAAATTTTATTGGTTGCGTTGAACAAATTCGTGGTATTATGAAAAAAGAATGATAAAAAGGAGGCAGCATATGGACGACGGAAAACTGCGGGCACTGCTTACGGCGGTGGAATGCGGCAGCTTCAGCAAGGCGGCGGCCCAGCTTGGCTACACGCAGTCTGCCATGACGCACCTGGTCAACAAACTGGAGGCTGAAGTCGGCTGTACGCTGCTCGAGCGCGACAGTCAGGGCATCCGCCTGACGGACGCGGGCAAGCAGCTGCTGCCTTATATTCAAAATGTGATCTGCGCGTGCGACACGCTCCTGCAGGAGGCCGCCGAGCAGAATGACCCGCGCACGCGCACGCTGCGCATCGGCTGCTTTGCGAGCATTGCCCGCGCGCGTCTGCCGGAGCTGCTGCGCGCCTTCCGCGCGCTGCACCCGGAAATTAAAATGGACGTGCTCGTGCGCGGTGATGAGCTGCCTGCCGCGCTCGCAAGCGGGGAGATCCAGCTCGCCCTCGTGGACGAGGCGCGCGCGCAGGGCTTTGACTTTCTGCCGCTGGCGGACACGCCGCTCGTGGCCGTCGTGCCGCCGGACTTCCCGTGGGAGGGGGAGACCATCCCGCTCGAGCGGCTGCTGCGCGAGCCGTTTCTCTCGAGCCCGGACCAGTACATCGAGCCGTTTCTCCCGCCGGACACCCCGCGGCTGGAGGTCACGGCATCGGACGACGGGTCGATCCTGTCCATGGTCGCCGGCGGCCTCGGCGTGTCGGTGCTGTCGTCGTTTTCCCTCGTCGGGTACGAGGGGCAGGTGCGGGTGCTCCAGCTGGAGAAACCCATCGCGCTGCGGCTCGGCGCAGCGGTCAAGTCCGTGAACACCATCGGCACGTCGGCGCGAATGTTCCTGACGTTCCTGCGCGAATACTACGGCAAAGACGATACGCAGTGACGCGGTAAGACGCGGTAATGAAATAGCAAGAGCGGCCCGCACCGGATGGTGCGGGCCGCTTGCACTGTGGAAATGGGAACATGATGCGTGAAACGATGCAGGTGCGCTCGGGCTCAGTCCGAGAGTTTGCGCACGGCCTCGTGCGCGTCGCCGACGGCAAAGAGGATCTTACGCGGCTGCTGCGCGTCGCCGAGGACCGTCACAGGGGCGACGGCTTCAAACGCGGCCGCGGCCTGCGCCGTCGGGGCAAAGCCCAGCGCCAGCAGCACCGTGTCGCACGCGATCTGCTGCTGCTCGTGCGCGTGCTCGACCGTGACGCTGCACGTGAACGCATCGCCGTCGATGCGCACGAGCTTCGTCGCGGGGCGGAAATCCACGTTCGAGCGCGCCATGTAGTCGCGCATGAGCATGTCGTTCATCTTGAAGCCCGGCTCCGACGGGATGGTCTTGGCCATGTCGATGCACGTCACGTGCTTGCCCCACATGTCCATCTGCAGCGCCGTCTCGACGCCGACGAGTCCGCCGCCGATCACGACGACGTGCTCGCCCACATCACAGCAGTCGCACAGGGCCTCGGTCGCAAGGTACACCTTCGGGCAGTCGAGTCCCGGGATGGCCTTCGGCGCGATGGGCCGGCCACCGGCCGCCCAGAGGATGTGGTCAGGCGCATAGGCCGCGGCGAGCTCCGGCGTCGCCGTGGTGTAAAAGCGCACGGGGATGTCGTGCACGAGCAGCTCGCGCTCGAAGTAGCGGATCATGCGGTGCATGTCGCGCTTGAAAAACGGCTTGCAGGCGCACAGAGCGTTGCCGCCGATGTGGCCGCCCGCCTCCCAGATCTCGACCGAATGGCCGGCCTGTTTGGCATAGAGCGCCGCCATGCAGCCGGCAGGGCCGGCGCCGACGACGAGGATCTTTTTCGGGTGGGCAGCCGGCGGAATGTCGATGCTGCCGTCCTCGTGGCCGCAGCGCGGGTTGAGCGCGCAGGTTGCCGTCTCGCCGTTGTAGACGCGGGCGATGCAGCCCTCGTTGCAGGAGATGCACGGGCGGATCGTGTCCGGCCGGCCGGCCAGCACCTTGTTCGGCAGGTCGGGGTCGGCGAGCAGGCCGCGGCCGATGACCGCGATGTCGCACACGCCGTCGCGCAGGGCAGCCTCCGCTTTGTCCACGTCGCCGAAGCGGCCGTGCGTCATGACCGGCACATCGACCACGCTGCGGATGATCTTGGCCGAGCGCGACTGCAGCGTCATCTGCTGCATGCCGGCGGGCGGCATGGCGTTGGGCCAGTTTTCATGGCAGCCGGCGTCCACGTGCAGTGCGTCCGCTCCGGCGGCGACGATCAGCTTTGCCAGCTCGATGCCCTCGTCGATGGCGCGGTAGCCCTCGCCGTCCATGTAGTGGTCCGGCGTGAACTTGACGATGACGGGGAAGTCCGCACCGCCCTCTTCCTTGCAGATGGCGATGAGCTCGGTGAGAAAGCGCGCGCGGTTTTCCAGACTGCCGCCGTAGGCGTCGGTGCGCGTGTTCCAGCGACGGGTCAGAAACTGGTCGGTCAGATAGCCACCGTAGGCGTGGATGCCCACACAGTCGGCCCCGCTGCGCAGCGCGATCTGCACGCTGCGGCGGAAATCTTCCTCCAGCTCGTGGATCTCATCGATCGTCAGCGCGTGGCAGCGCATACGCGGCACGTGCATCCACGGGCAGGCGGACGCGCTGATGGGCACTTTGTAGCGCACGGACGGCCCGCCGATGCGCCCGTCGCCGGGCTGGATCTGCGCGGCGAGCTTGCAGCCGCAGGCGTGGCAGCGCTCGGCCAGGCCGCGGAACAGCGGCTCGGTCTCATCGTTGAGGTAGATGGAGTGCTCGCCGGACTCGAACGCGAGCGAGGCGCGGATGTTGCAGAACACCATGGCCGCGCCGCCCTCGGCGCGCGCGGCAAAGTACGCCACCGAGGCGGGGCTCAGGTTGCCGACCGTGACGCCCATCGGCGCCATGACCATGCGGTTTTTAAGTTCCATGCGGCCGATCTTGATCGGCCGGGACAGAATAGAAGGCATAATTACATCTTACTCCTTGGATCACTTCTGCACGGCCCAGCCGCCGTCGACCGGCAGGCAGACGCCGTTGATGTACTTGGCCTCGTCCGAGCACAGGTACACGACCGCCCAGGCCGCGTCCTCCGGCATGCCGACATAGGGCATCGGCGTCGTGGCCTCAAAGTGCTCGCGGTACATATCCCAGACCTTCTCCTGCTTGGGCACCCAGACGTAGTTCGGGGCGAGGCAGTTGAAGCGGATGCCGTACTTCTTGCTGACCTGGTTGACCATGTTCTGCGTGGCCAGCTTGATGCACGCCTTCGAGAACGGATAGCCCTGCACGGCCGAGCCGTTGTAGGCCAGCGCCGTCGAGGACGAGAAGTTCAGGAAGCTGCCGCGGATCTTCTTTTTCATCATGTAGCGCAGCACCGTTTGGTAAGAATAGAGCATGGAGTCGATGTTCACGCGCATGACGTCCTCGATCATCTCGGACGTGATGTGCGCCCAGTCGTGCGTCGGGGGCGAGAACGCGGCCGCGCCGTTGACGACCGTGTCGATGCGGCCGTACTTTGCGTCGGCCAGCTTCTTGAGCTGCACCCAGGTGTCGCGCTGCGCCACGTCGGCCACGACCGCGATGCTCTCGCCGCCGTTGGCGTTGATCTCGGCGCTGAACTGCTCGACCTGCGGGTCGATATCGACCATGACGACCTTCGCGCCCTCCTGGCAGAAGAGCTCGGACGCCTTGTGGCAGATGCCGCCGGCAGCGCCCGTGATGATGGCCACTTTTCCTTTGAGTCTATCCATTATTTTGTCCTCCTCAGTTTGCCGTCGAGCAGACGGTAGGTCAGGCGCAGCGTCTGGATGCGCCAGCGATCGTCGTCACATTTGACCAGGTCGTCCACATACAGGCCGTAGCCGGAGTAGGTCTGGCCGTTGTCCTTGTAGGTGTGGTAGTCATGCATTTTGGTCAGCAGCTGCGCGCTGCGCGGACCGGTGAAGTGCACGATCTGGTTGTAGCCGAAGTGCATCGGCACCATGTCGTCGCCGCAGGTGCTGCGGTTCTGGGCCACCTGCGCGTCACGGTCGCGGAAGCCGGGGCGGCCGCTCCAGAAAGTGCGGAAGCCCGTCTCCGTGAACACGTCCGGCATGAGGTCGAACTCCTGGTTGTCAATGCACCAGAAATAGCGGTTCTTGGCCGCGAGGATCGCGGGGATCTCCGCGATCTGCTCCGGTGTGTAGGGCAGGCCCGCGTCGGCAATGATCGCGCGCGCCAGCTCTTTGATCTTGCGATCGGCATCGATGGTCAAGTGCAGTCCCTCCTTTGAAGCTGTCATGCTTGGGTGGATTCGTTGTCCGTTCCGGCAGGCAGCCGGCGCCGCGCGGCGCTGACTCGGGAAACGCCTCCGGAGATCGTCAATATCTTATCACACGTTTTTCGCCCTGCACAGTGCATCCGCTGGATGCAGATTGCTTTTCGTGCATAAAAATTGCCCCAACTTGACCAAATGTTTTTGCGCGGTCATATTGAAAAAATCACGCAGCCGCGCGATTTTTTGCATCCGGACTTGCCAGCACGGCGCGCAGCGCGTATACTGGATGGGAAAGATGCGTGACTTTTTCGTCACTGAGTCAAGAAATGCGCACGCGAGGAGGCGAGGATATGACGTTCGGGCGCACCCTTCAGGAGCTGACACGGCTGTGCGGTGTCAAGCGCTGCAACCTTGCCGACGCGCTCGGCTATGACCCGTCGTACATCAGCCGGTGGATCAACGGCGTCAAGCACCCGTCGCTGCGCAGCAACGATGCGCTGCCCGCGCAGATCGCCGCCTATCTGACCGCCAACGCCGCGCCGGATGTGCGCGCGCGCATTGCCGGGCAGTTTGACCTGCGCTGTGATGCGGCCGACGATGCCGGCTTTTCGGCGGCGCTGGCGTCCCTGCTGGCCGACACGATCGCGGCCGACCGGACGGCCGGCCCCGAGCGGCCGCAGCCGACCGGCGCGGAAAACGCCGGCCTGAGCCCGGTCAAGGACATCGCGCTCTTCCCCGAGGGCATCTTCATGGCGCTGCAGCAGGCGCCATCCTCGGCGCGGCTGGACATGATCTGCACGATGCCGATCCACATGCAGTTCAAGAACAACGATGCCTTTTTCCGCCGCGTGCGCGGCATCCTCTCGGCGGGCACGGCGCTGCGCGTGGTGCAGTTCGTGGACATGGAGGATGTCTCCGCGCGCACGGACAGCTTCTGCCGCTCGCTCTGCTATCTGCTGGGGCTGGGGAAGCAGATCCGGTACGAATTTTACGAATTTCGCGCCAGCCGCACAGGGTATGTCTACCTCATCCGCGACGCGCTCATGCTGCAATACCTGCGCGAGCCGTTCTCGCGCGAGGTATACCTGCTCGAGACGGCGGACCCCGCGCTCGTCGGGCGCTACTGCGCTGCGGCCGATGCCTACATCCGCGACCGGCTGCCGCTCGCGCAGGCACCGAACCTGCAGCAGCTTCGCCGCCAGCAGTATTTCCTCGATTACTTCACCCAGCCGCACGGCCGATGCCTGCTGCGGCATATGCAGCCGTTTTTCCTGCCGGAGCCGCTGCGGGAGCGGTTTCTGTCCCGGCATCCCGAGCTGCGGCAGGAGCTGCAGCTGTTTCTCGGCAGCGCGGAGTTTTTCGAGACGATCTTCCTCTACCAGCTCGCGCTCGTGGACTATATTTATACCGGGCGGCTGCACTTTCTCGGCACGGTCATCGACGTGCCGCCCGAGGCGCGGCGCGAGCATCTGCGCAGCATGATCGAGCAGCTGCGCCGGACGCCGGAGCGGCTGTGCATCCTGTGCACGCAAAACCGCGTCTGCAATTACGACGACCTGTCGGTGTCCGTGTTCGTCAACCAGCACGCCGCCTTCGTGCTCGACGGCGCATCCGGCGGCGCGCAGCCGGCCTACACCGTCAGCTCCGGCGCGATGGTGCACCAGCTCAATGTCTGGATGGATCATTTCCGCAAGCTCCCGGCCGCGCAGCGGCTGACCGGGCAGGACGCCATCGACTACCTCACCCGCTGTATGCGCCTATTGTGAGCCGCGGCGTACCGATCGACAAGGAGGAAGCACCATGCGCAACACCACACTCTGCTATATCGAGCGCGGGGAGCAGTATCTCATGCTGCACCGCGTGAAGAAGGAACACGACCTCAACCACGACAAATGGGTCGGCGTCGGCGGCAAGTTCGAGCGTGACGAGACGCCGGACGAGTGCCTCCTGCGCGAGGCGCAGGAGGAGACCGGCCTGACGCTGACCGACTGGCGCTGCCGCGGCGTGGTGACGTTTTTGTCCGACGAGTGGGAGGGGGAATACATGTACCTCTTCACGGCGACGGGCTTCACCGGCACGCTGCGCGAATGCGACGAGGGGGACCTCGAGTGGGTGGACAAGGCTGCCGTGCCGTCGCTGCCGTTGTGGGCGGGCGACAAAATTTTCTTCCGCCTGCTGGCGGAGGACGCGCCGTTTTTCCTGCTCAAGCTGCGCTATCGGGGCGATACGCTCATCGAGGCCGTGCTCAACGGTGCGCCGGTCGCGCTTTGAAAAGCCAATTCATGACAGGGGGGACCATATATGAGACGCAAAAAACAGATCCAGGCCATGCAGCAGGAGCTCGCGCTCCTGCGCCAGACCATCGACAGCGGCAAGGAGCTGGCCGCGCTGGCCACAAACACCGCGCAGCAGCTCAAAAAGCCGAGCATCAAGACCGTTGCCGTGCAGCTGATGCGCTCGCCGCGCTTCCGCCGCACCGCGCTCATCGTGGGCGGGGCCGCCGCCGTCGGCACGATCGGCGCTGTCGCCGCGCGCTACCGGTTTTACCAGACCATCGTCGCGCAGGAAGTGGAAAAGGCGCTCAAGCCCGTGCATGCCCAGCTCGACGACCTGCAGGCGACCGTGGACGCCATGGCCGAGGCCGAGGGCATCGAGCCGGAAAAGACCCGCAAGGGGAAAAAGCACCGCCGCTGAGGCGCAGCGGCACAACGCAAAAAGCTCCGTTTCCAAACCGGAAACGGAGCTTTTGTCCTGTTCTTTTTTGTGCTGTATGCCGCTTCTGCCGCTGGCGGCAGGAGCGGCGATACAAAGGAATCCCCTCTCAAAACGAAAAGTGCCTATCGGCAGATCATCGTACCGCCAGAAGTGGCAGAAATCCTAAAACAGAAGAAAGACCGGGAAAATGGTTTCTCCGAATATGTATTCTCTTCGCCAACAGGCGGCCCGATCTCACCAGACAGCGTCCTCAAGATGCTGCATAGAGTGTTGAAACGGGCAGGATTAGAAAAAGTTCGTTTCCATGCTCTCCGCCACACCTTCGCAACGCTGGCACTGCAAAATGGTGTAGATGTGAAAACGCGCTCCGGCCTGCCGGGTCACTACTCCGCAGGATTCACCCTCGACACCTACGGCCACATTACCCCGGCCATGAAGCAAGACGCCGCCGAAAAAGTAGGAAGTTTTCTCTCCAAAGCGATGTAGTTTTCCCGTTTGGGTCAGCCCAAATCAACACCCCAGAAAAAGTTCCCCAAAACAGCAAAACAGGCCTGAAACTCACGTTTCAGGCCTGCTTTTTAAGAACAATATGAAATTCAGATATCTTTCATGCTACCTATATTACAAGCTACTTCATTCTTTGCTTGCCAATTTCTTATACGGGGACAGTGCCAACGCCAAGAGACAGCAAATGAGACCGACAATAGCAAAACCGCCGAGAACATAGAAGGCAACAATGTAGCCATGTGCAGTAGCGATGGTACCCACCAACACAGAGGTTAGGGCGCAGCCCAGATAAAATGCCCCCATGAAAATCGGGTTGATAACATTATAGTGCTTAGCGCCAAAAATAGAGGGCACCAGCTGAGAAGAGATGGCGCTGCCTGCAATACCCCACATCAGGAAGAACAGTGCAATGAACAATAGGGCTGTGATCTGAGTACTGGGCCACAGGCATTCCAGAACAATGCCAATCGCAAAGCCAATAAAAATGAAACATACATATACCTTTCCGCCCCATTTCTGCATGACAAGACCAGAAAGATAAGAACCGAGCATGGTTGCCAGAGACAGCAAGCTGAGAATCGTAGCAGAAGTCGTTGCACTAAGGCCGTAGGTCTGCCAGAAACTCGTAGCATAAGTGGCCATACCTGCCATCATCATAGCGGACATGGCGATGCCGATAAACAGAAGGTAAAAAGAAGGTGTTTTGAGAACCTCGGAGGCAGACATTCCATCCAACTCCGGAGCGGCTGCTTTTTCCTCCGCCGTGCCAGCACTTTCATCGTAAACCGGCGGTTTCAGGAACAAAACGTTTCCAATAATGCCAATCACCGCAGAAACAATACCGAAAATCAGAAAAGACATGCGCCAGCCAACAATCGCATTGAGTTGCCCCATCAGGAACTGATAGACCGCGCTTCCCAAGGTAGTGACTGCAAACACCAGAGCCAGTGTGCTGGAAATCTTATTTCCGAAGTATCCAGCATGACCAGCCAAAACGCCGGCGATACAAGCATGCATACCAAGGGCCAAAACAAAACCAGAAAGCATACCTGCAATATAGAGCCATGTAACATTCGGTGCCAGATAGTGCATCAAGCCATATGCAAAAGTACAAATGGATGCGATGAATAAGGTGACACGCGGAGTCAGCTTCTGGATAATTTTACCGCCGACAAGACTCAGCACAAAGCTGAATAAGGTGCCAACAGTGACAGCAATTGCAATCGTTGCCGCAGATTCATTGAACGCGGCCACAAACTCTGGAAGATTCAGTGCAAACGTATTTGTCATGCCGCCGTTTGCGAACATGATCAATGCGCAACCGATCGCTGTCATGACAGCGTTTTTCTTTGTTCGATTCATTTTATAACCTCTCAATCATATTACACATAGGTCGCATTATTCGGAAATGATATCCGCAAGAATGCTCCTGTAATCATCTGCAGTCATAGTGTAGGACAGGAACACCGGCGAGGCAAGATCATCGGCCATTGCCATAAATTCGGCCTTGTCAAGTCCATGCTCACTTGCGCTCATGATACCCAAGCGTTTACGGAACGCCAGCACTGCATCGTAGAGTCTGTCGCCCAGGCCATCTTCCCGGTCATCGACACCAAGCGTTTTGGCAATGCGTCCCATTTCCACGGGCAGCTTGCCGGCAAGGAATTTCAGGCAGGCGGGTGTGACCATGGCGCAGCAATCGCCGTGAGGGATGTGATACCGTGCGCCAATCATGTGGGCGATTTCATGTCCCAGATTGATCAAGGAGTCGCTGAACGCAACCGCAACCGCTGATGACGCAAAGTGCATGTACTCCCGTGCTTCGACATCCGAACCGTTGTGATATGCCCGTTCCAGATAAGTCCACACAATATCAATACATTTGAGAGCAATCGTCTCAGACATGGGATTCCAGCGGCTGGAAGAGATCGTCTCAATTGCGTGGGAAAACACGTCAAACCCGCAAGATGCTGTCAGCTTTGGTGGCATTGTCATGGCCCAGTCCGGATCAACAACAGCAAGATCCGGAATGCAATTGGGCACGAACAGGTTATTCTTCACATTGTTCAGCTTGGTATTGGTAATGACAGCCGCCGGGGAGCAGTCTGCCCCCGTGCCGGAGGTGGTAGGAATCAGGATCATAGGTACACCGGGATTCGGGACTTTGGCATCAGGCCCCAGTTCGGCAAAATATTGATTGATCGGGAAATCACTGTGGAGCAGAGTATTGATCGCCTTGGCGGAATCCAAAGAACTGCCGCCGCCAATGCCGATGATGCCGTCAATGTTTTCCTGTTTGGCAATGACTGCGCCTTCCTCCACACTGATATCCGTGGGATCCGGGATGACATGGTTCCAGACGTAGGTCTCCACCTCAGAAAAAGTGTTCATAAACGCCTTGAAATTCTCCTGCTTAGACAGCCAGTCATCGCAGACGATCATTACCTTTTTGCAGCCCAATTCCTGGATTTTGGAAGCGACGGTCATGGAGGTTCCACAACCGAACAGCATCGGGCATTTTGTGGAAATCAGAAAAGGATTCATATTCATTCTCCTGTTAATCATTTGGTAAAGCCTTGTTCGCAGACACCGGGCAACGCAAGGAAGATGCCTGTCATTTGCCCGGTGCCATTCAAGGGTGATCTGATACACGCCGCGCAGTCTAAAGCTATGGAGAGCTTCGGAGCGTTACGCATGGTTCAAGGAAGTATTGAAAGGTGTGTTTGGAGTTCCATGCTTTAGACTGCTCTGGTGTTTCAGCGGGTGTGCTTTACTTATTCAAAGTTGTAGACTACATTGAAGGCATCATGGATAGCGGTGATCACATTGCCGGCGCGGCGGGCACTGCCGATTTCATAGATTTCAACGCCTCTGCCAACCAAATCCAGCGCCATAGACGGATTCGGTTTCAAGCCGATGGACAGCACGACCTTATCTGCCGGAATGGTCATTCTTTCACCACCGTCCGTGGGTTCCACGACCGCGCCTTCATCGGTGACAGCCACAATTTTATGAGCGGCCATGATCTCGATCTTCTGATCTTCCATCATGTCCTGGAGCATCATCTTGTGAGCAGTTGTCACGTATTCGCTGGACAAAACAGCGGGAAGGGCTTCCACAAGTGTGACTTTCTTACCTGCCTTGGACAAATCGACTGCGGTTTCACAGCCTACCATACCGCCACCGACCACTACAACGGTCTCACCCACATCGCTGTGGTTTTCCAGCAATTCCACCGCAGAGATGGCCTTTTCAACACCTTCGATAGACGCAGGCATAATAGGCGTGGCGCCGACCGCGAGAATGACCGTGTCGTACTTGCCGCTGTCCGCCATATCCGGCGCAAACTCTGTTTCCATGTGAATGGGAACGTTTTTCTCTTTCAGCTCGGCGATATACCAGTCACGCAGCTGGTGGATTTCTTCCTTAAAAGCATGCGCACCGGCAGCGTTCAGCTCGCCGCCCAGAACCTTGGACTTCTCGAAAATCTCGACCGTATGGCCGCACTCCACTGCCTCACGGGCAGCTTCCATGCCCGCTGCGCCGCCACCGACAACAGCAATGCGTCTCGGATGGACCGCTTTTTTCGGAAGCGTATTGATCTCATTGAAAGCTCTGGGGTTGACCGCACATGTGGTATACTCGCCAAGGCCCAAATCCAGGTGACGGCCAATGCAGCCCATATTGCAGCCAATGCAGGGACGGATCTTCTCGGGCTTGCCGGCTTCCAGCTTGCGGGGAATATACGGGTCCGCCAGAGAGGGCCTTCCGAACATGAACGCATCAGCCTGACCCTTATCAAGAGCATTGGCGCACAATTCAATGTCATTCATCTTGGAACGTGCAATGATGGGGATGTTGACATTTTTCTTGATCTGCTCATACAGATTGATGCCGTGGCCTTTCTCCATATAGCAGGGAGGGCATGCGTAGTAGAAGGAGTCATAAGTGCCGGTATCCGTCATGATAGCGGCAAAACCATAGTCCTCCAGCATCTTTGCGATCTGGATCGCCTGTTCGACCGTTCTGCCTGCCTCTTCATCACCATGGAGGGATGCCTTGTTCAGCGCCTTGATATAGCTCTTTACGCCCAGACCCATGGTCACCGGGAAGTCCTTGCCGCAAGCCGCCTGGATACCGTCAATCATTTCCTTAACCAGACGCATCTGGTTTTCCAGCGTTCCCCCGTATTCGTCTTCCCGCTTGTTGGTGATGGACATCACAAACTGATCCAGCAGGTAGCCCCAGTGCAGAGTGTGGATGTCAACTCCGGCAAACCCGGATTGCTTTGCCAAAGCCGCCGCTTTGATGATGCAGTCCCGCTTTTTATGGATCTCATCCACGGTCAGCGCTTCAGATGTCAACTGCGGATAACCGTAAACTTCCGCAGGAGACGGAGACTTAAACGTGGGATAATTGCGTCCAACGCCCAGTCCCACTTCACAGATCATCTTGGTACCGTATGTATTGAGTCTCTCATTCAGTCTCGTTGCGGCAGGATAGAAGATTTCGGGATGGTCTAAGATGCTGGGACCCATGGGCTCCACCTGGTTATCTACCAGCATGACGCCGGTATAAATAAGACCGAATCCGCCTTTCGCGCGTTCAACGAAATACTGCATCCCACGCTCGGTAAATGCACCATTGCTATCTACATAGGCAGGCACGCCCATGGGCGCCACCACAAAGCGGTTTTTAATAGTTTCCTTACCGATTTGAAACGGGGTGAAAAGTTGTTTGACTTTGTTGTCCATAGTATTTCTCCTGAAATAAGATGATTACCGCTGCATAGCATCATGAAGCAGTGCAAGAACCTCTTCCTTTGTCACGTGTCTCGGGGAAAGGAGGGAACCAACGGCCTGAGGCGTCAGTTCAGAAATGCACTCCAGCTGCTCTTCCGTGTAGTTCAGTTCCTTCATCGACGGGCATCCCACAGACTTGACAAACGCAGCCAACGCATTGGCAACGGTCTCACCGGCTTCCACGGGATTCTGGTTGCTGACGTCGACGCCCATGGCATCGGCGACCTTCCGCACCTTTTCCGGAGCGGCTTCGCACAGGAAACGGATGGACGGCGCCAGCGCGGCACCGCAGGCGACGCCGTGAGGCGTACCCGCCACAGCACCCATGGACTCGGACAGGGCATGGTCGATGTTGCAGATCTGGTCGATGAACGCCATACCTGCGGTCATGCTGGCGTAGCACATCATATTCCGAGCTTCCAGGTCGGAGGGATTCGCAACGACCTTAGGAAGGTTTTCCATAATGATGCCGATGCCGTCGCGAGCAAGGGCTTCGCTCAGAGGATTCACATTGTAAATGCTGGTCAGGCAGCCCACACAATGCGTGAGAGCATCAAGACCGGTGTATGCTGTCACATCCTTGGGCAGTTCAACAGTCAGCACGGGATCCACGATGGCGAGATTCGCAAAAGCAGTTCCATCACCCACAGAAAGCTTTCTATCTGTATCCATGAAATGAATCACGCTGGCGAACGTCATTTCGCTGCCCGTGCCGGTGGTAGTGGGGCACAGGATGAGAAATGCGCCGGGGTTCCGGCTCGGGAGCGTGCTGGGGTCCAGATAGTCGGCAATGGTTTTGCCGGGGTTGTTGACGATGATGTTGATGCCCTTGGCAGTATCCATAGCCTTGCCACCGCCAATGGCAACGATAGTATCCGCCTTGAAATCACGGGCGATCTGCGCACCGTTGTTAACAGTAAAGTCAGGTGCGTCCTGAATCAGGTTACTGTAAACGACGCTCTCGATTCCCGCTTCCTTCAGCTTGCCCTGCAGATTGGCGGCAAGCCCGTTGTTCACGAAGTGGGGGGTCACCACCAGCATCGCTCTTTTGAGGTTCCGATTGTTCAGTTCATCGGGGAGTGTGTAGATCTTGTTCTCACCGAAAATGATTGCGGGCTTGGAAAGAATGTTAAAATTCATATACGTCAGTCTCCTTTTTACTCCTTTTTATTTTTTTAAGTTTGCGCGCCCAGGTTTCGAATGCATTCTTGCTTGTTAACAAGATAACACTTTTGCTTTTTGCTGTGAAATACCGAATTCTCATTAACTTTGGGCACTGTTATAATTCATGACGAAAAATAAAAACTGCCCGTCGCAACGAAGCGCGGGCAGTTTTAATAAACTTTTCTGATAAGAGGACAGCTATATCTCAAACGTCGATGCTGTCCTTGATGCATTTCAAGAATTTTTCAACGGTCTCTGTTTTCTCAATATACGCCAATACCTGATCGCCAATGGGCACCTGTCCTTCGACCAGCGGAATATTACGAAAATCATCGCTATAGCTTTGCAGTAATTCATTCGTCAGCACTCCAGGCAGACAGTAGTATTTCCCAGTACTGAGATACAGCATGATTTCCTGATACGACCGGCAATACACGGTGGGTCCCACACTTACGTCCATGGAATTCATCCACTGAATGATCTTCGCCTTTGTCAATGAGTTTGCGTTATACAGTGCACAATTCGGTTCATCATGCAGATCCGCCAGAGTGAGTCTGCTCCTGCCATATAGTTTATGCCCACGGCAGATCAAAACCGATGAGATATTCTCCTTGATGACTTCAAAGTTGATTCCCGGGACATCCTCCACCTCGGCCCGGGATGTAATCGCTATATCCACCGATCGCTCGGTCAGAAATCGCAGTAAGTCCAGATTTTTTGTGTCCGTATAACATTCGGGAATAATCTCGATATGGGGCCATTCTATACTCATCTTTTGGATTGCTTTCAGTACCACGGAAAGGGAAAAATCCGGTGATACCGCAATCCGCAACGTTCCAGAGACACCTTCTCGGAACCGGTTGACTTTCAATCGCATCTCATCCGCTTGCTTTAGAAGCTTCACAGCTTCTTTGTAAAAGAATTTTCCGCCCTCGGTGATCCCTTCGATACTTGTCCCCCGCCGTTTGAACAGGGTGATTCCCAATTCTTCCTCCAATGCTTTCATACGACGGCTAAGCGCCGGCTGGGAGATATAGAGCTTGTCTGCGGCTTTTGTGAAGTTTTTGTAGTTGTACACCGTTACAAATGATTCCAGAGCAACAATATCCATAAATTGTCCCCCATTTCATGTTTCATCTGGGCACTGTTTTCTTTATTATGTCCAATAAAACATTGTTAGTCAAATAACAATATTGAATGAACTCCGGAAAATTTATGTTTTGGATTTATAAACTACTTAGCCCGATTGACGATGAGAATATATACTCAATCGCATTTAAATCCGTATTCCAAATACGATAAAACCGAAAAATCATACCTCCCCTGGTGCCATGGGATGCAGTACATATCAACCGTTCCCACACGATTACCTCAACACCGAAATATAAAATTTTGAGGCATAGAAAAGGTAGGTTCCTTTCTCTCCGCTGCTCTCTGACCCTTTCCCCTCCCCGTTCCCGTATGGGTCACGGTATGGGCCAGCGCAAATCAACGCCCCGCGAAAAGTTCTCAAAAATGCAAAAAAAGCTCGTGAAATCCTTGGATTTCACGAGCTTTTTGGCACGCCGTGAGGGATTCGAACCCCCGGCCTTCTGGTCCGTAGTTCAAAGATCACCTTGCCTGTTCGTGTCTGTTGGTGTCTGTTCATACTGAAAAATCAGCACTTTTGCGGTTTGGGAACGAATTGTTGTGCCTGTTCGTATCTGTTCGTGTCCGTTGATAACGGGCGGTTTGTTGACAAATTGTTGCCCAAAAATTTGTGGGGGATTTTTGTTTTGAAAAGCCCCCACCGGGGGATTCTGAGCGACAAAATTCCCCCACTTTTTTATCGTGTGTATTCCATCGAAATATCAATGGGCATCATGTGCCTTCTGAATCAAAACCAATCATTGGGTATCCCAATGATTTAACAATTTCTTGTGCTTTGTCTGAAACGATTTTGTCTGCGAATGGAACCAGTTCGTCTCGAATCATATTATTCTTAGCTTCATCATCTTCGGGAGGTTCTTCTGACATTTGAAGCTCAACTCTCGCAGTCAATTGAAACCTGAATTTCTCACTATCATCGGCCTCTGCCTTGAATTTAATTACGATCAATGCGCGTTTCAAAGCCTTGTCGGAGGAAAACAGACATTTTGCAGTTTTTCCAAGCTGATATTGAATGTTCTGCTCTGGTGCAATAAAGAATTCAAATTCATCAATTTTTGTATTAAGATTTTCGAGGGTCTGCATAATCTATCCTCCCTAGATAAGTCTGTGTATTGCGCTTGCCTGTTATATTACCAAATAATAACGAAAATTGAACGGAGCTTTCATTCTGCTGGAATGAATTGTTTCCTAGACAGGGATCCGCTTGAAGAAAACAGGTTCTACTTATTTCTACATTTGAGCATTCACAACAATGCTCATAGTAAGAACTTTTTTCTGCTTTTATAAGATTATCTGAGCGCAAATGCGCTTCAATTGCCTCACCGACATATTGGCTTAACGACCTGACTATGTTATGGAAAGGGATGCAGACGGGTTTTATTCCAGATTAGGCTTTGCTTACATAGGCGAGAATGTGCTGGCAGTAGAATATAAATTTGCTTATACATCGTCTGGGGGATTGGCTCAGCGTTCTTTCACAATTCCTATGACAGAGGGAACTATTGTTGAGCTAATCAAAACGCTTGAGAGCAAGCTCACCGCGAGTGCGTTTGCCAAAGAGCAGAGAACTTTGATGACAAGCAAACTGCGTGATTTCATCAAAGCCAGAGACAATTACACCTGTTGCTTTTGCGGAAATTCAACCCATGCAGAGCCAAATCTTCTGCTTGAAATCGATCACATAATTCCAGTGCCTAAAGGGGGGCTTACCGAGGAAAGCAATCTACAGACCCTATGCTGGAAATGTAACCGCTCAAAGAGCGATAAAATTTTGTGAGATGTTTCTCCCTGAAATCAAGTCTTTGATGACGGAGAAATTAAAAACTTCCTTTCCCGTCATATCCGCTGATATCCGCATTTGGGTCACAGTTTGGGTCAGCGCGATTTCGGTGAAAATGGACTGAACTTTTAAACCGCATAAGTGCAGAAAAAGTCCTGAAATCTTGCGATTTCAGGACTTTGGTGGTTGCGGAGACAGGATTTGAACCTGCGACCTCCGGGTTATGAGCTGCGGTCGGTTATTAAATAGGCTGCTTTTGTGTCGGTTAACTGCTGTTTAGCGCTCTTTTGTTTCACCAAATTGCTGCTTTGTACTGCGCCGTACTGCCCGGTGATTTCCCCGTATGGGTCAGCGTTTGGGTCAAACCCGTTTTGGCGTTTATACTACCATGGTTTTCATAGCAGACTGAGAGGTCTGCTTTTTTCTGCCCAGGGTTCAAAATTTGCGCCGCTATATTCAAAGAATAAGACTATACTCATTTAAGAGCGTGTCCTTCAGATGGCATAAACAATGTATCAAGGCCGCGTTTAGTCTCGCTGATAATATCAGACGTGCCCCATTGGAAACACCACTTGATATTGACACCGCGAACAATATCATAGCTTGTCCACAACAGATCTTCGGGCGATCCGGAATTGCGGATAATTTTTTCCTCCTGCGCACGCCTTATAAGCGCCGTCATCTGAAGCGCAAGCTTATCGTCAATGTAGCTGTAATAATCTGCCCGCCCCTTCATCGTTCGAGAAAAGCAGATGCGGTTCATAATATCCGCACCCATTTCTATCTCAGTAAGAATATAAGCGCGATAATATTCCCAGAACTGCTGATAGTACGAGTCGGGTTCATAGATCATCTGTATGCGCTCTTTTGATATTCTGCTCACCCAATCGCCTACAGAATTAAAAAGAAGATCCTTGCTTTCAAAATGATAATAAAACGCATTGCGTGTCACCGCGGCTCTATCACAGATGTCCTTTATAGAAACCGCTTCCGTCCCGCGCTCTTTGAAAAGCTCGATGGCCTTTTCGACCATAATATCCTTAGTGTTTGGTTTTGTATAAGATGTATACATTTCATACCTCAACTTTGTCAAAAATGCAGAAAGCAAAATATAATATTGACATATTTTCGACATGGATGTATAAATGTATTGTAAAACAATACACGAGTACAATATAAACTATTTTTTAACAATCTGCGCTTGCGTCTTGTAAAAAGAATATCACATGAAGTCATGTGTGTCAAACATTTAGGAGGAAAAAATGAAAGGTTTTGGAATTATCAAGCCCTTGGAACAAGTTGGCTGGATCGAGAAGGATGCTCCCGTAGCCGGGCCATATGAGGCTGTACTGGAGCCTGTTGCGCTTATCCCCTGTACCTCTGACGTCGACACCGCTGCGGAAAATCCAAATGCTCCCGTCGGAAGGATACTTGGGCATGAAGGTGTCGGCAGGATCGTTTCCGTAGGCAGCGAGGTAAAGGATTTTAAGCCCGGCGATATCGTCGCCGTCCCAGCTGTCACGCCGATGTGGAGAAATCTTGACGTTCAGGACTGCAATCATCAGCATTCCGGAGGTTATCTCGGCGGACGTTACCTGTCATCCAAGTGGGATGGTATGTTTGCCGAGTATTTCAAGGTCCCCGATGTTGACCTTAATGTGGCAAAGATCCCAGACGGTGTTTCTCTTGAGGCCGCCGCTCTTGTCGGCGATATGGTAACCACAGGCTTTCACGGAGTCGAGCTTGCTGATGTGAAGTTCGGAGACCGTGTGTGCGTTATCGGTATCGGCCCTGTCGGCCTTATGAGCGTTGCCGGCTGCGTTCTGCGCGGCGCGGCGGAAATATATGCAGTCGGTCACCGTCCGGTCACCCGTGAGCTTGCAATGCAGTACGGTGCAACAGCAACTATTGATTACCAAGACGGCCCGATCGTCGAACAGGTCATGAAGCTTACCGGTGGGCAGCAAATAGAAAAGGTCATCATAGCCGGCGGTGAACCTACCGTCTTCAATGACGCTCTCGCCCTTGTGAAATATACCGGTACGGTTGCCAATCTTGCAGGGCACGGCAGAACAGAGCTTCTGCTCCCCGTATACACCAATGAATCGGGCTTTGGATTCTGCGCACACAAAACCGTCACTGGTGGTCTCTGTCCCGGCGGAAGACGAAGAATAGAACGGTTGATGGGCATGGTAAAAACCGGTCGCTTCGAACCGGAAAAGCTCATTACTCATAGATTTTACGGACTTGACGGGATCGAGGAAGCCTTTGATCTCATGAAATCCAAAAATCCGGAAGTCATCAAGCCTATCATATATTTCGATAAATAAGGGAGTCAAAAATGAACTACGATTCACTGTTCACACCTTTCAGCATCGGTAAATGCGAAATCAAGAACCGTATCGTCATGTCCGCAATGGGCACGCTTATGTCCAACCGCGACGGTACTTTTTCCGAGGATGAGATAGCTTACTTCGAAGCGCGTGCAAAGGGCGGCACCGGCATGATAATCGTCGGTCAAGGCTATCTCACTGCTGACCTCGGTCAGGGCGTTCTTGGGCATTATTGGGATCATTATCATATCGTCCCTTCGGCCCGCGCGCTTACCAATCGCTGCAAAGCATATGGCTGCAAGGTCTTCACTCAATTGAGCTGCGGCACAGGGCGCAATGCAAATGAGCTCCACGGCAAGCCTCCGTATTCGTCCTCTGAAAATACTTGGGTATGGGATCCGAAAGTAAAGTGTCATGCACTGACGCTCGAAGAGATTCGGGAGATCATGAAGCAGTGGGAGTACAGCGCCGGACTTGTACGTGACGCTGGGTTTGACGGCATTGAGGTCCACGCCCACATAGGCTATCTTATCGACCAGTTCCTATCGCCGATCTGGAACCACAGGACGGACGAATACGGCGGGTCTCCGGAGAAAAACGCACGGTTTGCGCTTGATATAGTCGACGCTATCCATCGCGGTGCAGGCAATGATTTCCCCGTTATTTTCCGTATGTCGCTCGATCACAGGATCCCCGGAGGACGTACTCTTGAAGACAGCCAGAAAATTTTGAAGGTACTAGAGGAGCATGGTGTGGATGCCTTTGATATAGATGCCGGATGCTACGAAACCATCAAATACGTCTATCCGCCTATGTATATGGGTGAGGCCTGCATGGAGTATATTTGCAAGTCCGCAAGGGAAGTTACCCAAAAGCCCTTACTCAATGCCGGTTCGCACACTCCGGAAAGCGCCGTGCATCTTATCGAGTCAGGTGACGCTGATTTCGTTATCTTTGGCCGACAGCTTATCGCCGACCCGGAGATCGGGAACAAGCTTCTTGATGCCAGACCCGAGGATGTGCGCCCCTGCATGCGCTGCAACGAAGAATGTATTGGACGTATTCTGCGCTACCGCTCAAAGCTCAGCTGTGCCGTCAACCCTGCAACAGGCGATGAAAACGCAATGAAGCTTACTAAAGTCGAGCAGCCTAAAAATGTCGTTGTTATTGGCGGCGGTCCCGGCGGAATGGAGGCAGCAAGAGCCTGCGCCATTCGTGGTCATAAAGTTAAGCTCTATGAAAAGAATGTTCTCGGCGGTACCTTGAATGCCCCTGCGACCGCAGAGTTCAAGATCCAGATCAGAAAGCTCATTGAATATTATAAAGTTCAGCTCAACAAGCTCGGCGTTGAAATACACGAGTATACTGAGCTCAGCATAGATTCTCCAACACTCGCAGAATGCGACCGGATCGTGTGTGCAACCGGTTCGAAGCCGCTCAGCTTGCCGATTCCCGGCATTAACGGTTCAAATGTCCTCGGTGTTATCGACGCGCACCTTAAGCCTGAGCTCGTTACGGGCAGAAATCTTATCATATGCGGCGGCGGCATGTCTGGCTGTGACTTTGCGCTTGAGGCAATGATCGCCCTTGGACGCAAAGCAACCGTCATTGAGATGAAGGATGATGTTGCAACTGACGTCATAATGATGAATCAGGTATCCCTTAAGGAAAGCATGGCCGAAGCTGGCGTAGCACTCAGATGCAGATGCCGCGTCAAGGAAATAACGGGTAATGGTGTTGTCGTCATAAACAAAGATGGCGGAGAAGAACTCATTGAAGGCGATCAAGTCATTTCAGCATTTGGTCAAACCCCCGATAAGGATATGGTAAACAAGCTCAGGGACAAATACTATGAAAAAACCATATTTATCGGGGACTGCGTTAAAGCAGCAAAGTCCGGCGATGCTATACGCGGCGGCTACTGTGCAGCGCTGAGCATCAACTGAAGCAAACACATTACAATAAAAATTCAAGGAGGTGAACCCATGTTCAATCTTTCAGGCAGAGTCGCCGTCGTAACTGGCGGATCATCTGGTCTTGGTGTTCAGTTTGCACATGCACTCGGTCGTCAGGGCGCTGACGTGGTGGTGATTGCAAGACGCGTTGAAATGCTTAAGGACGTCGCAGCATCCATCACCGAAAAATACGGTGTCAGAACCGGTTACTATTATTGTGATGTCACGGACAGCCGTCAGGTCGCCGAGGTTGCTGAAAAGATCGTAGCTGACTTTGGCAAAATAGACATTGCTGTCAACTGCGCAGGCGGCGGGAACTGCGGCAATACCGAAGACCTTCCCGACGAGAAATGGCACAAGACCATGGACGTCAACATCAACGGTGTGTTCTACTGCTGCCGTGAATTTGGCAAGGCCATGATCAAAAACGGCTATGGACGTATGATAAACATCTCATCAATGCTCGGCTCCGTTGGCATGGATTTTGCCTTCGGCATGGGCATACCCGAGTACGCCGCCTCCAAGGGTGCTGTGTGCAATCTTACCCGTCAGCTGGGTGCCGAGTGGGCAAGGTACAACATAACGTGCAACGCAATTGCACCGGGATTCTTCGCATCCGAGGTATCTCCGGTAGGCAACGAGAAGTTTGACAACTTCCTTAAGAGCAAGTGTCCCATGAAGCGTCATGGGTATCCCGGCGAGCTTGACTCCGCCGTTGTATTTCTCGCAGCAGACGAAAGCAGCTATGTGACCGGTCAGATAATCGGCGTAGACGGCGGCTGGACCTGTATTTGATGCAAAGCTTAATATGGCTCCCGAATCTCCAGCGTTCGGGGGCCATATTACGAAGTAAAAAAGTTAATAAAACCACAAAGGAGAATAGAAAATGGAAAACAAAAAAACTGGGTTTCACTATGCATGGATAGTGTTTGTGGCAACAGTCGTCATGAACTTCGTGTTTTCTATTGTGTACAGCACCTTCAGCCTATATGCTGGAAAGGTTCTTGAAGCGAACCCCGATATCACCCGCACCGCATATTCAGTAATACCTACCCTGCATTCCGTATTTGCAACCGTATTTCTGCTTACATACGGGAAGATCGTTCAGAAACTCGGCTTCCGCAAAATAATGCTCCTCGGTGGCATCGGTCTTGCAGTCGGATTTTTCATTTACTCGATTGCACAGAGCATCGGTGTCTTCTATATAGGCGCAGTTTTTGTTGCCATGCTTCCGGCATTCTGCTCATCCACTACTACCGGCGCGCTTATCAACCGCTGGTATGGTAAGCTCAACACCACTCTTCTCAGCATCTCCATGGCTATCGGCGGCTTCGGAGGCACCGTCGGCTCCAGCATCGTCGGCAACTGGCTCGGCACCATCGGCTATAAAGCAAGCTTCCGTAATATGGGTCTGCTGATGCTCGTGACAATGGTGATCGTGTTTCTCGTTGTCCGCAACAATCCTGCCGATAAAGGCACCGTAATGCTTTGGCCGTCCGAAACAGACATGAACGCGCATTCTCAGGAAGAACGCGCCGGCTTCACTCTCAAGCAGGCGGTAAAGACCTACAGCTTCTGGGCCATGGTCGGTTTCTTCGTCCTTTTCGCAGCAGGGTTTTACGCAGCTTATGCAAACGTTGCTCTCTATATGGCTGACCTCGGATGGGAGCCCGCCGTTTACGGCAAAATATTCGGCGTCGTTGCTACTGCAAATGTCATCTCCATGGTCATTGGCGGTTATGTGACTGATAAAATCGGTCCCCGTCTCACCATTCTTATCCTGTGTGTTCTCTATGCCGCCATCTGCGTCGTGTTGGGCTTTACTACTCCCGACACCACAATGATGTATGTCGTCTGCGCGCTCATTGGCATCTGCTACCTTTTCTGCAAAGTCCTGCACACCCCGCTTGCTCTCTGCTTCGGAAGCCGCGACTCTGCTTCCATCATCTCCATACTGACCGCCGCCGTGACCGTTGGGGCAAGTGTCGGCATCCCCGCTGCAAATATCGTGTATGACGCCACCGGTTCCTATGCCGGTCTCTTCCGCGCACTCCTCATTGTCCTTGTTATATGCCTGATCCTCGCTTTCACCGGCATCAAGAAAGTTCCCGGCTGGGACAAGGTAGGCGGCCCGGCAGCTATTGAAAAGAAATAAAATATAGATAATCCTCACCGCACAGCATCGGCTGTGTGGTGAGGAAGGAGATATTATCATGGGTTATGTATCTATAATAGTAGGCTTTGCTATCCTTGTTGCTCTGTGCATGTTGAACGTAAATGTTATTCTGGCTTCTTTTGCCGCTGCATTTACTGTAACGATCATTGCCGGCCTTCCATTCACCGATACACTTGTAAATGTGTTCTTTACTCGTTTCGGCGCTATCACCGGAGCTCTCTTCCCGATGTTTCTCTTCGGCGCTGTCCTTGCCAAGCTCTACACCAACAGCGGTGCGGCCTCAGCCATAGCGGACAGTGTATGCAGTGCGCTGTTCAAAAGCGCAAAAAACGATAAGGCACGGTACACTCTCGGATTTCTCTCGGTTATAATCGCCTCCGCTATCCTTTGCTATGGCGGCATAAACGCCGCGGTTGCACTTATTGCTATTTATCCCATTGCGATTGGCATTTTCCAGCGCGCCGGTATTCCCAAACGGTTCATAATGGGAGCAATCTGCGGGGGAGCGTTCACATTCGCGCTCAGCGGCCCCGGCTCGCCGCAGCCGACCAACGTTGTGGCAATGGTAATAGGTACGAGCTCCTATTGCGGCCTTGTCGCAGGTATTGTCGGCGCTCTGGTCGAAATCGGAGTTATGCTGCTTGTCTTTACGAAAATGTGTGTAAAGGCCACCTCGAATGGTGAAACGTTCGCGCCAGGTCCAAAAGACGTTTTTGTTTCCGACGATCAGGCAAAGCCCAAATTTATTGTAGCGCTGCTGCCGATTCTCGTGCTTCTCGTCATTTTCAATATTCTGAAGGTCAACATTTCCCTCTCTATTCTGCTTACTGCAATCGTTTCTGCCGCGCTCTTTTTCCCGCAGCTCGGCGGAAAGAAAATAATGAGTTCCTTTAACGAGGGAGCGCAGTCATCGCTTATCCCGGTCGGAGCCATCGCTGGAGTAAACGGGTTCGCCGCCGTTATTCAGGCCGTTCCCGAATATCAGATGTTAATTGATTCTCTCCTCAACGCCACCGTTCCGCCGGTAATACTTCTTGCCGTCTGCATTGCTATTATTTGCATGATGACCGGCGGTTCCACTACCGGCACGCAGATCGCACTCCCGATCATTACGCCCGCTCTTACCAAACTCGGGCTTTCCCTGCCGTTCATTCACAGAGTAGGAACGTTCGCTGCCACCACCCTTGACTCTCTTCCTAACAGCGGTGCCGTAATAATGGCTGTCGGGCTTGCCGACCTGAAAATGAAAGACGGTTACCCTCCTGTGTTTGTATCTACCGTTCTTGCGACAATGAGCGGCACCGCGGCAGTCGCCATCATAATGACGCTTTTCCCTATGCTGCCGTAACACACTGAAAATTGAAAGGAAATTGCTATGGAGTATATTAACATCAAAGGCCTTACCGAAAAGGTTTCAGATATAAGCTTTGGCACTGCGACCTCCACGCTCGAGGATGAGGCTAAGATCCACGAAATGCTTGATTACTATATCAGCGTCGGCGGAAATTACATAGACACTGCGAGGTTCTATGGCAGGGGGAGCGGCATACAGCACACCGAGGAGATCCTCGGCCGCTGGCTTGAGAAGAACGATAACCGCAGCAAGGTCATTATTGAATCTAAATGCTGCAACCCATATATGGACCGCAATCTTCATATGTTTGAGGAGATGCCGCGCGTGGGAAGAACCTTCATGTATGACGACATCCTCTTCAGCCGCGACCATCTCGGTGTCGATTGTATCGACATTTACCTCACCCACCGCGACAATCCCAAAGTTCCTGTTGAGGAGATAATGGACACCTTTGAGGACTTTCTCCGCCGCGGCTGGATAAAGGCATACGGCATGAGCAACTGGAGGCTGGATCGCTTTGTTGAGGCATATGAATACTGTGAGCGCATGGGTTATCAGGGGCCGAGTGTATACAGCCCGTTCTTCAGCCTTGTGAAGCTCGAAAAGCCTTGGTATTACCGTATTCCGGCTTTTAAAGAGGAGTGGCTCCCTTGGTTCGAGGAACATAAAGATGTCGTGATCGCGGCATGGTCGTCTCAGGGCAGAGGATTTTTCGGCAGCTATCCGCAGTTTCAGCCGGAGAACGCCGATGCCGCAACACGTATGGCCGTCCTGACTCCCGAAAACTTTGCCCGGAAAGAGCGCGTTATTTCTCTGGCCGAGCAGAAGAACATCCGGCCTTCCCAGATTTCTCTTCTGTATGTTCTCAGTCAGAAAGCCGCCGTTGCTGCTATTATCGGTCCCAGATCCTGCAAAGATATAGACAATGTGCTTTCCGCATCCAAGACCCGCCTCACGCAGGAAGAAATAGAATACCTTACTCTTAAGAGAGACTCCTTATAAATTTCATCCAACACAAAATTTTGACATAGAAATGAGACTCAGAGTTCGTAGAAGTAATATAAGGACTAAACTAAAAGTTGTGGTAACCGGGGAAACCCAGATACCACAACTTTTAGTTTAGAACCGTTTAAAACCTGTTCTCATAGCAGACTGATAGGTCTGCTTTTTACTACCATAGGGTCAAAATTTGCGCCGCTATCGAAGCGAAAAAGAAGCCGAAAGGACTGGCACCGAAGACCGTGCGGAATATCCATCAGATGATCGGCTCGGCATACAACCTCGCTATCGAGCAGAAGCTGGTAAACAAGAATCCGACACAGGGCTGTGCGCTGCCAAAGGTTGAACACAGAGAGATGAAAACGTTGACCGCTGACCAACTCAGTGCCTTCTTCCAAGAAGCCAAAGACAGTGGCGTGTACGAGCTCTACTACCTCGACCTTGCCACCGGACTACGCCGAGGTGAACTGCTGGGACTGAAGTGGCGGGACGTGGACTTCGACCGTAGTGTGCTGAAAATTCAGCGAGCCATCTCCAGACAAAATGGCAAGGTAGTTGAAGCACCGCTGAAAACGAAAAACGCCTACCGCACCCTGCCGCTGTCGGCGGACGCAATAAGCGTACTGAAAATGCAAAAGCGCAAGGTGGGCGGCAGCGAATGGGTATTCCCATCGCCAACCGGTGACCCCCTGTCCCCGGACAGTGTCCTGCACATGTTACAAAGAGCCCTAAAACGAGCAGGGCTGCCCCGCATACGCTTCCATGACCTGCGCCACACTTTCGCAACGATGGCGCTTCAGAACGGCGTGGACGTGAAAACGGTGTCCTCCATGCTGGGCCACTACTCCGCAGGCTTCACGCTGGACACCTGCGCCCACGTGACTACCGACGCACAGATGAAAGCAGCCCAAACGATAGGCTGTATCCTATCCCGTGCGGTATAGCCCTTTCCGCTATCCGCTCCTGTTGGGGTCAACGTTTGGGTCGGGATAAAGCAGCATCCGGAAATGGCAACTTATGAAAAATAAAACTCCTCGAAATCAGACGATTTCGAGGAGTTTTGGCACGCCGTGAGGGATTCGAACCCCCGGCCTTCTGGTCCGTAGCCAGACGCTCTATCCAGCTGAGCTAACGGCGCTTAGTGCGCTCCTAACGCAGAAGGAATCCCTGAAAAGCTTGATACTCCAGTGTTTTTACGCATTTATTATACCGTAAATATTCCAAAAATGCAAGCGCAGCGAAGGCAAACCAGCTGCGCATATTTGGCCGCGAGCGCATCAGCTGTGCGCTTTTTGTGCGCTGGGAATCAGATGGGCGGGGTGCTTAAAACGAACTGTGCAGATGCAATATTCGGCTTTGCTTGTAGGTGGTTGACTCATGCACTGGCCTGAGAATTGACGATTGATTCCTCCGAAAAAATTGCTCTGTATCCATGGCGAGCACACTTGTTTGCGATGGTACTATTCATACGATTGTGTTTTTTGATTGAGTTTTGGCTGACGAGCGCAGCGAGCAGGCAAAATTCAAGCGAGCAGAACGTGCTGCGCTGCAAGCCTGGCGCCGACACGCAGTGTTGGCTGCTGGGGGTGAATTTTTTCGGTATAAAAGGAAACGTGAAAGCTTTCCCCCAGTTTTGCGTTTTGGCCGTCCTGATCCTTGTGATGACATAGTTTAGGCTTACCGTGCGCCGGCAGATTTATTTCAGCGAAAATACGCAGGCGTTTAATCGCCGTTGAGCCCGGTAATGGTTTGCCTTTGATTCAATTGGAAGATGAATTTCTCAAGGCGGAATGAGTACTGCATTGCAAATTGTACATCCGGTTTTTCAAAATCCAGCCCCGTCATGTTGCTGATTTTTTGCAAACGGTAACTCAAAGTGTTCCGATGCAGGAACAGTTCCGCTGCCGTCTGTGCATTATTAAAGCCGCAAGCAGTATAAGTTTCCAGCGTTTCATAGAGCTGACTGCCGCTTTGCTTATCATATTTGCGCAGCAGTGACAGTGCCGGATGGCAGCAGAGACTCAAGCGTTTCAAATCGCGCGGATGGTCAACAATGTCATAGAATGCCAGCCTTCGATATTCAAACACGTTCCCGGGAATGTCCAGAATGGAGGCCAATCGTATCGCTTTGGCCGCCTGCTCATAGCAGGATTTTGTGTAATTGATTTTGGAATAGGGGTTGCTGATACCGGCGATCGACTCGTGCTCGTCACAGAATTCTATGATCTTGTGCATCAGCTCCGATTCGATCTGTAAACTGTTTTCTGCCACAGGGATCATGGAAACAATGGATTTGTTGTAATAAACGGTTCTTGCAGTTTCAAAAATTTCTTGAAACTGTCGGCACAATTTGTTCTGCACATGGCTCTCCGTAGAAAAATAGCGAGGCTTCACCAGAACTAGGGACATTCGCTTCGGAAACTGTATCTGCGCGGCGTTGATGCGCGCCTGAATCTGCTCCAAGGGAATCCCGTTGAGCAGGTCTGTCATAAAATCCGTCACGACCCGGCTGCGTACCACATCCATGTTCTGTTCTTTCAGAATCAAATCTGTCGTAATTTGCGTGATGAGCGGCAGGACGCTATAACAAAGCGGATCGAACGCTCTTTCTCCTTGAATCATGAATATGTAACCATACAATTCGCCTTGGAGAATAATCCGATTGGAAAGATAAAACAAATGATTGTCAATACAATGACGAAGGAAAGGCCCGTTTCCGCCTTCTTCACCATGCTGTGATTTGACATCTTTGATGTGCTCGATAAACAGCGGCGGACAATAGCCGTTCTTGATGCTCTCCTGCCAAACGGGTTCGTCGACCTGGAAAGGAATCGAATTGGAAATGACTTTCCCGGACATGTCAATGATGGCAATGGAAGTGTTCAATGCATTGCCCACATTTTCCAGCATGGCACCGATCCCTTTGCCGCGCATGACCGCATTGAGCATTTGAATATAAATGTCCTGCAGTTTATAGTTGGAATGGAGTAGTTCCTCCGCATCCTCCAAAAAAATGCTCATTTCCTTCTCTGGCATCTGGATCGTGTTGGGGATCAGCTGTTCAGATATGAAACTGGACTCCCCGCAGAAAATCAGATTCCGAGGCAATTTTCGATTGTGCAGAGTAGACAAATCATATGTAAAATAGACAACATCGGATTTTGGCTGCTGCGCTTGTTGCAAATCAGCTATACTTTCCAACGAGTAGACCTGTCGATTATCATAACAATGTTTGTCAAAAATGTCGTGTTTTTTCTCTAGTTCAGAGACCAAATCCAGAAACATCATGGTTTGTCACCTCATTCACAATACTATGCGATTTCTCCGACAAATGCAAGAGCGAAATGATAATTATGCGCACTGCACAATTTTTGATTTCACTTTTAGGCCGCGCGCACGTTAACAAGTTAACAATCTCGCTATATACTCAAGTTGTGCACAGGAAAACGACTGTGCCGTGCCAGGGAAACCCGAATGCTATCTTCTTATCTGGTTTCCAACTCGTAAAACTGAAGTGATCAGGAGGTTATGTATGTATGAAATACGAAAAGCTTTTTGAAAAGGGCAAAATCGGAAAACTCACAATTAAAAACCGCATTGTCATGCCCCCCATGGGCACTGGCTTTGCCGCTGCGTCCGGCGAAGCATCTGAAGAAATCACGCGCTATTACGAAGAGCGCGCGAAGGGCGGTGTCGGTCTGATCATCACGGAGGTCTGCCGTGTGGATGAACTGTCCGGCGTTGCACAGCCGTGTCAGCTGCGCGCAACGGATATGGACGTGATCCCCAGTTTTACCCGTATGGTGGATCGTGTTCATGCATATGGCACCAAGATGTTCATGCAGCTGCATCACCCCGGCAATGAGGCTTTCCCAATCACGCTGCACGGCAATCCGGTCATTGGCCCCTCTCCCGTGATGTGCAAGACCGTGGGCGTTGTGCCAAAGGAAATGACGACGGCGGAAGTCGAGGCCATGGTCAAGTGCTTCATCAAGGGCGCCGTCATTGCCAAGACCGCCGGGTTCGACGGCGTGGAAGTCCACGCTGCGCACGGCTATCTGGTCAATCAGTTTATGTCGCCCCACACCAATCACCGCACGGACAAATATGGCGGCGACTTCTTCAACCGCATGCGTTTCGCCACAGAAATTATCGTGGGTATTCGCTTTGCCTGCGGCGCTGACTTCCCGATCTCCGTTCGTATGGACGGAACCGATTTCTGGGATGACGGTATGGACGAAAAGGAATGCCAGCACATCGCGCGGTACCTGGAGAGCATTGGCGTTGCCAGCCTGAATATCTCCTCCGGCAGTTATGAATCCGGCTGGTCCATCATTGAGCCCTATACGTTTAAGGAGGGCTGGAAAAAGCACCTGGCCAAGGGCATCAAGGAGAGTGTGCACATTCCTGTGATCGCCGTCAACACAGTTAAGCATCCCGCTTTCGCAGAGCAATTGCTGGAAGAGGGTGTCTCTGATTTCGTTGGCATCGGTCGTGGAAATCTTTGTGACCCCGAGTTCGCCAACAAGGCAAAGCGCGGCGATGATGCGCGTATTCGCAAATGCATCGGCTGCCTGAACTGCTTTAAGCAGTCTGGCGTCGGGCGCGCAATTGAATGCGCAGTCAATCCGCTGCTGGGACGTGAAACTTATCGCGGCGATGACAAACTGATCAAGGACGGAAATCAGCAGACCGTTGCCGTCATCGGCGCCGGCCCTGCCGGTTTGCAGGCAGCCATCGTTCTGGCCAAGCGCGGATATAAGCCGGTCGTGTTTGAAAAGTCTGACTCTATCGGTGGTTCTATGAAGCTAGCTTCTCAGCCGCCCTGCAAGGAGATGATCGGCGAGTTTATTGACACTCTGAAGCTTGAAGCAGAGGATCTTGGTGTTGAAATCCGCCTGAACACGCCCGGCACTGTAGAGGCAGCCAAAGCGATCGGCGCTGTCGGTGCGATTGTTGCCGCTGGCGGCACAAAGATTTGCCCGCCTGTTCCGGGGATTGAAAAGGCTGTTTCTTACGAGCAGGTTCTTACCAAAGATGTGGAGTTTACCGGTAAGAAGATCGCAGTGATCGGCGGCGGCCTGACCGGTCTGGAAACGGCAGAATATCTGGCGGCGAAGGGCAATGAAGTGACCGTGATCGAGATGGCCCCCGCGGTTGGCACCGCAATGTACCGCAGCGTAACTGCCGCAGTCGTTGGCAACATCGAAAAAGATGGCGGTCACATCATGACCAGCCATATGTTCAAGGGCGTGAAGGACGGCGCTGTTGTTGTGAACAGTCTTGCGAGCGGTTATGACCTGGATGTGCCGGCGGACGCTTGTGTCATTGCAATGGGCGTTCATCCCGATGAGACCATCGCGGATGCCTTTGAGGCTGCATTTGACCGTGTGGCCGTTGTTGGCGATACCGCAAATCCCGGAAACATTGCGGATGCAACCAGCTCCGGCTATGCAAAGGCATTCGTATTTTGATTTGCTCAGAAAGGAGTATGCATAATGAAAGAATTTAAGGATAAAGTTCTTGTCGTCACCGGCGGCTCTCGCGGCATCGGAAAAGCGATTGCCGTGGAAGGCGCAAAGCGTGGTATGAAAATTGTTCTCAATGATATCGACGGTGACCAGCTGGCCAAGACCTGCGAAGAAATCAAGGGCATGGGTGTGGAATGCATCGGACAGCATGCGGATATTTCCCTCTATGAAAACATTGAGGCCTTGCTGAAATTGGCGATGGACAGCTTCGGACATGTGGATATGCTGGTCAATAATGCCGGCTGTGCGGTTTCCGGTGCTATCTGGAAGCTGCCGAAACAGGATATTGACTGGATCACGGAGCTGAATTTCCTGAGCCACCTGTATGGTATGAAAATTTTCCTGCCGCAGATGATCGCGCAGGGCACCCCCTGTGAAATTGTCAATGTGGAGTCGACCGCCGGTCTGATGACCTCCGGAAAGGCAACCATGTATCATGCAACCAAGGCCGCCGGTGTTGCTGCATCTGAGAGTGTATATATTGCCATGAAGGAGCAAGGATACCCCATCCACATCCACTGTCTGGTGCCCGCTTACGTAAAGACGACCATTCATCTGGCTGATCTGCATCGTCCGGAGCGCTTTGCCATGAACGATGACCCCTACTATACCAGCGACGAGTACAAAGCCGGACAGATCCGCGGTGAGCGGGGCGTCATGAGCGGTATTCCCGATTGGTATGTCGGTGAATGCGTGTTTACGGCCGTGGAAGATGAGAAGTTCTACATCTTCACGCATCCGGAATCTCAGGTAGTTGCGCAGCCGCGCGTGCAGCGTCTGGCATCTGGCATTAATCCGCAAACCTGATACAATATAAATATAGACGTTCCCCGCGCCTGAATCGTGGGAGCGGGGAACATTTGAAAATGCTGATAGGAGGCGTATACAATGTTTACTGCTTACAAAGATGCGCACGTTGTTGTGACTGGCGGCGCAAATGGCATCGGTAAGGCTCTGGCACTTGGCTTTGCAAAACGCGGCGCAAATGTCGCCGTTGTAGATATTCATGGTGATGAGGCAAAAGCTGTTGCAGCCGAAATCACTGCAATGGGATGCAAAAGCATCGCCATTCAGGCGGATGTGAGCGTGTTGGACGAGTGTGCCAAAGTGTATGATACCGTGATGGATGCGTTCGGCCGCTGCGATGTTCTGGTGAATGATGCCGGCGTATCGGCACTGTCCGATGTGGAGCACATTCCGGAAAAGGACTTGCGCTGGGTGTTTGAGACCAACGTTTACTCCCACTGGTTCATGATGCAGAAATTCCTGCCTCAGATGCGTAAGCAGGGCACGCACTGCCAGATCTTGAATGTTTGCTCCATTGCCGGTCTGATTTCTATGAACGGTGCGCCTGCATACTTCAGCTCCAAGCACGCTGCCGTAGCGCTGTCTGAATGCGTGTACAAGCAGCTGAAGGCTGAAAACGCGAATATCGACATCTCTATCTTCTGCCCTGGATATGTCCAAACGGAAATGCACCTGACCGATCGCCATCGTCCTGAGCGCTTCGCTATCCACGATGACGAGCCGTACTATCACACGGAGCAGTACGCCGGCATGGTTGCATTCAACAAAATGCTTCTGGACAGTGGGGCTCCGCTGGATATTGCAGTTGAAACCATCTTTACTGCTCTGGAAAAAGAACAGTTCTACATCCTGGACAGCGCCAAATACGAGCGTCTGCTGTGTGAGCAGGGCGTATTTGAGGCGGAAAAAGTTCGCCCCGTGGACTTCTATACGCTAAATTGACCACCACTTCCCGATTGGAGGAAATGAAAATGGGAGAACAAATCAAAAAGAAATTCTTGCTCTATTTCAGGCTGATGCTCCTCGTCTGGATCGTAATTGCAAACGCAATTCTGCACGTGATCAACTTTCAGTACAGTTGGCTCATTTTCATCAGCAATATCATGCTGTTCACAATGGAAGAAGGAACCGTCAATGATCGGTTTATAACCGTTGAATTGGGCGGACTCGTGGGACTGGTTCTGACAGCGCTCACGCTGCTTGCCGTGACTGCGTTGACCTCCGTTCTTGGCAGCCTGTTTGGCTTCCTGATTCCTCTTGCGATTGTGCTGTTCATTTTGATTGTCCTGCACCCCTATGCGCCGAAGGTTTTGAACAACGTGGGTTTTGCATATCTGACTTGCGCTTGTATCGACACCACTGCCTTCGCGACCCATATCCCCCTGTTTTTCGGAACCTTTATCGTCGGCTCTCTGATTTTTAACGGTGTATGCATTTTGCTGATGAAACCGGCACAGGCACTCGCGGTAAAAACAGTAACAAAAGCCGAGAACGCAGCAACCTGATTCCGGCCCTCCCGGCCACGGCTTTCTAAACAATCCAATTCGCTAATATGGGCGTCCTTTTCGACAGGGCGTCCATGTTTGTGTTTTTAATGGAAAATGCTTGTGCGATTCCAATTTTTGTACGCTCAGTAAGCGACAGACCGTGTAGAAATTGCATCTATTTCTGCTTCCGAAGCCGCACAAAAACGCTAAATGAGATCAGAATCACAAGGGTAACTGCGAATTGTCTTCGGAGACACCCTTGTAAACCTCGCGCCCTTTTTATACGTTATACGATTATGCTTTTCAACGAATTTTGGCTGACGAGCGCAGCGAGCAGGCAAAATTCAAGCGAGCAGAACGGGCGCAGCACGTACTGCGCTGCAAGTTTGGCGCCGACACGAAGTGTTGGCTGCCGTTGGGGGCAAATTTTTGCGGTATAAAAGGAAACGCGAGAAACTTTCCCCGCCTTTCACGTTTTGTCTGTCCCGATCCTTGTGATGATCTGTTTGCCGTAGTTTGGGCTCGTTGTGTTGCCAGAGGCTTTTCTGATCGCATAGCCATAGGGCCGCATGAAATGATTGAAGCTGCGGAAGGGCTGACCAATGACGGTTTCGAGATATGCCTTGATTTCCTGCACAGCGCTCTTTTCGAGCGGCACGTTCAGAACGTCCTGCGCATGGAAATACGCGTCGATTCTTTGCTGCTTCTTGTTGGCAAAGGCAATATCCGCTTGAGGGAACCACTTTCCAACGAGGGACAACAGGCTGCCTTCTTCTTTTGCGCGCACAAACGCCGCGTTTTGCTCAGCATAGTATCTCCGGCTGCTGTGCCTGTCCGAATAGAGGCAAAACGTATCGGCAAAATAGTCGTAGCAGAAATGTGGGAATTTCTTTTGGATGTACGCGATATAGCTCCTGATTTCTTCGTGCTCCTGTACAGACCACGGAGCCCCCTCTGCGATACCTGCGTCTTCTTTCTTCTGCGCAAGGAGTGCGTTCAGGCTTGCTTTCAAATCTGCGCGGCCGGAGAGTTCGTATTCAAACGGACTCTCCGGCGCGCTGTTTTGGACAGCATCCGTCACGATATACAGCTGATCCAGTCCCGCTCTCACACGTCCCGCCATCTGTATCGCGTCGATCTGCGAATGCGTCTCGATGTACATCGTCTTGATATCCGCGTTTTTTATGTTGATGCCCTCTTTGTTTTTGCTCGTCGTGAGAAAAAGCCGGATATCATCCGGCAGCTTTTGATTCTCGGCAATGTATGCCTGAATTTCGTCGCGTTTTTCAAGGATTTCGCGGGTCTCCTTTTCCTGCTTGTCCAGCTCATCATCAGAGGAAAAGGACACGGCTGCCTCGTTCCTGTATTCTTGGAGCGCATTTCGGTAGAGGTTTAAGACGGTACTGACCCTGTTTGCAAAGTAGATGACTTTTTCGCCTGCGGCCAGACGCTGCTTCATGTCCTCCGTGACTTCGGCTTTATCTGCAAGCAGGACGTGTTTGGGCTCAACGCGCACACATCTATCCATGAGGTCAATCGCGTGGCCGTTTTTCGGCAGCCGAAAGTCTTCCAGTATTTGCGGCGAGCCTGTCATGACAATGACTTTGCAGTTCGTTTTTCCGGCAGCGTTCATTTTGAGCGTTTGGTTTATCAGCGAATGGACGTAATAAGGTGCCGTTTGATAGGATGCATCGGCCACGACGGCGTGCGCTTCATCTACGACGATGATATCAAACCGGTTCCAGAGAAAGTCTTCCGCTTTGTCGGCTCTGTAGTGCTTTTCCAAATATCGCTCGATGGCTGCGTTCGTGCAGGCGATGCTTCGCTGGTAAATGGGTATCGTGCCCCAGATACCGTTACAGGACAGTTCACGCTTCGACGCAAAATAGCTGTCCAAATCCTCGACGTAATCAAGGCTTTCATATTCCAACACCTGCGTCCCATATGCAACGTCCTCCGCATTTTTCAGCTCGTCAACTTTGGCTCTGCGCGAGGTGATGCACAGGACGCGTTTGGGCTCAAGCGTTTCCATGCGCCCATCCGGCTGGCTTTCTTCATAGCCTTTGGCGAGCGCGTCAACAAACGTGTTTTTTCCGCTGCCAACGCCGGAATAGATTTGAATGAACGGATACGGCGCGATATCCGTCGTGTAACGGATGCAGTCTGAAAGGTATTTTTTCTCCATGGAATTCCTCCTTGCGTTTTTCTATATGATACCACAAAATCAAAGAAATGTCAAATTGTGGAGTTTAAATGCGCGGAGCATGTGTTTATGCGAGCGGCTGAAAAATTGGGTAAAAAAAGAGGGCTGCGGCACGAAGCTGCAGTCCTCTCTCCATCTTGAATTATTTGCTGCCCGGCTTAAATCGGTAGCCGCACTTTTGGCATACATTCCTCGGGCTTCCGCTGCCGTAGATACCCCACATCAATGAATATCCTCGGTTGACTGTTGCAATAGAGGTCGAGCCGCACTTGGGGCAGCTGACAGGCTCGTTCGCTCGGCGGCGTTTTTTCTCCTCGTCTGCTGCCGCTCGCTCTGCTTTCCACCGTTCGACGGCTTCTTTCTGTGCAGATCGTTTTGCTACTACAGCTTTGTATGCCTCAAAGTCCGTTTCTGCCAGCTGACGATCCTTTTTCCCGCTCCTATAAAGTGATAAGCTGCCCACACCTAAAACAATAAAAACAAGCCCTATAATGACGCAGAAGAACGATGCGAACAGACCAACAACAAAACAGAAGAGCCCAAAAGAAGTACACCCGATTCCCCAAAGCAGATTGCGCTTTATGTCCTTTTCCGTTGGTATTGGCACATCTGTTTTTTCTGCTCCATCCGACACGCCCACTTTTGCCTCGATGCGCACCGCTTGCTGCCCTTTTCCGCCTACTCCATCTATTGTGGCATCGCCGATCTTGAAGGAATCAGCATCCGCCGCTGAAACAGTATCGTCTTTCTCTCGATCCACTGTCAGCTGCCATCCATTCAAGTGCGCGAATTTATGTGCCTGTTCGAGGTTGATGCCGTGGAAGTATGCGGCCTCTTCTTCCCGCAGGCTGCGTGGTGCATGCACGGTTACGGCGAGTTTCCCGCTCGGATGCTCAACGAATGTCTTTGTGGATTCCATTGCTCGGCTCCTTTCATTTACCATTCGCCAACATTATAGCCTCTTTAACGACTATAGTCAATATCGCGGCTACTTTATAAGATAACAGCAGAGCTTTTGGAGGAATTCGCATGATAAGTTATGCTGCTTTTTGGAATACGCTGAGGCAATCAAATGAGTCAACATATACGTTGATCAAAAACCATCACATTTCCAGCTCGACGATTGATAAGCTGCGTAAAAATAAGCCCCTGAACACGACGACCATCAATGATCTGTGCCGGATATTGCACTGTCATGTTGCGGATGTGATGGAATATGTGCCATCCGACGATGACCAGGTGCTATAGCTCGCTGCGCAAGAGAAAAACGGGAGGGATAGATAATGGGCGGTTACATGCAGCAGCTAATAGAAGCTGTTAATGCATCTAATGCAACGACATTTTTGGATTGGGCACCGATTATCCTGTCGGTGATTTCAGTTTTGATCGCTGTTTATATTCCGGTTAAGTTGGCGAGAAAAGAGAATCAGATTGCAATATTCGAGAAGCTGTACGCTGCGTATTCTCAACTGCTTGCCGTACGGGCGTTTGCGGATTGTATTAAGGCATATAAATTTACCGGGGGAAAGCAAAGTGCTCAAGAGACGCGAGAACTGTATTGCGTACACTTTGAAACAAGTTTCGGCTATCGGCCGGTTTTATCAGAAGCAAGGGAGAGCGTCGGGAGAGCACTTGCTGCGCTGAGAAAAAATGAGTTGCAAGCAAATATGACGTCCTTGCTCATATCAGGAACAGATGAAGCAAAAAACGAATGCGAAAGCAAAATCACTGCCATTTATGAGTCGTTATTCTCACTAACTATGGAGGTTATATTATTTTTCCCAGATAAAGCGGTGGAAACAAATGAAGCAGTTATAGAGTTTGTTAAACATGTCGACACATTTTTTGATGCCTATTGCGACGTAATAGAAAGCGCTCTGTTGTGCGGGAATTTGCGGAAGAATCGCAAAGCGAAGAAAAAATAAATACGCAGTTGGTATCCTTTACCCAATCGACATGAGAACAAAAACCCCTGCTATCGAATCCTCTCGATAGCAGGGATTCTGTTATAGCCCGAACGCCGTGCCGAGCTTATCTGCTGCGGTTTTCATTTGCTGCAAGTCGGCCTTGACATAGAAGTTTAAGGTCGTGCTGGCGTTGGCGTGCCCGAGGATGGCCTGAACGCTTTTCACATCCGCGCCGTTATTGAGCAGCAGCGTTGCGCAGCTGTGCCGAAGATCGTGCGGGGACATGTCCGGCAGGCCGCTTCTGCACATAAAGCGCTTGACTTTGCGCGTAACGGCATTCGGGTCGCGGGGGTGAAAAAGGTCAGTGCTGCTCGGAAACAGGAACACTTCATCAAGGTTGATTCCCGGATGTGCGCTGCACTGTTGGTTCCGATAGGACTGCAGCAGAGACAATGTGGCCCCCAGCAGGGGAACCGTGCGAATACCGGCGGCTGTTTTTGGGGAACTGACGATGGTTCCGCTTTTGACTGTATAGGTCACATTGCGTGCAATGTTGAGCGTGGCGGCGCGGGCGTCAATATCCTTCCACTTCAGTCCCAAACATTCGCCGCGGCGGATGCCGGTTGTGATCAGCAGGTGCAGCATACACTGAAAATCCAGCGGACAGTCATGCAGACATTGAAAGAAACGCTGAGCCTGCGCTTGCGTGAGTGCGTCCACCGGCCGCTTTTCTTTCTTCGGCGCATTCACTTTGCGCATCGGATTTTTCGAAATGAGCTCCTGCTGTTCGGCGTAACCGAAAATCAGATGCAATGTGCTGTATTGATGTGAAAGTGTTTTAGCCGTGAGCGGCTTTCCGGACTTGCCTGTGTATTCTGTGCGCAGATAGATGAGGTACTTCTGGATGTCGATAGGTCTTATGTCTTGCAGGAACCAGCCGTCAAAGTACTTGCAGATCAGTTTGGTCATGCTTTTGTAAAAGTCCTCGGTTTTGGGCTTCTTGCTGCCGTTGCATACCTGAATGGGGAGCCATGTGTCAGTGATAAATGCGCAGAAGTCGGTCTTTTCTGCGCAGCGAGCGGCTGCGCTGTCAGGCATCTGTGCACTGTTTATGCCGTGCTTACGGATGGCTTGTTCCCATAGGGCTGCTTCCAGTTGCGCGTATTTTCGGGCCTTCGCCGGAGCGTATTCACGTGGCGGCGTCCATGTGCGGTAATAGCGAATCTGCTTACCGGCGGCATCTCTGCCGACGCAGGCCGTAAATTTGTACGAAACCAGCTTGCCGTTTTTCCTGTTTTCCTGAATGGTGGCCATAGATAACATCCTTTCCTGCGGATGTATCTTGCTTTTGGGTGTGTTTTTTTCGGATTTGTGCGCTTTTTGTGCGCTTTTTTGCGGCAGCTAATCTGTCAGCGATACAAAAGAAAAAACAAAAAAGTCTTGCAATCCCAAGGATTACAAGACTTTTTCATGGCACGCCGTGAGGGATTCGAACCCCCGGCCTTCTGGTCCGTAGCCAGACGCTCTATCCAGCTGAGCTAACGGCGCTTAGTGCGCTCCTAACGCGCCTAAATATAGTAGCATAGCCCGGCCGGAATTGCAAGCCCTTTTTCAAAAAAGTTTTCCTTTTTTGCGTTTTTACCAGCCCATCGTATCGCGGATGGTGTCCGTCACATCGCTGACCGTGCGCACCGCGTCCGCCACGATGTTGTTCGTGCGCCTTTTCTGCGGGTGCATCATCCAGCCCGCCGCCGTGCCGACCGCCATGCCGACACCCATGCCGATGCTCATGCCCTTGGCAAACTGCATTGCGTTCATTTTGCTGTCTCCTTTCACGTTCCTGCCTCCCTTCGCAGCTGCACTGCTGCGCGGATAGTATGTGCGCGGGCGCGCGGGAGTATGAAATCTGCGCCGCGCCAGTTTCTGGATTGATTCCCCGCCGCCGTCGGTGGTATACTATTTTTATTATCTTATCAAATTTTCTTCCGATCGTATGGGAGGGACCGTTATGATCTTGCGCATTCTGGCCGTGGGCGACGTTGTGGGCGCGCCTGGCCTGACGTTCCTGACTGAGCGCCTGCGCGCGTTTCAGGAGCAGGAACACATTGATTTCACCGTCGTCAACGGCGAAAACGCCAACGTCGTCGGCGTGACGCCGAAGCAGGCCGACGCGATCTTCGCCGCCGGGGCCGACGTCATCACGCTCGGCAACCACACGTGGACGCGCTACGAGCTGCAGCCGTATCTCGAGCAGAAAAAGCGCATCCTGCGCCCGGCCAACTTCGCGCCGCAGTGCCCGGGCTGCGGCTGGGGCGAATATTCCGTGCGCGGCGGGCCGATCTGCGTCATCAACCTCATTGGGCGCTTCACGCTCGACGCGAACACGGATAATCCCTTCCTCGTCGCGGACGACATCCTCGACCAGACGCAGGCGAAGATCGTCCTCGTGGACATGCACGCCGAGGCCACGAGCGAAAAGCGCGCCATGGGCTTTTACCTCGACGGGCGCGTGACGGCCGTCTGGGGCACGCACACGCACGTGCAGACGTCCGACGCCGAGGTGCTGCCTGAGGGTACCGGCTACCTGACCGACCTCGGCATGACGGGCCCGGCCAACGCCGTGCTCGGCATCGCGCCGGAGCAGTCGATCGGCAAGTTCCTCGGCGACCCGCCGCGGCGCTATGAGGCCGCCATGGGCGCGGCCAAGCTCGAGGGCGCGATCTTCGAGGTCGACAGCGACACCGGCCGCTCCCGCGACGTGCAGCTGGTGCGCCTGAGATGAGCGTGCGCATCCTGCACGCGGCGGATCTGCATCTCGACTCGCCGTTTGAGGCGCTCACGCTCGCGCAGGCGGCGCAGCGCCGCCGGGAGCAGCGCGACCTGCTGCGCGCTCTGCCGGAGCTGGCGCAGGCGCACGGGGCGCAGATCATCCTGCTCGCGGGCGACCTGCTCGACAGCGCGAGCCCCTATCCCGAGACGGCCAAGGCGCTCGCCGAGACGTTTGCCGGCTGCGCTTCGGAGGTGTTTCTCGCGCCCGGCAACCACGACTATTACAGCGCGGGCGCGCCGTATGCGCGCCTGACGTTCCCGGAAAACGTACATATCTTCCGCTCGCCGCGCATCGAGGCGGTGACGCTGCCGGAGCTGGGCGTGCGCGTCTGGGGTGCGGCGTTCACCGACAGCCGCTGCCCCGGACTGCTGCGGGGCTTTTCCGTGCCGAAGGAGCCGGGGGTGCTGGATGTTTTGTGCATGCACGGCGAGGTGGGCAATCCCGCCTCGGCGTATGACCCCGTGTCGGCTGCGGAGCTGGCCGCCAGCGGGCTGGACTATGCCGCCTTCGGCCACGTGCACCGCTTCGGCGGCGTGCAGCGCGCCGGGGGCACGGTGTACGCCTGGCCGGGCTGCATGGAGGGCCGTGGCTTTGACGAGACGGGGGAAAAGGGCGTGCTGCTCGTGGACGTCGCCGCGGGCGACGTGCAGGCGCGATTCCTGCCCGTGCCCGGGCGGCGGTATGAGCTCCTGCGCGTGGACGTCACGGACACGGACCCCGTGCAGGCGGCGCTTGCGGCGCTGCCGGAGGGGGCTGCGCGCAATATTTACCGCATCGTGCTCACGGGCGAGACCGACCGCGCGCCGAACCCCGCCGCGCTGCGCGCGGCGCTCGAGGGGCGGGTGTTCGCGCTGCAGCTGCGCGATGAGACGCGCGCACGCCGGGATCTCTGGGCGCGGGCGGGCGAGGGCACGCTGCGCGGGCAGTTTCTGGCCCAACTGAAGCAACAATACGATGCTGCGGACTCCGACCGCGCGCGTGAGACCATCGTCATGGCCGCGCGCTGGGGCCTCGCGGCATTGGACCACGACGAGGAGGTGGTGACGCTGTGATCATCCGGCATATGCAGGGCACGTTCGGCACGCTCGACGGCGAGCAGCTGCGGCTCGACACGGGTCTGAATATCATCTACGCGCCGAATGAGAGCGGCAAGAGCACGTGGTGCGCGTTTCTGCGCGCCATGCTCTACGGGATCGACACGTCCCAGCGCGCGCGCGCCGGGTTCGTGCCCGACAAGCAGAAATACGCGCCCTGGAGCGGCAAGCCCATGGCGGGCGAGCTGGAGCTCGAGCAGGGCGGAAAATGCATCACGATCCGCCGCTGGACGGAGACGCCGGGCGCGCCGCTGCGCGGCTTTTCGGCGGTGTACACCGGCACGGACATCCCGGTGCCGGGGCTGACGGCGACGGACGCGGGCGAGCAGCTCACGGGCGTGTCGGCCGAGGTGTTCGCGCGCAGCGCGTTCATCGGGCAGGGCGGCCTCGTCGTGACGGGTACGCCGGAGCTGGAAAAGCGCATCTCCGCCATCGTGACCTCCGGCGAGGAGGCGAGCTCCTACACCGAGGCCGACGCGCAGCTGCGCGCATGGCTGCGCCGCCGGCGCAGCGGCCGGCACGGCGCGCTGCCGGAGCTGGAGGGCCGCATCACGGAGGTAGAAGAGCAGCTGCACCGGCTCGAGCGCAACGCGCAGGAGCAGGCGGCCTGCGCCGCCGAGCTCCGGCAGACGGACGCGGAGCTGCAGACCGTGACCGAGCAGATGAACGCCGCCCGGCAGCGGCAGCGCCGCGCGGCGCTGAGCAGCATGGGCGAGGAAAAATCGAACCTGCGCACGCTCGAGCAGACGCTCGAACAGGCGCGGCGGGACGCCGCGGCCAGGCGCACCGCGCTCGAGCAGACGCATTTCGGCGTGCAGACGCCGGACGAGGCGGGCGAGACCGCCGAGCGCGACGCGCAGCGGGCGGAGGCCCTTGCTGACACGGCAGCCCACGGCGGCAAGCCGTACTTCTGGATCGCGGCGCTCGTGCTCTCGGCGCTGTGCGCGGTGCTGGGTTATCTTGTGGCGCAGCCGCTGTATTATGCGGCCATCGCGCTCGCGGTGCTGGCCGTCGTGCTGCTGGTCGCTGCCAATAACGGCAAGAAGCGCGCGCAGCAGGCCGCCGCCGCGCTCGGGGAGCTCCTGCGCAGCTACGGCGCGCAGGACGCGGACGGCATCTACTATCAGGCGGAGGTGCACCGGGCTGCCTACCGCGCGTGCGCGGCCGCCATGCAGGCGGAGCAGAAAGCCGCCGCCGCGCTCGAGGATGCGCGCGAGCACCAGTGCGAGACGCACGAGCGGCTGCTGCAGAGTCTGGACTTTGAGAGCGGCACGGGCGAGGCCGCCGCGCTCTATCAGCGCAGGAGCGCGCTCGAGAGCGTGTGCACGCGCCTGCGCACGCAGCAGGCGCAGCTCACGGGCGCGGCCCTCGCCATCGGCGACCCAATGGCGCTGAAAAGCGAACACGCGCAGCTGCTCGAACAGCGCGACGCGCTCGAGCGGCAGTATGCGGCCATCGCGCTTGCGATCGAGACGCTCGGCCGTGCGGACGCGGAGCTGCAGAGCCGCTTTTCCCCGCAGCTGGCGCAGAAGGCGGCGGACTACATGGACTACCTCACCGACGGACGCTATGACGAGCTCGTGCTCGCGCGCGACCTGTCGGCCAAGGCGCGCAGCACCGACGACCCGACGCCGCGCGACACGGCCTATCTCTCGGCCGGGACGGCGGATCTGCTGTACCTGTCCGTGCGCCTGGCACTGTGTGAGCTGACGTGCCCGGCGGACGATCCGTGCCCGCTCGTGCTCGATGACACGCTCGTGAATTTCGACGATGCGCGCGCCGGGCGCGCCATGGCGCTCTTCCGGGAGATCGCGCAGCACCGGCAGGTCATTTTGTTCACCTGCCACGAGCGCGACTGCCCCGCGCAGGCGTAAAACACGCGAAAACAGCAGAACCGGACACGGGACATTCCGTGTCCGGTTTTTGTCGTTGACAGGCGGGGCAAATCGCGTTATACTGACGGCGTTTTGCGTTTCCGGCAAAAACTTTATGGAGAGGGGATCCCAATGGAAAAGCTCTTTCACCTGAAAGAAAACAACACCACCGTACGCACCGAGATCGTCGCCGGCCTGACGACGTTCATGACCATGGCGTACATCATCGCGCTCAACCCGAACCTGCTGACCGGCTTCGGCGCCCAGGGCGGCTCGCAGCTGTGGAACGGCGTGTTCCTCGCCACCTGCATCGCCTCCGCCGTCGGCACGCTCGTCATGGCGTTCGCGGCCAACAAGCCCTTTGCCATGGCGCCCGGCATGGGTCTCAACAGCTTTTTTGCCGTCGTCGTGGCCAACATCGTCACCCTGACCGGCATGAGCTACCTGCAGTCGTTCCAGACGGCGTTGTGCGTCATCCTCATCGAGGGCATCGTGTTCATCATTCTCTCGGTGCTCAAGGTGCGCGAGAAGATCGTCGAGGCCATTCCGCTCGGCATCCGGCTCGGCATCGCGCCAGCCATCGGTCTCATGCTGCTCAACATCGGCATTGGCTCCAACGCCGGTGTGTACTCGAGCGACGGCGGCCCGTTTTACGTCATGCGCGATTTCTTCGGCGCGCTCACGCCCAGCCTTGCCAAGGCCAACATGGGCGACGGCTACCCGCAGATGGTGCTCACGGTCGTGACCATGTTCGTCGGCCTGTTTCTGATCGTGCTCTTCGCGCACAAGAAGATCAAGGGCTCCGTGCTGCTGGGCATGCTCTGCGCGTCCGGCATCTACTGGGCGGGCGAGGCCATCTTCCTGCACACGAACCCGTTTGCGTCGCTCAAGGGCGCGTCGTTCGTGCCTGCGTTCGGCGACATGGCCGAGACGACCCTGTTCAAGTTCGACTTTGCCGCCCTCGGCGAGATCGGCTGGTTCACGGTTGTGACGCTCGTCATCACGTTCTGCATCATTGACATGTTCGACACCATCGGCACGCTCGTCGGCACGGCGAGCCGCGCCGGCATGGTCGACAAGGACGGCAACATGCCGCGCATGCGCGAGGCGCTGCTGGCCGACGCCGTCGGCACCGTCGCGGGCGCGTGCACCGGCACGTCCACCGTCACGACGTTCGTCGAGTCCGCCTCCGGCGTCGAGGCCGGCGGCCGCACGGGCCTGACCGCTCTGACGACCGGCGTGCTCTTCCTTGCGAGCATGTTCCTTGCGCCCATCGCCGCCATCATCCCCGCCGCTGCGACGAGCTCCGCGCTCATCTACGTCGGCCTGCTCATGCTCGGCGGTCTCAAGAAGATCGACTTTGACGACATCTATCAGAGCCTGCCGGTAGCCATCATGCTCATCTCCATGCCGATCTCCGGCTCGATCGGCCACGGTATCGGTCTGGGCCTCATCAGCTATTCCGTGCTCAAGCTCTGCACGGGCAAGGGCAAGGACGTCTCGGTGCTGACGTATGTCATCTCGGTGATCTTCCTCGTGAAGTTCTTCCTCGTCGCCTGAGGAAAAATATCTGTCCGCATGGCCGGGCGCGTCCATTGAGATGCGCCCGGTTTTTTGTGCCCTGCGCGCTGCCTTACGAAGATGTAAGCCAACTGTAAGCCAAAACGATGGCGATGTGATGCCGTCCGGGGCTATACTGATGCCAGAAACCGGGGCGGGAGCGCCCCGATGGGAGGCAAGGATCATGACAAATCTTCTGGGCAGTATCCGGCTGGCGGCTTATGCGTTTCCGCTCATCGCGGCGCTGGTGGCCGTGCCGTTTTTCGACCGGCAGGTGCGTGCGCGCTGCTTCAACTGGGTGCGCACCGTGTTCGGCGGTCTGTTTTTGTTTTACGTGCTGTGCGTGCTGGCGCTCGTGTTCTTCCCGCTGCCGGATGCGGCGCAGGCGGCGCGGCTGAGCGGGCATGAGATCCAGCTCGTGCCGTTTCAGTTCGTGGCCGATTTCCTGCGCGAGACGCCGCTCGTGCTCTCCGATGCGCGCACGTATCTGCCGGCGCTTTTTGACCGCACGGTGCTGCAGGTCGTGTGCAACATTTTGATGCTGCTGCCGTTTGGTATGTACCTGCGCTATGTCTGCGGGCTGGATCTCGGCAAGGTCGCGCTCGTGTCGCTCGCGTTTTCGGCGTTCATTGAGCTGGGGCAGCTCACGGGGCTGTTTTTCATGTTCCGCGGCTCGTACCGCCTGTGCGACGTGGATGACCTGATGCTCAACACGCTCGGCGGCCTGCTCGGCGGCGAGCTGGTGCACGCGCTGGAAGCGCATCTGCCGCCGCTCGATGCGTTCGACCGCTTCCCGGGCAGCAGCGCGCTGGCGATGCAGAGACTTGGATAAACATATTCCAACGAGGACCCAGCGAAGTGGTTTTCGTTGGAGAAAAAAACAGCATGGCGTCGGCCATGCCGTTTTTTTGCTGCCGGGGCATTATGCCTCCTCCGTGTCGCCGTCGATTTCGTCGCGGCCGCGGAAGAGCAGGGAAATGCACCAGATCGCGGCCAGACCCACGAGCGTGTAGATCACGCGGGCGACCACGGAGGCCTGCCCGCCGCAGATCCACGCCACGAGATCGAACCGGAACAGACCGATGCTGCCCCAGTTGAGCCCGCCGATGATCGCAAGGATCAGCGCGATGCGGTCGATCACCTGCATATGCTTCCATCTCCTTTGCTGTGTACTCCCGGTCAGTATGCCCCGGCGCGCGAAAAAAGATTCCGCCGCCGACAAAACAAGTGTCCGACCGACACCGTTCGCTCTTTACATTTTGCGCGCCCGGCGCTACAATACCATTACAGCTTATCCAATTGACTTCCGCAGTTTGGAAGCCACGGCTCATATCTTTATCCCACGACCCTGTTTTTGGCGGACTGTTTTCAGTCCGCCCTCTTTTTTTCTGCGCGCGCCCGATTTCGCCGCGTTTTGCGCAATATGTGGATTATTTTTGTGTTGTAAAACACAAGATATGGAGGGTGTGCTATGCAGTTTTCCAACCATCGCAGCCGCGCGGCCCGCGGCAGCATCGTGTATCTGGCGGTGGACGCGATCGCGCCGAGCGTGGTCCAGCCGCGGCAGAATTTTTCCCCGGCGCAGCTCGAGGAGCTCTCGCGCAGCATCGCCGAGTACGGCGTGCTCAGCCCGCTGACCGTGCGGCCGCGGCAGGGCGGGTATGAGCTCGTGGCCGGGGAGCGCCGCCTGCGCGCCGCGCGCATGGCGGGGCTCCATGAGGTGCCGTGCATCATCATGGAGCTGGATCTCGAGGAGGCGAGCTTCATCGCGCTGGTGGAAAATCTCCAGCGCAACGACCTGGACTTTCTCGAGGAGGCACGCGGCATCGCGCAGCTCATCCGGCTCTTCGGCCTAAGCCAGGAGGAGTGCGCGCGGCGGCTGGGCAAGTCGCAGTCGGCCGTGGCGAACAAGCTCCGCCTGCTGCGCCTGCCGGAGGATGTGCTCAACGCCATGCGCAACGCTGGACTTACCGAGCGGCACGGCCGCGCGCTGCTGCGCCTTGAGACGCCGGCCGAGCAGCGCGAGGCGCTGGCCTATATCCTCAGCCGCGACCTGAACGTCGCCGCGACGGACGCCTACATCGAGCGCCTGCTCGAGGCCAAGACCGCGCCCGAGAGCGAGCAGCAGAAGACCTTCATCCTCAAGGACGTGCGCGTGTTTCTCAACACGATCTCGCACAGCCTCGACCTCATGAAGCAGGGCGGCATCGACGCCGGCATGCACCGGCAGGAGACGGACGAAGCGCTCATCCTGACGATCAACATCCCCAAGGCGCGGCGCAGAGAGCCGGCGCCGAAACAGGGCGAGCCCGTGCCGGTCGGGTAAAAAAATCGCGCGCAGCGCTTGACAGCGGCGCGGCGGCTTCCTATACTCTTACATAAAGAAGGGGCCGCCCGGCAGGGCGGACAAAGGAGGTCACTGCATGAAAACGCTGATCCTGTTCGCCTCGCGCTACGGCGCGACGGAGGAGATCGCCTATATGCTTAAAAGTGCCGTCGGCGGCGACGTGACGGTGCGCAACATCCGCGAGCGCGGTATCACGCTCGACGGGTACGACACGGTCATCATCGGCAGCTGCGTGTACATGTTCAAGCTCGATAAGCACATCCGGCATTTCCTGCGCCGGAACGAAAAAACGCTCATGGGCAAGCGCCTCGGGGTGTACCTGTGCTGCTACACCACGCCCGGCACGGAGGGGTATCTGGAGCACTTCTTCTCGCCGGAGCTGCTTGCGCACGCGGCCGCGAAGGACATCCTTGGCGGCAAGATGCAGTACGAGAAGATGAGCTATGCCTACAAGCAGCTCTTCGGCGCGCTGATGACATCGCCGCAGTACCGCGCGCAGTATGCCGAGCCGAAACTCGACATCGCGCGCATCGACGCCTTCGCCGCCGCCATGCGCGGCTGAGCGGCACGGCAGAAAAAATCACCCGCATCCGGTCTGGATGCGGGTGATTTTTTGCTTTTTGGAGTCTCAGTACGTGGTCACGCCGGTGAAGGCGAGCTCGGCGTTGCCGGTCAGGCGCACGCCGTCGTCGTCGTAGGTGACGATCAGGTCGCCGCCGCTAACCTTGACGGTGATGGGTTCGCCCTTCGGGCACAGGCCGTTTTCCGTGGCGGCCACCACGGCCGCGCACGCGCCGGTGCCGCAGGCGCGGGTCTCGCCGTTGCCGCGCTCCCAGACGCGCATCTTGATCGTCGTGCGGTTGACGACGCGGATGAACTCCGTGTTCGTGCGCGCGGGGAAGATGTCCGCGTGCTCAAACTGCGGGCCGAGGTGCGCGACGTCCACCTCATCCACGCGGTCGGCAAAGACGACGCAGTGGGGGTTGCCCATCGAGAGGCACGTGATGCGGTACTCCCCGCCGGCGATCGTCACCGGCCGGTCGATCACGCGCTCGCCCTCGAGCGCCACGGGCACATTGGCGGGCTCAAACGCGGGCTTGCCCATGTCGACCGTCACGAGGCCGACCGTGCCGAAGCGCGTGTACAGGTGCAGCCGGTGCACGGTGCCGCCGACCTCAATCGTGAGATCGTCGCGCGGCACGATGCCGTTGTCGTACAGGTACTTGGCCACGCAGCGGATGGCGTTGCCGCCCATGCCGCCGGCGCTGCCGTCGCGGTTGAAGACGCGCATTTTCGCGTCGGCCACGTCGCTGTGCTCGATGAGCACGATGCCGTAGCCGCCGATGCCGCGGTGGCGCGAGCAGAGCGGGATGCACAGCGACTCGGGGCAGGTGATGTGCCCGTCAAAGTTCTCGACGTAGATATAGTCGTCGCCGGTGGCCTGCATTTTCGCAAACTTCAGGCTCTGGCGCTCGGTGCGCATGTGGTTGATGTCCACGAGCTCGGTGTTGCGCTCGTTGTAGCGGCTGGCGATGATGTCCGCCAGGGCGTTGGCCGTGTCGAGCGAGGTGAAGCACGGGATGCCGAGCTGCAGCGCGCGGCGGTGCAGGGCGATGTAATCGTCCATGGTCGCGTCCTTGAGCGCGCCGGTGTAGACGATGTAGTCGATGCAGCCGCTCTCGAGCAGGGCGAAGGCGTGGTCGCTCTCGCGGATGCCGTCGACGGTCACGACGTCGATGCCGAGGCGCGCGATGGCGGCGGCGGTCTCCTCGGTCGCGTAGAGGGCGAAGTGCAGGTCGTCGAGCTTCTTGGCCAGCGACACGATCTCGCCGAGGTCGTGCGTGTCCACGCTCACGAACACGCCGTGGCGGCCGTCCGGGTGCTGGCCGACGACCATGCCGGCCGAGGTCAGGCCCTTGAACAGCGCCTCCTGCATCGTCTTGCCGAGGCCGAGCACCTCGCCCGTGGACTTCATCTCCGGGCCGAGGTAGGCGTTGACGTCGCCGAGCTTTTCAAACGAGAACACCGGCACCTTGACCGCGTAATACGGCGGGATGGGGTGCAGGCCGGTGCCGTAGCCGAGGCCAGCCAGCGGCGCGCCGAGCATGACGCGCGATGCCACGTCTACCATCGGCACGCCCGTGACCTTGCTGATGTACGGCACGGTGCGCGAGGCGCGGGGGTTGACCTCGATGACGTAGAGCTCGTTTTCCCAGATGAGGTACTGGATGTTCACAAGCCCCTTCGTGCCGAGCGCGAGGGCGAGCTTGCGCGAGCTGTCGACGATCTTGTCCGTCATCATGTCGTTGAGGTTGTACGGCGGGTAGACGGCGATGGAGTCGCCGCTGTGCACGCCGGCGCGCTCGATGTGCTCCATGATGCCGGGAATGAGCACGTCCGTGCCGTCGGAGATGACGTCCACCTCCAGCTCCGTGCCCATCATGTACTTATCCACGAGCACGGGGTTGTCGATGCCCTGCGCGAGGATGCGCTGCATATACGTCGTGACCTCGGCGTCGTCGTGGACGATCTTCATGTTCTGGCCGCCGATGACGTACGACGGGCGCAGCAGCACGGGGTAGCCGAGCGTCTGCGCGGCGTGCAGGGCCTCGGGCAGCGTCTGCACGCCCATGCCCTTCGGGCGGGAGATGTGGAAGCGCTCGAGCAGCTCGTCAAACCGCTCGCGGTCCTCGGCGATGTCGATGCCCTCGGCCGATGTGCCGAGGATGCGGATGCCGTGGCGGTCGAGCGTCTGCGTGAGCGCGATGGCGGTCTGGCCGCCGAAGGCGACTACGACGCCGACGGGCTGTTCCACGTCGATGATCTGCAGCACGTCCTCAGCCGTGAGCGGCTCGAAATACAGCCGGTCGGCGGTGTCGTAGTCCGTGGAGACGGTCTCGGGGTTGTTGTTGACGATGACGACGTCATAGCCCATGGCCTTGAGCGTCCACACGCAGTGGACGGACGAATAGTCAAACTCGATGCCCTGGCCGATGCGGATCGGCCCGGAGCCGAGCACCATGACGACGGGCTTGCCGCTGCGCGGGAAGGTGCGCGCCTCGCAGCGCGCGTCCGCGCTGGCGTAGAAATACGGCGTCTGCGCGTCAAATTCGGCGGCGCAGGTGTCGACCATCTTGTAGCCCGCGCGGAAGGGGGGCAGCGTCTCGCTGCCGGACAGGCGGCGCAGCGCCGCATCCGGATAGCCGAGGTACTTGCCGCGCTGATAAAGCTCCGGCGTCAGGCCGTTTTGAATGCTCGCCTCGTAGTCCACGAGGTTTTGCAGCCGGGACAAAAACCAGCGGTCGATGCGGGTGATGTCGTGGATCTCGTCGATGGACACGCCGCTGCACAGCGCCTCAAAGACGGTGAACAGGCGGTGATCGTCGCAGTCGGCGAGCCGGTCGCGCACCGGGCGGTCAGACAGCGGTTTGGCGTGCAGCGTGTCGAGATGGATCTCGGCGCCGCGCACGGCCTTGAGCAGCGCGCTTTCAAAGTTCGTGCCGATGGCCATGACCTCGCCGGTGGCCTTCATCTGCGTGCCGAGGCGGCGGGACGCGCCGACGAACTTGTCAAACGGCCACTTGGGGAACTTCACGACGACGTAGTCCAGCGCGGGCTCGAAGCAGGCGCAGGTCTTGCCGGTGATGTCGTTTTGAATTTCATCGAGCGTGTAGCCGAGGGCGATCTTCGTCGTGATCTTGGCGATCGGGTAGCCGGTCGCCTTCGACGCGAGCGCCGACGAGCGCGACACGCGGGGGTTGACCTCGATGACGGCGTACTCAAAGCTGTCGGGGTTGAGCGCGAACTGGCAGTTGCAGCCGCCGACGATATCGAGCGCGGAGATGATGTTCAGCGCCGCGCTGCGCAGCATCTGAAACTCCTTGTCCGAGAGCGTCAGCGCCGGGGCGACGACGATGCTGTCGCCGGTGTGCACGCCGACGGGGTCGAAGTTTTCCATGCTGCACACGGCGATGACGTTGCCCACACCGTCGCGCATGGTCTCAAACTCGATCTCTTTCCAGCCGTAGATGTAGCGCTCGACGAGGATCTGCGTGATCGGGGACGCGTCGAGGCCGGTCTGCGCAGCGACGGTGAGTTCCTCCGGGCTGTAGGCCACGCCGCCGCCCGCGCCGCCGAGCGTGAACGCCGGGCGGATGATGACGGGGTAGCCGATGCGGTCTGCTACGGCGAGCGCCTCCGCCACGGTGTTGGCGATGCCGGAGGGGATGGTCGGCTCGCCGATGGCGGCCATGGTCTCCTTGAAGAGCTCGCGGTCCTCGGCCTTGTCGATGGCTTTGGCGTTCGTGCCGATGAGGCGGACGTTGTGCTGCTGCAAAAAGCCCTCCTTGTCGAGCTCCATCGCCAGCGTCAGGCCCGTCTGGCCGCCGAGACCGGCGAGGAGACTGTCTGGCTGCTCCTTTTCAATAATGCGCTTGACGGAGGTCAGCGTGAGCGGCTCGAGATAAATCTCATCCGCGAGGGCCTTGTCGGTCATGATCGTCGCGGGGTTGGAGTTGACGAGCACGACGTTCACGCCCGCGTCGTGCAGCACGCGGCACGCCTGCGCGCCGGCATAGTCAAACTCCGCCGCCTGACCGATCACGATCGGGCCGGAGCCGATGACCATGACTTTGCGGATGCTGGAATCAATCGGCATGGTGCGCACCTCCCATCAGGTCACAGAATCGGTCGAAGAGAAAGGCCGTGTCGTGCGGGCCCGAGCACGCCTCGGGGTGAAACTGCACGGAAAAGGCCCACAGGTCGGGGTAGTCCACGCCCTCGCACGTGCCGTCGTTGGCGTTGATGTAGCGGATGACGCCGGTCTTCACGCTCTCGGGCACGACGGCGTAGCCGTGGTTCTGGCTGGTGAGGAACGTGCGCGTGCCGCACACGTCGCGCGCCGGCTGGTTCACGCCGCGGTGGCCGTATTTGAGCTTCACGGTGCTGCCGCCCTGCGCCAGCGCCATGAGCTGGTGGCCGAGGCAGATGCCGAACATCGGGATGCGGCCGAAGAGTTTGGCGATCTCCGCGATCTGGGTGACGTTGTCCGTTGGGTCGCCGGGGCCGTTGGAGAGCATGACGCCGTCATACCCGGCGGCGAGGATGTCCTTCGCTTTGGCAGAGCAGGGCAGTACCGTCACGGCGCAGCCGCGGCGGCAGAGCTCACGCGCGATGTTGCGCTTGGCGCCGTAGTCGATGAGCGCCACGCGGTGCAGCACGCTCCCCTCCGGCTGGAGGGTGTAGGGCTCCGGCGTTGTCACCTGCGGCACGGGGTCCGTGATGCGGTAGGCGCGCAGGGGCGCGAGATCGTCCGGCACCGTGTCGCAGATGGCGGCGTTCATCGTGCCGGCCTCGCGCAGGATGCGCGTGACGGCGCGGGTGTCGATGCCGGCGATGCCGGGGATGTTGTTGGCTTTCAAAAATGCGTCGAGCGTTTCCTCGCACCGGAAGTTCGACGGCGTTTGGCACTGCTCGCGCACGACATAGCCGCGCACGCAGCACTTGCCCTCAAAATCGGCCGGGATGATGCCGTAGTTGCCGATGAGCGGGAACGTCTGCAGCACGATCTGGCCGCAGTAGCTCGGGTCGGTGAGCGTCTCGATGTAGCCGTTCATGCCGGTGGTGAACACCAGCTCGCCCACCGTGTCGCACGGTGCGCCGAAAGCGAGGCCCGCAAAGACCTCGCCGTTTTCGAGTACGAGATAGCGCTTCATAGCTCGATCTCCGCAAGCGTCGCCGCCATGACGGCCTTGATGGTGTGCATGCGGTTTTCGGCCTCCTGGAACACGACCGACTGCGCGCTTTCAAACACATCGTCCGTGACCTCCATCGCCTCGCGGCCGAAGCGCGTGCACATCTCGTTGCCGATGGCGGTCTTTTTGTCGTGATACGCCGGCAGGCAGTGCATGAAGATGGCGTTGGGGTCGGCCTTGGCCATGAGCGCCGCGTTGACCTGATACGGTGCGAGCGCGGCAATGCGCTCGGCCCAGACGCTCTCGGGTTCGCCCATGGAGACCCAGATGTCGGTATAGATCACGTTCGCGCCCTGCACGGCCGCGGCGGGGTCGGAGATGAAGTCGAGCGTCGCGCCCGTCTGCGCCGCGATGGCCTGACACTCGGCGACGAGCTGCGCATCGGGGAAGTAGCCCTCGGGTGCGCAGGCCGTGAAGTGCATGCCCATCTTCGCGCAGCCGACCATGAGGGAGTTGCCCATGTTGAAGCGCGCATCGCCCATGTAGACGAGGTGGATGTTCTCCAGCGAGCCGAAGTGCTCCCGGATGGTCAGAAAGTCCGCGAGGATCTGCGTCGGGTGGAACTCATCCGTCAGGCCGTTCCAGACCGGGACGGAGGCGTACTGCGCCAGCTCCTCGACGATGCACTGGCCGAAGCCGCGGTACTCGATGCCGTCGAACATGCCCGAGAGCACGCGCGCCGTGTCGGCGATGCTTTCCTTCTTGCCGATCTGCGAGCCGGTGGAGTCGAGATACGTGCTGCCCATGCCCAGATCGTGCGCCGCGACCTCGAAGCTGCTGCGCGTGCGCGTGCTCGTCTTTTCAAAGATGAGCGCGACGTTTTTGCCCTCGCACAGGCGGTGCGGGATGCCGGCCTTTTTCTCTGCCTTGAGCTGGGCGGCGAGCCGGAGCAGATAGTCGATCTGCTCGGGGGTGTAGTCGAGCAGCTTGAGAAAATCGTTGCCTTTGAGATTCATGACGGTGTTCCTCCTTATTCTCCGGCGCAGACGTCTTTGAGCACGCTGACCGCCTGCTCGAGCTGCGCCATGGGGATGTTGAGCGCCGGCAGCAGGCGCACCTTGTTCTTTGCCGAGATGACGAGCACGCCGCGCGCCATGCATTCACTGATGACGTCTTTGACCGGGCGCTCGGTCTCCACGCCGAGCATCAGGCCCAGGCCCGTGACGCTCCTGACGCCCTTGGCGCCGGTGAGAGCCTTGACGATGAAGTCGGACTTTTCCTGCACGGACTGCAGCAGCTGGCCGTCGAGCCGGTGCAGAATGCTCAGCGCGCCGGCGCAGCAGACGGGGTTGCCGCCGAAGGTAGAGCCGTGGCTGCCGGGGGTGAGCACGTCCTGCACCTTCTCGCCGAGCAGCGTCGCGCCCAGCGGCAGGCCGCCGCCGAGGCCCTTGGCCGTGGAGACGATGTCCGGCGTGATGCCGTAGTGCATGTAGCCGTAGAGCTTGCCGCTGCGGCCGTTGCCGATCTGCACCTCGTCGCAGATGAGCAGCAGGTCCTGCTCGGCGGCGAGCTGGGCAGCACCTTTGACAAATTCCTGCGTCAGCGGGATGACGCCGCCCTCGCCCTGCACGACCTCCATCATGATGGCGGCGCACTTGTGCGCGGCGACCTGCGCCTTGAGATCGTCGAGGTTATTCGCCTCGGCGTAGGCAAAGCCCTCCGTCAGCGGCAGAAAGTCGTGGTGGAACACGTCCTGCCCGGTCGCGGCGAGCGTTGTGATCGTGCGGCCGTGGAAGCTGTTTTTGAGCGTGATGATGGTGTGGTACTCCGGGCCTTTGTGGTCGGCGGCGTACTTGCGCGCGGCCTTGATGGCGCACTCGTTGGCCTCCGCGCCGGAGTTGGAGAAGAAGACCTTCTTCATGCCGGTCTTCTCGCACAGCAGCTGCGCCAGCTGCGCGTCGGGCGCGGTGTAGTAGAGGTTCGAGGCGTGTTGCACGGTGCATAGCTGCTCGGTCACGGCGCGGATCCACGCGGGGTCGGCAATGCCGAAGCTGTTGACGGCGATGCCCGTCGCCATGTCGATATAGACCTTGTCGTCCGTGTCCCAGACGAGCGAGCCCTTGCCGCGCGCGATCGTCACGGGGAAGCGGGCGTAAGTGTTGGCGATATAGGTACTGTCAAGTTGCGGAATGTTCATCTGTTTTTCCTCCTTGCCCGGCAACGAACATGGTGCCGATGCCTTCGTTTGTCAGCATTTCGATCAGGATGGCGTGCGGCACGCGGCCGTCGATGATAAAGACGCGGTGCACGCCCCAGCGGATGGCGTCGATGCAGCAGGTCACTTTCGGCAGCATGCCGCCGTTGATGACGCCGGACTCGATGAGCTGCAGCGCGTCCGCCGTGTGGATGACGGGGATGAGCGTGGAGGGGTCGTCCTTGTCGCGCAGGATGCCGCTGATGTCGGTCATGGCGATGAGGCTCTCGGCCCCCAGCTCGCCCGCGATGCGTGCGGCCGCCGTGTCGGCGTTGATGTTGTAGACGTGGCCCTGCGTGTCGCACCCGACGGTGGACACGACGGGGATGTAGCCCTTGTCGATCACATCGAGGATGGGACGCACGTCGACCTTCGTGATCTCGCCCACGTAGCCGAGGCGCTCATCGCGCACGCGCGCCTGGATCATCTGCCCGTCGATGCCGGACAGGCCGATCGCCCGGCCGCCCTTGTGGCCGATGAGGTTGACGAGCGTCTTGTTGATCTTCCCGGCGAGGACCATCTGCACGACGTCGGCCGTCTCCGCGTCCGTGACGCGCAGGCCGTCGACAAACTGCGTCTGCTTGCCGAGTTTTTCGAGCGTTTCCGTGATCTCGGGCCCGCCGCCGTGCACGAGCACGACCTTCACCCCGATGAGCGACAGCAGCACGATGTCGCGCATGACGGAGTCTTTGAGCTTGGCGCTGATCATGGCGTTGCCGCCGTATTTGATGACGACGATCTTGCCGCTGTATTCCTGTATGTAGGGCAGCGCGTGAACGAGTACCTTCGCGCGCTGCGGATTCGTAATGTCCATGATGGTGTTCCTCCCGGTTCAGGTGCGGTAGTCGCCGTTGATCTTCACATAGTCATACGTCAGGTCGCAGCCCCAGGCGGTCGCGCCCTCGTCGCCGGACTTGAGGTCGACGAGGATCTCGATCTCCTTTTCGAGCAGGACCTTTTTGGCTTCCTCCTCGGAAAACGGGATGCCCGCGCCGTCGACGCACACGCGCACCGTGCCGGCCGCCGAGCGGAAGGCAACGTCCACCTTGTGCACGTTTACAGGAGCGCCGCTGTAGCCGATGGCGCACAGCACGCGGCCCCAGTTGGCGTCCGCGCCGAACATGGCGGCCTTGACGAGCGACGAGCAGATGATGCTCTTGGCCACGGTTTTCGCGGTGCCGTGGTCAGCAGCACCGGTGACGCAGCACTCGAGCAGGCGCGTCGCGCCCTCGCCGTCGCCCGCGATCTGGCGGCAGAGCCAGACGGTCACGCTGTTGAGCGCGCTGCAAAACGCCGTGAAGTCCGCGCCGGGCGCGGTGATCTCAGCATTGCCGGCGAGGCCGTTTGCCAGCACGGCGACCATGTCGTTCGTGGACGTGTCGCCGTCGATGCTGACCATGTTGAACGTGTCCTGCACGTCGCCGGAGAGCGCGGCCTGCAGCATGGCGGGGCTGACGGCGCAGTCCGTCGTGAGGAAGACGAGCATGGTCGCAAGGTTCGGGTGGATCATGCCCGAGCCCTTGGCGATGCCGCCGATCGTGCAGGTCCTGCCGCCGGCGGTGAACTGCACGGCGATCTCCTTCGGGTGCGTGTCGGTGGTCATGATGCCCTCGGCCGCCTGGTCGGAGTGGTCGCCGAGCGCGGCGGCGAGCTGCGGCAGGCCGGAGCGGATGGGCGTGAGATCGAGCGGCTGGCCGATCACGCCCGTGGACGCGACGATGACGTCCTGCGGCGCGATGTGCAGCTGCGCCGCCGTGAGCGCGCTCATCTCCTCGGCGACGGCGACGCCGTCAGCGTTGCAGGTGTTGGCGTTGCCGCTGTTGCAGATCACGGCCTGGGCCTTGCCGTCAGCCAGGTGCGCCTTCGTCACGGTCAGGGGCGCGCCCTTGACGAGGTTCGATGTATAGACCGCCGCGGCGCTGGCCGGGACGGCGCTGTAGATGAGCGCGAGGTCGCGCTTGGACTGATTTCTGCGGATGCCGCAGTGGATGCCTGCGGCGGAAAAACCCTGTGCGGCGCACACGCCGCCGGTGACTTGCTTCATCGTTCGTTCCTCCTTACAGATCGAGGCCGAAGCCCTTTTCCCTGCCCATGACGAGGTTCAGGCACTCGAGCGCGGCGCCGGACGCGCCCTTGCCGAGGTTGTCGAACACGGATGTGAGCAGGATGCGCTCGTCATTGCCGGAGACGGACACGACCATGCTGTCCTTGCCGGACATGGCGGCGGCGGACAGGAAGCCGTCGTCACACGCGGGGTCGCGGTAGGTCACGACAGGGCCGGTATATTTTGCGGCGTAGGCGGCCTTGATATCTTCGGCCGTCTTGCCGGGGCAGAGCTGGGAGGCGAAGAGCGCGACACTCGTCTCCATGCCGCTGTAGAAATTCGCCACGATCGGCGCAAACACCGGCGCGTGCGTCAGGCCCGGGATGGCGCACATCTCGCGCAGGTGCTTGTGCTGCTGCGCAAGACCGTACTGCCGGGGGGCAACGTACAGGGGGTCGAGGGTGTCCGCCTCATACTCGGCGATCATCTTCTTGCCGCCGCCGCTGTAGCCCGTGAGCGAGTAGCACGTCAGCAGGGCGTCCGGCGGCAGGATGCCCGCCTCGACGAGCGGGTAGACCAGCACGATGAAGCCGCTGGCGTGGCAGCCGGGCACGGCGATGCGCTTGGCGGTACGGATCGCGGCCTCGCGCTCGGGCGACAGCTCCGGGAAGCCGTACGTCCAGCCGGGGGCCGTGCGGTGCGCGGTCGAGGTGTCGAGCACGACCGTGTCCGGGTTCTCGACCAGATCTGCCGCCGTGATCGCCGCCGCGTCCGGCAGGCACAAAAACGCGATGTCCGCGCGGTTGATGAGCTCGCGCTGGGCTTTAATGTCGTGGTGCAGCTCGGGCGGCAGGGTCAGCAGGTCAATATCTTCGCGCTGGGCCAGCCGGTCGTAAATGCGCAGGCCGGCCGTGCCGGAGCTGCCGTCGATGAAAATGGTCGTTTTTTCGTTATGCATATCTCGTCCCTCACAAGCGGATAAAAATCCATTTATATAAGGTTAATATACTACCACGCGAATAAATATGCAAGGCATTCATGAAAAATTCACTGCGATTTGTGGAATTTGAAAAAACACGCCCAGCGAGGGAAAAATGCCTTGTGCAGCATGTACATACCTGACCACGCGAAATTGGGACATTTGCCGGACGACGGGGGCAAAAAACCGCCGCCCGGCCATTTTTACAAATGGATAGGCGGCGGATATATGCATTAAATCTGGAATTCTTTGCTGTATTCGGAGTAGTATTCGTCAAAGCTGTGCGAGTGCATGGCCATGACGCTGTTGATATATTCGTGGGTGTCGAACGAGTCGGACTCGAGCTCGATCATGGCGACGGCGATGTTCGAGCAGTGGTCGGACACGCGCTCGCAGTTGGTGAGCAGGTCGTTGAACGCGAAGCCGTGGTTGAGCGTGCACTCGCCGGTCTGCAGGCGGTCGATGTGGTGCAGCTTCATCTCGTCGCAGAGGTTGTCGATGAGCTCCTCGAGCGGCTCGACGCGGTAGGCCGCGGCGACGTCGTTGTCGAGGAAGGCGTTGATCGTAATCTCGAGGATGCGCGTCACGGCCGCGAGCATGACCTTGAGCTCGCGCGCGCCGGTGGGCGAAAAGACGATCTTCTTCGTGTAGAGCTCCTGCGCCGTCTCGCCGATGTTGAGCGAGTGGTCGCTGATGCGCTCGAGGTCGCTGATCGTGTGCAGGTACTTCGACACGTCGGCCGTCTGGCGCGGCGTGAGCTCCTTGCTCGTGATTTTGATGAGGTAGGTGCCGAGCTTGTCCTCGTAGTGGTCGATGGCTTCCTCGTTTTCCTGCAGGGCGGCGAACTGCTCGTCACTGAACTTGTCGAGCAGGGAGAACGCGGACAGGATGTTGTCCTGCGCTTGACGGGCCATGGAGTCGATGGCCAGGCGGCTCTGCTCGATGGCCAGCGCCGGGTGCGCGAGAAAGCGCTCCTCGAGCCGGTCGATGTCGGCGAGCGCGCCGGTGGACGCTTTGTCCGGGAACAGGAACGAGACGAGCTTTTCCAGCAGGGGAATCATCGGCGTGAGCAGCAGCACGGTCGCAAAGCGGAAGATCGTGTTGAGCAGGGCGATGCTCACGGTGGTCATGGTCGTGTCCGTAAACGGGAAGTGCACGGCTGCGTTGACCGCGTAGAACACGACGCCCCAGACGACCGCGCCGATGACGTCGATGAGCAGGTAGACATAGGCGGTGCGCTTGCCCTTGACGCTCGCGCCGAGGGAGGACAGCAGCACCGGCACGGCCGCGCCGATGGCGATGCCGAGCGTGATGGGGAAGGCCACGGAGAATGTGATCGTGCCCGTGATGGCCAGCGCCTGCAGAATGCCGACGGCGGCCGACGCGCTCTGCAGGATGCAGGTGAACACCGTGCCGACGAGCACACCGAGCAGCGGGTTGGAAAAGCGGGTCAGCAGCTCGATGAACGCGGCGCTGTCCTTGAGCGGGGCCACGGCGCCGCTCATGGAGGACATGCCGTACATGAGCACGGCGAAGCCGAGCAGAATGTCGCCGATGTGGTGTTTGGCCAGGTCCTTGCAGAACATGCGCAGCACGATGCCGACCACGGCGACGACGCCCGTGAGCGTCGCGGTGCTCAGCAGCGACACCCAGCCGGAGCCGCTGATGTCCGACAGGCAGAGGATCCAGCCTGTGATGCTCGTGCCGAGGATGGAGCCGAGCACGATGCCGATGGCCTGGCGCACCTGCATCATGCCGGAGTTGACGAAGCCGACGACCATGACGGACGTGGCCGAGGACGACTGGATCACGGCGGTGACACCCGTGCCGAGCAGGACGCCCTTGAGCGGGGTGCTCGTGAGTTTATAGAGTATGATCTCGAGCTTGTTGCCGGCCACTTTCTTCAGCCCGTCGCCCATGAGCGTCATGCCGAACAGGAACAGGGCCACGCCGCCAAGCAGAGAGATCACATTGTTGATCCCCAAAACGCTTCACGCTCCCTCTGTGATATTTTTGCGCTTACCTCTCACTATATCAGAAAGCGGTGCAAAGATAAATGCCGGAATTGCACTTGCGTGTGACGAAATTTGACGAAAAAACCGGACGATTTTTGTGCAGAATATGGCCTTTTCCACAAACGAACGGCCGTCGCAATCTTGACAATGTGCCGTCTGTCGTGCTATATTCCTATTATAATAATGTGTGTATATCTGCGCGCGGCTATGCGCGCGGGGAATGGAGGCACTTATGGCGGAAGAGAAGAAAAAGATCCTGATCCACACGGCGGACGGCGACCACGTGGTCTCCGTTGGGGAGCACAAGCCGAAGCAGACCTTCGGCGCCATGCCGGTCAAGGACTATGTGGCTGCGGTGGCGGACCCGGACGGCCTGCCGCAGGCGGGCAGTGTCGGCGCGGTCGTGTCGGCGCTGGCGGCGGCGATGGGGTCGCTGGCCGTGCGCGCGCTGCGCTCGGACGACGCGTCGCTGCAGAAAACGGCCGAGGAGCTGCGCCAGATGACCGACTACATGGTCTTTCAGATCGACGAGGAGCTGCGCGCGCGCGAGCCGCTCGACCGCCGCAGAGTCGAGGAGAACGTCACGCGCACTGATCTCGACAGCGCGCTGCGCGTTGCGAGCGACATTCCGAACGAGATCGTGTACATCATGTGCCGCTGCATCGAGCTCATGAAGGAGGTCGTGGACAAGGGCGACGACCTGACCGCGTGCAGCGCGCTCGCGGCCGTGCATCTGAGCATGGCGGCCATCCGCTGCATGCAGGCGGAGCTGCTGTCGTATGCCAAGATCATGGACGACGACGTGTTCGGCTACACGATCGTGCGCGAGGCCGAGCTGAACCTGGCCGACCATCAGGAGCTGGTGGACGGGCTGGTCGAAGAGCTCACGCGCCGCCTGACACGCGAGAAAAAGTAAGACATAAGGCAGAAAGGGACGCCCACCCGGGCGTCCTTTTTTTGCGGCTTGCAAAGCCGGGCCGCGTGTGCTATGATGCACACGGAAATCTGAGCAATGCATTGGACAGAGTAGGAACAGCGCGTCAAGTGCGCCGGGATGGGAAGTTGTCCGGCGACGAAGGGGCCGCGCGCCCCGCGGTGCTGTTGCCGCTTCCGCTGCCACCAAGGGAAGACCCCCGCCGTGGCAACTGTCACGAAAGGAGTCTTGCAAATGCATACGAAATGGACCGCCCGCCGCCTCGCGGCGGACGCAATGTTTGCCGCCATGGTCACGGTGCTGGGGCTGGTGTCGATCAGCACCGGCAACCTGAAGATTACCGTCGAGGCGCTGCCGGTGTTTCTCGGTGCGCTGCTGCTCGGCCCGGTCGACGGGCTGGCCATCGGCGGGGTGGGTACGCTGCTGTACCAGCTGCTGCGCTACGGCGTGAGCGCCACGACCGCGCTCTGGATCGCGCCGTATGTGCTGCTGGGGCTGTGCGTGGGCGCGGTGTCGGCGCGTTACGGTTACGATTGCACGCCGCGGCAGCTCGCGCTGCTGGCCGTGCTCGGTGAGCTGGGCATCACGGTGCTCAACACCGGGTCGCTGTATCTCGACAGCCTCATCTACGGGTACTATTCGCCGGTGTTCGTGTTCGGCACGCTGCCGCTGCGGCTGGCCATCTGCGCGGGCAAAGGTATCGTGCTCGCGCTGCTGCTGCCGACGCTGCTGCGCGTCACGCGCCGCGCGCTGCAGCCGCATACCAACTGAAGATCAGAAAACCGCCGCCCCGGCCGGGGCGGCGGTTTTTGAGACTGTCAAAAAGTATTACTTTTTGACAAGGGGGGTTGCAGTCTGCTGCGCGCATAATTTGTGCGCCGCCGGCGCACAAATTCCACACTTGCAGCCTGAGAAGTATTTTCTTCGCCGCACATGTCGCCGAAGAAAATGATTGGACTTTCTTTGCGCCCGCAGGCGCAAACTCTACGAGGTTCCTTGACAGTCTGGCCGCCGCTCAACATGAGCGGCGGTTTTTGCGTGCCGCCGCGAAAAAGCAGCCCGGCAGGTATCTGCCGGGCTGCTCCATCCCTTGGGGCGGCGGGCCGCTCCGATTCTCCCCCCTGCTGCACAAACGATCTACGCAGCAGCATTGGCACTTGGCCGGTGATCCGGCGGCGGGCATCCAAACCGCTGCCGGGTGATGACAAAAGATCAGTCGAATTTCGGCTGCTCGAGATAGTCGGTGTACTCGCGCAGGAACTTCTTTTCCTCCGGCTTGAGATCCAGGCCGATCGTGCCGCCCGGATTCATGTTGTAGTCGGGGTCAAAGTAGTCCTTGAGCACGCGGAACACGCCGTACTCCTTCTCGCCGATGTAGCCCTCGAGCCAGGGCGCGAACATCTTGCCGATGCCGTGGTGGTGGCTCACGGCCGCGCCGGAGCGCTGAATCGCGTCGAGGATCGTGGTGTGGTAGGCTTTGAAGGCGTCCTCATCCTGCATGCGGGTGAGGAAGATGAAGTACAGGTTCGCGCCCTGCGGATAGCAGTGCGACATGTGCGTCGTGACGACGGTGTTCGGCAGCGCGTGGCAGATCTTGCGCACGTCGGCGTGCACCTGCTCCATGTTCGACCAGTTGACCGTACACTCGAGCGTGTCGGTCGTGATGCCGAAGTCCATGAGCGTGTCGCGCAGGTAGGGGTCGCTGAAGCGCCCCTTCTCCCAGCTGCGGGTGACGTAGCCGGTCAGCGGCATGCCGCCGTGACGGAGCGCGATCTTGGCGATGTTGCGCGCGACGTTGCGGCTGTAGCCCTTCTCGCCGTCGGTAAAGCCGAGGAAGAGGCAGCGCTCCATGTCCTTGTAGCCGAACTTGTCGAGCAGCGGCTGCAGCGGCGTCTCATCGACGTTATAGAGCTTGAGCATGAGGTTGGTCTCCTCCGGGTCGGACAGACGGAACACGGACGAGTAGCCGCATTCGCACTGCATCATCTCGCGGGCGGCCTTCATGGCCTCGTCCCACGTCTTGAAGATGTAGGAGAAGCGCTTGCGGTTTTGCGGCATCCAGCGGAAGATGCGCAGCGTGACCTCCGTCAGCACGCCGAACGTGCCCTCGGAGCCCATCATGATCTGGTTCAGGTTCGGGCCGGTGGCCTCGCGGGAGTAGTGGCTGGTCTGGATGGTGCCGATGGGTGTGGCGTACTTCTGGCTGAGGACGATGTCGGCGATCGTGCCGTAATACGTGCTGTTCTGGCCCGCGCCGCGCGTGACCGTCCAGCCGCCGACGCTCGAATACTCGAACGACTGCGGGAAGTGGCCGCAGGTGTACTGCCGCTTGGCGCCGAAGAGCTCCGGCGCGCTCTGGAGCGTCTTTTCCAGATCCGGGCCGGACATGCCGGCCTGCACGGTGATGGTCTGGTCGATCTCGTTGAAGCTGATGACCTTGTTGAAGTTGCGGCGCATATCCAGCGAGATGCCGCCCTTGACCGGCTCGACGCCGCGGGTGACGCTGCTGCCGCCGCCGTAGACATACAGCGGGATGTGGTGCTCGGTGGAGTAGGCCACGATCTGCTCGACCTGCCCGGTCGTCTCGGGGTAAAGCACAACGTCGGGTACGCTGTCAACGCGCTTGTGGCGCAGGCGCAGGATATCGTAGGCCGTGAAGCCGTAGGCCACGCTCAGGCGGTCATAGTCGGTGGTGGAGACATTGCGCTCGCCGACGATCTTCTTAAGTGCCTCGATGTGCTCCGGCGCGAGCTGCACCGGGTGGTCGGAGAGGTCGACGGGGTCAAAGCCGATGTCGTCGGAATACTCCTTGAAATCGTCGTCCGTCATTTTGAACGTCTCTTTCATGAGCGTGTACAGAGACTCTTTCGGATATTTGAAGAAGTTCGGGTCGCCCCAGCGGAAAATGGAGCGGTAGCTGTCCGCCGGCGCGGGGGTGAGCAGCCATTTCGGCTCGAATCCTTTGTACGGTTTGTTGCTCATTGTGCAATCCTCCTCTTGACTTGGATGAGTTTCTGATAGATCGGGCGCAGGCGCGGGTAGATCTTGCGGTAGGCCTGCTCGTAAATGTCGTTATATACCTCGTGATTGCGCTCATTGGGCTGGAACGTATCCTTGACGTGGACCATGGCTTTGGCCGCGGCGTCGAAATCGGCGAACACGCCCTTGGCCACGAACGCGACCATGGACGAACCGATGGAGCACGCCTCGTGCGTTTGCGAGCGCACGACCGGCAGGCCGAACACGTCCGCCGCGATCTGGCAGACCACGTCGCTCTTTGCGCCGCCGCCGCCGATGCGGATCTCGTGAATGGTCAGGCCCGAGCGGTCCTCCATGATGCGCAGCGCCATGTACAGCTCCAGGCACAGGCCCTCGATGATGGCGCGGTAGAAGTGGTAGCGCGTGTGGTAGTCGGAAAAGCCGATGACCGCGCCGAGCGAGTCCGGGTGCAGGATGCCGGCCGTCCAGTACGGCTGCAGGAGCAGGCCGTCGCTGCCGGCGGGCAGGTCGCGGATGCGCTCGTCGAGCAGGGCCTCGGGCGCCATGCCTTTTTCCTTGGCATCGATGGCGTCGGCCGTGCCGAATTCCTTCACGAACCACGACAGCAGCCACAGACCGCGGTAGATCTCGATCTCGGGATTGTAGTGGTCGTTGAGCACGCCGGGGTAGGCGGGCAGAAACTGCTGCGGCTCGACGTACTCGGTCGTGCTGAACTGGATGGTGGCCGTCGTGCCCAGCGAGATCGACGCCTTGTCGGAATCGACGACGGCGAGGCCGAGCGTCTCGCAGCCCTTGTCAGAGCCGGTCGAGATCAGCGGCAGGCCGGCGGGGATGCCGGTCAGGGCGCAGACCTCGTCCGTGACCGTGCCGATGACCGTGCCGGAGGGCACGAGGTCGCACAGCTTTTCGTTCGGCACGTCGCAGAAGCAGCGCGTGAGGCTGCCGGGCTTCATCCAGCGGCGGTTTTTGTAGTCGAACGGGATGTGGCCGATCTGGTTCGAGGCCGAGTCGATGAGGTTGCCCGTGAGCTTGTAGTTCAGGTACGTGGGCAGCATGACGTATTTGGCGGTCCTGGCCCAGATCTCCGGCTCGTGGCGCATGATCCAGTTGCCGACGGAGGCGGCGTAGACCACCTTCGCCGTCGGCTCCATGCCGGCGACCTTGAAGAGCATCATGTTTTTGGCAGGCATGGCGCCGTTCGGGTCAACGGTGCGCTTGTCCAGCCAGAGAATGATGTCGCGCAGGGGCTCGTTGTTCGCGTCCAGACACACGACCGTGTCGCGGATGACGGTGATCGTCATGGCGATCACGTCCGGCAGCAGGGCGTTGCTGCGCGCGCACAGCTCGCGGCAGCACTCGCACAGGCGGTCGAAGTAGAAGTTCGGCTTCTGCTCGGCCCAGCCGGGCTCTTTGGAGAAGTAGGGCTCGGCATACTTGCTCTGCACGACGTCTACGATCCGGCCGTCCGGGTCGACGAGCAGGGCGCGTGCGCTCTGTGTGCCGATGTCGCACGTCAGCACCAGCGGTTTGCTCAAGATGATTCCCTCCTAAGTTTTATTTTTGCTCTCGATGCGAAAAAATCATTCAGATCTGTGCTTGAGGAGGCTGCTCGTGGCGATGACATCCACGCCGAGGCCGAGCACGTCCGGGATCACGACATCGCCGCGGCCGATGCGCTCTGATACGGTGACGGTTTTGAGCGCGTCCATGACATCGAAGATGCGGTCCTTCGGAATGTCGGCCGACACGCGCACCGGCAGCACCGGCGCGTCCGGGAAGGCCGTGCGCACGGTCGAGCAGATGGTGCGCCTGGGCGCGGTCATCTCCGAAACGGCAAACTCCCGGCCGCGGGGGCAGGTGTTGCCGGTGACGGACCAGCCGTCGCCGTCGCGTTCGATTTTCAAGGTGCAGCCGCGCGGGCAGCCGATACAGGTGAGTTCTTTCATGCCTCTGCCACCTCGATCGTAAAGTGGACATCGCGCGCGTGGGCGATGCCGAGCTTGTCAAAGTCCAGTGTGAGCTGCTGCATCTCGGGCGGGCGCAGGAAGGGGTAGCGTCGCGACCAGGTTTCCTTGCCGTCGATGGTCAGCACCACGCGGCACGGGCCGAGCACCGCCGCGCTGCGGAAATACAGCGTGACGCTGCTGTTGTCCTCCGTGCGGTCGAGCCGCTGGGGGACAAGGTAGCCGAAATCGTCCGAGATCGTGAGCGCGATCTCGTCGCGCGTGTGCGCGGCAAAGTGCGCCGCGCTCTTGCCCGCCAGCTCGCCGGAGGCGGACACATAGTCCACGAGGTCGTTGACGTGCAGCGCGTTGCCGCACGAGAAGATGCCGGGCACTTCCGTCATGAGCTGCCCATCGCACACAGGGCCGCGGGTGTGCCCGTCGAGCGGGACGCCGAGCGACTCCGCCAGCTCGTTTTCCGGGATGAGGCCGACGGACACGATCAGCGCGTCGCAGTCGATGCGCTGCTCCGTGCCGGGGATGGGGCGCATGGCCTCGTCGACCTCCGCGACCTCCACGCCCGTGAGCCGGTCTGCGCCGAACACGCGCGTGACCGTGTGGCTCAGGTGCAGCGGGATGTTGTAGTCATGCAGGCACTGGTGGATGTTGCGCGTCAGGCCGGAGGGGGTGGGCTTGGCCTCGTACACGCCGAGGACCTCCGCGCCCTCGAGCGTCAGGCGGCGGGCCATGATGAGCCCGATGTCGCCGCTGCCGAGGATGACGCAGCGCCGGGTCGGCAGCTCGCCGAGCAGGTTCGTAAAATGCTGCGCGGTGCCGGCCGTGAACACGCCCGCCGGGCGCGTGCCGTGGATAAAGACCTGTTTTGCCGTGCGCTCGCGGCAGCCGGTGGCCAGCACGAGCGTGCGGGTGTCATAGCGCGCGACGCCGTCGCGGCTGACGGTGACGACCGCGAAGCCGGCGGGCGTTTTCTCCACGCGCGTGACGAACGTCTGTGTGTGCGCCTCAATGCCCAGCTCCTCGAGCCGGTCGATGAAGCGCTCGACATATTCCGGCCCGGCCAGCCGCTCGCCGAAGCGGGCGAGGCCAAAGCCGTCGTGAATGCACTGTTTGAGCATGCCACCCAGGCGCGCTTCGCGCTCGATGAGCAGCACGTGCGCACCGTTTTCGTGCGCGGAGATGGCAGCCGCGAGTCCGCCGGGGCCGCCGCCGATGACGATGACGTCGTACATCATGCCTGCACCTCCCCGGATTTCGTCGGGCCGAACGTGATGGGCGCGTCGGCCGAGGACTTGCGCACTGCGCTCAGCGGCACGCCGAGATACTCCGCGATGATGCGCACCACCTGCGGTGAGCAGAACCCGCCCTGGCAGCGGCCCATGCCGGGACGCACGCGCTTTTTCACGCCGTCGACCGTCGGCACGCACACATTTGAGCGCAGCGCGTCGAGGATCTCGCCGCGGCTGATCTCCTCGCAGCGGCAGACGATGACGCCATAGTCGGGGTTTTTCGCAATGTACGCCGCGCGCGTGGCGTCGTCCATCTCCCGCAGGACGGGGATGCCCGGCCGGTGGGGGTCAAAGTCCGGATTGATGGCCACGGGGCGCTCGCGCGCGAGGATGCGCACGGCCATGTCCGCCACGTCGACCGCGACGGCGGGCGCCGTCGTCAGGCCGGGGGACTGGATGCCCGCGACGTGGATGAGGTTGTGCGTGCGGCGGCCGCGCTCGATGATGAAATCCTCCTCGAACGTAGGCGCGCGCACACCGGTGAAATAGGTGATGATGTCGCGCTCGGTCAGCGCGGGCATCGTGATCTTCTGTTTGGAGAATACGTGCGCGATGCTCTCGGGATACGTCGCCGTGTTCTCTTTTTCATAGGTCTCCACCGCGTCGGGCCCAATGAGCAGGTTGTCGTGCACGGTGTGCAGGATGCCGCCGCCCTTCGAGTGCGTTTTCGACACCATGTCGCTGCACTTCACGGACGCGATCGAATGCATGAACGCGCCGGCCTTGCGGTCGAGGATGCTGTTCGTGCCGCGGCGGGGGTGGATGGAGAAAAAGCGGTCATCCGCCATGCGCGCCACGTCCTCGGCGAACACGCCGGCCGCGTTGATGACGAGCGCGGGATGCAGCGTGCCGCGGTTGGTGTGCACGGCGGTGATCTGCCCGTCCGCGACGTCCATGCCCAGCACGGCGGTGTTGAGCGCGATGCGCGCGCCGTTTTGCACGGCGTTTTCCGCGTAGGCGATCGTCAGCCCGTAGGGACAGACGCAGCCGGAGTCCGGATTCGAGATGGCAAAGCGGGTCTTTTTGTTGAAGTTCGGCTCGCGGCGCAGCAGCTCCCTGCCGGAGATGAGCTCGGTGTCGGCGATGCCGTCGTGATATTTGCGCCACATGCAGTAGCCCCACACGGCGGGACGCAGCCAGCCGTGCTGGAAGCAGACATATTGCCCCACGCGGTGAAACGGCACGTCGAGCTCCTTGCAGACCTGATCGTACATGGCGTTGCCGCGGCGGATGTATTTGTGCTTGATGCTGCCGCGCCCGAGGTCGATGCCCGGGTGCACCTCGCCGTCGTTGCGCCCGGAGGCGCCGAGCGCGAGGTCGCATTCTTTGTCCACCACGAGAATGTCGAGCTTCTGGCGCGCGAGCTCGCGCGCGATCGACACGCCCGAGATGCCGCCGCCGATGATGAGCACGTCGGGCGTCTGCCCGTCGAGCGCATCGTCATGCAGCGCGGGCACGCGCATGGGCGCGTCCTTGCCGCCGGTGAACGTGATGTCATTGACGACATGGCACGTGGAATATTTCGTTGCGGCCATCTGGCCGGCGCGCACCACGTCGTCCCAGCGGTCGAGTTCGCCGCGCAGGACGATGCAGCCATCGGCCAGCGCCGCCGTGACGCGGCCGCCGAAGGCGCGGTGCAGTTTTCGGTTCAATGCGGAGATCTTCATGAAAGACAGGCCTCCCGGAAGATGAGTCGGCCAAGCGGCCGACTGGATGTCACAAATATACCCTTTTTCGACCGGGAAGTCAAGGATTCGCCCTGGGTCAAATCTGCTGAAATTTCCCTGCCAGACTGGACAAATCGCCCAAAATCGCGTACAATAAGACACGATTTATCTCATAAGATCAGAAATGAGGAAAGCAAATGGCCGCTCCGCGCAACGACAATGTCAAGGAGAAGATCCTCGACGCCGCGACCGGCCTGTTGGACACGCAGACGTTTGCCGACATCTCGCTGGCCGAGATCGCCGCGGCGGCCGGCGTGTCCAAGGGGACGCTCTATTACTATTATAAAAATAAAACGGATATCCTTTTCGACCTCACCAACCGCTATCTCGACCGCCAGTGGGACGAGCTGATCGCCTGGACGGAGAATAAGGACAAGGACACGTCCGTGCACCGGCTGGTGAAGTACGTCGTCGAGCGCAACACCGCCTCCGCCGGCATGCGCCTGCACCTGATCCACGCCGCCATGCTCGGCGACGAGGCGCTGCGCGCCAAGCTCATCGACCGCTACGCCGCGTTCGAGCGGCTTATCGCCGAGAAGATCGCCGAGCGCACCGACGTCGTCTCCGCCGACTATCTCACGCAGCTGATCCTGCTCGCGTCCGACGGCATGATCGTGCAGGAGGCGCTGCGCAACGACAACTTTGACGCCGCCGCCTTCGTGCGCCAGAGCGAGGCGTATCTGCGCGTTTTGCGCCCCGCCGACCGGATTTGAGTGTCATTTCTCAACAAATGTGTCGAAAGTCACCCTCTTGTCCGGATTTGTGAAAGAATTAGCGTGTAACCGGTTGACACCGTATGGAACACGTGATATTTTTGTTATGACTAGGTGGTAGAGCAAGCGCCTGCTCGTTCCGCCGCGGCGCAGGGGACGCCGCAAAGGCTTTTTTTCGTATGTCGAAGGCGCCGGAATGCACCCGCATCCCGACGCCTTTTTACATAGCTGCAATGGGAATTATTTTGAAAGAAGGGACAATATGAAAGACCTGAAACATCTGATTTTCTTCGAAAATCTCCTGCAGGATGCGCAGAACGAACTCGTCACGCAGGCGGTCAACGACGGGAAAATCGCCCTCGGGTACAACTGTTATTACATCCCCGAGGTTCTGCTCAACCTGCCGGGCTGCTTCTCGAGCCGCCTGCGCGCGCCGCGCTGCGAGTCTACCGACGTTGCGACCTACTACATGACCAGCCGTGTCTGCCCGTATGTCCGCTCCATCCTCGAGCGTGCCATTGAGGGCGGCTACAACTACCTCAACGCGCTCTTCGGCGCCGAGTGCTGCGCGTCCATGGAGCGTATGGAAGAGCATTTCTTCCTCATCAATCCCGTGAAGAACGACCGCTTCTTCGTCACGCAGATCGATCCCCCGCTCAAGGGCGATAAGACCAGCTATGACTACTACAAGGGCCAGCTCAAGCTCAAGGTCGTCGACCAGCTCGCCGAGCGCTACGGCGTGGACACCTCCGATGCCGCCATGCGCGCGACCATCGAGAAGTTCAACGAGCTGTGCGATGTCATCACCGAGATCGGCAACTTCCGCAAGCTGCCCAACCCGCCCATTACCGGCTATGAGTTCCACGTCATCCAGCTCGTGAGCGAGGTCTGCCCGCACGACCTGATCCTCCCGTACCTGAAGGAGACGCTCGCCGAGATCAAAAAGCGCAAGCCCGAGAAGGAATTCCCCTTCCGCGCGCGCGTCGTGGTCGCCGGCTCCGAGATCGACGATCCCGAGTTTACGAAGCTCCTCGAGGGCTGCGGCGCGATGGTCGTGGCCGACCGCTACTGCTTCGGCAGCTTCCCGAGCCGTGAGCGCATCGAGATCCAGGACGGCGAGACCGCGTTTGACGCCATCTGCCGCCACTACCTGCACTGGAACCAGTGCGCCCGCTTCATGGAAGGCGCGAAGATCGACCAGCGCCATGCTGAGGTCAAGCGCCTCGTCGACGAGTTCCATGCCGACGGCGTGATCTACGAGAACATGAAGTTCTGCGAGTTCTGGAGCTATGAGAAGGTGCTCGCCTCCCATATCCTGACCGAGGAGATGGGCGTGCCGTGCTGCACGATCGAGAAGGAATACGCGCTCGGCTCCGTCGGCCAGCTCCGTACCCGTTTCCAGGCCTTCGTCGAGAGCCTGGAAATCAAGAAAATCAATTCTTGAACAGGAGGGGAATGAAAACTATGAATTGCCCTGTTACGAAATTTATTGACTCCAAGATGCAGAGATTCGACCCCCTCTGGCAGGCTCAGAACGGTGTCGGCGGTCTCCGCAGCCGTTACTATGATAAGACCGGCGTCGCCAAGTACCGTGAGTGGCGTGGTCTGCACGACACCATGGTCGACTACCGCGCATGGCTCAAAAACGTCATGTCCATGGCTGCCATGGTCGCCTCCGCGCCGATCCCGTGCCTGAAGGGCTTCTGGGAATACCGCTGGATGGGCTCCTACCTCGGCACGTTCATGTTCATCGACCGTCTGTTTGAGGGCTACCGCGGCCCCGAGCTCGTGATCGCGCACATGAATATGCACGCCATCGTGCAGAGCCTGACCAAGAAGATCGCCCTTGTGCTGTCTCACGACCTGCGCATCGGCGGCAAGGACAGCGATAAGATCATCCCTGTGGACGAGGTCATGCCGCCGCTGTTCCTGACCGGCTTCAAAGACCTGATCCCCATCCCGCTGCAGACGCTGCCGGAGTTCATCATCTGCGATGTTGACCAGCAGCTCGAGCCGTACTACATCGACGTAGCCGAGTCCTTCGGTCTGCCGGCAGACGTCTGCTCCCGCTGCGCGGCGGAGACCGGCGTTGCCCTCAACGACGACTTCCCGCTCTTCGGCAAGGCCATGCTCTCCACGAACATGCCCTGCAACGCCTCCGAGGCGACGTCCATGTTCCAGCGCCGCCGCATCGGCCTGCCGGACTTCCAGATCACCATGGCCATGATCCACAACGAGCCGGCCGCCCACCCGTACTCCGCGCAGGTCCTGCGCGACTGCATCGAATTCGTCGAAAAGGAATACGGCGTTGAGTATGACTGGAACGCCCTGTTCAAGCGCGCCAAGCACATGAACGAGCAAAACGAGATCGAGCTCGAGAAGTGGGATTACTTCAAGACTCCCTACTGCCCGCTGACCGGCATCAGCGAGACCCTGTACCGTCTGTACGCCTGGGCCTCCGCCAACGGCCAGGAGGACTACTTCACCAAGAACGACCGCAAGGTCATCAAGATCCTGCGCAAGTGCTACAAGAATAAGTACGTCCCGTATGGCGGCACCACGCGTCACCGTGCGTTCCTGTGGGGACCGTCCGCCGTGTACTACACCGACTTCCCGACCTGGACGCAGAACTGCTGGGGCATCAACATCGTCCTGAACATGGACTCCACCATGGGTCACAACATGATCAGCACGACCGACCCCGATCAGGCGCTCATGGATCTGGCGCTGTTCAGCGAAAAGGGCGTTATGCGTCACATGGCTGTCGGCGGCTGGGACAACGTCAACTCCGTCTGGGAGTGGGCCACGAACTTCAACTGCGACATGGTGCTCATGAACGACAACATCGCCTGCAAGGGTATGCTCGGCGTGCACGCCATGATGGAGGAGCAGGCACGCGACCTTGGCTTCCACTTCATCTTCATCGAGCACGACCTCGAGGACTGCCGCACCGTGCCGCGCCGCGATATGCGTAAGTGCGTCAACGAGTATATGTCCATCGTGCTCAACGAGCAGCCGCTCGACCCGACGCTGGTCGACTTCGACGACTCCGCGGCGTACTAAGAAAGGCAGGTACCGACTATGAATATGAAACTCGCTGCAAAGATTATGGGCAAGGTCGGCCTGGTCGGCTTTATCGGCTTCGTTGCGACCTTCACGATCTATATGTTCAATCTGGAGAACAAGCTCATCTACTATGTGCTGCGCCCCTTCCTGAACAAGCACTACGATTCTCAGGTGCGCGACAAGCGCATCGTCTGAGCGTTTCGCAAATCGCATAAATCGAAACCCCGCTGCTTCGGCAGCGGGGTTTTTGCGTGTGCCGCAGGCACACGCTCCACAGAGGACCGCTTCGCTGGGCCCTCTGTGGAAGAGAACGCAGCTCGCTGCAGCGCACGCATTGAACACCAAAGGCGCCCAATGCGCACGTTTGCGAGCCGAGCGGTATTTTCTCCGCCGTACACGCCGCCGGAGAAAATGATTGAAATTTCTTTGCGTCTGCGGACGCAAACTCTGCGAGGCTTCGTGACGTTACGAAGTTTTTCGGTCGTCCGGCTGCGGAGGCTCGACCGCGGGTACGGGCGGAGACGAGGCCTTATGACGTCACAAATGCCGCAGGGCGCGAAAAAGCCCGCGTGCACTGCACGCGGGCTGCTTTTCGCAAGGATCTTGTCCGATCTTACTTGATGCCGTACTTCTTGTTGAACTTATCCACGCGGCCGCTGGTATCGACGAGCTTCTGCTTGCCGGTGTAGAACGGGTGGCACTTGGAGCAGATCTCGATGGAGATGTTCTGCTTCGTGGAGCGGGTCTCGTACACGGCGCCGCAGGCGCAGCGGATCGTGGTCGGCTGGTAATTCGGATGGATACCGTCTTTCATAGTCATTCACCTCATAATAAGCTGTCTTGAGCACGGGCTGGTCCGTGGTTACAAAACGCAATCTGAATTCTAGCATACCGGTGACAAAATTGCAAGCGGTTTTCGCATTTTTTTACGCATCCGGGCCCGGCACGTCGCTGACCTGGCCGCAGTGCAGAAAATACAGCACGCGGCGGCAGACCGGCTGGCCGGTGATGCGCGCCATCGCCCCGGCGTAGGCGTGCAGCTGCGCGGCGTAGTACGCCGTGCGCGCCGGCACGCCCTCGGGGCGGATGCGGTCGGTCTTATAGTCCACGATGACGAGACCGTCCTTTGTTTCGAACCACGCATCGACCACGCCCTGCAGCAGCACCTGCTCGTCCCCGGCGTTGGGGAAGAACGTCTCCGCCGGGCACAGCAGCGAGAAGCGAAACTCGCGCTGCAGCGTGCCGGCTGCCTCTGCCGCCGCGAGCTGCGCGCCGAGCTCGGTGCGGCCCAGCCGCAGGAGCGAGGCCGTGTCCACGGCCTGCGCCTCGCGCCCCGTGAGTTCACCGCGCGCGGTCAACGTTTCTACCTGCGCGCGGATGCCCTCCGGCGTGCGCGTGTCGGCAAAGCGCAGGTACTGCAGGATGCGGTGCGTGGCCGTGCCGCGCTCGGCCGCGGTGAGCTTGCGCGCGCGCGCCGAGAAGTCCGGCCGGCGAAAGGTCTGCGTGCGTGGCGCGCCCGCCAGCAGCGGCGCGCCGGCGTCCTCGGGCGGCGCATCCTCCGCCTCCAGCCGCTTGAGCTCCGTCGCCGTCACCTTTGACGGCAGGTCGACTGCCTGCGCGTGCGCGTAGCGGAACGTGAGCGCGCGCTCGAGCTGTGCCAGCAGGGCGGGGTCGGGCTCCGGCAGCGCGGGTCCGGTCTCCGTCTCCGCGCGCTCTGCCGCGGCGTCTGGCTTCAGATAGACGTAGTTCCGGCGCAGGAAGCGCTCGTCCCGGTCAAGCAGCGCGCTCTGCAGCAGCCAGAACAGGGGGCTGGCCATGCCGCGCAGCAGCTCCGGCGGGAGCGGCGCGCTCGCGGTGGCCTCCAGCCAGCCGGTCGTTTTGGCGATGCTGTGCGTCGTGCCCGTGATGATGAGGCGCTCCTTCGCGCGCGTCATGGCCACGTACAGCAGGCGCATCTCCTCCGAGAGCGTCTCGGTCAGCAGCTGCGCCGCGATCGCCTGCCGTGCGATGGTGGGGTACTCCACGCCGTGCTCGAGATCCGTGCACTTCGGCCCGAGGCCGAGCGCCGGGTGCACGAGCACGCTCGCGCGCGTGTCGGATTTGTTGAACAGGCGCGCCGTGTCGCACAAAAACACGAACGGGAACTCCAGCCCCTTGGATTTGTGGATGCTCAGGATGCGCACGCTGCGGCTCTTGCTGCCGGGGACGGTGGGCTCTTCGCCCTCGGCCGCCTGCCGCTGCATCCAGAGCAGGAAGCGGTGCAGCCCGCGCGCGCCGGTGCGCTCAAACTGCTGCGCCAGGTCGAGCAGGAGCAGCACGTTGCGCCGCCGCAGTTCGCCGTCCGGCATCGCGCTCGTGAGCGCCATGACGGCGCGGTCGTCCACGACGTGCCACAGAAATTCGCCCAGCGGCAGCTCGATCGACAGCGCGCGGTAGCGCGCGAGCACGTCGAGAAAGTCCCGGCAGTCGCCGCGCGTCTCGGCGGCGAGCGTGACTGCGGTGTAAAAATCGTGCTCGCGGTCGCACGTGCGCACGGCGGCCAGATCGTCCGCCGTCAGGCCGAAGAGCGGCGAGCGCAGCGCCGCGATCAGCGGTACGTCCTGGTGCGGATTGTCCACCACCGCCAGCAGCGAGCAGAGCACCGACACCTCCTCGGATGTGTAGAACCCGCCGCTCGTCTCCGCCGATACGGGGATGCCCTGCGCCTCGAGCGCGGCGCGGTACACGGGGCCGACGCTGTTGGCGCTGCGCAGCAGGATGACCACGTCGCCGTAGTGCGCGGGGCGCTCGGCGCCGTTTTCCCACACGGATGCGCCGCCGTCGATCAGCGCGCGGATGCGCCGCGCGACGTAGTCCGCCTCCAGCGCGGATTTTTCCGGCGTGGGCGCGTCGTCGTCCGCGTCCGGCAGTTCGAGCACGGCGAGCTCCGGCTTTTCGCCGTCGTCCGGGTAGGGTGCTCCGGCGCGCAGGCGGGCCGCGTCGTCATAGTCCAGCTCGCCGAGCGCGCGGGACATGATGTTGGAAAAGACGTGGTTGGCGCCTTCCAGCACCGCGCGGCGGGAGCGGAAATTCTCCCGCAGGAGGATGCGCCGCGGCGCACCGGGCAAGGCTGCGCGAAAATCTGCAAAGCGCGCGTATTTGTCGAGGAAGATCGTGGGGTCGGCGAGGCGGAAGCGATAGATCGACTGCTTGACGTCGCCGACGAAAAAGAGGTTGTTGCCCTCGCGCGACACGGCGCGGAAAATGAGATCCTGCACCTCCGACACGTCCTGATATTCATCGACCATGATCTCGGTGTAGCGCCCGGAGAGCTGGCGCGCCAGCTCCGTCGGCGCGCCGTCGTCGTCCGTGAGCAGCTGCGCGGTCATGTGCTCGAGGTCGGAGAAGTCCACAAGGCTGCGCCGCCGCTTTTCGGCGGCGTAGGCCGTGCCGAAGTCCAGCGTCAGCGCCAGCAGTGCCTGCATGGCCGGGGCGGTCGTGTGCAGGTCGGCGAGCGCCTGCGCGGAGGGGACATTGATCTGCTTTTGCAGCGCCTGGATGGCCTTTTTTGCCGCGTCGCGCTGCGCCTTGACGCGGTCGCGCACGTCCGGGTCGGGCGGCTTGCGCGTGCTGCCGAGGCGCGGGAACGGTACGTTCTGCAGCGCCGCCACGGCAGCGTCCCAGCTTTGACCGCAGGCGCGCACGACGGCGCGCAGACCATCGGCCGTCTCCGCGAAGCTCGTGCCGTAGATGCCGTAGAGCCACGCCATGTCCTGCGCCGCCATGATGTCCAGCTGTTTATCGAGCACGCCCGCCCAGTGCGCCGCGCTCTCGCGCACGCGCGCCAGCAGCGCCTGCCCCCACGGGGTAGCGCCGGCGTCGGTCACGCCGTCGAGCGCAAGCAGGTCCACCTGCCGCTGCGCCCACTGCTCGGGCCGTGCGTGGCACTGCATTTTGTCATAGAGCGAGAGCACCAGCTCGCCCAGGCGCGCATCGTCGCGCCCGCCGCCGACCGTGTCGGCCAACAGGCGGAAGGGTGCGTCGGTGTCGAGGCGTGTATAGGCGCGCTCGAGCGTGTGCTCGAGCGCCGCTGCGCGCAGGGCGGCGCAGCGCTCGGTATCGGCGACCTGAAAGTCCGGCGCGAGGGCGAGGGCTGCACAGTTGGCGCGCAGGAAGTCGGCGCAGAAGCTGTGAATCGTGCCGATCTCGGCGCGGGCGCACAGCGCGACCTGCCGCCGCAGGCGACGGTTTTCGGGGTCGGACGCAATGCGCGCATAGATCCCGTCGAGAATGCGGCTGCGCAGCTCGGCCGCGGCCGCGCGCGTGTAGGTGATGACGAGGAAATGGTCGATATCGACCGGATGTTCCGCGTCCGTGAGGTAGGCCATGAGCCGCTCGGTGAGCACGCGGGTCTTGCCGCTGCCCGCCGCCGCGGACACGAGCACGGTGCTGCCGCGCGTGTCGATCGCGGCGCGCTGCTCGGGCGTGAAGTTGAGTTCAGGCATCCGGCGTGCCTCCTTTCAGGTTGCTCCAGACCTTGTCGGCCGGGAGCTTGGTGAGCACACGGTGGCAGTCGCCCCCCATGCCGGGCGTGAAGTGGCAGACGGTCAGATAGTCGCAGTGCGTGCAGGCCGTGTCCTGCCCGGAGCGGAAGTAGGGGTCGGCCGTGATGCTGCCGCCGCGCAGCTCGTGTGCGAGGTCGAGCAGTGTCGTTTCAATATGCCGCGCGAGCAGGCCGAGCTGCTCCGCGCTTGCGAGCGCGTCCGTTTTGCGACGGGGCGAGACGGGCAGGTACTGCGGCGTGTCGCTGTGCTCCATGGCGTGCAGCACGGCGGCATCGTCGAGCAGCAGGCCGGAGCGGCGCACCGCGCCGGCGCGCTCTCGGGCCGCCTCCTCCGGCGAGAGCCGGCGGTCGGCCGGGATGAGCACGTCGCGCGCCGGAACGTAGAGCACGCCGGCCGGCACGATCTCGTGCCCGTAGCGCGCAGGGCCGGAGCGCTCGAGCGCGAAGAGGTACAGCAGCATCTGCAGCCCCATGCCGTACCACACGTCCGAGAGCGAGAACGCCTTGCGCCCGGTCTTGTAGTCGACGACGCGCAGGTAGAGCTTGCCGTCGTGCAGCCAGCCGTCCACGCGGTCGGCCACGCCGCTCATGTTGAGCGTCACCTCACCGTCCGAGAGCGTGATCGGTGCGATCTGCTCGGGGTCTGCGAAGTTGAGCTCAAAATCCAGCGGCACGAAGTCGCCCGCGCGCAGCTCGTGCGCCATGTCGGCCACGACCTGCCGCACCTGCCGGCACAGGCGGCGGAAGAGGTAGGTAAAGCGCGCGGATTTCTCCCGAAAGTCATTGAGTTCGTCGTGGATGTAGCGCTGCGTCCAGCGGTCGGTGAACGCGCCGAGCTGCTCGTCCGTCACGGCGGCGAAGCCGCCGGCGTCCGTCACGTCCTGCGCCGTGTGCTGCAGGACGTAGTGGAAGAACGTGCCGATCTCCGGCGGGTTGAACGCCGCCGGGCGGCGGGGCCTGGCTTTGAGCCCGTACTGCAGGAAGTAGGCGTACCGGCACGCGGAAAAGCGCTCGGCCTTCGACGCCGAGAGGTACAGCCGCTTGCCGTAGAGCGCGCGCACGCGCTCGGGCGAGAGCCGGCCGCGGGCGGTGTGGGCCGCGCGCGTGAGCGCGGCGAGCGCGGCGGGGTCGTGCTGCCGGAACCACGCGCGCGCCGCGACGGCGGCGGGATCGGTCGCCCCGCGCAGCGTGCGCCCGGCCAGCTCCAGCGCCGGGGCGGCGGCCAGCAGGCGCTGCGCGTCCGGGTTCGCGGGGCGGGGCAGCGTGCCGAAAAGCTGCGCGATGCGCGTGACGAGAAACGACGGGCGCGTGGGCGTGCCATTGCCGTCAAAGAGCGGGTAAGATACAGCGAGCGTCTCCGCCGGGAGCGTCACGCACTGGTAGATGAGGTTGTATTCGCGCCAGAGCGCGTCGTCCGTGCCGCCGCCGATGTCGAGCTCCAGCTCCAGCAGCTCGCGCCGCTCCTCGGGCGAGAATACGCCGTCCGGCTCGCCGGCGCGCGGCAGCCGGTCGTCCGACGCGCCGAGCACGATCAGGTGCCGGATGCCGCGGCGGCGCATGCGGTCGAGGTCGCCGGCTGTCACGCGGTCGAGCGCGACGGGGATCGTGCCGATGTCGTAGCAGGTGAGCATGCGCAAAAACAGCGTTGCAAACGTGTCGGCATCCATCTCCGTGTCGCCGAGGATGGCGGCGAACTGCTCAAGCGCGCCGACCGTCAGCTCCCAGAGCTGGGCGTACTCGGCCGCGAGCGCGGCGCGCCCCTCGGCGCGCAGACTTTCGGCCAGCGTGTCGAGCCGCTGCGCGAGGTGCAGCCGCTCGAGAAAATCCGCCAGCGCCATGGCCTGCGCCTCCGCCGTGGCGGCGGCGCTGCTCTCCGCGCCCAGCTGGCGCAGCGGCCCGGCCGCGCGCTGCCGCAGGTCATTGATCTCCTTCAGGCGGGCGGCGGATTCGTCCGTGTCCGGCGCGCCGTAGCCGTCCGGGTGCTGCTGCCACGGGGTCGGGCGTGTCCACGCGCTGCCGCGGATGGACCAGAGCAGGACGTAGTTTTCGAGTGTGTCCGTCTCCTCCGGCGTGAGCCCGGCGAGGCCCGTGCGCAGGTAGGCCGAGACGTCCTCGGCGTCCCAGCCGCCGGTCACGATGTCGTAGGCCGCGCGGATGAGCGCCACGAGCGGCTTTTGCATCAGGTCGGTGCGGCGGGCAAAATAGAGCGGCACGCCGTAGTAGGCGCACATGCGCTCGAGCGCGGGCGCGTAGTCGGAAAAGCCGCGCACGGCGATGGCAATGTCGCGCCAGCGGCAGCCCGACTGCACGAGCTGCAGCGCGCGGGCGGCCGCCCATGCGCACTCGGCCGCGAGATCATCCGCCGTGTGGACGGTGATCGTCTGCGCGGGATCGTCAAAGTGCGCGGAGGTGTAGGAAAACAGCTGCTGCTCGAGTACGCGCAGCGGCGTGTCGGCCGCGCGGGCGGGGCAGGACTCGACCGCGGCCTGCACGCCGCAGTCGTCCGCCATGTCGAGCAGGACGCGTGCCGTGCGCCGGGCAGCGCCGAAGATCTCGCTGCCGCCGGAGGGCTGATCGAGCGTGAGGCAGACCGTCACGTCCGCGCCGGCGGTCAGCAGCGCGCGCACGACGGCCAGCTCCTGCCGCGTGTAGTCCGTGAAGCCGTCGAGGTAAAAATGTCCCGTGTGCCCGAGCGCGCTCGCGGGGATGCGCTCGGCCAGGCGGGTCAGCCGGTCGGTGGGGTCTGCGTGCCCCTGCGCGGTCACGGCGTCATACGCCGCGAGCACGAGCGCAAGGTCGCGCAGCTTGTCGCCCAGATAGCCGGGGCAGCGCGCGGCCGTGGCCTCGAGCGCGTCGGGCGTGACGCACGCGGTCTTGAGCTCGTCGACCGCGCCGAGGAGCGTCTGCTGCATCTGCGGCCGGCGGGCGGCCGCGCCGAACAGCCGCAGCCGCGGCGCCACCTGGCTCAGCGCCAGCGCCATGCACAGCAGCCGCCCGCCCTGATCGAGCAGCGGCGCCTCGCCCGCGCCGGTCTCGGCCGCGACGCGGCGCGCCAGCCCCGTGAAGCTCAGCACCTCGGCGTACAGACTCAGGCTGTCGCCGCAGGCGGCGCACAGCGCGCGCTCGGCCTCGTGGCTGTATTGCTCCGGCACGAGCAGCACCTGCCCCGGCGTGCGTGCCGCGACGGCTGTGCGGATGCGCCCCATGAGCAGGTCGGTCTTGCCGCTGGCGGCAGGGCCATAGAGCAGGTGCAGCATAAGATCCCTCCTTGCGATTTGGTTCGATGATAGCATATTTGCTGTCCCATTAAAAGGACACTTAAGCGGGGCTGCCTCGAGAAAAGCCCAAAAAACGGAAAAATTCCCAATTTATGATTGCGCATTGCGCGGATCTGTGATACCTGAAAGGTGTTTTCTGTGACGGTACCGGCGGCGGTCAGAGATTGCCGGAGTGCCGGAAATTGCGTGAATTGTGAGTGGATGATGTCATGAAATTCTTTTTCAATCTGCTTGGCAACATCATGGTTGCGATCGTTGTGCTTTTGCTGTTGGCCTTTCTCATTCCGAAAATTCTGTAATCGGCTTCCGGACGGCGGAAGTTACAGCTGCGATGGGTTGCCTGCCTGGGAATACGCAGGCGGCCCTCTTTCTTTATTTGCGCTTTTTTGAGCGGAACGATGGGTGTGCCTTCTTTTGCCGCCTTACCACACCTGCCAGCGCAGGGCGAATGCGGCGAGATAGCCGAGCGAGCAGAGCGCGCTCAGGGCGGTGAGGACGTGCCCGGCGGCGGGCTTTCGCGTGCACTGCGCCAGTGCCAGCGGCACCGGCAGCAGCACGAGCAGGTAGCGCGGCGCGCTCAGCAGCCACGTCGCGCCGACGGCGACGATGTAATACGCGAGAAACCACGCCGTCTGGCTCGCGCGCAGCTTCGGCGCGGCCGCGGCCAGCAGGCCGAGCGCAGCAAAGCACGCGATCAGGTTCGGCAGCCAGAGGCCGAGCGCGTCGCGCCAGACGCCGGAGGTCAGACTGCGCAGAAAATAGTCCGTCTGATACGCGGCGGTGCTGAAAAACAGGCCCGTGCGCTGGTTCCAGTGCTCGCGCTGGTAGATGAGAAACTGAAACGGGTTTCCAGATACGCGCCAGTTGATATAGCAATATGCCGCGAAGCCGAGCGTCACGAGCAGCGCGCCGACGACCTGCCGGGCGTCCACCCGGCGGCGCTGCACGGCGTCGTGCACGAGCTCCCACAGCAGCGGCACGAACAGCAGCAGCCCGAGCGAGCGCGTGAACGCGGCATAGGCTCCGCACAGCCCGCCGAGGATGGGCCGGCGCGTGCGGGCGAGGTAGAGCGCCGCGGCCGTCAGCAGCAAAAACAGACTTTCGCTCATGGGCGCGGCGAAGAAAAAGCACCCCGGCGCGAGCGCGAGAAAGCGCAGCGCGCGCACGGCGTCGCGGTGCGGTAGGTCGAGCCGCAGCAGCCGGTAGATCATGCACCCCGCGCCCGCGAAGCACAGCGCCGATGTGAGCAGCCCCGCGCAGATGTCCGAGGGAATGAGGCGCATCACCGCGCGCACCACGAGCGGGTAGCCCGGCAGGAACACGAGCTGAACGACGCGGTCGGGGTCGCCGGCGGCGATGTAGCCGTCGCGCGCGATGTCAAGATAGTGCCGGCTGTCGGTGCAGCGCCAGAATTCGAGCGCCTGCGCGAGCGTTTCCGGCTGCCCGGCGAGGGCGCGGACGCTCCACGTGAGCAGGAGCAGGACGAGATCGAGCGCGAGCAGCGCAGCAAAAATGCGCGCGCCCATGTGCGCGGGTTCGGCCGCCGGAACGGCGGCGGGCGCATCGCCCTCACGCTGCCAGAAGTGCACCCACGCGGGCACGAACCGCAGCCCCACGGCGGTAAACAGCGCCGCGCTGCACCCGGCGGCGATGCCGCCCGGGACGGACAGACCCGGCGTGTGCACGCACCAGAGCACGAACAGTGCCGCGAGCGCGGCAAGGCCCAGCGCATCGAGCACGATGACGGCGCGGCGGGATCGCGGCTGCATGGCGGCACCTCCTGACAAGACGAGAATAATAAATTGTAGCACGTGCGGCGGGAAAAGACAATGCGCGGGCTGCGGTGGGGCAGCGCTGAAGGGCGTTGAAAGCCTTCTCCTCAAGGAGAAGGCATCGCCAGGGGCGATGCATGATCTCATCCGAAGCGGGCCTTGCCCCCTCGGGCTCCCCTGCGGCTCAGATATCTTGGAATGACGCATGATTCGCGCCTCGATGAAATGGCTTCCGACGCATGGCGCAAAAACGGGGCTGACCGGCCGGTCAGCCCCGTTTCCTTTCCATAAAGTGTTATGCCACCTCGACGATGCCGCCGTCGAGCACGCGCACGGTCTGCCCCGTCTGCACGGCGGCGAGAAATTCGTCGCCCAGGCAGTCGATGACCGGCATATCGGCGTCCGTCCACACGGACGCGAGGATCGCGCCCGAGGCCGCCAGCGAGTCGATGTGCTTGGAAAAGAGCATGCACGCCGGCTGCTGCCCGGAGGCGCAGGCCGTGTAGAGCACCATGCCGCCGGTGGTCGAGCCGATCGTCTCCGGCAGGCACAGGGCCTTGCCGATCATCGGCTTTTTATACAGGTCGGGGTTGTTCTGGTCGCCGCATTTGACCTGCTTGTCGTGGAACATCAAGGCCATCTGATAGCTGGCGAGCGTGTTGAAGCCGCCGTGCGACACGAGAGCTTCCGCCTCGCACGTGCCGGGACAGATGACGCGGCCCTGAAACTGTTTCATATTAGTTGGCCCCCTTCGTAATCATGGTGATGATCTCATCCTCGGTGTAGTAGCGCGCGGTCGTGTACGTGCGCAGCTTGTTCGACGAGGTGATGACGGGCATGGCTTTGCTGAGCGGGTTGTTCATGTACATGAGCGGGCAGATGTAGCTGAGCACGACGCCAGTGTTGCGCAGGCGGGGTGCGTACTCCGTCTTTTCAAATTCCTCGATGACGCCGGGCGCGGCGGTGAACACCGTCGGGATGCAGACCTTGCGCTGGCCGTGCGCCCGGAGGCTCGCCTCGACGCGCTCGGTCGTGTCGATGAGCTGGTGGAGCGTCATGTGCGGGCAGCCCATGAAGCACAGCTTCGGCTTGGCGTTGAGATTCTTCCACACGCACGGATAGCTCTCGCGCACGCGCTGGAGCTCCGCGTCGTCGATGACGTACACCGGCGCACCGTCGCGGATGAGCGCCTCACCCTGCTGCACGGCCTCGGGCGTGAGGTGCTCGATGTGGTACAGGCCCACGGCGCCGTTGGACGCGGTGGCCGCGCCGAAGTCCTTGAGATACGCGATGGCATCCTCATTGATCTCCGTGCCGATCCACTGGTCAAGCCCCTTGACATACGGCACTTTTTCCATGACCTTCATGCCGATGGCAGAGCCGAGCAGCTGCGGCTCGGGCTTTTTCGTCGTGCGCACCTCGACGATCCAGTCGGCCTTTCGCCCGTCGTCGGTCAGGAAACCGAAATACGGCACGCAGCCGGCGATAGAGCCCATGAGCTCGATCATGCCGGAGTTGCGGTTGCAGCGCGCGCCGAGCACGCTGTTGGCGTACACCACGGCGGACGACTCCGCCCACGAGAGCACCTCGCCCTGCTTGGGCTTGTTGCCCACCTCGTCGAGGTAGCAGGTGCAGGTGTAGTCCTTGTCGCTGAGGATGCCGAGCTTTCTCAGCTGGGCCTCGTAGCGTGCCTGCTGCTTATACATGAACTGGTGGAACACCAGATCCTGCAGCGGATTCGAGGGGACGTTCTTGTCGAGCGGGAGCGGGTCGGCGGTGAATTTCTGCTCGGAAAACGCGCCGGCCTCGATCAGCTGGTCATACAGGTCGTAGACCGGCTTCATGGCGTTGATGCCGAAGCTGATGACCGTGTGGCCGTAGGTGCTCGTGACGGGCACCATCTTTTCCGCGCCGAAGGCGTCGCCGTACATGACGAGCGTTTTCATGACCTTGGCCATGACTTCGCCCTTGCTGCCGTCGAGCACGGCCTGTTGTTCGGGTGTCAGTTTCATGGGGAATCGACCTCCTTGTACATACACTTTCTGTGAATTTCTTGACAAGAATTATAGCCCAATTTGGGCAAAAATGCAAGGGGCATTTGCGCGCAGCTGCGTGTGTGCGAAAAACCCCGCCGACCGGCGGGGTTTTGCTTATTTTCCCGCGCGGGCGGCCTTGGCCGGCAGCGGGATCTGCGCGAGGACGACGGCGAGGAACATCAGCGCGCAGCCGAGGTATTCGCGCGGGGTCATGTGCTGGTGCAGAATGATCGCGCCCGCGATGACGGCGAACACGCTCTCAAGGCTCAGCAGGATGGTGACGACCGTGGGGTTGGAGTCCTTCTGCGCGAGGATCTGCAGCGTGTAGCCCACACCGCACGAGAACACGCCCACATACAGCAGCGGCAGCGCGCACGAGAGCAGGGCGGCGGCGTCCACGTGCTCGAAAAACGGGATGCACACGGCCGACCACAGCCCCGCGAACAGAAACTGCACGCAGCTGAGCTTCACCCCGTCGCACGTTGCACCGAAGTGGTCGATGACCAGAATGTGCACGGCAAAGCACACCGCGCACACGAGTACGAGCAGGTCGCCCGCGGCGAGGCGGAAGCTGCCCTTGATGCACAGCAGGTACAGGGATACGACCGACAGCGCGACCGCGATCCATACCGGCAGGCTGACCTTGCGCCTGAAAAACAGGCCGAACACCGGCACGAGCACCACGTACAGCGCCGTGAGAAAGCCCGCCTTTCCGGCGTCCGTCCCGGCGGTGATGCCGGCCTGCTGGAAGTTCGAGGCGATGGCCAGCGCCGTGCCGCAGCAAAAGCCGCCGAGCCAGAGCTGTCTGCGTCCGGCGCGTTTTTCCGCCTCTGTCGGCTGCGGGCGGTCCTTATGCACGGCATGCAGCACCGCGATGAGCACCAGCAGCGCGAGCACGGCGATGAAATAGCGCACGGCGTTGAACGTGAACGTGCCGATCGTATCGGCGCAGACGTCCTGCGCGACGAAGGCGGTGCCCCAGATGAGCGCGGCCAGGATCGGGAAAACGACTTGACGGATCTGATTGTGTTTCATAGGCGGGACCCCTTGGCAATGTCGGCGGCAAATACAAAAGCAGTCAGACTTTCCTCGCCTGACTGCCGGTAGGTGCGCACCTGTGTCCATAGCATAGTACAGGCGTGAACGCTTGTCAATCGGTTTTTTGCTGTAAATCGTGAAATTTCACGCCTTGTGCGCGCGGCCGCCGCTGTGCATGGCGGCGTGCTCTTTGGCAATCTCGGCGTAGAGCGCGGGGGCCGTCCAGGCGGCGTTCGTGTCCGTCAGCATGGCCTTGAGCGCGACGGGCGGGATGTGCGCGGCGCGCCATCCCTGCAGCATCCCCTCGAGCAGGCCGGGGCGAAAGTGCGCCATGACGAGCATCTCCCCCGGGAGCGGGGCGGCGGGGGCGTCCGGCTCGCGCGGCAGCACGCCGGCCAGCGCGCCGATCGTCTGGCCGAAGTCGGCCGGGTCGACCGCCTGCACCCGGATGCCGAGCCGCAGGCACACGATCTGCATTTTCCCGAGTTTTTTCGGGTCGATTTGATAGGCGAGTAGGGTGGGGGTCATATCAGAGCACCTGCTTCCAGATCAGAATAAGATACACCACGGCCGCGCACTGCAGGCACAGCAGCGCGGGAAAGCCGAAGCGAAATTCCTTATGTTTCGTCTTGTGGTGGAACACGCGCATGCCCAGCGTGCCGCCGAGCGCCCCGCCGAGCGCGGCGAGGGCGAAGAGCGTGCCCTCCGCGATGCGCCACTTGCCGGCGCGGGCTTTCGCCTTGTCAATGCCCATGGCGGCGAAGGCGATGATGTTGATGGCGGCGAGGTAGAGAAAGAGATAGCTCATCGGCGGCCGCCTTTCCCGCGCGGGGGCTGCGTGCCCCTGCCGCCGGAGCGGGGCGCGCCCGGCTTGGCGGACGTTCCGGACCGGCCAGGTTTGCCGGATTTGGCGGACTTTCCGGCCCTGCCGCTCTGTGCGGCGCGGGCGGACGCGGGCTTTTTGCCGCCGCCGTAGACCTTGCCGTATTTGCGCTGGGGCGGCTGGGGTTCGGCGGGTCTGGCGGGTTTGCGCCGGTCGGCCATCGGGCGGACGAGACAGTCCTTGCTGAAGCCGATCAGATCCTCGCGCCCGGCCTCGTGCAGCGCCTGAATGACGAGCCGGCGCTTGTCCGGCCGGCGCCACTGCAGCAGCGCGCGCTGCATGTCCTTTTCATGCGGCGTCTTGGCGACGTAGACCGGCTGCATCGTGCGCGGATCGATGCCGGTGTGGTACATGCACGTGCTGATCGTGCCGGGGGTGGGGTAAAAATCCTGCACCTGCTCGGGCTGGCGGCCGCGGTGGTTGAGATACTCCGCGAGGGCCACGGCGTCGGCGAGCGTGCTGCCGGGGTGCGAGCTCATGAGGTACGGCACGACGTACTGTTCCTTATCATACTTGTGGTTGAGCTGGCGGTATTCGTCCATGAAGCGCTCGTATGTGCCGATGTGGGGCTTGCCCATATAGTCGAGCACGGAGTCGATGCAGTGCTCGGGCGCGACCTTGAGCTGGCCGGAGATGTGGTAGCGCACGAGCTCACGGAAGAACGCGTCGTTATCGTCGCAGAGCATGTAGTCATAGCGGATGCCGCTGCGCACGAACACCTTCTTCACGCCGGGGATCTGGCGCAGCTTGCGCAGCAGGGCGAGATAGTCCGAGTGGTCGGCGTCGATATTCGGGCACGGCGTCGGCGCGAGGCACAGCCGGTTCGGGCACATGCCGCGCTCCAGCTGCTGGCGGCACGATGGGTGGCGGAAGTTTGCCGACGGGCCGCCGACGTCGGATACGTACCCCTTCCAGAGCGGGTGGTGCGTCATGGCCTCGACCTCGCGGATGACGCTCGCGTGGCTGCGGCTCGTGATCATGCGGCCCTGGTGGAACGCCAGTGCGCAGAAACTGCACCCGCCGAAGCAGCCGCGGTTGTGGATCACGCTAAAGCGCACCTCCTCGATCGCGGGCACGCCGCCAAGCGGCTCATACATGGGGTGCCACTCGCGGGTATAGGGCAGCTCGGCCACGCGGTCGAGCTCCTTCGTGTCGAGCGGCATGGCGGGCGGGTTGATGATCAGATAGCGCCCCTCGCACGGCTGGATCATGGCGCGGCCGCGGATGGGGTCGTGCTCGGCGTACTCGGTGCGCGTGGCCTCGGCATAGAGGCGCTTATCATCGCGCACGTCCTCGAACGACGGGAGCGTGATGTGGTCAAATTTGCACACGGAGGGGTCACGTGTGATGTAGCCCGTGCCGGGGATGTCCGTCATCGTGCGCACAGACTGTTTTTTCTTCAGGCGGTGGGCGATCTCGATCGTCGCTGCCTCGCCCATGCCGTAGACCAGCAGGTCGGCCGGGGCGTCGAAGAGGATGGCGCGGCGGACGGAATCGTCCCAGTAATCGTAGTGTGCGAAGCGGCGCAGGCTCGCCTCGAGCGAGCCGAGGATGATCGGCATGTCGGAGCCGAAGGCCTCGCGCGCGCGGTTGCAGTAGACGATGGCCGCGCGGTCGGGCCGGCAGCCGGAGCGCTTGCCGGGGGAGTAAAAATCCTCGCTGCGGCGGCGCTTGGCCGCCGTGTAGTGCGCGACCATGGAGTCGAGATTGCCCGCGCCGATGAACACGCCCAGCCGCGGCCGGCCCATGGCGCGGAAGGCCTCCGCGTCGTGCCAGTCCGGCTGCGCGAGCACGGCCACGCGCAGGCCCTCGGCCTCGAGCACGCGGCTGATGACCGCCGTGCCGAAGCTCGGATGATCGACATATGCGTCGCCGCTGACGACGAGCGCATCGTACCACCACCAGCCGCGCTCGTGCATCTCCTCGGCGGAGACGGGCAGGAAATCACACCGTTCCATGCGTCACCGTCCTGTGGATGAGCCGGCCCATGAGCAGCAGGTGTGCGCGCACGCCGGGGTCGCGCCCGATCTGCACGAAGCCACTGCGTTGGTAGAACGTGATGGCCCGGGCATTGTTTTCCGACACGTGCAGGCGCACGGCCGTGCGGTCGTGATTCTCATAAAACCAGAACGCATAGCCCAGCAGCTGGATGGCCCAGCCGCGGCCGCGGTATTCCGGCAGCATGTACAGCAGGCTGATCCAGCCGCAGCCGGATTGCTCGTCGCGCCCGGGGTCGAGCTCGACGAGGCCGACCACGCGGTCCCCGCTCAGGACGCGCACGACGGAGCCGGGATGCTCCTGCGCGTGCCGGGCGGCGCTGCGGGCATAGAGCTCGGGCACGAAACCCTCGTCCGTCTCGTGCACGTTGCGCCAGGCGTCCCGGTAGCACTGGAGGTAAAACGCCTCGTCGCGCGGGAAGCGCAGCGGCTCATAGCGCAGATCCTCCACGCCGCTGCCGCTGCCGCGCCACCAGGTCTGGCGGCCGAATGTGCTCAGTGCGGGCGGAAGGTGGCGGTTGTCGTTATAATACTCCACGGTCGTGCGCTCGCCGTCGACGAGCAGCAGGCTCACGGACGTGTTGTCGCCGTAGGGCAGGGTGGCCATCTCGCTGTTCGGGATGCCCAGCACCGTGCACAGATAGGCGCGGATGGCCATGCCGTGGCTCACGAGGACGATCGTCTGCCCGTCGTGCCGCGCGGCGAGATCCTCTATGGCGCGCTTCATGCGCTTTTGCACGTCGCGGATCGGCTCGCAGCCGGGCACGGACCAGCGGTCGGGGTCGGTGTTGAAATAGCGCATCTGCTCCGGAAAATCGTGCTCGATATCGCCCCAGGCGCGGCCCTCCCACACGCCCATGCAGATCTCCGTCAGGCGCGGCGTGACCACGGCCGGAATGTCATGATAGCGCGTGATCGCCTCGGCCGTTGCGCGTGCGCGTGACAAATCGCTGCAGTAGAGCGCGTCGATGTGTTCGCGGCGGAACCGCTGCGCGAGCGCGTCGATCTGCTGCAGGCCGAGCGGGGTGATGCTCCCGTCCCAGTGCCCCTGAATGCGGCGGTAGAGGTTGCCCTCCGCTTCCGCGTGCCGGATCAGATAAATTTTCGTCATTGCGGGCCTCCAAAACTTGACCATAGTGGAATCATACAGTATAATAATCTGAATCCGCGCTTTGATTTCGCGCGGGAATGTATCAGCACCTGTACGAGCGCATTATACCGTGTTTTCGCGGCGCGCACAAGTGCTTTGGAGGGCAAAGTGAAAGTAATCCACCTCATCAGCGGGGGCGACACCGGCGGCGCCCGGACGCATGTTTACTCCCTGCTGAAATATCTCGGTCAGATCATCGACGTGCAGCTCGTGTGCTTCCGCGGCGGTGATTTTGCCGACGGCGCGGCCGCGCTCGGCATCCCGACGATGGTGCTTGGCAAGGGCTTTTTGGCAAACCTCGGCGCACTCAAAAGGATCATCCGCGACGGGGAGTATGACCTCGTGCACTGCCACGGCGCGCTCGCAAACGTTACCGGAGCGCTGCTGCGCCGGCATTTGCATGTGCCGGTCATCAGCACCGTGCACAGCGACTACCGGCTCGACTATCTCGGCCGGCCGTTCGCCCGCGCCGTCTACGGTACGCTCAATACCTGGGCTCTGCACCAACTCGATTACCGCGTGTGCGTGTCCGACCCTATCCGCCAGCGGCTCATCGACCGCGGCTTTGAGCCGAACCGGCTCTTTTCCATCTACAACGGGCTCGACTTTTCCCACGTCGTGCCCAAGACCGACCGCGCGGCGTATTTCGCGCAGTTCGGCTATACCGTGCATGAGGGCGACGTCATCGCGGGCATTGCCGCCCGGCTCGACCCCGTGAAGGATATCCCGACGCTCCTGCGCGCAGTGGCGCTGGCCAAAAAGGCCTGCCCGCAGCTGCGCCTTGCCATCGCGGGCGACGGTAAGGAGCGTAAAAAGCTCGAGGCGCTCACAAAGGAGCTGAACCTTGAGGACAGCGTGTTCTTCCTCGGCTGGGTCAACGACCTCGACAGCTTCTACGGCGCGCTCGATATCAACACGCTCTCGTCCGTGTCGGAGGCGTTTCCCTATGCGCTGCCAGAGGGCGCGCGCGCGCATCTGGCCACCGTCGCCTCGAACGTCGGCGGCGTGCCGGCCATCATCGAGCACGGCGTGACCGGTCTGCTCATCGAACCCGGCGACGTGCGCATGCTCGCGGCCTATCTCGCGCGCTACGCGCTCGACGAAAACTACCGCCGCGAGATGGGCGAGGCGCTCTACCGGCGCGGCAAGGCCGACTTTTCCGAGGAGGCCACCGGCCTGCGCCAGCTGGAGATCTACCACGCGGTCTTCCGCATGGAGCGCAACCGGCGCGACGGTGTGCGCGACGGCGTGCTCATCTGCGGCGCCTACGGCTTCGGCAACACCGGCGACGACGCCATTTTGCAGGCTATCATCGGCGAGATGCGCCGCATCGACCCGCATATGCCCGTGACCGTGCTCTCCCGCCGGCCGCAGGACACGCGCAGCACCTGCGGCGTCAACGCCTGCCACCGGTTTCATCTTTTTGCCATCCGGCGCATCCTGCGCCGCAGCCAGCTGTTTATCAGCGGCGGCGGCAGCCTCATACAGGACGTCACGAGCCGGCTGAGCTTATGGTATTATCTCGGCACGATCCGCATGGCGCACCGCTGCGGCTGCAAGGTGCAGATGTACGGCTGCGGCATCGGCCCGATCGTTTATGAGCGCGACCGGCAGCTCGCCGCGCGCATCATCAACGACTGCGTCGACAAGATCACCCTCCGCGAGCCGGACAGCCGCGAGCCGCTCAGCGATTTCGGCGTCACGGACCCGGAGGTCATCCTCGCGTCTGACCCCGCGCTCACGCTGCCGGCCGCAGAGCGCAGCCGCATCGACCGCATCCTGCGTGAGCATGATATGGATCCGGAGGGCAAGTATATCGGCTTCGTGCTGCGCAAGTGGCCCGGCATTGAGGAAAAGGCCACCGTGTTCGCCGCCGGCGCTGTGTACGCCTACCTGAAATACGGCCTGACGCCGGTGTTCCTCAGCATCAATTTCCGCACCGACGGTGAGGCCAGCCGGCTCGTCACGGAGCATTTGAGCATCCCGTATTATATGATCGACGAGCAGATGTCCACCGGCGAGGTCATCGGCGTGCTCTCGCGCATGACGACGGTCGTGTCCATGCGGCTGCACGGATTGATTTTTGCCGCCGGACAGGGCGTGCCGCTCATCGGCGTTGCCTATGACCCGAAGGTCACGGCGTTTCTCGACTATGTCGAGCAGAATAACTATATGCAGTTCGAGGCGCTCAACGAGAAGGACCTGTCCGACCTGATCGATTCGGCCGTCGCGCTCGCCGGCAGAGGCGAGGAGCTGCGCCGCCGCACCGAGCTGCTCAACCGTCAGGAGGACAATAACCGCGCCACGGCCGCACGGCTGCTTGGGAAGGAGTAAACGAGCAAAATGATCCGCAGTGCTGTTCTGGTTTCCGGCAAGGGAACAAAATTGCAAAGTCTGCTGGACTCCGTGTTCTTCGGCGAGATCCCGGAGCTGCAGCTCGTCGCCGTCATCTCGTCCGACGCCAATGCCTACGCGCTCAAGCGCGCGCGCAACGCCGGCATCGAGACCGTCGTCGTCGAGCCGGCCATGTTCCCGAACGACACGTCGTACGACATGGCCATCCGCAACAAGCTCAAGGACATGGACATCGAGCTCGTCATCAACGCGGGGTTTTATCCCGGCGTCGGCCGCGAGACGGCCAGGAGCTTCCACAACAAGGTCATCGCGGTGCAGCCGTCGCTCATCCCGGCGTTTGAGACGCTGCGCGGCGACGCGGTGCATGAGGCGGTGCTCGCCCGCGGCCTGAAGGTCACGGGGGCGACGGCGTACCTCGTGGACGAGAACGGCGGCGTCGGCCCGGTGCTGCTGCAAAAGGCAGTGCCCGTGCTTGAGGACGACGATCTCACGACGCTCAAGCGCCGCGTGCTCACTGACGCGGAGTGGAAGCTGCTGCCTGAGGCGGTCAAGCGCTTCTGCGCCGGGAAGATCCGCCTGCACGGCGGCCGCGCGCAGCTGCTCGAGTGAAAAGATAAATCGATATGAAGCGAAAACAGCCCCGGACCGTAATTGGCCCGGGGCTGTAAAACTGTTGGAACCTGCGCGCAAGTGCAAAGCGGACAGAGCAGCGGGGGAGCTCGAGGGGGCAAGGCCCGCCTCAAATCCGATTTTGCTGTCCGTCTGTTAAAAAGTTCGGCACGGACTTTTTAACGGACGGACATCCCCGGACCATTTCGGTCCGGGGATGCTTTTGCTTTTCGTGGTCAGCCGGCCATGAGGTGCACGCGGATGATGCCCTCGGCCGCTTTGAGCGCCGCCATGAACGCCTCCATCGTCGTCTGCATGTTCTCGGTCGCGGCCGTGATCGTCACCGGGGCGACGCCGCTCGTCGGAATGCTCTGGTTGATGGTGAGTATATTTGCGCCGTTTTCGGCAAAAATAGCAAGGACGGACGACAGCACGCCCTGCCGGTCGAGCAGCTCGAGGTTGAACGTCACGAGATGGCCGCGCGACATGTCCTGAAACGGGGACACGAAGTCCTTGTATTTATAAAACGCGCTGCGGCTGATGTCCACGCGCGCCACGGCGTCCGCCACCGTGCGCACTTGGCCGGTCTCGAGCAGCTCCTTGGCCTCGATCACCTTGGCAAAAATCTCGGGCAGGACGCTCGCCTCCACGAGATAGTATTTCGGTTTGCTGCCTGCGGCCATAAACAGCCCCTCCTTTGTTCGCGTGCTGCGGGCAAATGTTTTTCGGTACGACACAGTGTAACACATTCCGCGCGGCAGTGCAAGGATTATTCGGAAGGAGCCGATGAATTTTGGGTGGATTTCTCGCGTGCATCCTCGCCGGGGCGGCGATGAGCATTCAGGGCGTGATGAACACGCGCCTGAGCGAACACATCGGTACGATGGAGACCAATGCCTTCGTGCAGTGCGTGGCGGCGGTGCTGTCGCTGCTGGTGCTGGTGTTCTGGCGCACGGGTAGCTTTGCTGCGCTGGGCGCCGCGCCGAAATACTGCTGGTTCGGCGGTGTGCTGGCGCTGGCCATCACGGTCACGGTCATGCTCGGCATGGGCAGGCTCGGCCCGACGCTCGCCGTGGCGACGATCCTCATCGCGCAGCTGGCCACGGCCGCGGCCATCGACGCCTTCGGCATCATGGGCACGGAAAAGCTCGCCTTCGGCTGGAGCAAGTGGGCGGGGCTCGCGCTGATGACGGGCGGCGTGCTGCTCTTTAAAATGAAATAAAATGAAATAAAATGAAATGAGGCGGCGAGCCACGCTCGCCGCCTCATGTTTTGCTTTTCTTACAGGCCGATGCTCGCCAGCAGGTCCGCGATGCCGGAGGACTTGATGAGGGCGAAGATCGCACCGATGTCGTAGTGCTCATACGCCGCTTCCCAGATGCGGTCGGGGCTGCCGCCGGTCGCAAGACCGACGCCAAGCACGATCTCGCCGACGATCAGGATGCACAGCGCGATGATGAGAATGGTTTTCCAGGCTTTTTTCATGCGGCGATCTCCTTTCTGCACCAGCGCTTACCCAGGCGCACAAGCAGCCGGACCCAGCCGATGACCATGCGGATGAACAGCCAGATGGCCAGCCAGATCACGACCAGCGCGATGGCGATCACGGCGGCGCCGCCGCCGAGCAGGATGAGCATATCTGCCACCATGGGCAGGCCGATGAAGGCTGTTGCGATCAGGCCCACGCCGCCGGCGCCGCACGCGACGCCGATGGCCAGCACGGCCAGATCCAGCACCAGCAGCACGGCCAGCACCGGCACGCCGATCACGATCGCGCCGAGCGTGTAGAGGATCGCCAGAAAGACGTTCGTCTTGTAGGCCGGCTCGTCCTCGTAATAGGCCTCGTCATAATACCCTTCCTCGCCGTCGGTGGCGTAGTTCGGGTCGTCATAATCGCCTTCGGGCTGTTCGTCGTAGTAGCCGTCGTCACCGGCGGGCTGCTCGTCGTAGTAGCCGTCGTCCGTGGGCTGTTCGTCATAGTAGCCATCGTCCGTGGGCTGTTCGTCATAGTAGCCATCGTCGGCGGGCTGCTCGTCGCAGTAGCCGTCGTCGGCGGGCTGCTCGTCATAGTAGCCTTCCTCGGGCTGCACGTCGAACGAGAACTGGCCGTCGAGCACGGGCGCGGCGGGCTGCTCGTCATAGGCATCCTCCGCGGCCTGGTCGGCGTAGGCCGGCTGGGGAGCAGGCTGCGGCGCGATGGGGCGGTACTGCTCGGCACGCGGGCGCGGCTGCGGCGCGCGCTTGGGCTGCACCTGCTCGGGCGCGACCACGGGCGCGGCGGCCGGCGTGATCTTGCCGCTGTCGGCGTAGCGGATGAGGGCAACGGCCACCTTCGTCGGGTTGCCGATCTCCTGAATGAGGCGCTCCTCATCGGGCGCGTTGTCAAACATGTTCTCCATCTGCGCGATGAGCGCCTGACGGGTATTGTCGTCGGTAATCAGGCCAAGCAGGCTGCTGATTTCCGCCATGTAACTCTGTCTGTTGATAGATGGTCACCTCCAAGGGGTTCAATTGCATCTTGAAATAGCATCTCTAATTTACATATTATATTGCACGAATGGTGTGCGGTCAAGCCCGAAATGCACTTTTCGGCCGCGATCCGGCCCTTGACAGGCGCTCTGCGGCGGGGTATCCTGAGGAAAAAGGACCGGTTTTCCGAAAAACCGGAAAGGAGTGGAACGCATGGAACAAGAGCGCCCCTACACCGAAACGGAACCCGAAACCGCGGCCGAAACCGTCGAAACTGTGCCCGAGACGGCCGAAACGCCGGCCGAAACGGGCGAGCCCGTGCCGAAAAAGCCGCGCGAATCGTTTTTCCGCCGCCAGCGCCGCGAGCTTTCCGACGCCTGGCGCGAGATCTACTGCAACAGCCGCGCGCGGCGCATCCGCACGTGGCAGATCGCGGTGTTCGCACTGCTGATCGTGGAGGTGACGGTCATGGCCGTCGCGCTCAACCCGGTCTACTGGATCGGCACCGGCCTGCTCGTGTTCTGGTGCGTGGGCCAGCTGTTTGACCGCCGGCCGGCGCGGCACTCCATCGCCGCGGTCGTGATGTACTTTCTCATCGCCGTCATGATCGGAATTTTCGCGGTGCAGGAGCTGCTTGGCGCTTGACAAGCGGCGGCGGATTCTATACACTATATAAGTTACCCCATACATTATGAATACGCCCGCGCGGGATCTCTGCGCGGCATACAGAGGAGTGTTGCGCTTATGGCCAAAGAAAAGAAGGTCGAGCAGATCACCGATATGGAAGTCGACTTCGCCCAGTGGTTCACCGACGTGTGCATCAAGGCGGAGCTCGTGGACTATTCCGATGTCAAGGGCCTGTTCATCATGCGCCCGTATGGCTACGCCATCTGGGAGAACATCCAGAAGATACTCGACGGCAAGTTCAAGGCGACCGGTCACCAGAACGTGGCCATGCCGATGCTGATCCCCGAGAGCCTGCTGCAGAAGGAGAAGGATCACGTCGAGGGCTTCGCGCCCGAGTGCGCGTGGGTCACGATGGGCGGCAGCGAGGAGCTGCCGGAGCGCCTGTGCGTGCGCCCGACGTCCGAGACGCTCTTCTGCCAGCACTGGAGCCACATCGTGCACAGCTGGCGCGACCTGCCGTGCCTGTATAACCAGTGGTGCAGCGTCATGCGCTGGGAAAAGACCACCCGTCCGTTCCTGCGCGGGCGTGAGTTCCTCTGGCAGGAGGGCCACACCCTGCACGCCACTGAGGCCGAGGCCCGCAAGGAGACGCTGCAGATGCTCGAAATTTATGCCGAGACCTGCGAGCAGGAGCTGGCCATGCCCGTCATCCGCGGCAACAAGACCGACAAGGAGAAGTTCGCCGGCGCCGAAAACACCTACACCATCGAGTGCATGATGCACGATCACAAGGCGCTCCAGTCTGGCACGAGCCACTACTTCGGCGACGGGTTCGCCCGCGCGTTCGACATCACCTACACCGACAAGAACAACCAGCAGGTCTACCCGCACCAGACCTCGTGGGGCCTGTCCACGCGCGTCATCGGCGGCCTCATCATGACCCACGGCGACAACAGCGGCCTCGTCCTGCCGCCGCACATCGCGCCGATCCAGGTCATCGTGCTGCCCATCGCGGCGCACAAGCCCGGCGTGACCGAGAAGGCCGAGGAGCTCGTTGCGCGCCTGAAGGCCGCCGGCCTGCGCGCGCAGGGCGACTTCAGCGACAACAGCCCCGGCTGGAAGTTCGCCAACTGGGAGATGAAGGGCGTGCCGCTGCGCGTCGAGATCGGCCCGAAGGACATCGAGGCCGGCCACTGCGTCGCCGTCCGCCGCGACAACGGCGAGAAGATCACCGTCGCGCTCGATGAGCTGGAGGCGCGCATCCCTGAGCTGCTCGAGACCGTGCAGCAGGGCCTGTTCGACAAGGCCAAGCGCAACCTCGACGAGCACACCTATGCCGCGCACTCGCTGGCCGAGGCCAAGGAACTGCAGGAGAAAAACGGCGGCTTCATCAAGACCATGTGGTGCGGCGACCTCGCCTGCGAGCTCGAGATGAAGGACAAGGCCGGCATGTCCAGCCGCTGCATCCCGTTCGAGCAGGAGCACCTCGACGACGTGTGCCCCGTGTGCGGCAAGCCCGCCAAGTGCATGATCTACTGGGGCGTGGCGTACTGAGCCGAGCCCGAAACGCAAAAATTAACCGCCCGCTGCGATCGCAGCGGGCGGCCTTTTTTCACTCGTTTTCGATGTAAAAGATCTTGTGCAGCGTTTTTACTGGGAGCTTCACGATGCTGCGGTCATAGGTCACGAGGCCGTTGAGCTCGTGCTCCACGTCGCTCAGCTGCGTGTACACCGCGGCGCTGAGGCCCTGCGCGATGGCGGGGCGGATCTGCTCGTCATAGAGCGCCTGGAGCGCGTACTCGAGCGAGAGCGGGGCGTCGCACGTCTTGTAGCCGACGCTCTTGCCGCCGATGGCGTGGCCCTCGACGCGGTGGACATAGCCGCCGAACTCCGACAGCAGCGTGGCGCGGCCGAGCTTATCGGGCTGGAACCTGTACTTCTGGAAATACACGTGCAGGCTGCGCACATCGCCGAAGCCCTGATCGTGCCAGCCGCTGGCCGGGTCGATCGTGCGCGTCTTGTCCACGGACCGGATGACCTGCACGGCCGTCTGGCTGTCAAACTGACCCCAGCCCTCGTTGAACGGCACCCACACGGCGATGCACGGGTGGTTGTAGAGCGTGGTGACCATGTCGCGCAGCTCGTTCAAAAACGCCTTGCGCGCCGTCACGTTCGTGCGGCCGAAGAGGGGATACCAGCTGTCGTCGAGGTGCCAGCCCGTCACGAGCGGGGTCGAGACGATGAGCGGGTCGTAGCGCCTGCCGCCGCAGGGCATGTCCTGCCAGACGAGCATGCCCAGCCGGTCGCAGTGATAGTACCAGCGGTCGCACTCGACCTTGATGTGCTTGCGCAGCATGTTGAAGCCCATGTCCTTGGCCAGCTGGATGTCGTAGACGAGCGCGTCGTCGCTCGGCGCGGTGTAGAGTCCGTCCGGCCAGTAGCCCTGGTCGAGCAGGCCGTTGTGAAAATACGGTTTGCCGTTGAGAAACAGGCGGCGCACGCCGTCCTTGTCCGTCTCGACGCTGCACTTGCGCATGGCAAAGTAGCTGTAGACCGTGTCGTCCCCGAGCGTCACGCTGAAGGGGTAGAGCGTCGGGTGCTCCGGCGACCAGGGGCGAAACGACTGCACCGGCACGTGCGCCGGCACGCCCGCGGGGAACGTGAAGCGCTTGCCCTCGAGGTCGATCATGCACTGACCTTCGCCCTCGACGGTGATCTCCACCTGATGCGCGTCAAACAGCGGCGTCACGTGCAGGGAGCGGATGTAGTTCTGCGGCACGCTCTCGAGCCAGACCGTCTGCCAGATGCCGCTCTGCGGCGTGTACCAGATGCCGTGCGGGTGCAGCGTCTGCTTGCCGCGCGGGAGCTGGGACTTGTTCGTCGCGTCGCGCACGCACACAAGGATCGTGTTTTCCTTGGCCAGCACCTCGGTGATGTCCACCGTGAACGGCAGGTAGCCGCCCGTGTGCGTGGCCAGCTCCACGCCGTTGCACCACACGGTCGCGGTCTGGTCGATCGCGCCGAAGTGCAGCAGCACGCGGCCGACGTTGAATCCGTCCGGCAGCGTGACCGTGCGGATGTACCACAGGTATTCCTCCGGCTGCAGGACGTGTCCCACGCCGGACAGCTCGCTCTCGGGCGAGAAGGGCACAAGGATCGTGCCGTCGGCCTGCGCGGGCTTGTTCGCGCTCGTCGTGATCGCGTAGCTCCACGGGCCGTTGAGATTCAGGTAGCTGTCGCGCACCATCTGCGGCCGGGGATACTCCGGCAGGGGCTGCGCGCGGTCGAGCGTATCCGCCCAGGGTGTCAGCATAACGTGGCCTCCTTTCTGCCGGCGGCGCGCCGGCAGCGCATTTGCTATCTATTTTACAGGATTTTTCCGCGCTTGTTAAGCCCCGGACGCGGATTTTTTTCCGCGCCGCGGACCGCGGCGGCGAAAAATCCAGCCAATATGCACAAAATGTTGCAAAGTTTCCGGAAATGTTGGATTTGTCAGCTTTTTTGCAGGTTCGTTAATATTTAAATTAGTACAATTTGATGTTTTTCCGCCATTTTTGGTGGACGAAATTAGGTTGGCGTGCTAATATATGTGGGTCAAAAAATAGAGAGGTGATGCAAATGCCCTTTAAGTTTCATGGCGGAGTTCATCCCAACTACATGAAGGCGCCGGATGTCCCGGTGACCGTCATTGCTCCTCCGCCGCAGGTCGTGCTCCCGATGATGCAGCATATCGGCGCACCCTGCAAACCGCTGGTCGCGGTGGGCGATTATGTGAAGATGGGTCAGAAGATCGCTGACAATCCGGCACCCGTCTCCGCTCCCATCCACGCGACGGTCTCCGGCAAGGTGATCGCCATCGAGCCGAGACCCCACCCCCTGGGCGATATGATCCCCGCGATCGTGATCGAAAATGACTTCCAGGACACCCCCTGCACGGATCTCGCGCCCCTGACGCCCGAGCAGATGAAGGATCCCGAAGCCATCCTTGACCGCATCCGCGAGGCCGGTATCGTCGGTCACGGCGGTGCCATGTTCCCGACCGCGTTCAAGATCCGCGGCGGCCTTGGCAAAGTCGATACCCTCATCATCAACGGCGCAGAGTGCGAGCCGTACCTCAACGGCGACCACCTGACCATGAAGAACCACCCCGAGGAGCTGCTCAAGGGCATCGAGCTGGCGCGCATCGCGTCCGGTCTCGACAAGGCTTACTACGGCATCGAGAAGAACAAGCAGGACGCCATCGACCTGCTCCTGTCCAAAAACCCCGCGCAGTACGGCGTGGAGATCGTGCCGGAGAACGTCAAGTACCCGCAGGGCGCTGAGAAGATGCAGATCAAGGCCATCACGAACCGTGAGGTCAAGCCCGGCGGCCTGCCGTCCGGCGTCGGCTGCAACGTCATCAGCACCCAGACGGCTTACGCCATCTACCGCGCCTGCTACGAAGGCATGCCCAGCATCGAGCGTGTCCTCACCGTTGCCGGCAGCGCTATGGGCGATAAGTCCTACAACCTGCAGTGCCGCTTCGGCACTCCGTTCAGCTACATCGTCGAGCAGTGCGGCGGCTTCGTCGTCGAGCCGAAGAAGATCGTCCTCGGCGGCCCCATGATGGGCCTGATCGCCACGAATCTCGAGGCGCCCAACATCAAGGGCACCGCGGGCATCCTGTTCTTCACCGACAAGGAAGACCGCTCCGTCGAGAACCCGACGTGCATCCACTGCGGCAAGTGCCTGACCGTCTGCCCGATGAAGCTCGAGCCGCTGTACATGTATAAGTACTATCAGAAGCGCGATTTCGAGAATATGCAGAAGTACCACATTCTCGACTGCTTCGAGTGCGGCAGCTGCTCGTACAATTGCCCGGGCCGTCTGCCCTTGACCCATACCTTCAAGACCGCGAAGCTCCTCTTCGCCGCCCGCGCGGCCGAAGAAAAGGCCCGCGCGGAAGCCGCTGCAAAGGAGGCTGAAACGAAATGACACCGAAAGAATATACCTTTGACGCTGCCTATCAGCCTCAGGTTCGCGCCAAGCGCGGCACGCGCGAGATCATGCTCGACGTGATCATCGCCCTGCTCCCGGCGCTGTGCGTCGGCGTGTGGCAGTTCGGCGCGCAGGCGCTCATCCCGCTGGCCGTGTCCATCGTGTCGTGCGTGTTCTTTGAGTGGGCTTACCGCAAGCTCATGAAAAAGCCCGACTCCATCGGCGACCTGTCCGCCGTGGTCACGGGCATCCTGCTCGCGTACACCCTGCCGGCCAACTGCAAGTGGTGGCTGCCGATCATCGGCGCGTTCTTCGCCATCGTGGTCGTCAAGCAGCTCTACGGCGGCATCGGCAAGAACTTCCTCAACCCGGCGCTCGCCGGCCGTGCGTTCCTGCTCGCCTCCTACGCGCTGTTCATGACCACCTGGGTCGTGCCCGGCAGCCTGACGTCCGTCATCGGCGCGGACGCGACCACCATGGCCACCCCGCTCAGCTACATGAAGGCCGGCGAGGCGCTGCCGCAGTACTTCACTTATAAGTCCATGTTCCTCGGCACCATGCCCGGCTGCCTCGGCGAAGTCAGCGCGCTCGCGCTGCTCATCGGCGGCGTGTACCTGCTGTGCCGCAAGGTCATCACCTGGCACATCCCCGTGTCGTTCATCGGCACCGTCGCGCTGCTGACGCTCATCTTCGGAAGCAAAAACGGCGGCGGCTACACCCACGTCGAGTGGATGCTCGACAACCTCCTGTCCGGCGGCCTGCTGCTCGGCGCGTTCTTCATGGCGACCGACTACAGCACCAGCCCCGTCACCGCTCCCGGCCGCATCATCTACGGCGTCGGCTGCGGCGCGCTGACCGTGCTCATCCGCGTGTTCGGCGGCTTTCCGGAGGGCGTTTCCTTTGCCATCCTCATCATGAACTGCTGCGCATGGATGTTCGACAAGCACACCCAGCGCCGTCAGTTCGGCGTCAGCCGTGAGGACGTCAAGGCCAAGAAGGCCGCTGCAAAAGCTGCGAAGAAAGAAGCAAAGGAGGCTGCTGCAAATGGCTGAAAAGACTGAAAAGAAATCCGGCGGCGGCCAGATCATCAAACTTGCGCTCGTGCTCTTTGCCGTGTCCGCCATCATGGCGCTGGCCCTCGGTCTCGTCAATGAGCTGACGAAGGACACCATCGCCATGCGCGCGGCCGAGACGACCAAGAAAGCATATGCCAACGTCCTCGCGGCTGACGAATACACCGAGCAGGCCGATTTTGAGAACGACGGCACCATCACCAAGCTCAGCACCGCCACCACCGGCGGCCAGCAGGCCGGCTACGTCGCCGAGACCACGTTCTCCGGCGCGCAGGGCATGATCACCATGGTCGTCGGCCTGGACGATGATTATAACTGCACCGGCGTGTACGTCACCAAGCACTCCGAGACCTCCGGCCTCGGCGCCAAGGCGGCGGACACGAACGAAGGCGCCTGGCGCGACAACCTCGTCGGCCAGGGCGACGGTATGAAGCTTGCCAAAGACGGCGGCGACATCACCGCCATCTCCGGCGCGACGATCACGTCCCGCGCCGTCGTTACCGAAGTGCAGACCGTCATCAACGCGGCCAAGTCGCTGGGTTAAGGAGGGCTGAAACATGAATATCAAACAACAGTTCAAGGAAGGCCTCATTACCAATAACCCGGTCCTCGTGCAGCTCATCGGCATGTGCGCCACCATGGCCATCACGACCAGCCTCTTCAACGGCATCGGCATGGGCCTGTCCGTGCTCGTCATTCTGACCTGCTGCAATGTGGTCATTTCCCTCATCCGCAAAGTCATTCCGAACGATATCCGTCTGGCCATCTTCGTGCTGGTCATTGCGGGCTTCGTCACCATCGTTGACTTGCTGCTGCAGGCCTACGTTCCCGCGCTGAGCGCGTCCCTGGGCGTGTTCATCCCGCTGATCGTTGTTAACTGCATCATCATCGGCCGCGCCGAGGCGTTCTGCCAGAAAAACCCCGTCGGCCCGTCGTTCTTCGACGGCATCTTCCAGGGCCTCGGCTACACGCTCGTGCTCATCGCCATGTGCGTCATCCGTGAGCTGCTCGGCAAGGGCTCGTTCGGCACCGGCATCATCAACACCATCGACGGTGTCATCGGCACCGGCAACGGCATTCAGATCTTCCCGTCCGAGTACGGCGCGCTCGTGCTCACGCTCCCGATCGGTGGCTTTATCACCCTCGGCTGCCTGATTGCGCTCATGCAGTACGCGCTGCGCAAGTCTGCCGAGAAGAAGGAAGCCAAGGAAAAAGCGCTCGCAGCGCAGGAAAAGGAGGCGGCATAACATGAGTTCTACGACCAGTATTTTTGCCATCATCCTCAGCGCCGTGCTGACGAATAACTTCATCTTCTCGCAGTTCCTCGGCTGCTGCCCGTTCCTCGGCTGCTCGAGCAAGATCGACACCGCCGCCGGCATGGGCCTCGCCGTCACGTTCGTTATGGGCCTGGCGTCCGCCATCTGCTGGCTCGTCAACTGCCTGCTCGTCAAGCTCGGCCTGGGCTTCCTGCAGACGATCGCTTACATCCTCGTCATTGCCGCGCTCGTGCAGTTCATCGAGATGTTCCTCAAAAAGTCCATCCCGTCCCTGTACTCCGCGCTCGGCATCTACCTGCCCCTGATCACCACCAACTGCGCCGTGCTCGGCGTCGTGCTGCTCAACACGCAGTACAGCTTCGGCTTTGTGCAGAGCGTGGTCTACGGTGTGTTCGGTGGCCTCGGCTTCATGCTCGCCATCTGCCTGTTCGCAAGCGTGCGCGAGAAGCTCGAGTTTGCCGACTATCCGGAGAGCTTTGAGGGCTTCCCGATCTGCCTCGTCTCCGCCGGTCTGCTGGCCCTGGCTTTCATGGGCTTCTCCGGCATGAAGATCGGCTAAGGAGGGCTGAAATATGGATTTTACTTTGATTCTCGAAGGGATCGCCGTCCTCGGCATCATGGGCGCTGTTTTCGGCGCGCTGCTGGCGTTCGCCGCTAAAATCTTCCATGTGGAAGTTGACCCCAAGCAGGAGGCCGTGCGTGAGTGCCTCGCCGGCGCCAACTGCGGCGGCTGCGGCTACCCCGGCTGCGACGGTTATGCCGCTGCGGTCGCGGCGGGTCAGGCTCCGGTCAACTGCTGCGTCGCCGGCGGCCAGGAAGCTGCCGACAAGATCGCTGCGATCATGGGCGTCTCCGCCGGTGCGGAGGAGAAGATGGTCGCGTTCGTGCCGTGCTCCGGCGCGGAGGGCGTCGCCGTCAAGCGCTTCAACTACAAAGGGCCCCAGGATTGCCAGGCTGCCATGCTGTTCGGCGGCAAGAGCAACAAGGAGTGCCGCTTCGCCTGCATCGGCCTCGGCAACTGCGCCAGAGCCTGCAAGTTCGGCGCGATGCACATCGTCAACGGCGTTGCCAAGGTCGACCGCGACAAGTGCGTCGGCTGCATGGCCTGCGCTGATGCCTGCCCGAAGAAAATCATCGAGAAGGTGCCGTATAAGCAGGCTGTGCTCGTCGGCTGCCGCAATCAGGACAAGGGCGCCGTCACGCGCAAGATCTGCGACGTCGGCTGCATCGGCTGCATGAAGTGCCAGCGCGAGTGCCCGGCAGAAGCCATCAAGATCGAGAACTTCGTGTCCACGATCGACTATGACAAGTGCGTCGGCTGCGGCCACTGCGCCGATATCTGCCCGCGCGGCATCATTAACCTTATGGATCTGGTCAAGCAGTAAGCTGCCGGCCGGTCAAAAAACCAACAGACAGACGGACATTTCGGTGTCCGTCTGTTTTTTGCGCACGGGAGTGCCGAACGTCCCTTTTCCTGCGGCGCGCGATGTGTTACAATAGAAAAAATACGCGCAAGGAGGCCGCCATGTACCAGACCCGACCCGATGACTACACTGCGTTCCGGTGCCTGGCCGGGGCATGTCCGCAGACGTGCTGCGCCGCGTGGGAGATTGTTGTCGATCCGGACGCGCAGGACGCTTACCTGCGCCTGCAGCATCCGCTGGCGGCAAAGCTGCGGCGCGTGCTGCGCGTAGACAGCGAGGGCGATACGTACTTTGCGCAGACGGACGGGCGCTGCCCGTTTCTGTGTGCCGACGGCCTGTGTGAGCTGCAGCGCACGCTCGGCGAGCAGAGCCTGTGCCGTACGTGCCGGGATTTTCCGCGCTGGGAGGTGCTGCTGTGCGACCGGGTGGAGCAGGGGCTATCACTCGCGTGCCCGGAGGCCGCGCGGCGGCTGCTGGAGCGCTCCGCGCCCCTGCGCTTTGTCTCCGCGCCGCTGCCGGACGACGGGTATGTGCCCGGCGTGCGTGAGCGGCGGCTGACGGCCGCCGTCACGGCGGTACGCGACCGGGTGCTTGCGCTGCTGGCGCGGCCGGGGCACACGGCGTATGAAAATCTCGCGGCCGCGCGCGCTTTCGCGTGCGCAGCGCAGCGCCTGCTCGGCCGGCACCGCATCGCGGCGCTGGCCGCCGGGGATGTGCCGGGGGTGACGGCCGATGCAGCGCCGGAGCCCATGCCGCCGGCGGCGCTGGCGGCGGCGTTCGCGTCCCCGGAGCCGCTCGATGCCCGCTGGCCGGAGCTGCTGCTGCGCGCGGCGGCGCTCCCTGCCTGCCCGCCGCCCAGAATGACGCCCGTGCAGCAGACATGCCTCGCGCAGACGATCGTCTGGCGGCACGGCATGGACGCCCTCGACGACCGTGACGTGGTCTTTCCCGTGCGGTATGCCGCGGCGACGCTGCGGCTGCTCGACTGTCTGGCGGCGGTGAGCGGCTGCACGGACGCGCAGCTCGTCGTGCTCGTCACGCGCGAGGTGGAAAATGACCCCGAAGCCCTGTCCCGGCTGCGCGCCGGGCTAGAACCAAAAATGAATGCTCAGGAGGCACTCGACCATGAAAAAATGTGATTGCAAGATCATGAACACCCTCGGCAAGTACCAGAAAATCTGGCCGTGGATCGGCGTGGCGGGCTACGCCATCGACGGCGCGGAGGCCGTGCTCAAGCACACGAAGTGGGGCAAAGCACACTACAAGCTGCGCATGCTCATCCACGGCGCGGGCGCGGGGCTGCTGTGCCTCGGCGCGGGCGTACACATGGTGCAGGCGTTTGCAACGGGCAAGACGGACGTGCCCGCCGTCGTCAGCGGGTCGGTCATCGGCTCAGGCATCCTCGGCCTGAACTACACGCACGCCGCGGCCAAGAAAATCGGCCCGAAGCAGGCGCGCGTCATGCACCGCGTGTTCTGCGGCGTGACGGGTCTCGGCATGGCGATGCACATTTTCGCCGTCAAGCAGCCGAAGGGGTAAGATACGCGGGGAAGAAAGCAGACCGCAGCCGCAGCGGAACTGACCGCTGCGGCTGCGGTTGTGCTGCGCGCGGATGTGTGGTAAGATGAGACACAGCGCGCCGGGAGGCGGAATTTACGGGAGGAATGACCATGACTGAGAAGGAGAAAATGCTGCGCGGGATGCTGTATGACGCCGACGACAGCACGCTCTGCGCCGACCGTGTGCGGGCTAAGGAGCTGTGCCATGCCTACAATCAGCTGCGGCCCTCGGACGCGGCCGGGATGCGGGAGCTCCTCCGGCGGCTTCTGGGGGAAACGGGCGAGACGTTTTGCGTGACGGCCCCGTTCTGGTGCGATTACGGCTACAACATCCGGCTCGGGGAGCACTTTTACGCCAACCACAATCTCGTCATTCTCGATTGCGCCGCGGTGACGTTCGGCGAGCACGTGTTCGTGGCGCCAAACTGCGGGTTTTACACGGCCGGCCACCCGATCGACGCCGAGTGCCGCGAGCGGGGGCTGGAGTATGCTTACCCAATCACCGTGGGCGATCATGTGTGGATCGGCGGCGGTGTGCAGGTCATGCCCGGCGTCACGATCGGGAGCAATGTCGTGATCGGGGGCGGCAGCGTCGTCGTCAAAGACATTCCGAGCGATTCGGTCGCTGTCGGCAATCCGTGCAGGGTCATTCGGCCGATCACGGAGGCGGACAAACAGACCTGCTGGGACAGATAGCGCGCGGCTGCATGGCAAGAGGAACGCAGGACGCAAATCAAAATGCAGAGGCCAGACAAAATGCAAAAAGAAAAGCGGTTTGAGATCGTATATCAGGAAGGCGGCTTTATGAGCGCAAAAACGATCTATGTGGACAAAGAGACCGGTGTGAATTATCTCTTTATCGTCAGCGGATATGCGGGCGGATTGACGCCGCTGCTGGATGCAGAGGGGAAACCCGTCGTCACCAAAGAAACGGCTGACTGAGAAGATCGCGCTTTCTTGTCCGGCGCGAAGCGGCGCTTTGATCGTGCGTACACAAAACCCCCGCCCGGCGTGA